>Ga0209180_10000407_pt1 | contig 20010 bp, 12 predicted proteins | sample CZO8metaG_3_FD_188355 | JGI IMG/M metagenome (GOLD analysis project Ga0209180, IMG submission 188355) | Vadose zone soil microbial communities from the Eel River Critical Zone Observatory, Northern California, USA - CZOApr15con2H2.8 metaG... | ecosystem: Environmental > Terrestrial > Soil >...
TGATGATGCCAATCGCTCCCAGGCCGAGCGTAACCACGCCCACCACGCCCAAGAACCAGTCCATCGCGTTAAAGATTTTGCCAACCCGCTGGTTGTTCTCGATCGTGTCCCAGTCTTCGAAAGACTCTTGCAGCTTCGGGTCAAACCCGTGCCGGCGCGCGATGATCTCGTGAAGTTCGTTCTTCGCCTGGAGATGTTGCGCCGGCGCCGTGGGGCGATAGTTCAGGAATGAGATGGCATCTTCGGTATTCTTCTCTTTCAGAGGGAATAACCCGCGCATGGTTCCAACCGGGATGAAGATGCGCGCGTTGGTGCCATTATTGCCATCTTGTCCGACCTTGGACACAACCCCGATGATTTCGAAACGCGCTCCGTTGAGCAGAATCGTCGAGCCCACTGCCGGATTGCCCCCCGGGAAAATATTTTTCAACAACTCCCAACCGACTACCGCTACGCGGCGTGTCTCGTTGTTATCTTCTTCGTTGAACCAGCGCCCGGTGCCGACCGGGACGTTGCGAATCTGGTTGTACTCCGGGGCTACGCCAAATACCTGACCATTGGTCGAGCCGTAGTCGCTGACCGCACGAATGTCCTCCCTGTTCAAGACGGGCGAAAGATACTTCAAAGAACGCGCGTCGCGCCGGATCGCAAGATAGTCCTGGTACGTGAAGTGGTAAGTGCGTCCGGATAGTGTGCTGCCTTCGACTGCTGGAATCCGGCCGGGGAACATGAACATGATGTCTTGCCCCAGGGTTGCAAGTTGTTTCGTTTGCCCGCTGCGGAAGCCTTCACCCAAGCCTACGAGCAGCAACAGGGATCCTACTCCCCAGGCGATCCCGAACATGGTCAGGAAGGAGCGAAGCTTGTGGGCCCACAGGGTAGCCAGGGACTGGCGGACGATCTCGATCAGCATTCGCATGTTGAAGTTCGCGGAGTTGCGCCAGCCCATGGGATGAGGAGCTCCGCTACCATTCTAGTTTTGATACGGGAGGAAGGGGGGCCAAGTTCCAGAAAAAGACACAGATCCCCCAAATTGGACTCCAGAAACAGTTCTGGGTTAGCAGCCAATGAAACAAAGAGCACGAGGCGACCTGATTAGCGCTCTCGCTCACAGATGCCGCCGGGACACGTCTAAGCTGCGCCACTAACCAACGGACCCGGGGGCCGGGGTCCAGTGCGATACCAAATTCTGCATTTTGACGGAAACAAGCCAAGAGGAGGCGTTCTCCCATGATTCGAGGAGCTTTAAGAGGAGTACTTTTCTGCCTGTCGGTAGCAACCATGTCCGGAGTCAGCCCGGCGCAATCGTTTGTTCTCGACCTGCCGCGCCCAAGCCAGCGGGCGCAGATTACGCAGCGCGTTGGAATCACCGACGTCACTATTTCCTATCACCGTCCGTTGGTCAACAATCGCAAAGTCTGGGACGCCCTGGTCCCGTACGGGAAAGTCTGGCGAGCGGGAGCCAATGAGAACACAACTATTTCTTTCAGTGATCCAGTCACGATCGAAGGCAAGCCGCTCGACAAAGGCACCTACGGCCTGCACATGATCCCGGTGGCAGATCAGTGGACCGTCATCTTTTCAAAGAATTCGACTTCCTGGGGCGCCTTTACGTACAACGAAGCCGAAGATGCGTTGCGCGTGAATGTAAAACCGCAGGCCGCGGAAATGCACAATGCCCTGACCTACGACTTCGACCAACTGCAGCCCGATTCGGCCGTGGTGGTGTTGGAGTGGGAGAAGCTTGCAGTTCCGTTCAAGGTCGGCGTGGACGTGCATGAGGTTGTCCAGGCAAGTCTGAAGAAGCAGCTGCGCAACCTTTCGCAGTACACCTGGATGAGCTGGGACGACGCGGCCAACTACCTGCTCGCCGAAAAAGTCGCCCTGGACGACGCCCTCAAGTTTGCCGACAAATCAATCGAGACCGAAGACCGCTACGACAACGAGATGACCAGGTCGCAGGTGCTGGCAGCGCTCAATCGCAAGGACGATGCCGCCGCCGCGGAGAAGAAAGCGCTGGCGATGGCGAGCCCGTTGCAAATCCACATCTACGCCCGTGGCTTGCAGGCACAAAAGCGCCCCGATGAAGCGTATGCGATCTTCCGCGACAACGCCAAGAAGCATCCAGAAATGTGGTTCGTGCATTCCGGGTTGGCGCGCATCTACTCGTCGCAGGGCAAGTTCGACGACGCGGCCAAGGAGATGAAGGTGGCGCTCGAGAAGGCGCCGGACAATCAGAAGAGCTATGTGGATGGCTTGGTCAAGAAATTGGAATCGAAGCAGGATATAAACCAGTAGCGAGTTCCAGCAGGCAGTACCAGTTCGTTTTGATTGGGCTGCGGGTTCGGGAGCGAGCCGGCAGCCCTTTGCCTTTATGACAAACGTGTGACGCCTGGAGTCAACCGCGATCACCTTTGCGCGTCCGCAGCGTATCCCTGTCCATCTCAGTGAGCATGCCGCCGATATCGCTCACGGGATAGTCGTGTCGCGCTGCGGCCCGGATAACGTCGAGCTTCTTACCAGTGTCGCCCAGAGGCTCCCGGCGCCGCGCCAAGTCGAGCGCTTGCCGGACCCACTCGGCGAGCGACAGGTGGCGTGAGCGTGCCATCTGTTGGATTTCACGGTATTCAGAGTCCTGGAGAACCACTTGCAGTCGCTTAGCCATGCCATGAGTCTATATGACTCATCATGAGTCAAGCGATTGGTTGATCGACAATAGCAAGAGAGCTGCCGGTTCACTGTGAACCGGCAGCCCGTTCTTCCCTGAAGTTACGATCCGGAGGATCAACCTACGGCGTGAACTTGTAAATTGCGCCGTCGTCGTTCGTGCCTCCGTGGACGGTTGCGCCGTAGAGGTTTCCCGCTGCGTCGGCCACCATTCCGTTGTAGGCAAATCCCGCGTCGGGAACACCGGTGAAACGATAAACCACTCTCTCTGTCCAGTTTCCCTGGGCGTCGGCCCTCACTTTGAAAATGGTGCCATAGCCGCTACCACCCTCGCTGGTGGTGCCGTACAGAGCGCCGTTTTTACGGAGAACTAGATTGCTGATGGAACCCATCCCGTCCCGTCCACCTTGAAAGCTGTAAAGGACTCTTTCGCTCCATGAGCCGTCAGGTTGGGGAGACAGCTGGTAGACAGACCCGAAATTATTGGCTCCGTCGTAGTACGTGGTCCCATAAAGATTGCCCGCCTGGTCAAAATTCAAGCCGCCGTAGGGAAAGCCCGCGTCGGGTTGACCTTGAAAAGAATAAAGTGTCTTGAACTGCCATTGCCCGGGGATGTGTTTGAGACTGAAGACAGTGCCTTGTCCATATCCACCGCCGACCGTCGCCGCACCGTAAAAGGTTCCCTTACGAAGAAGCAGCCGACCGGCCGAACCGGTCGCGCCATCGTCGCCGCCGGTGAAGGTGTGGAGCACCTTTATTTTCCAGACGCCGCTTGCCTGCAGTTGCAATCGGAAGATGACGCCTAGCCCATCTGCTCCCCCGGTTGGAGTCATTCCGTAGACATTGCCGTGCTTGTCCAGTGTCAACCCCGCACCAGGTCCCGATCCGTCGTTGCCGCCCGTGAAGGTGTGAATCACGCTCTGGGTCCAGGTTCCGCCGACGTGGGTCAACTTGTATGCCACGCCGCAGCCGCCTTCACAAAAGCCGCCACCGCCGGTGACCGCTGTGCCATAAAGATTGCCCTCGCTATCGAGCGTGACGCCCTTGTAGGGTTCCCCTCCATCCGCGCCGCCGGTGAAGCTGTAGAGCACGGTGTGGGTCCAGCCACTGCCTGAAGGTGACAGCTGGAAGACTGTGCCGCCACCGAAATCTCCGCCCTGCACCGATGTGCCGTAGAGGTTGCCCGCGCTGTCTATTACCAGATCAGTGTCGGTGTACTCGCCGTCTTTGTCTCCGGCGAAGCTGTAAATTACCTGAGGGGCGCCAGCCGCCCAGGCGGCGGTCGCCAGGATCGCTACCGCTGCGGAGGTAGTTAGAAACCCGCGCATGGAACGCAAAAATCGCCTGCTTCCCATTTTTCCTCCATCCCGCAACCCCGGTTACTTTTGAAAATAGAGGTCGCGCCGACTCGTGGCGGTCTAAGACTATAGCACTGAAACCCCCTCGCAAGCATGCGTGTGGTTGACCAGCCCAGCCACCCCAACGGTCACTTGCGAGCTCCCTTCAGTCGCCCCTCACGCTAGCGCCTTCTGGGACAGCTTGCTGCTTGGCCAGTTCCGGATATTCAAACACGCCCCGCCCGGACTTGCGGCCGAGCCGTCCTGCCTTCACATACTGCACGAGCAGCGGGCAAGGGCGAAACTTCTCCCCCAGGCTCTTGTGCAGGTATTCCAGGATGTGCAGGCGAGTGTCGAGCCCGACCAGATCGACGAGTTCAAACGGGCCCATGGGGTGGTTGAGGCCCAGCTTGAGAGCTTTGTCGATGTCCTCGGCAGTGGCAATGCCTTCCTGAAGCATATAGAAGGCCTCATTACCGATCATGGCATTGATCCGGCTGGTGATGAAGCCGGGCGCTTCTTTAATGACCACGACTTCTTTCCCCATGCGTTGGCCGACCTCGACTGCGGTCGCCAGTGTGTCGGGGTCGGTCTCTAGTGCGCGCACGACTTCGAGCAGCTTCATTTTGTGGACTGGATTGAAGAAGTGCATGCCGAGGCACTTTTTCGCGCGGTAGGTCACGCTGGCGATTTCGGTAATGCTGAGCGAGGACGTATTCGAAGCGAGAATTGTCGTCGGACGACAGATCTTGTCGAGTAGCGTGAAGATCTCGATCTTCGATTCCATCTCCTCGGGAACAGCCTCGATGACGAGATCGGCTTCACGCGCCGCTTGCTCGACCGAACCCGCATACTCGAGGCGCCCAAATGCCGCATCGGCAGCGCCGGCGCTGACTTTCCCAAGTTCAACTGCTTTGTCGAGAGTGGCGCGGATTTCAGTCTCTGCCTTCCGGAGAGCATTGGGAAGGAGGTCTTCGAGGATGGTGCGATAGCCGCCGACAGCCGCCGCATGGGCAATTCCGCGGCCCATGATGCCGGCGCCAATTACGGCGACGGTTTTGACTTCCGTCACTACTTGCCTCCGCCTTCCAACTCCTCCAGCACGGTGACAAAGTTCGGATCCGATTTGCGCATGTATTCGGACAGACGTTTGCGCTCCTCGGCGGTCATCGATGGCAAGCCAACGGTAATGCGGCGTAGAGTGGCGGCGATGTCGTCTACATAATTCATCATGCGGATAAATTCACCAGTGGCGGACATGAGGCTCCTTGCGATTTCTCTGGCGGAAAAAAGCAGCTCGAACGGAGCCGCAGCCAGGGTGTACCGTTATTTTCAATGGACGGGCAGAATTAGTAAAGGTGCGAAGGGATTGGCTAGTCCATCTTGTGGAAGCGGCGGAAGCCGGCATAGCCTTCTTTGCCCATGTAGCGCTCGAGGACGGTGGGATCGGTCTGGCGAAGATCAACGATCACCAGTCCATCCACCACGTCGGAGAATTTGCGGTCGAGGTTGAAACCAACCAGTTTACCGCCCAGCTTGTCGTACTGCCGGATCAGGATGGGCAAGCCTTTACCATCTTCTTCGACATCGGAAATCGGCTCGGCCAGTTCGTCGAGATTGTTCAGGGCCTCGCACAGGGCGCGGCAATCCCAGCGGCGCAGCTTGGGGGTCCGAAAGGGCGTGCGGGGCTGGATGAGGTCGGCAAACTCGCGGCCGTCATCGCGCGATTCGAAGTAGCTCACGATCATCTCGCGCGAGAGGCGGCTGTACTCGTTGCTGATGCTGACCGCGCCGAACAGCACTGGCGTCTGCGGGCGTGAGGCGACAAAACGTGCGATTCCCTTCCATAACTGCAACAGCGGAGCATATTGCCGCTGATACTCGGGACGCACAAAGGAACGGCCCAGTTCTAGAGCAGAGCCGATCTTCATAAACAGGCGCTCGTCATAGCGGAACACGGTGTTGGTGTAAAGGCCCTTGATCCCGTGGCTACGGATGATCTCGTCGGTATTGCCAGCGCGGTAGGCTCCTGCCAGTTCCTTCCTTTCCTTGCTCCACAGCAGTAGGTGCCAGTAGTAGTCGTCGAACTGGTCGAGGTCGGCACTCTTGCCCGTGCCTTCGCCGGCGGCGCGGAACGTAACTTCGCGCAGGCGTCCGAGTTCGTCAAGCAGGTTGGGCATTTCGGCGGCGCGAGCCGCGTACACGGTGAACTCATTGGATTCCGTAAGTAGGTGCCCGGGCGGAAGAGATTCAATGTCACGCACCAGCGAGCGCTGCGGCACCGCGGGCACTATCGTTTCTTGTGCCTTGCGGGGCATGATCGAGCGCATCTTGGTGGGAAGCGAAATCTGCTTCTTGCCGCGATAGGACAGCAGATAGGTCCGCAGACGAAGGTATTCGGTGGCCTCCCGATCGTTCTCGATGCCGGCGATCAGTTCGGCCGGGATCGGAGTTCCTACGCGGACTTCGAGCGTATTTCCACGCTGCTGCAAAAATTCCTGCATGAGAACAAGCGTGCGAAGGCGGGGATGAATGAGCCCAAGCAACTGGAAGGCCATGCTGTTGCGTCCGCAGAAGTATACGGGAAGTGCGCTGGCACCGGTCTTGCGCACCAGACGCGCGGCTACGGTGTTCCAGGCGGGGTCGGCGATCTGCGCTTTCCCGACATTCCATTGCGACACCTCGCCTGCGGGAAATACGGCGAGCGCGCCGCCCTGGCGCAGCCACTCGAGGGCCTGCTTCAAGGCTTTCAAATTTCTCTCGGCCGAAGATGCCGTGTGGAAGGGATCCACGAAAAAACAATGTTCGTGAAGCTCGGGAATTCCCTCGAGCAGCGCGTTGGTCATCACGCGTACATCCGGCCGGATGCGCGATAGAAGTGCGCCCAGGGCAGCTCCATCGAGCACTCCGAAAGGATGGTTGGCTACCGCTACCAGCGGGCCTTTTGCGGGGATGCGTTCGAGGTCAGCGGGCTGGAGCTGCAAATCCACTTGCATCTCTTCCAGCAACGTTTCCAGGCGAAAGCCGTCCGGAGCCGAGCAGGTGCGCTCGTACAGCTCGCGCACTTCGGCCATGGGAATCAGCTTGCCCGCAAATCCCGGGAGTCCGGGAAGTTGAGGCGACCCTGTCCAAAAACTCTGCCGCCGGTCACGTGTGCCTGGCGATCTCGGCATAACTAATTTTCGCCCAGCTTCCTTTGCAGCCGTGTAAAGAAACGGTTAAAGGTTCGTGAACAGTGTCCCAGAAGTAACCCTCTGCGGATACAGGATATGTCATGCCACTCGGTGACGGAGGTCACAGTACTTTGGAGGTGCAAATAGGAGAGCGATACCGCTTGCTCACGCCGCCCACTCTTCGGTGACAATCGGAGACAAAGGCTGCGGAAGCCGGTCCGCAACCTCCGCGAGGGCCGTGAGTTTCCCTGCTAGTTCCGGGCGCAGCATCTCAGCGCGGAAACGCCAGCGCCAGTTTCCCTCCGGTTTGCTCGGCACATTCATTCGTGCCTCGCTTCCTAAGCCGAGGACATCCTGTAGCGGTACCACGCACAGGCGGGCTACGGAATTGATGGCGCACCGGATCATGGCCCAGTTCATCCCGTCTTCACAGGGGCCGAGGTATGAGTTCGCATGACGCCGCTCATCGTCCGACACACCGTAGTCCCACCACCCTAGGATCGTGTCGTTATCATGGGTCCCGGTGTAAACCACTTTCTCCGGCGTGAAAGTATGCGGGAGGTGAGTGCGGGAGCCGGGATCGCCAAAGCCGAATTGCAGCACGGCCATGCCAGGAATGTTTAGCCGTTCGCGGAGCGCGTGTACGTCGGGCGTGATGTAGCCGAGATCCTCGGCAAAAAAAGGCAGTCCGCCAAGAGCATCGCGGAGACGATTGAACAGGTCGTCCTTGGGACCGTCAACCCAGCGGCCATTGACGGCCGTTTCTTCGTGAGCTGGAATCTCCCAGAATTGCGCAAAGCCGCGAAAGTGATCGAGCCGGACGTAGTCAAAGCTGTGAGTGGCCCAGCGCAGGCGGTCGATCCACCAGGCGTAGCCCTGTGCCTGCATCACATCCCACCGATAAAGGGGATTACCCCAGTGCTGACCGGTCTTGCTGAAGAAATCCGGAGGAACTCCGGCGACGACTTCCGGCTCCCGGTTAGCGTCCAGCCGGAAGAGCTCAGGGTGGGTCCAAACATCGGCGCTGTCAAAGTTCACGAATATCGCGATGTCCCCGACCATGCGGATCGAACGTTGCGCACAATAGGCGCGAAGCGCCTGCCATTGCTCGGAAAAGAAAAACTGGACGACACTGCGGGCCTGGAGGTCGTCGTGGAGTTCGGATCCCTTCTTCTCCAATGCGGCAGGTTCGCGATGGGCCAATTCGCGTGGCCAGTGGTTCCAGCTTTCCAGGTGGAACTGCGCGCGCAAACTGTCGAACAGGACGAAGTCATCGAGCCACCAGCGGTTCTCCTGGCAGAAGCGATCGAAACGTGAACGAGAACTGGCGGGGGCGGAGCGCAAGAAGTTGTGCGCGGCTTCGAACACAAGCGGCATCTTCCGGGTGAAGATGTGCTGATAATCCACTGGTTCAACGCCGTCGGGGAGTGCGTCGAGTTGGACACGGTCAATCCAGCCGCGATCAGCGAGCCGCTCCAGGCTGATCAGAAGAGGATTTCCCGCGAAGGCAGAGGTGGAAGAGTAAGGCGAGTTGCCGAAACCCAGAGGACCGAGAGGCAGCACTTGCCAGAGACCCTGCTTGGCCGAAGCGAGATAGTCAGCGAATGAGTAAGCGGCCGGACCAAAGTCGCCGATCCCGCCGCGCGAAGGCAGCGAGGTGGGATGAAGCAGGATTCCGCTGGCGCGCGGGAAAGGCATTAAAACCAGTTCTCAGTTCTCGGTTCTCGGTTCTCAGTTAAAGCGCTGGACTGGGGTCTCAGTTCAGTGCGGTTTACTGAGAACTGAGAACCGAGAACTGAGAACCTTTTTAAGATCCTTCTTCAGCTCCGCGACGGGTCAGGTTCTTCATTTCTTCCTGGTTGACCTTGAGCTTGTTGGACTTTTCCATTTCCTTGCGCAGGTTAGACACGAAAAGCGAGAACAGCTCGTTCTGCTTGCCATCGAGCAGTGTCTGGCGGATCTCGCTCTTCTTCGCGGCAAAGTCCTGATCAGTCGGCGCTTGTTTCTCCAGGAGTTGCGCCACCACGCCGTTAGTGCCCGTATTGATGGGGCCGCTGATCTCGCCGGGCTTCAAGGCGAAAATCGAACTCGCTGCGCCCGACAAAGAACCGACGTCGGGTACCTGGCCATCGGGGAGAACCAGATCGCTGGTCTTGACAGTCGCGCCCAGTTCTTTGGCTGCCTTCTTCAAGTCATGTCCGGCCTTGGCACGATCGGAAAGTTCCTGCGTCTTCTGCTGCAACAGGAAGCCGGCACGCTCGTTCTTGAACTCTGATTCCACGCGCGTGCGAATCTCTTCAAAGGCAGGTGTGGCCGGAGGCTTGGTAGCGACCAACTCGAAGACCACATAACCTTGTGGAACTTGCACCACGTCAGCCGGCGACTTTTCACGCTCGTTGAAAATCGCTTCCATCAGCTCTGGAGTTGTTTCCAGGCCGGGCAAGCTGTCCTGGCGGCTGAAGAATCCAGTCGAGACCACGTGAGCGCCCTTGGCAGCGGCAGCCTTGTCGAGTCCGTCGGTGCGTGCCTGGCTCAGCAAAGCATTAGCGGCGACTTCTGTGGCGCGCGTCGCTTTCTCTTCCTTTACCTTCGCTTCAATCTCGCTCTTCACTTCGGCCAAAGTCTTAACGTGAGCGTCCTGCTTGTCTTCGACGCGGATGATGTGGAAACCATAGCTGCTCTTCACCAGGTCACTGGTCTGTCCTTTGGGGAGGGAAAAGGCAGCTTTTTCGAATTCCGGGACCGTGCGGCCACGGCCGATCCAGTCCAGTTCGCCGCCATTCTTCGCGCTGCCGGGATCGTCCGAATACTGTCCCGCGAGCTTGGCGAAATCGCCGCCAGCTTTCACCTGCTTCAGAACGTCTTCGGCTTTCTTGCGGGCTGCTTCTACACCTCTTTCATCGACCTTGCCGTCCGGCCCGGGAAGGGGCGTCTTGATAAGAATGTGCGTGACCTTCACCTGCTCCGGCAGACGGTACTCGTCACGGTGCCGGTCGTAGTAGGCCTGCAGGTCCTGATCGGTGACGGACGTGGCTGCCGGCTTGGCAGTCTCGACGATCGCGTACTTGATCTGCCGCTTCTCAGGGATGGAATTGTTATAAGTTGTTTTGTTACGGTCGTAGAAGGCTTTCAGTTCCTGCTCGGTGGGATGGAGCCCCTTCAGGATGTCGGCCTGCGTGAGCACCGCATAGTCAAACTTGACCTTGGTATTACGGCGGTCGAATTCCGCGCGGATTTCCGGTTCACTTACAAATGCGCTGCCCGAAACCAGGGCGCGCAACTTACGAATCAGGATGTATTCCTTTTCCAGATTTTCAAACTGGGGGATGGTCAGGTCGGCGCGCTGAGCGAAGTTCTCATATTCTTCCTGACCCACGAATTTGCCGTCAGGGAACAGCATGGAGGCGAGCGGCCCGTGCTGAAGTTCGTCGCGCAACTCCTCATCGCTGACTCGCAGACCCATGCGGCGCGCTTCTGCGACCAGGGCTTTCTCGCTGATCAACTGCTCGGCAGCTTGTCCGGCGAAGAATGGCATTAACATGGCAGCCTGTTCCCCGCCCTTGGGGAACTGCTGCCGGATCATCAGCCGCGCTTCGCGTTGTACCTCAGGAACGGTTACTTCCTGGTCGCCAACCGTCGCGATTACGCCCCGAGGAGGCGCACCAACGCCGAAGCTGGAACCCAGTCCCCCGGGGATGAGGGTGATGATCATGCCGCCGCAAATGATGAGAAGCATTCCCCCAAGAATAATCTTCAGAGCGGGCCCTGCATTTTGAAGAGTTCGAATCATGACTCAGATAACTCCACTGTGAGAACGGGAATTTTTCATTATAAACCAGCTAATGTGGGCCTCGGGGAGCAGCCGCGCTCTCACCTGCTGAAAATGGTCCCCTTCGCCTAAAACCCATTATTGAAACGAATTAATAAAAATGCTATGAAGCGGGCGGCGCTTCCGGCAGAATAGATCCCGGACACTCAATTTTCATCGAGGGCACTTCATGAAGACCTCCCGGCTTCCAGTTTTGATCCTTGTTCCGATCGTTTTGTGCACAGCGGGTTTCGCGCAGGCTGGTTCCAAGTCCGCGGATTCGAAGTTCTCCCTGAATGACGGATGGGCTTTGCAGTCTTCGGCTAGAGTTTCGGAGAAGGGCGAGGCGATCGCCAGCCCGTCCTTTCAGCCTAAAGACTGGATCAAGGCGAAGGTCCCCACTACGGTCGTTGCGGCCCAGGTGAAGAGCGGAGCGCTTCCCGACCCGTTCGATGGAATGAACATGCGGCAGTATCCGGGCCTGTCGTATCCCATCGGGGCCAACTTCTCGAACTTGCCCATGCCTCCTGACAGTCCCTATGCGGTCTCGTGGTGGTACCGCAAGGAGTTCACGTTGCCGAGAGACTTTGCTGGAAAGACGGTGTGGCTGAACTTCCGCGGCATCAACTATCGCGGGAATATCTGGCTGAACGGAAGGCAGATCGCGAACTCGGATCAGGTCGCGGGCGCGTGGCGTACCTATGAGTTCAACGTAACCTCCGCCGTGAAGCCAGGAGCCAACGTAGTCGCGGCGCAGATCTGGGCTCCCACTGACACGAGTCTGGCCATCACTTTCGTAGATTGGAACCCGGCGCCACCCGACAAGAACATGGGTCTCTGGCGCGACGTCTACCTGAGAGCGAGTGGGCCGGTGGCACTGCGATATCCGGCGGTCGTGTCCAAAGTGGATTCGCCCGCGAACACTGCCGCCCATTTGACGGTGACCGCACTACTCAAGAACGGTACGGATAAGCCCGTCAAGGGAACGCTGAAGGGCAACATCGACGATGTTGCCTTTTCGCAAGACGTGGAGCTTGCGCCCAGCGAAAGCAAGGACGTGACCTTCGATCCCGACAAGTTCTCGCAACTCAACCTGTCGAACCCCCGCCTGTGGTGGCCTTTGCAGATGGGCACGCCGAACCTGTATGAGGCGAACCTGACGTTCGAGGTTAATGGCAGGGTTTCCGATTCCGCGCACACCCAATTTGGCATCCGCGAGATCACTTCTGAAGTTATGGAACAGGCGCCCAATCGATATAAGCGTCTCTTCAAAATCAATGGCAAGAACATCCTGATCCGCGGAGCCGGGTGGACTCCGGACATGATGGTGCGTTTCGACCCGCAACGCATGGCCGACGAGTTCCGCTACGTGCAGGACATGGGGATGAACACGGTCCGGCTGGAAGGCAAGCTCGAACCCGAACTGTTCTATGAAACCGCCGACCAGCTCGGCATTCTCGTGATGGCGGGCTGGTGCTGTTGCGACCACTGGGAACACTGGGGCAACTGGGCGCCGGAAGATTTCGACATTGCGAAAGCTTCCTTGCGCGACCAGATATACCGGCTGCGGAGCCATCCCAGCATGGTCATGTGGCTGAACGGCAGCGACAATCCTCCGCCGCCGGATGTCGAAGAGATGTACTTGAAGATCGAAAAAGACCTACTCTGGCCGAACCCGATCGTCTCTTCGGCAACGGCCAAGCCCGCGACGGTCACAGGAGCCAGCGGGGTGAAGATGTCGGGGCCTTATGAGTATGTCGCACCGTCGTACTGGTCGACGGATCCGCATCGTCCGACTCAGGAACAGGCCTGCAACGCGGGCGGGTGCGGAGGCGCCTACGGATTCAACAGCGAGACCAGCATGGGACCGGCCGTTCCGCCAATCGAAAGCGTCAAACGCATGATTCCCAAGGATCATCTGTGGCCGATTGACGATTACTGGAATTTTCACGCCGGCGGCGGCGCCTTCAAGACTCTCAGAGTATTCACCGAGGCGCAGGACAACCGCTACGGCAAGGCCGGGAGCGCCGAAGAATTCACCTACAAGTCGCAGCTGATGACTTATGAAGGCGTGCGGGCGATGTACGAGGCCTACAGCCGCAACAAATACAACTCGACGGGCGTGATCCAGTGGATGCTGAACAACGGCTGGCCCTCGATGATCTGGCATCTATACGACTACTATCTGCGACCCGGGGGTGGGTACTTCGGCGCGAAGAAAGCCATGCAGGCGATTGATCCCGTTTACGGATATGACGACCACTCCGTGTGGCTGGTCAGCAGCCAGTACGGCGACGCGAAGGGCCTGAAGCTTACGGCGCGCATTTTAAACGTGGATACGACTGAAAAATTCTCCAAAGAAGTCACGCTCGACGCAGCCGCGGACAGCACCGCCAAGGTTCTCGAACTCCCGCAAGTCGACGGGCTGTCTCCAGCGTATTTCCTGGATTTGCGCGTAACCGACGCCGGCGGCAAACTGGTCGGCTCAAATTTCTACTGGCTCTCGACAAAAAACGAAACCATCGATTGGGCAAAATCAAATTGGTATGTGACTCCCACTGAATCGTATGCGGACTACGCCGCACTCGCGCAACTCCCGAAAGTAAAGCTGAACGTTTCCAGCCGCACCGAGAATAAGGGGAACCAGTCGGTGACGCGGGTCACGCTTGAGAATCCCAGCAGGAGCATTGCGTTCTTCGTCCGGCTGAAAGTGAACAGGGGCAAGGGCGGCGAGGAAGTCCTGCCGGCGGTATGGCAGGACAACTACGTTTCACTGCTACCGGGTGAAAAGCGAGAAATCACGGCCATGTATCGCATCGCCGACCTTGGCGGCGCGAAGCCGGACGTTGAAGTGCATGGGTGGAACGTGGATTAAGGCTAAAGGTCAGAGGTTAGAGGTCAGATTGCAGAGGTAAAGGCTGTCGATGCAAACGGTGTCGTCGAAATCGAAGGATTTGACCCCTGCAATCTGACCTTCTAACCTCTGAGCTATTCCTCTGGCGGCAGCTCAAAGTCGATGAGGTTACCGCGGAAACCTTTGGTCTTCCACGCGCCGACTGCGATTCCGATCACCATCCAGATAGCTCCGAAGATCAGGGCTTTCGGACTGAGATTCAACCACAGCAACATACAGATGAAAAACCCTAGCACCGGCGGCAAAAGATTGGTCAGTTTTTTCTCTCCCCGCAAGTAGTAACGCACGAAGGCCGCTGCATTGACACCCATGAAAGCGATGAGGGCACCGAAGTTCAGCAGATTCGCGCCCAGTTCATAGCCGGTCGCCGCGCCGGCCACCGCTGGGAGAACGAAGGCTCCGGCCAGGGCCAATGCTCCAACGAACAGGACATTGTTGCGCGGAATCCGCCGCTTGGGATCCACGGCTCCAAAGAACGACTTGGGGAGAGCGCTGCTTCGTCCCATACCGTAAAGAAGACGCGCTGCGCCCAGTTGCGCGCCCATGCCCGAACCGAAGTTCGCCACGACCAACGTGAATCCAACGATGGCAAACAGTGGCTGCCAGGCCCGGCCAGCAACGAAAGTGAAAGCCGTATCGACGTTCGGGTAAGCTTCCGAGGCCGGCCAGACCAGTTGGGCGGCATATACCTGCATAGCGGAAAGAATCCCGATCACCAGACAGGTCAGGACGGTTGCAAGAAGGATGTTTCGTCGTGGGTTTTCGGCTTCTTCGGAAAGAGTCGAGATGCCGTCGAAGCCAATGTAGGTGAGCACCGCCAGCGAGGTTCCCCCGAGTACCACTCTGGCGTTCCAGGTAGCAGGATCGTAGAAGGGCCGCGTGTAATATCCCGGGTCGTGGCTCTGGCCAAAAATGTAACGCGCGGCGGCTACGAAGAAAATGGCGATCACTACGCTCATTCCCGTCGCCAACCCGGCGTTGACGCGCGCCGACGTCTTTACACCCTGGATATTCAGGAACGTGAACACCGCTGCGAAAAAGACAGCCCATGCTCCATAGGACACTCTGGGCGCGAACACATGCGCTTGCTGGCTGATCCAAATGATGCAAATCATTGGGTTGAGCATGTAATCCATCGCCATGCTCCAGCCGGTGACATAACCCAGCGCTGGATTGATTTCCTGGCCGACGTAGGTGAACGCCGAACCGGCGCTGGGGTAGGCGCGCGCCATGCGTCCGTAGCTGATTGCGGTCAGCAGCATCGCAACCATGGCGATGAGAATCACCGTGACGACGTGTCCGCGGCTGCGTTGGCTGATTACACCAAAGGCTGACATGGGCGCCACCGGCTGAATGACGATGACGCCGTAAAGGATCAAGTCCCAGAGCGTCAGGGAGCGCCTCAGGCGAGGCGTTCCGACCGTTGTTCCTGAAGAACTCATTTACGCACCTGCAAAAAATCAAAACCCCATTATCCAGCAAAGATAACGGGGTCGGGGGAAGGGATCTCCGGGCATGCAGCCGGAAAAAATGCCACTGGATTCTGATACGGAAGGCACGTTCTGTCAACCCAAAAAGATGCTATTAAAACGATTCTTTACTGGAGTCGGGCGGTAGGCGACAATAGCCGCCAGGACGGATCGGACTCTATGACTCGAAGATACACTATAAGGTTCCTTGCACTGTCAGCCCTGTTGAGTTTACCGCTGCTCGCGCAATCTCCGGTGAAAACCGTTCAGGAACGACTCGGCTATCCGGCGACGGCGCGCCTGCTCGTGATTCACGCGGACGACCTGGGCATGAACCATTCCGTCGATCGTGCCTCCTTTGAAGCGCTCGAAAAAGGCTGGATTACCTCCGCAAGCATACTCGTGCCCTGCCCGTGGTTTCCGGAAGTAGCGCGCTGGGCGAAGGACCATCCGAACGCGGACCTTGGAATTCATCAGGCGCTGAATAGCGAGTGGACAGATGTTCGCTGGGGCCCGATCAGCGGAGCCGGCAGGGTGCCCAGCCTCGTAGATGAGAACGGATATCTCCCGCTGGATACACCGGCCGTTGCGCAGAACGCGAAGATGCCAGAGGTGGAAACTGAACTACGGGCGCAGATCGATCGCGCTCAGAAGGCCGGAATTCGCATCAGCCACCTGGATACTCACATGGGGGCACTGATGACGACTCCGGACCTTTTCGCCGTCTATCGCAAAATGGGAGAAGCGTTTCACGTCCCTATCTTGTTCGAGCGGACGGGTACGCACTCTCCCCAGGGCATTCCCGTTCCAGACGACATGCTTGTCGAGCGGGTCGTGTCGATGGAGCCGGGCGTTGCCGCGAAAGACTGGCTCGATTGGTACAAGAAGGAACTGTCGGCACTTCCGCCTGGGGTCTACCAGTTGATCGTGCACCTGGCATATGACGATGACGAAATGCGAGGATCCACTTGGAACCATCCGGACTGGGGCGCGGCGTGGCGCCAGCACGACCTGGACACGATGAAAAGTCCGGAGTTTCAGAAATTCCTGAAAGACCAGGGATTCGTTCTGGTCAGCTGGAAGGATCTCGCAAAGGCCTTGCCGGCGAACTACGGTAAGTGAACAACCCGAATCGGGCGCTGTCTCCGTGACCTCCGTGTCCTCCGTGGTTAAGACTTTGAATTTGTGTTGTGAGATCAGCGCGCCGACAGGTTGCTGAAGGGCACGCTGTCTTTGATTCCCTGCCCTTCGACGATGGTGTAGATCTTGTCTGCCGCGACATCCTCGAAGGTTTCAATCTTCCCGGTTGGCCAGCGAACCTCAATCAGATCGATCCTGGCCGCCGCGCCCAAACCGAAGTGCAGACGAAGATCATTCTGCGAAAGATAACTCCCGCCGCTGCGGACTTCGTCGAACTGGGTCATCGCTCCCGTGTGAATCGTCACGCGCGCACCAATCGCAGCCCGGTTGCTCTTCGTTCCCAATAGATGGACGAGCACGCGATGGTTCGGGCTCTGGTTAGTGTTGAGCAAGAGCGACGGCGGCTCGCCGACATTCAGCACCACGACATCCACGTTGCCGTTGTTGGCGATATCGCCGAAAGCCGCGCCACGACGGGACTTCAGCGGCATGTCGGCCAGGCCGGCTGGCTTTGAAACCTCCTCGAACGTCCCATTACGAAGATTGCGATGCAGAAGCATCGGCTCGGCGTAGGCGGCGCTTCCCTTCACATTGTCCATCTGCGGATAGACGTGTCCGTTGACCACGAACAGGTCAAGCCAGCCGTCGTTATCCATATCAAAGAACGCCGTTCCCCAGCCGACGAGTGGAAAGCTCACTTGTCCAAGACGCGACTGCATGGCTACATCTTCGAACCCTCGCGAGGCTTCATTGCGATAGAGCGTGTTGGGCTGGTCGGCAAATTCGGTGATGAACATCGAAAGACGGCCGCTGTGATCGTAGTCGCCCCAGGTCACGCCCATCGATCCAAGCGCCTGTCCTTCGCTGTTCATGGCGATACCGCCAACCATCGCGTTGTCGGTGAAGGTACCGTCGTGATTGTTGCGATACAGGTGATTGGGTGTGGCGTCGTCGGCGACAAACAGATCAGGCCAGCCGTCGTTATCAGAGTCGCCCCAGGTCGCGCCCAGGCCGTAGTATTTGTCGGGATCGCTCACGCCGGCTCTCTTTGAAACTTCCTCGAACGTGCCATCGCCGCGGTTGTGGTAGAGCAGGTCGGTCTCGCCCTCCATGCCCCAAGGCCCGCACTGCACGGGCACACCCTTGAATTGGCAGAATTTCGTTGAGCCGGGTACAGGCAAGTCGTTCATGTCCACATGCACGTAGCGGGAAACGAACAGGTCAACACTGCCGTCGCGATCGTAATCGGCCCAGGCGGCGCCGGTTGAGAAGCCGCCGCCGCGCACGCCCGCTCTGTCGGTGACATCTTCAAATGTGCAGTTGCCTTTGTTGCGATAGAGCGCGTTGCCGCCGTAGCCGGTCACGAAGAGGTCGAGATTGCCGTCATTGTCGAAGTCAGCGACGGCAACTCCCATGCCCCAGCCTTTGCGCGCGAGTCCAGCCTTTTGCGTGATGTCGGTGAACTTCAGGTTCGCATCCTGGTGCCAGAGCGTAACGAGAGGATCACCGCCACCCTGGCGGTAGCGATCGACAGTCGAACCATTCACCGTGACGATGTCGAGTTTGCCGTCGTTATCGCAGTCGAAGAGGCCGATGCCTCCGCTCATGGACTCGACGACGTAGTGTTTGTCGGCAGAGGAGATGTGAGAGGCGGTCAGGCCAGCTTGGGCTGCGATATCGCGGAAGATGGGGACCGAGAGCTTGGTTGCCGCCGGTTCCTGTTCAGCCTGAACTTGCTCCTTTGCGGCAGCACTCTTTGACGCCTGCGGCGCACTCTGGGATGGAAGCAAGCCAGTGAAGATGAGGAACAGAATGGGAATCCGGCCGGCCTGCATGCAAAGTGATTGTAGCGTGATCACGACGGTCGATTGCTTACGTTTTCTTAGTGACGAAGGCAGGTCCTTCGCTTCGCTCAGAGTGACCATCTAATAAAGGGCACGAGGACTTGCGTCTCAGCGAGGAACTGAAACCCGTATCAGCGCTGGTCTGGATAGCGGAACGAGTACCCGCTGGCTTCGTTCCCCGACATGAATCGCGTGTTGTATTCGAGAAGGTAATTGAGGTGCTCGCCATCTGCAGGAAACGACTTGCCAGGATATGGATACGTTCCCATGTTGCGGAACGGCAACGGATCTACCGTGTCGCCGCGGTAGGCGTAGAAGTCCATATCTTTTTCGTAGCCGTGAGCGGCAAAGAAATAATCGCGCACCCAACCTCGCGGAAGGGCAGGCAGTGAAGCGGGATCGAAATCGAGTGCGACCTGGTCGCCGGAACCAAAGACGGCAAACTTGTCGTCGCTCGCATTCAACAGCGGACGTACGTTGCCGTACCGGGTATAGGCGCCCGCGGGCCGCGTGTAAGGACCGGTAGCGCTGACTTTCTCGTAAACGTATTTCACGTTACCCGGCGGCTGGTTTTCGATCTTGAGCGGGAATCCATGAAAGCTCAGATCAGCGCGCGCGAGCGGCACCGAAGTCAATCGGGCGCTCTGAGCCTGATTGGTGCGGCTGATCAGGATGTTGTCCCAATAAATTTGCAGATTGGTCGTGAGCCGGATGCGCTGCGTTCCTCGCGGCAGTTTGCCAGTCAGATCGGCAGTCATAGTGCGTGCGCCGCCAGCCGGAAAGCCGAGATCATCAATCACGCGGACCCATCTTCCGTTTGCGTCCTGTGCTTCCACATACGGCGCAAACGGTTGCAGGTGCGCCTGATCAGCCGCGTACATGCTGGTCGCGGTGAAGTATTCAATCTCGCCGTGCATCAACAACCAAAGCGGACCGCCACGGTAGGGCTCTTCCAGATCGAGTTGAAGAGTGTGGGGCTCGGTGAAACCGGCGAAAGACAGTACCTTGAAATCGCCGAAATAGCGGTGCGCCAGCAAATCGGGAAGCACGTTGTGGCCATGCTCGTCCCACGCGCCGGCAGGCGGACGCGAGTCGAGGCTGAACACGATCTTGAACGGCGGGTACGGCGGATTACTGGCGAAGTACTCGTTCGGAAAGACGTCAACACCGACTGGATGATCGACAGCGAGCAACTGCACCTGATCGAGATAAACCGACTCTTCCAGCGGTTCCATGAAGCGGAAGCTGAGCTTGCCGTCTTTCTCGCGGATCGTGTTGCGGTCGAGCTTGATGTATTCGGTTGGCCGCGCGATGTTGCGCTCGTTCGGTCCGGCCCAGTGTCCGACGACGCCCGCGCCGAGCATGTCGCCGACGAGTTCATAGCGCGTCCCATCCCAGACGAAGAGCGTGGGGCAGGAACTGCCGCGGCGATCGATCTCGAGGATGTTTTGGACTTTGTTGGCGGCGACTTCGATTTCGTCTTGCAGGACGCCGGTCGGCCACAGCATGCGAACTACGTCGGCTTCTTTCGCCTGTCCGAGGCCGATTGTCAGATAGGGCGAGTTCTGCCCGAGATATCCTGACGACCCGTACACTTCGAATTTCTGCCGCAGCACGGCAGAAAATACTTCTACCTTGGTGCCAATAGCGCTCTTGTT
>Ga0209180_10000415_pt1 | contig 19843 bp, 19 predicted proteins | sample CZO8metaG_3_FD_188355 | JGI IMG/M metagenome (GOLD analysis project Ga0209180, IMG submission 188355) | Vadose zone soil microbial communities from the Eel River Critical Zone Observatory, Northern California, USA - CZOApr15con2H2.8 metaG... | ecosystem: Environmental > Terrestrial > Soil >...
AACCTCCTCGAGGAAGTGGGGAAGTTCCGGGCCGCCCGGCGGCTGTGGGCCCGCATCATGAAGGACCGCTTCGACGCGCGCGACCCGCGCTCGCTGATGCTCCGCTTCCACGCCCAGACCGCGGGCAGCACGCTCACCGCCCAGCAGCCCGAGAACAACATCGTGCGGGTGGCGGTGCAGGCCCTGGCCGCGGTCCTGGGCGGCTGCCAGTCGCTGCACACCAACTCGATGGACGAGGCCCTGTCCCTGCCCAGCGAGGCGGCGGTGCGCACCGCGCTCCGCACCCAGCAGGTCCTGGCCCACGAGTCCGGCGTGGCCGACATCGTGGATCCGCTCGGCGGCTCGTACTCGATCGAGCGGATCACCCGGCGGATCGAGGAAGAGGCCGAGACCTACATCGTCAAGATCGACGGCCTGGGCGGGTCGGTGCACGCCATCCCGTTCATGCAGCGCGAGATCCAGGAGGCGGCCTACCGCTATCAGCAGGAGGTGGAAGCCAGGCAGCGCGTGGTGGTCGGCGTGAACGAGTTCGTCATGGACGAGCCGCCGCCCGCCAATCTCTTCCAGGTGGATGCCGCGGTGGGCCAGGCCCTGGCCGAGCGCCTCGCGGTCCTGCGCCGCACGCGTGACGGCTCCGCCGCCGCCCGCGCGCTCGAGGCGGTGGATCGGGCCGCGCGGGGCCGCGACAACCTGCTACCCCATATCCTGACCGCGGTGCGCGCGCAGGTGACGCTCGGCGAGATCTGCGACACCCTGAGAAAGGTCTTCGGTGTCCACCAGCCATCCGTCGTCTTCTAACCGGGAACCCTCTCCCCTCAGGGGAGAGGGTAGGGTGAGGGGAGAGGGTAGGGTGAGGGGCCTGAGGGTGAGGGGTGGTCTCGCGCTCCTCGTCGCGCTGCCCTTACTCGTTGTCCTGCTGGCCGGGCCGGCGGGGGCAGGCACCGCGGACCAGGTCGGCGCGACCTTCGGCCTCCTGCTCCAGGACGTGGTCGGCGCCTTCCCGCCCGCGGAGGGCCTCGTGGTCGCGGCGGAGGGCGGCCGGCTCTTCATCGATCTCACCGAGAAGAGCGGGGTGCAACCGGGGCAGGAGTACTCGGTGTTCCGCAAGGGCGAGACCTTCCGGCATCCCATCAACAGCCGGCCCCTGGGCCGCTACGAGGACATCCTCGGCTACGCCCAGATCATCCGCCTGCATCCGCAGTACTCCGAGGCGGTGTTCGTGCCCGCCGACGGCAAGGCCGCGCCCGAGCCCGAGGACGGGGTGCGCATCACCAAGGGCCGGATCCGCGTCGCGGTGGCGCCGGCCACCGACCTCACCAAGACCAACGCGGACCTGCGGCGGGTGCCGTTCATGCTCGCCCACGCGCTCGAGCAGACGAAGCGGTTCCAGGTCGCCGACCCGTCCGCGGTGCAGGAGCACCTCCTCAGCCAGAAGACGCGCAGCGAGGAGCTGCTGGTGAGTCCGGGCAAGGCCAAGGCCTCCGGCAAGATCCTGGAGGTCTCGGGCTGGCTGGTCCCGATGCTGATCGAGCGCCGGGGGGTCACCTACCTGGACATCACCTGGATCTCCGCGGTGACCGGCACGGCGCTGTTCTCCCGGCGGGCGGCCCTGACCCGCTCCGAGAACGCGGCCGAGCAGCGGTTCCCCTGGGAGCCGGTTCCCACCGACTGACCGGCGCCCGAGGCGAGGGCGGATAAGAGGGAGGTTTCTGGTATGCTGTTGGGCGTCATGATGACCTATCGACGCGGGCAGTGGCTTGTTCTGGCCGGCTTCATCGTGATCGCGGTCTCGGGCTGCGGTGGTCGAGGCTGGCGCGAGTACCTCGGGCTGGCGACCCCGAGCGATCCCTCGGTGGCCATCCGCAGCGCCGAGCCCAGGTGGCTCCTGATCAAGAATCCCCGCTGCTGCGACATCCCGAGCGAGCCGGAATACACCTGGGTCGAGGAGGACAAGCTCCCGACGACCGTGAAGTCCTTCGTATTCGGCCAGTCCACCCTGATCGCGCCGCCCGAAGTCGTGGCCAAGTACGGGGCGCCCCCCGGGGGCGGGCGCATCAGCGCGCGGCAGGGTGGGGCCTACAAGGTGGAGAACGTGGTGCCGACGATCCCGACGAGCCGCAGCGCGGCGGCGGCGGCGGTGTCGAACACGACCCGCACCGACGCGCCCAGCCGCGTCGCGGCCCAGTCCGCGACCCGCGGCTACGTCGTGTTCGTGGACACCTCCCGCGTCATCATCGACCTCGCGGCAAGCGACGGGGTCAAGCTCGGCACCGGCGTGAGCGTCCGCCGCGACAAGGTCGCCATCGTCCACCCCATCACCGGCGAGCTGCTCGGCGAGCTCGACGAGGAGGTGGCCTCGGGGCGGGTGGTGGAGGTCCGCGACAAGTTCTCGGTGGTCGAGGTGCAGAAGGCCGCCGCGGGGGTGCAGGTTCAGGTCAAGGACCGGGTGGTGCTCCGGTAGCCGGCGCCTCCGCCCCTCTTCGGTGAACGCGCCCACTCCGCTCGAAGCTCTATTAAAGGATCGCGTCGCGGTCGCGATCGGCGCCGAGCTCGGCGCCATCGAGGCCGCCATCGGGCGCCAGATCGAGTCGCCCGTCCCGCTGATCCACGAGATGGGCGAGTTCATCGCGGGGGCGGGAGGCAAGCGGCTGCGCCCGATCCTCCTCCTCATCGCGGCCCGCCTGGCCGGCTATCAGGGGCTGCGCGCCGTCCGGATGGGCTGCGTCGTCGAGCTGCTGCACACCGCCACCCTGATCCACGACGACGTGGTGGACCAGGCGCCGCTGCGTCGCGGGCGGCCGTCCGCCAACGCCCGCTGGGGAGACGATGCCTCGATCCTGGTGGGCGATCACCTCTACTCGAAGTCCTTCGCCCTGATGGTGGAGGACGGCGACCCCCGCGTCCTCGAGACGCTCGCCCGCGCGACCGTTTCCATGACCGAGGCCGAGGTGTTCCAGCTGGAGCGCAAGCGCAGCGGCACCACCGGTGAGGCCGACTACCTCCGGATCATCACCCAGAAGACCGCGTCGTTCATGTCCGCCTGCTGCCGCATCGGCGCGCTCCTGGGGCGGGCCAGCCCGGAGCAGGTGGAGGGCCTGACGCGCTACGGGCTCGACATCGGGATCGCCTTCCAGATCAGCGACGACTCGCTCGACTTCGTCGCGGACCAGGCGCGGCTCGGGAAGGCGGTCGGCGCCGACCTGAAGGAAGGCAAGCGCACGCTGCCCCTGATCGCCACCATCGAGCGGGCGGGGCCGGCCGACCGAGACCGGATCCACACCATGCTCAAGCAGCCCGCGCTCACCCCCGAGGAGATCGAGGAGATCCGCCGGCTCGTGGGCAAGCACGCGGGCGTGGAGTACGCGCTCGAGCGGGCCCACGAGTACGCTCAGAGCGCGAAGGACGCGCTCCGGCCCTTCCCGAACTCGGAGGACAAGGAGACGCTGGTCCTGGTCGCGGATTTCGTCGTCGATCGCGACCGCTAGGCCTTCTCCCGCTCCTCGGAGGTCCATGCCGGGCCTGATCACCCTCACCACCGACTTCGGGCTGCGCGACCCCTTCGTGGGGATCATGAAGGGGGTGCTGCTGTCCATCTGCCCGTCGGCCCGGCTGGTTGATCTCACCCACGAGGTCCCTCCCCAGGACATCCTCGCGGGGGGCCTCGCCCTGGAGGCGGCCACTCCGTTCTTCCCCCCGGGGACCGTGCACCTGGCCGTCGTCGACCCAGGCGTCGGGAGCGCGCGGCGGGCCATCGCGGTCCGCGCGGGCGGGTACTACCTCGTCGGGCCGGACAACGGCCTGTTCACCTTCGCGCTCGAGGGTGCCGGCTGGACGGCGGTGTCAGTCACCGCTCCGGAGTACCGTCTGGCCGAGGTCAGCCGAACCTTTCACGGCCGCGATGTCTTCGCGCCCGCCGCCGCCTATCTGGCCGCCGGCGTCCCGCTCGAGCGCCTCGGCCCGGCGGTGTCCGATCCGGAGCGCCTCCGCCGCCCCGGCTGCCGTCTGGAGGGGGGCGAGCTGGTGGGCGAAGTACTCGCCGCCGACCGCTTCGGCAACCTGATCACCTCGATCCCGGCCGCGCGGCTCGCGGAGATCCCCGGGCCCGGCGGGGTGGCGCTGGAGGTGGCGGGGCGTCGCCTGCGCGGGCCGGTGGGCGCCTACGCCGAGGGCGGGGATGGGGAGCCGGCGGTCATCGTCGGCTCGACGGGCCGGCTGGAGATCTTCGTGAGAGCCGGCAGCGCGCGGGACAATCTGGGCGCGGGCCGCGGCGCGATCGTTCGCGTGAGGCGGGCCGAGTGAGGCGGCCCCTCACGAGCTGGCGGCCGGCTTGCTCCCAGTGGTCGGCTTGCTCCCAGTGGTCGGCTTGCTCGTCGGGGAAGCGGAGCTGCTGCCGCTCTCCGTGCTAGACTTACTTTCCGATGATGTCGCCGGCTTGGACTCGGCGCTTGCGCCATCCCCCTTCGATGCCGATTCCTTCGACGCCGATTCTTTTGACGTCGACTCCTTTGACGTCGACTCCTTCGAGGTCGACTCCTTCGCCTTCTTGCGGGACTCGGACGGGTAGTCGGTGACGTACCAGCCTTCACCCTTCAGGATGAACGGCGTCGCCGACAGCAGCCGGTGGATCGGCCCTCCGCAGCGATCGCAGGTCGCGAGCGCCGGTTCCGTGATGCGCTGCTTCACCTCGAAGACACGAGGGCAGCGCGGGCATTCGTATTCGTACGTTGGCATGAAACAAAGGAATACATGGCGAGCATGAGCGTGTCAAGGCGCGCGTCCGGGCTCGTGCTCCTGTGCGCGGCCGCGCTGCTTCCCGCGTGCGCGACGACGACGGCCGACGACGAGATCCGCAAGCTGGAAGGCCGCGCCTCCTACGAGGCAGGCGTCAGGAGCATCTCCGAGGGGCGGATCTCGCTCGGCCTGTCCTCCCTGCGGCAGGCCGTCGAGATCGAGCCCCGCAATCCGCTCTACCACAACGCGGTCGGCGCGGTGCTGCTCAATATCGGCCGCTACGCGGACGCGCAGGTCGAGTTCCAGAAGGCGGTGGAGCTGGATCCGACCTACGCCGACGCGTTCCACAACCTGGGCTCGGCCTACGCCGAGCAGGCCAAGTGGGAGGACGCGATCGGCGCCTACCGCCGAGCCCTGGCCCAGACCATCTACACCAGACCGGAGACCACCTACAACAACCTCGGCTACGCCTACTGGGCGCTCGACCGCCGCAAGGATGCCGAGGACGCGTTCCGGGCGGCGCTCCAGCTCGAGCCCAAGCTGGTGCCGTCGCATTTCTGGCTCGGGGTGCTGCTCCAGAAGGAGGGGCGGCAGGCGGAGGCCAAGGCCCACTTTCGGGCTGCCCGCGACCTCGAGCCGGCCTCCATGCTCGGTAAGCGGGCAGACGAGGTGCTGAAAGCGATGGGTGACGGAGGCTAAGTAGCTGTTTTAGTGGTTGGTTGTCCCTTTTCGCACCGAGGGATTTTCTCTTGACCCGTAAACCTCGTTCGCGGTAAAAAGGTCAAGCATTTTCCTAGTCGTTCTCCCAGGGAGGTGACAAGGGAAAACACTCGTCTCTCCAGCCGTACCGTCGTCGCACGTATCGCGGGAAGTAAGGAAGCACACGCTGCAGGAACGCACGTCATCCACCTGATTGAGGAGAGTCTCAATGAAAAGGACGAGTCTCGCTGTTCTGGTGGTCGCCTTGGCCCTGGTAGGGCTGCTCGCGCCCGTGGCATTCGCCCAGGCGCCCGCACCGAAGGTGAGCATCAACGGCCTCATCGACAACGTCACGGCGTATACCCACAACGCCATTAACGCCTCCGGCCTCACCAACGCGAAGGACAGCCAGTGGTATGGCCGTATCCGCGGTCGCCTCGACTTCATCGGTGAAGTCGGCAAGGCCAAGGGTGTCCTCGGTATCGAGCTCGACCATACCTACGGTCAGACGGGCTCGAACGACTCGTCGATCGCCATTTCGGGCCCCCAGGCGGGGGCCACTTCCGTCGCAACGCAGCCCGGCACCGACGGCGGCTTCGACCTCAACACCGACTCCCGCGGCATCATCGAGATCAAGTGGCTCTACGTCGAGTTCCCGGTGCCGCTGATTCCGGTTCCGACGACGGCGCGGCTCGGCGCTCAGCCCTTCGGCGCGGCCGCCAACTACAAGCTGGCCGTTTACGCTAACGGTGATTTCCCGGGCGTGAATGTTGTCAGCCAGGTCACCCCGAACGTAAAGATCGTTGGGACGTACGTCCAGATCCAGGAAAGCCTCGTCGGCATCCAGAGCAGGAGGAATCAGACGGGGCCACTGGGCTACGGAGGGACGGGCGCCCAGGGCGGCGTGGCCTCTTTCTTCTCGAGAGCGGACGTCCAGAACCGTGGCGATGACTTCGCGGTCATCGGGTCCCTCGAGATCACGCCGTTCAAGGGCCTGGACATCAAGCCGATGTACTCGCTCTTCTATGCCCAGGGCGGGACCGATGGCAACGCCCGTCAGGGCCGGGGCGGCCTCGTCGCCGGCGGGTCCAACGCAGTAACCGGTAACGCGTTCAACAATGCGGACGGTACCTTCCGCGGCGGCGTCAACGAGTACCGGCACACTGTTGGCGTTGACGGGCGTCTCCGAATGGGTCCGTTCTCCTTCGATCCGACCGTGCTCTACCAGTTTGGTAACCGGGCCGTGGTCGTCCCGAGCGCCTTCGCCGGGGTTATCACCAACCGGACGGCCGGCTCGAAGGCTCACGCTAACCTCGACGCGTGGCTAGTCGATCTCAGGGAAGGTTTCCAGTTGGGCCCGCTGCTCATAGAGGCGCTGCAGGTGTACAGTACTGGTAACAAGGCCCGGAACAGCACCCTCGGTACGGTGCGTTACTTCCAGCCTCTGGATACCGACACGAGCTACCTGGCGGACTGGGGGACTCAGGTCACCTCGCTGGGTGTCGACTACATTAACACGTGGAATTCGGCTGGTGCCCGGATGGCGTATCCAGGCGCAGCAATCGGCTGGGACAAGTATGGCCGTGGCCAGCTAGGTCTGAAGGCCACGTACGCGATCACCCCGGCACTCAGCATCATGGCGGGCGCCAACGGGCACTGGACGGCCGAGGGCATGGACAGGGACGGCACGGCCGTAGCCGGTGGCGGCATCATGCCGAACTTCGCGGGCCCGAAAGTACGGGGGACCAGCCACTTCGTGGGCACTGAGTACACGACCCTACTCTCGTGGCGGTTCGCCGACGGGCTCGTTTGGGACAATGCCTTCGGCTACCTGATGGCGGGCAAAGCGCTCGACGCCGTCACGGCCAACCTGTTTCCGGCCGCGCCTGGCTACCACCGCAGCGCGCTGGACACTTACATCCTGAGCTCGCGCGTGCGCTTCACGTTCTAAGCTGGGCGAGGCATCAGGACTTCGGGCCCGGGGGAAGGTTCCCGGGCCCGTTGTATTTACAAGGGTTCTTGCTGCGGTCCCGGAGTCGACGTATAGTTACCCCCATGCAGAGAGTCCCTCGCCGGTCTGCTCTTGGTGCTGGGGCTGACAGGCCCGGCTGGCCGTCGAGTACCGGCTGCAGGTGGCCAATATCTACCGGGACAGCTATGTCCGCTTCTTCGGTTCTCTCGGTACCGGCTTGGGTGAGTTGATCATGGAGCGGCTGGGCCGAGCGCTCGACACCGACGGAATCCCAGACGGGGCCCTCCTCTCCGACCGGACGTTTCGCTGTGGCTGGGATGCTATGGCTGCCTCGTTCCTCGATGGAGCCGCGCTCAGGAAATGATGCGCCGACGTCTTCGCGAGATCTTGCCCCTTCTGTTCCTGGCAATTCTGGTGGCCGGCAGCGCCTCGGCTCAGTCGCAGGCCGCCCCGCCGCCGGCGCGGTCGGGTCCGACCGGCTCGGCCCCCATGACCGCGCTGGTGGACCAGCTCATGGACCTCTTCCCGAAGCTCGAGGGGGAGGTGCTCGAGGTGCGGAACGGCATCCTGACCCTGGGCTCAGGAGTGAAGGCAGGGGCCCGGCCCGGGCTGGAGGTGGAGCTGTTCCGGGAGGGCCGTGAGATCAAGCACCCCCGTACTGGCGAGGTGCTAGGCCGCGCCGAGGACACGCTCGGAACGACCCGGCTCACGCAGGCTCAGGAAGAGTTCTCGGTGGCGCCGGCGCCTGCCGGCGTCGAGATAAAGCCGGGCGACCGGTTCCGGAGGGGTTGTCCCGCTCGCTGTTGAACTTGGCTGAGCGCGGCGGCAGGGCATCATACCCTCAGTGCACCGCAGTGCGGGGGATACCGACATAGCGGCCCCCCGCGGGAAGATCGATCCTGAGCCGATTGTGGCCCGCGCGTCCTGGCCGACGGCGACCACGATGACTCATGCGGCGCGGTCCGCGGCCGTCGCGGCCTCGAGCGCGGTCACGAGCGTGCCGAGCTCGTGATGCCGCTCGTGATGCCGCTTGATGCGCCGGAAGCGCTCGGCGGCGCGCAGCAGGCCGAGCGCGATCCACCGCCGCCGCATGTCCCCATCGCGCCAGCGCTTGATGTTCTCATCGTCGCGCACCCCCCGAGCCGCAGCGCAGCGCGGAGCCGTAGGTATGTCACCCGTCGCCGCCCTTCACTTCCCCTTCGCCCCCCGCGGGTCGATGGTGTCGGAGAGGCAAAAATCGTCCATCCACTTGTCCGCCACGCCCGAAGAATGCGACGATGCCCCGCCCGAGTCCAGGGCCATCAGTCTGGTCGATCATCGTCAGCGCTTGGGCGCGGCGGGGGAAGGCGGCGGGCTGGCGGGCTGGGGCGGCGTGAAGCTCAGCAGAACCGCTTCGTCGCCTTCCTTGTCGAAGGTCACGATCAACCCAGACTGGTAGAAGAAGATGTCCTGGTCGTTCTCGGTCGTCATGCCGTCGGGCACGCCGAACCCCTGTATCACGGTGGCTCTACCGAAGACCTTGGACGTGGGCTGCAGCCGCAGCACGCGCACCAGCGCGGGTTTGTAGCCCTGCGGGGTCAGCAGGCCGAAACTCACGGTCATCTTCTGGATACCGCCCGGGGCGCGCGTGTCCTCATAGACCCACTCGGTGGTGTCGTAGCCCTCCACCTTGGCGTGCGTCTCCTTGCTCGGCGCGCCGTAACGCGCCCGCACCTGCTCGATGGTGGTCACGCCGGGCTCGATACCGCCCCATTCCTCGGCCGAGGCCGACATGGCGAAGGCCAGCAGGCAGACCATCGTTGCGACCAACATGCAGGTACAGCGTCTGATCATGATGACATCTCCAGGTTCGCCGCGATGCGCTGGAGGCCGGTGCGACCTAACTCCCATACCTAACAATCAGGTCCGTCCTACTGCACCAATGCGCAGGGGCTCGTGTCGACACTCGGGCGGTGAACTTGGTGTACGCGCGGCGCATTAGGCGAGCGACAGGTATGCGGTCCTCTGGGGAGCCAGGCCAGACAACTAGCGCAGTAGCTCTTACCCGGTTGGCATTCAGGACCTTCTCCAGCGATTCGTGCAAGCCCGCCATGGCTCCAGCCTCTTGGCCGCGAGTCTATCAGAGTCGGCGGGCGTGGGTGACTGCGACCTTGCCCTTACTGCGCTCCGCTCTCGCCATGGCTTCACCGATCAGGAGACGAGATGCCTGCACCACACAACGAGCGGCAAGCCCTTGAGCGGGAGCGGGCCGAGCTGCTACGCCAAGGGCTACTGGAGCCAGATCCGGAATGCCGATGGGACCACGTACCCCACGGAGGAGACCTATTTCCGGCACGTACTGGGGCTTGCCTCGTGGCGGACGGCCTATAAGCGCCTCGCGCTCGGGCGGATGTTGACGACCTTCGAGGAGCCCGAGCGCTCGCTGCTCCGCTCGAGCCTCTTCCGGGTGGGCCTGGCCAAGGCTTTGTCCCGGCGGACAACGTGGCGGCCCTCGGTTCGTGGCCGCTGGCGCGTCCTGATGCGGTCGAGGAAGTGCCGGCACTCCAGAGCGAGCTGCGGGCGATGCCGGAGAAAGGCCCGATGCGCAGACTGCGGGAAACGGACCTACTCGTCAGAAATTTCATAAGGCTCAACACAAATTCTACGTTTGCATCCTTCGCTGTGATACTCCGCAATTAGCCGAGCCCTGACGTCAGCTAGTTCCCTTTCGATCCTGGCTGCGATTTCGGCAAGGTTTGCTTCAACCCTAATTTCGATCTCTTTCACTCGCTCTCGATACTGTTCCCGATACCCAAGAGGCAGTTTGTCCAGCCCAGGCATCTCCACCAGCAGAAGATCTTGGATGCGCTCCAGAACTCTCCTATGAGAGGCGAGAGCTTCGTGAGCCCGCTCGGCACGGGTCCTCGCGCCTAGCCCCAAATAGTCTTCGATCCTGGGCCGCAAATGGCGAGGGATCGGGCGGATTCGGCCCCACTCGCTCGCTGCCGGCGCCGTAACTCCGAACAGCCGCGCTACGCGAAGGAAGAGCGGCGGTACTTCGAGGCGGCGATGCTCGAGGTGCTGAGCAAGCCCGGAGCGCGGGATCCCGAGTTCGTCCTCAGCGCCGTCGCCGAGGCCGTGAGCGGCGTCAAGGCGGTCGATCGCGCCAAGCAGCAGGCGGCGAGCATCGGCACGGCGATGCACGCGGGGATCGAGTGGGCCCTCCGCACGCAGCTGGGAGAGGATGCCGGCCCCGAGCCCCGACTCCCGGATGCCGCGGCCTGGGCGCTCGAGAGCGGAAGGACTGGGCGAAGAGCGTGGCGCTCGAGCCCCTGGCCATCGAGCGGACGGTGTACTGCGAAGTCTGCGGATACGCCGGCACCCTCGATCTCTATGCCCGGGTCCGGGGCGTCCTGACCGTGCTCGACTGGAAGAGCGGGCGAGCGATCTATCCTGAGGCGTTTCTCCAGAATATTGCGTACCGGCATGCGGCCACGCGCCGGGGGATGCCCTCAGCACAAGGGCTGATCGTGCGGCTGCCGAAGTACCAGGACGACCCCGCCTGGGAGGCGATGCCGGTGCCGGAGACGCTCACGGTGGAGGACTTTCGCGCTGCGCTGCGCCTCTGGCGCTGGCAGCGGCGGATGGCCGGCCAGCCCGAAGGCGACCCGCCGGCGTCTCGAGCCTCCGGGATCCATCCGACAGAGACGGCCGGTGCGCCACGGGCTCCTCGGCGGGCGGGGTAGCCTCGGACGCGCTGGCACACCGCATGGCGCACACGCCCGACCCGAACGAGGCCATCCAGCGCTTCCTGGGCCAATGGTCGCCGCTGACCCGCGCGGAGGCCCTGCACCTGGCCCTCCAGAGCCTGCGCGACCGCGTGGAACCGGATCGGGTGCTGGCCTGCGAGCTCTCGCGTGGGAGGTGCACGCCAAGGGCTACTGGAACCAGGTCCGGAATGCCGATGGGACCACGTACCCCACGGAGGAGACCTATTTCCGGCACGTGCTGGGGCTTGCCTCGTGGCGAACGGTCTACAAGCGCCTCGCGATCGGACGGATGTTGACGACCTTCGAGGAGCCCGAGCGCTCGCTGCTCCGCTCGAGCCTCGCCCGGGTGGGCCTGGCCAAGGCCACGGTAGTGGCGCCGGCGATCGAGCGCCTCGAGGAGTGGCGGACCTGGCTGCCTGAAGCGCTGGCGGCACATGTTCATGGGCGACGCCATGGACGCGATCACGGATCCGAACGCGGGTGGTCGCAACGCCAAGGATGCGTACATGCTCACTTCGCGCATCCGCTTCACGTTCTAAGTCACAGCAACCGCAGGGGCTTCGGGCCCGGGGGGAAGCTCCCGGGCCCGTTGTTTATTCACAGTTTCTTGCCGCAGTCGGGCCGCCGACGTATAGTGAGCCGCATGCTTAGGCTTCTCGTTGGCCTGCTCCTGCTCCTGGGGCTCTCGGACCCGGCCGGGGCCGTCGAGTACCGGCTGCAGGTGGCCAATCTCCACCGCGACAGCTTCGTCCACTACTTCGACGGTCCGCTGGGCACGGGCTCGGGTGAGCTGGCATGGATCGGCTGGGCCAGGAGCTGGACACTGCCAAAATCCCGGACGGCGCCCTCCTCTCCGACCGGACGTTTCGCTACGGCTGGGAGGCCATCGCCGTCTCGTTCCGCGGGGTCAAGGTGATCGCCGACATCAAGCCGGCGGAGGGCTTGCGGCGGTGGGACGAGATGGTCTGGGAGGGCAATCCGGGTGAGCGCATCTGGGGTATCGCGCCGACCACGACCCGCACTCACGAAGTGATCCACATCGCGCTGCATGGGGTACCGCTCGGAGCCGGGGAGCCGCCAGGGCTCCGCTACTATCTGCCCTACCGGGTGACCGGTTCGCCCACGCCGCAGACCGCGGTGACCTACCCGCTCCAATTTCTGCGCTTCTATGAGGACCGGGGCCCCGCCTTGTGGGATCGCTACCTGTCCCGCTCGACGGGCCTTGGCCAGGGTATCGCAGCGGTGGTCGGGGAGAGTTCGAACCCCGCGTTCGCCGACTGGGTATATATTGTCGTCCAGCATCCGCCGGGTCCGACCATATTCAAAGCCGTCGTGGGCTGGGAGCGCCGCCGTGCTGCCGACCGGTCCAATCTCGAAGGAGTCGGGGTGAGGGAATGATGCGTCGACGTCTGCCCGAGATCCTCCCCCTGCTGCTCTTGGCGTTGCTCGTCGCGGGCAGCGCCTCGGCCCAGTCCCAGACCACGCCGCCGCCCGGCCCCGTCACGTCGGCCCCCATGACCGCGCTGGTGGAGCAGCTCCTGGATCTCTTCCCCAAGTTCGAGGGCGAGGTGCTCGAGGTCCGTCCCGGGGCTCTCACCCTCGGCGCGGGGGCCAAGGCCGGCGCCCGACCCGGGCTCGACGTGGAGCTCTATCGCGAGGGACGGGAGATCAAGCATCCGCGGACCGGCGAGGTGCTCGGTCGGGCCGAGGACTCGCTCGGGTTTACCCGGATCACCCAGGCGCAGGAAGGCTTCGCGGTGGCGTCGCCGCCGGCGGGCGTCGAGATCAAGCCGGGTGACCGGTTCCGGGTCTCCTCCGGCAAGGTCAGCATCGTGCTGCTGCCGCTCCTGGGAAGCCTGAGAGAGGCGCTGGTCGAGACCGCGACCCAGGAGCTCGTGGAGCGCCTGGCCGCCACCGGCCGGTTCAAGGTGACCATGGGCGACACGATCAACGTCTTCCTCGCCCAGCAGCGGCTGACCGCCGCCGACTTCCTGGCCGGTAAGGGCGTCCGCGAAGCCGCCGAGCGGTTCAAGGCGGACAATATCCTGGCGGTTCACTTCACGCGTGTCCAGGCCAAGCCCTTCATGGACGTGCGGTTCTTCGCGGCCCCCCGCGCGGACGCCGCGGTCACGACGTCGTTCTTCGTTCCCCCCTCGACCTTGCGGGCCGCCAATCCTGGCGCCCGGTTCTCGCAGGGCGGCCTCGCGAACCCGCCCCAGGCTAAGCCACGCACGCTCCTGCAGCGGCTCCTGGGCGGGGAGCTCGAGGCGGGGAGCTACTCGACCGGCGAGAGCTCGCTGCCGCTCCGGGAGGTGGCCAAGTTCAAGTTCCCGGTGCTGGCCATGGACATTGCGGTCGCTCCGAAGGACAAGATCCCGCGCATGGTGGTGAGCGACGGCGACCAGATCTACATGTACCGGATCGTGGATCAGAAGGTCGAGCCGGAGTGGAGCCGCTCGGTGCGCAACCTGGGGCGCGTGTTCTCCCTGCAGCTCGCGGACCTGGACGGCGACGGCAACCTGGAGGTCATCGGCAACCGGTACGTGCCGAAGGTCGGGCTCAACGCCTTCGTGATCTCCTCGCGGGACGGCAAGCCGTACACGATGATCGAGTACGTGTCCGACTTCCTGTTCGCGGTGGACCTCAAGGGCGAGGGCGTGAAGCAGACGCTGTGGACCCAGCGCTACAGCTCTGAGAACTTCTTCACGCCGGGACAGGCCGACCAGGTGATCCTGAAGAACGGCAAGCTCGTCACCGAGAAAGCGGTGCGCGTGCCCGGCTCCTTCCGGCCGATGGGCGCCGCCTTCTCCAACGTGATGGGCAAGGACACGCGGTCGCTCGCCCTCATCGACGAGTACAACCGGCTGCAGATCGTGAGCGAGGGCGAGGAGCTGTGGCGCTCCGCCACGTCGGTCGGCGGCGGCTACATGACGGTGGAGCTGGTCGGCGCTCTGATGTCCTCGCGGACGGAGCGCAGCAAGTTCTTCAAGATCGAGCCCACGCCGCTCGCGGTGGACCTCGACGGGGACGGGGTGGACGAGCTGATCGTGCCCCAGAACCTGGTGCGGGAGGGTCTGCTCGCGGTCGTGTTCAAGGGGCCGGCGGGCTTCCGGCTGCAGTCGATCAACTCGGGCTTCGAGGGCCGCATCACCTGTCTTGGGGCCTACAAGACCGAGGACGCCTCCCAGCCGACGATCATCGCCTCCGTCGTCCGGTACAACAACGTCCTCCTGAAGGCGGGCGGCGAGACGCAGATCATCATGACCGTACCCCAGGACTAGGTTCGCCCTGGCGATCCCGGAAGAGGGTCAACGGCGCGAGCCCCGGCTTGACGCCGGGACGTGCTTCCCGAGGAAGTCGCGCTGCGCGACTGGGCGATGGCCCAGATCCTGACCGTCTACCGGCGCCACGGCTTCGTCCGCATCGAGACGCCCGCGGTGGAGAGCCTCCGCCTGCTGCTCCGGAGCGACGGCGGCGAGAACGAGAAGCTGATCTACAGGATCCTGAAGCGCGGGGAGAAGCTCGCGGCGGCGGGCGGCGCGGAGGATCTGGCGGACCTGGGCCTGCGGTTCGACCTCACGGTGCCGCTCGTCCGCTACTACGCGCACAATCACGCGCGCTTGCCCCAGCCGCGCTCAAGGCCATCCAGATCGGCCCGGTGTGGCGGGCCGAGCGGCCGCAGCAGGGCCGCATCTGGGCCACCCCCTCGAAGACAGCAGTGAGCTCTGGACCAACCGAGTCTCAGCGGCAGAGCGGACTCCGCCGCGAGCAATTTGAGCCTGCGGAGGATCTGGGGGGCAGATTCGCGATACAGGGTCTTGGGGGCGGAGAACTCCAGCAGGGGATAGTCGTCCGTGTGGAGCGGTCCCGCGCCGGTGTACTCGCGTACCCGTTGAGGATCCAGGAGGAAGAATCCCAGCAGGGCGGGACCATCCGTGATGCCGATCCCCTGGAGACTTTGCGCGACGGCTTCGGCGCCCACCCGGGCCATGAACCGAGTGGGATCCACGATCAACTGATCGGTTCCCCCGATCAGGAGGACATCGCCGCCGGAGAACCAGACGGTCGTGTTCGAAAAGACCGACTGAAAGGTGCGGATTGCCGCCTTGAAGTCTGCCTCGTCCATCCGATAGAACGGGAGCCACTGGCAGAACACCCCGTTCCTATTGAGTCGCGATCGCGTCAGCCGGTAGTGGTCCACGGTGAACAGGCTCGCATTGCCCGTCTGCCATGGATTGGAAGGCTCAGAAATGATCACGTCGTAACGAGCGTTGGTTGCCGCGAGCCAGGTGCGCGCGTCGAGGATGCGGAGTCGCGCGCGTAGATCTTTCAAGGCATGTCCATTGGCCTCCTCGAAGAAGCGGGAGGCCTCGACCACCTCCGGAGAGACCTCCATCACATCCGCCTGATCGATCGGATGAAGGAGTGCCGCGCCGAGAGTGATGCCGGTCCCGAGGCCGACCACCAGCACCGAGTGGGGGTCGCCGTGCAGGAGAAGGGGCACGTGGGCCAGGAGGCGCTCCGTCAGGTTGTCGGGAGAGTCGCCGGCGTCCGTCTTGCCGTTGATGCGGAGAAAGCGGTAGCGTCCAGCCATGACGGCCACCGTGGCCGTCGCGCCCTCCCGATAGAAGAGCAGTCGCTTCTCGTCCACCAGCCGCTCGAACTGTCCGCCACCATACTGCTCCGCGTACAGGTAGACACCACTCGAGAGCGCGCTCGCGTTCCAGCCGGGCAAGGCCGCGACGACGGCCAGCACGACGATCGCGGGCACCGGCACGGCCCAGCGCCGCCGTCCGGCCGGGGATGGGACGAGAAGAAGGCACGCGGCCACAGCGCTCAGGCCGGTGAGCACCAGCAAGCTCCCACGGAATCCGAGCCACGGAACCAAGGCAAACCCCGTGACCGCGGCGCCCAGGATGGCCCCACAGGTGTTGACGGTGTACGCGCTCCCCACGACGTGCTCGGGCCCGCCCCGGGTCCCCAGAAGATGCGCCACGAGCGGGAAGGTCGCGCCCATGGCAGTGGTGGGGAGAATCATCACCCCGCTCGCCATCGCGAACTCGAGGGTCGTGAGCGCCCCCCACTCGCCGGCGCTGACGCGGAACGCCTCCAGGAAGAGCTGAGGCAGCCTGTCGAACCACGGGACGCCAGCCAGGACACCGAGACAGATGAGTACCTGGAGCCACGCCGCGACGAGGAACCGATTCCGTGCGCGTTCCGCCACCCATCCGCCGAGGAGACCCCCGAGCCCGAGCCCGAACAGAAAACTCGCCAGCATCACCGCAAAGGCGTACACGGAGCTTCCGAAGACGAGTACCAAGAGGCGCGTCCACACGACCTCGTATCCGAGCGCCGCGAAGCCCGAGCAGCCGTAGGCGAGGAGCACCCACACATCCCCGGGCGAGGCCGCGGTCCGTGGCACCGTCGCCGCCGACATTGCCTCGCCGCGGCGGTCGCGCGCCCACGCCCACGCCGCGACCGCCACTGCGAAATTCAGGGACGCCGCGATCAGACTGCCTTTGATGAGCCCCACGGTCGGGATGAGGAAGAACGTCACGAGGTAGACGCCAGCGGCCGCCCCGAGCGCGTTCAGCCCATACAGAGTCCCCGCGCCGCGTCCCGTACCTGCGGGGTCCCGTATGACTGCGCGAGCGAGCACCGGAAGCGAGGCGCCCATCAGCGCCGTGGGCGGGAGCAGCAGCCCGGCGGCGAGGGCGACACGGACGGCGATCAGGGTCAGCGGGGCATCGACGAGAATTCGAAAGAGGGGGATGTGGATGACCTGCAGGCCACTCAGGAGGAGCGGGAAAATAACTGCATAGGTCCCGATTCCGAGCTCAATGAGCGCGTACGCGCGCAGCGGATGTCCCCACCGGCCGGCCCACCGTCCGGCGGCGTAGCTGCCGAGTGCCAGACCGAGCATGAAGGCCGCCAACACCGTGGTGATCGCAGGGCTCGTGGCACCAAAGATGAGGGTGAGCTGGCGCGCCCAGATGACTTGGTAGACGAGGCCGCTCACCCCTGAGAGCAGGAAGAGGCCAAGCAGGACCGCGACCGACTGGTTCTCGCGCACCGCGGCGCGCCGCCCACGCGGAGATCCGCGAGGCCGTCGATCGGTCACCGGCAAAGATTCCGTCGTTCCAGGGCGTTGGCATTCACAGAGGAGAAGGTCTCAGCTATCTCCGGGGCCGCGAGACCTACGATGCCTCGCGCGCACCCGATCGACTCAAGCTTGCCGGTCAACGCCAGCCAGTCGAGTTCGATCGCCGGCTGCGGATTGAGCCCGTCCGGAAGGGATTGGCCCTTCTGGTGCCGCAGGTCGGCGCGCTTGCGGACTCCCGGATGGTCGCACTCGATGAACCGGCGCAGCTCGCTCGTCGAGTTCGCAGCCGCGTCGAGCGTGAGGTCTCCATCCTGGTTCACGCGGACCAGATGCAGAGTGCGGTATCGGCCTTCGCATTCTCGACGCGCGTCCCAGTACAGGTCGACCGAAAGGTTGTCCCGGAGGTTTGCCTCGGGCGAAAGGGAGGCAGGCACATTCATGCCACCAGAGCGCGCGCCCATGTCATGCGGCCACCTCCTAACGTCCCGATTTTGTGTGGGTCCGGCTTGTCGCTGCCGGAAATCTTCCCGCATATCTTACCCGAACCTGCCTGGCGGGCCCGCTCGATCGACGGGAGGCCTATGCCTACTCTTAGCCGTACACTGAAATCGCCGTCGGCCTCTGGAAGGAGTGCAGAGCGTCATGAGATATCCGGAGGGACTTAAAATTCTCGTCGTCCTCACCCTGGTCGTCGCTGGCTGCAGCCCGTTCCTCGAAGACCGTTCCGCGCAGATCAGGGGCGAGTGCCCCATGCTCAGCGGCTCGCTCGCCCGGAGTGAAGCATCCTGCCAGGCTCGGCGCCGACAGGCGGTGGCAGATTGCGGTGAAACACTTGGACGGGGCGCCGAGACCGTCTGTCGGCACTGCTGGCGTTTGAAGACTAGTCGGGTCGTGGAGTAGTCAATCAACATACACGGGCGACACAAAGACAATCCACCCAATGCCCGCTACTGCCATGAGTGCGATCGCGCCGATCAGTGCGCCGCGGTAGGTTACCGTCAGCGACCCGATTCTCCACCGAATGCCGGTCAGGAGTCCAATCCCAAGGTGATGATGGGCAAGCCCGTCATTCGCGGCTGCTGGTCTTTCTCGGTCTGAACTAGCGCTGGCTCGACGCGGAATCCCAGGACGTCTAAGCCGGGCATCGAACGCCTCGTACAGGGTGTGGCCAATGGCGATCTGGCTCCGGAGAACGGGCACATGTCGCTCGACAGTTGCCCACACCTCGTCCAAGTTTATCGAGAAGTAACCGTGGACGAGCACATCGCGCATGCCGATGACCGGCCAAGGAACTTCTGGGTGACGGTCTCGCAACGCTGGTGAGAGCAGGGCTGCAGCCTCGCCGATCAGCGTGAGGTGGTGAACCATCCAGGCTTGGACCAGCTCGTCGCGATCGAAGCCTGGTCTGCCTCGGTCAGCATAGCGCGCGATGAGACTGATTGCGCGAAGAATATCCTCAAGACGAGTGCCCGATAGCTTCGAGGATGGCGGCCGCAAGGCCGGACCGAGCATTGGCCGGACGCTACTCTGGTTGCTTGCCGCCCTTTTTGCGCTTGTTACGCTTTGAGCGATGCTCCGCATCCAGGACTCTCCGATATTCACCGAGTTCCCGTCTCACCCAACCAATAAGTTCTCGAACTCGTTCTTCGTAGCGCCGCTCATACTGGGGGGGCAAATGGACTGGTCGACCGCTTGCTAGCTCTGACTCGAGAGGCCGCAGTAGCTCTCTGATCGCGGCCGGGACACTCCAAGGACCTTCGTCAGTCTCCCGTCGGTCTGGATGCTGCAATCCGAGGTAGCTCTCAAGGCGGGCCTTCACATGGCGGGGAATTGGCCTGGCCCGACCCCACTCACTTATCGCCGACTGCGACACGCCGAATACCTCCGCGAGGGCCTTTTGCGACCCCGCCCTCCGAATCGCCTCGACAACCAGATCTCTGTCTGTCAAGGCACTCTAGGTCGGATATCTGGTATCGGAAATTACAGCTTGACTAGTATCTGATAATAGATATACTGGCTTCATGAGTTCGGCGGTCAAGACCTTACCGACAAGGACGGCCCGAACACAACTCAAACATCTAGATTGCCGACCGGGGGAAAAGGATGAGCAGCCTCAAGCGTTGGAGACGGGTAGGGCAGGGGCAGTTTCACAAGTGGGAGCAGGCAGGAGAGGAATTTGAAGGCACATGGCGGGGGGCTCATGACGGGCGCTATGGGCCCCTCGGCACTCTCGAGACCTCGGAGGGGTTGATCACGTTTCCGCTGCCGGCCGCGTTACTAGACCGACTCCGGCGGGTGGGCGAGGGCGCGGAGGTGCTGATCCAGTACACGGGGATGCAAACCTCAAAGGCCGGTCGCTCCTTCAAGGGGTTCGAGGTCTATGTCGCCGGCGACGGGGCGGTGGCGGAGCCCGTGCAGCACGCCGCGTCCTCGCGGCAACCGGAGTCAGCAGTGTCTGACGGTGACCATAAGGAGGCGTGAGGTGACAGCGACTGTGATGAGCTCACCGCTACGTGTCGATCGCGCCCGCTTCTACACCATCGGAGGCCAGCGCTGGCCGTCGGTGACCACGATCCTGGACATCATTGC
>Ga0209180_10000416_pt1 | contig 19835 bp, 22 predicted proteins | sample CZO8metaG_3_FD_188355 | JGI IMG/M metagenome (GOLD analysis project Ga0209180, IMG submission 188355) | Vadose zone soil microbial communities from the Eel River Critical Zone Observatory, Northern California, USA - CZOApr15con2H2.8 metaG... | ecosystem: Environmental > Terrestrial > Soil >...
GGGCCGTCGCCAAAGCCGAAGAAGGCCCATCCGCCGCGCGACTCATCCTTGAGGTGGATCGACCGCGACATGATCTCGGTTGTCTGGTAATGTCCGCCCTTGTTGATGGAGCCTTTGCTGCCTGCGACTCGGCCTTCGAGCACAAAGATTGTCTTGTCTGGCCATTTACCCGTGGCGACGAAAGCCTTGTAGGCCTCGGGATTCACGAAGACGTTGTCGAACATGGAATGTTCGGCCAGGTTGACCGTTGGACTGTAGTCCATGTCGAGACCGGTGGTCAGATACACCCATTCGCGGTAATTCGCCGGGAACACCAGCTTGCCGTCTGCCGTATAGACAGGTGCAGTGGAAGTGTTTGCCGACACCGACTCGGCTGTGGCTGGGACTTTGGAACCAGTCACTGTGATCAGGAAGGCGGCAAAAGTGAGTAGCAGCCAAAAACGCATCATCAACAGACCTCCAAATGGCGAATCACAGTTGTTGCGACAAAGCTAACGAAGATCGGAACACTGAGTCTAGAACAAAGACAACCTCTCAATGGGGTGGAGAAAGTATGGCACAGGCAGGCGTCCGGCAAGCCCTGGGGGCGGGGACCTTCTTCGGCGCCGTCCAGAGCAGGCGGGAGCAGTGCGGCGCCATCTTCACGGATCTCCGTCACACGTCTCCAAGAAAGCTTCCCTCGCACTCCCACGAACTTCCGTTCTTTGCCATTCTGATGGAGGGCTTGTATGGCGAACGCTACGGGTGCCAGGAGCGACAGTTTCGTCCTTTCACGGTCCATTTCCGGCCGGCCGGCGTTCCGCACCAGGACGAGGTTGGGCCCAACGGCGTGCGCTTCTTCGAAATTGAAGTTCGGCCCATCTGGCGCAAGCGTTTGGAAGACTGCTCGGCCGCATTGGACGTTGCCCGTGAGGATTGTAACGGTGGCGAGCTCCTATGGTTGGGGATGAAGCTCTTCCGGGAAGTACAGGGAGTGGCCGACGACCTTTCAGTCGAGAGCCTGCTCGCCGAGCTAATGGCTGCCGCCGCGCGGATGCGAGAGAATAGGCAGCGTCCGGCCTGGCTCAGCCGGATCGTAGAAAAGCTGGCGGTCGAGTATTGCGAGCGTCTGACACTAGATGAACTAAGCCGGGAAGCAGGAGTTCACCCCGTGCACTTGTCGCGCGTTTTCCGAAAGTGCGTAGGCGAGGGAATCGGAGAATATGTGCATCGCCTGCGCGTACGCTCGGCATGCGAGCAGATCCTCGAGCCGGAAATCTCGATTGCCGAAGTCAGCCTGGTGCTGGGATTCGCGGACCAGAGCCACTTCACGCGCGTGTTTCGCAGAGTGACCGGGATGACGCCGTCGGCGTTCCGCTCACAGCTTGAGGTCTGACTGTCCCCACTCCAGGGACGAGAGCGTAGCGCCGCCGTCCCGGCGGCTGTCGTGGCGGCGTCTCGCCGCCGCCTCCGAGTACGAGGCGCCCCAGGGAGAGCCGGCAAGAGTCTTCCCTGAAGTGCAGGTGTTACATTGCGCCCGGCGCCCTCGCTATCTCCCAAACATCGGATAGTGACTGGCGGCTCCCATCAGAAAGAGCATGGGGAACGAGAGCACGAAATTCGCGCGCGACATAAGGAAGCCTTGACGCGCCAGGTACTTCGCACGGTCTGGAATCGGCGTGCCGTTGGCTGCATTGTCGCGCGTCCACAGGATAATCTTCTTCTGCGCTCGCCAGATTACACCCCAGACATTGAGCATCATCATCCAGCCCATGCCGCCGCCGATTCCAATCGCAAGCAGGCGATTGCTTTCCCAGCCATGATCGTTGAAGCGCAGAAACAGGCAACTCGCTATGATCAACACGACCGTATAGATGACAGCCAGCACCGGCCCCTTGTCGAGCGCGCCTTTCCCGGGGATCACGCAGGCATACATCAGGGCCCAGGTTATCGTCCAGATCGAGAAAAAGCTAAGGGTCGGGGTCGCGACGGAACCGTTGCCGTTGTGCGCATCCGAACCGACGATGCTTTGCCAGTAGAAGAAACCCATCAGCACCGTAACGACTGATCCCCAGCGAAACCACCAGAGCGCACGCGACATCAGGGCAGGCAGAACCTTTCCCTTGGTCGCGGGATCGAGCTCTTTCATAAACGGGACGTTCACGAGATTAAAGAAGTACAACAACCCGATCCAGGTGACGCCGGCGATGAAATGCACCCAACGAAACAGCATTAGCAGGTTGGTGTTGAAGTCGGAAGGCAGGTTGATACTGTGCACGGGAGGCTCCTCTCCGGAACTGACGATTGTAGACTCCGGATCGGCAAACGCAAACCGCCGCCCGCTGGTCTGACTCTCAGTCGTGGGGAGTATGGTTGAAAAGCGGCCTCCAAGGCCGTATTGTATGACTCAGCCCGAAAGAGGCTGCAGCCAATTGCCCTCCCCAAAGACAGTGGCTGCCGCATCTAACCTGAACGAAGGAGATCGGCAGATGGAAACCAAGCCGGCGCAGCAGAATATTCAGGATTCATTCCTTAATACCGCCCGTAAAGAGCGGCACAACATCACCATTTACCTGGTAAGTGGGGTGAAACTGACCGGACGAATCCGGTCGTTCGACAAGTACTCCGTGGTTCTCGAAACGGGGAACCAGGAGCAACTGATTTTCAAGCACGCAATCTCAACCGTCGTAATGGCGCGGCAAGTGCATAGCCATGGAGAGGCCAAGCCTGTGGTAGCTGCGCCGCAATCGGAGTCTGCCGTCTCGAACGCCGCATCCGGCACCGAAGGATGAAGTGAGCCTGCGTGCGCCGAGACGAAACCAGACTAACCAGCCGGAGTAGTGCGCGACGCGGGACTAAGCCGGTCTTGAATCCATCCGAACAGCAGGAACGCGCGTTCCTGGTGGGGGTAGAGTTCCGCACGCGCGGGCGTGGCGCAGGCAAGCTGAGTACGGCAACGATAACTCCCGCCGCCCAGGCAGCCCGCGATCACGCCGCAGCCGCCGGTATTTCTACCCTGCCCGCGGATTCCCCGGACTTCAGCTGGGAAGAGTCGCTGGATGAACTGCGAAGCCTGGCGACGAGCGCCGGTGCACAAATCGCCGGCGAATTCATGCAACACCGCGACCGCCCGGAACCTGCCACACTGATTGGCAAGGGCAAACTCGAAGAAATTGCCGGAGCCGCAGCCTCGGTTTCAGCGGATGTAATCCTCTTCGATCACGACCTTTCGCCGTCCCAGCAGCGCAACATCGAACGCGTGCTGAACACGCGGGTGATTGATCGAACGCAGCTCATCCTCGATATTTTTGCGCGTCACGCCCGCACCCGCGAAGGTCAATTGCAGGTGGAACTGGCGCAGCTGGAATACATGCTTCCACGTCTGGCGGGCCGCGGCATTGAGATGTCGCAGTTAGGCGGCGGAATCGGTACCCGCGGGCCCGGTGAAACTCAGCTGGAAACTGATCGGCGCAAGATCCACCGGCGGGTCCGGCACGTCAAACAACAACTCGAGAACGTGCGCCGGATCCGGGCCCAGCAGCGTCAACGGCGGGAGTCGGTGCCCGTCGCCATGGTGGCGCTGGTCGGATACACGAATGCCGGCAAGTCCACGCTGTTTAATGCGCTCACCAAGTCCGACGTAGTTGCTTCTCCGCGTATGTTCGCGACGCTTGATCCCACAATTCGTTCCGTGACTCTGCCAACCAAGCGCAAGGTATTGTTCTCCGACACGGTAGGTTTCATCCGTCACCTGCCACACACGCTGGTGTCGGCCTTTCGCGCCACACTCGAGGAGGTTCAGCGAGCGACGCTCATCCTGCAAGTGTCGGACGCGAGCAGCCCAATCTCGGTCGAGCAGGATGCTCAAGTCGAGAGCGTTCTGAAAGAACTCGAAGCCGAGAAGAAGCCCCGGCTGCACGTGATGAACAAGCTTGATCTTTTGCCTCCGAAGCAGCGCGAGTCGTTGCGCGACGACGAACAGACTGTGCATGTTTCCGCGGCCAAGGGAATTGGATTGAGCACGCTGCTGGACCGCATAGACGCCTTGCTTGATGAGGATCGCCCCAGCCGCGTGCATTTGCGCATTCCACAAAAAGAAGGCAAGGCGCTGGCCCAGTTGCAGGCGCGAGCCCGCATCTATTCGCGGACCTACCGCGACGGGTTGGTGGAACTGGAAGCGGATGCACCCGACTCACTCCTGCGCCGCATGCGCGCGTGGGTGGTGAAGTGAATTCGGGGACGAATTTCCGAAAGTAGGTCAGAAACCGACCCACCACCGAATTTTCTTGACAAGAGTTTGTTCATCACTATATAAATACAAATGCGGCTCTGTTGTGTCGCTTATATTAGTCCTACCTAGAGGTGCAAGATGGATATCAGAATTGATCAGTTAGAGTCGGAGATTGCCCAAAAGCTCGGTAGTCCCCTAAAGAACACTCTGCAAGAACTCCGCTACACTGTTCCTGGCCCGTACCAACTCCGTGTTTCACTCTTGGACGCAAATGGACGGAAGAAGCGCAGCAATGCGTCCGCGAACAATTGGTCCCCTGCCTCTGGGCGGATTGAGATACGTTTCGAGCCGGCCCCAGAACAAGCGAAAATCGTGTCGCCCGAAAACTCGCCCGGAAACAGCATAGCGAAGCCGCGGCTCAAGGGATTTTCCGAGTCTTCTTCTGGCCCGAACGCTGTGGGGGTTCCGCTCGAGATTGAAGTTAGACTGCTTAAAGCGCTGGATCGTGCAGAATCGACACCGGGATGGACCTTTGTTTCGCTAAAGAAATTCCGTGACGAGGTTCTTTCTGCTGAGCCCTTTGCGCCCAGTGCATTCCAGCCCAGCGACGTTCACTGGCAGGAGGCGATTCAGCGTGCCATAGAAAAGAGGTGGATACTCGTTGGAAAGGTTCCGAACCCGAGGTCTCCTCAGTTCCCGGTCACGAGCATCCGGTTAAACCGCTTGTTGCCTGAGGTGCAGCAGGTGCTGGGGCATCCGAAGAGGGATCTGGATTTCCATCCGATTCACATCAAAGGTGAGCCACTGTCCGCTACCATTCTGCGGGAGAGGCGTTGAGGATTGTCCCTTTATTATTTAGAAACGAGCGCTCTTGTCAAGCTATACGTGTATGAGTCGGGTACGGAGCGGCTTCTTGCCCTCACCGCCAGCGACGCAGGGCATCGATTTGCCATTCTGTCGCTGGCGCAGGTCGAGTTCCGGGCTGCGATCCGGCGGCGGCAGCGTAGTGGCGAGATTCCGGACAGCGCGGCAGACGAATTGATAGAGACCTTTCGTCGGCATGCGGAGGGCAAGTTTCTCATACAGTCATTCTCAGATTCGGTGTTAGACGTAGCGCTGGCGCTGGTCGATAATTATGCCCTCAGGGGGTACGATGCCGTGCAACTGGCGGGCTATCTGGTGCTGCGTTCAATCTCCGGAACTGAGGAGCCCACTTTCGTTTGCGCTGACAAAGCCTTGCTGGCGATCGCGAGAAACGAAGGCTGCCCGGTTTTGGATCCTTCCTCACCCGGATGAGGGCCGTTCTGCGGTCAGAGCGGGGGCCAGAGAAGGAACTTGTCGACGCTCCCCAAATTGTGTGACATAGAGCCATGCGTCTTCGCGTGGGTTCAACCCTAGCCCTGTGCCTGTTCACAGGTCTCACCATTCCTTTGGCCGCGCAAGAAAAGGCCGATACTGCCACCAGCATTCGCAAGCTCGAAGAGAAATGGACGGAATCCTACAAGAAGCGGCAGATCGATATCCTGTCTTCATTGTTGGCTGAGGACTTTGTCATCACGGTTGAGGATGGCAATACCTACAGCAAGATGGGCTACATCACCCACAGCGCCGACCCTTCCGTTCAGGTCGACATTGCCGAACTTTCCGATCTCAAGGTCCGGATGCACGGGAATGCCGCAGTCGTCACCGGGGTTTACCACGAGAAAGGCAAGTCCAACGGGAAGCCCTATGAGTATCGCGACCGGCTGACCGATGTGTGGATGAGAGTCGGCAACAAATGGCAGGTCATCTCGTCCCACTACAGCGTGCCGTTCAAGCAGTAACTGTAGCGCCGGCATCCCTTCGGCTTCGCTCAGGGCAGGCTTTGCCGGCTGTCCCGAGGGCGTCTCGCCCTCGCCCCACAGGCGAAAGATGTTCTAGATCGCTTTCCCGAATGGATTCTCCAGTGACGGACTTTGTGGCGTAAACAATTCCGCGCCATTCTCCGTGATGTGCATGTCGTCTTCCAGGCGGATGCCGAACTCGCCCCTGATATAGATACCCGGTTCGTCGCTGGTCGTCATGTTGGGCTCGAGTTTCTGTGTGTTTCCGCGAACCAGATAGGGCCATTCATGGCCATCCATACCCATGCCGTGTCCGAGGCGGTGCGTGAAGTATTTGTAATCCGGGCCGAAGCCCGCATCGGTAATGACTTTGCGGGCGGCGACGTCCACCGATCCGCACTGTGCTCCAGGTTTGGCAGTGGCGAGTGCGGCGCTCTGGGCGCGGTGAACGATCTCAAAAACCTGTTTCATTTTGTCGCTGGCTTTGCCGAGTACAAAAGTCCGTGTGATGTCGGAGGCATATCCTTCCACCTTGCAGCCGCCATCAATCAGCACGATCGTGCCTTCGCGGATCACCTGCGGTTTAACTGATCCGTGAGGAAACGCCGAAAATTCGCCGACTTGGACGTCAGCGCCGCCTTCGAAACCAAGTTTGCGGTGGGCGGCTTCGATCAGATCCTCGGCGTCCTGCTGAGTCATTCCCGGTTTTAGTGAACGATAGGTTGCCTCGTAGGCGATGAGCGTGACCTTGGATGCCAGGCGCATCAGTTCGATCTCGTGCGGGCTCTTGATCATGCGGCATCCGGCGGTCACCGGAGTGGCACTGGCAAACGTCGCAGTGGACGCGGCCTTCCGCAGGTTGTCGCCGAAGACGAACTTCACCGTCTCCTCCACTCCGACGGTTCCCCCGGCGATCCCGCGGTCGCTCAACCCCTGCGCGACGCGTTCGTAGGGACTTTCGTCTTCCTGCCAGATGCGGACATCGGCGTTGTCTCCATCGGGCGATTTGGCAATCTGTTCGCGCGCACGACCCTCCTCAAATCCCGGACAAACGTAAAACGTCTCGCCCTTGGCAGTCAGTACCATCGCGAACAGACGCTCGCCGCCCCACCACCGAATGCCGGTGAAGTATGTAAGCGAAGTGCCTTCTGTCATCAGGATTGCGGAGAGATTGTTCTCGCGCATCAGCTTGCGCGCTTTTTCTTGCCGATCGCGGCGTTCGTCGACGGAAATGGGTGTCGCTTCGCTGTGCAGCGACTTGAGCTGGGCCACAGCAGGTGGAAGTGGTTTGTCGCCCTCCGCACCCTGTCCAAGAGTGGGAAGCGTTGCGGTGGCGGCGGCAACAGAACCGGTTTGCAGGAATCGGCGGCGCGAGAGCAATGGGACCTCCGTGTCGAGAGCGCACTCATTATAGAGAAGTCAGCCGCCAGCGTCGCCCGATGAGAAGGCTCTAGAATGGCCTATGCTCTCCGGCTATCAGTGCGCAGGATGCGGCGAATGGAATAAGACCGCAGTGGACGAGGCGGCTGGAGGCCGGCAGACCTATGTGGAGGATTGCCAGGCCTGCTGCCGTCCGAACCTGTTGCGCGTCACCTACGACGCTGATTCGGCTGAATTCGTGATCCGCTCTGAATTAGAATGACGCCTGAGCACCGGCACGTTCCGGGGAGGGACGATGGCTACATATTCCGCACCAGCAGGCAGCATGGTTGCACACAACATGGTGACTACGCAGTTTGAACTGAATGGTTTTCGCGTCACACGCACGCTCGGCGTAGTGCGCGGAATCACAGTGCGCTCGCGCTCCATCTTCGGCACCATCGGGGCCGGCTTGCAGACACTGGTAGGCGGCAACATCACCCTTCTGACGAACCTGTGCGAGAAGACGCGTGCGGAAGCCTTCGACCTGATGCTGCGGCACGCGGCGGAAATCGGCGCCAACGCTGTGGTTGGCGCCCGCTATGACGCGACCGAAGTGATGCAGGGCGTCACGGAAGTGCTGGCGTATGGAACGGCCGTGGTCGTGGAACCGGAACGATAAAAAATGCCGATTCTCGAATCAGCCATTGAATTTCAACCCCTCTCCTTGTAGAGCCAGGCCGCGACCAGCGTGGCCAGGATTGCGCCGCCCCACATGTCGAGCATCCATCCCAGCGGAAGCATGCGGGGAATCGGAGACCAGGCTGCCTGTCCGAAGTTCCCGGGCACTCCGGCGCAGAAGCCAACGATCATGCCGATCTTGGCAGCCGTCCACGGACCGGCGCCCAACGTTGCCCGGCTCCACGCATAGAGATACGCCAGCAGGATCGACATCACGAAGATGATCAGGATCCACTCTCCCACAAAGAACGAATATCGTGGTTGTTTCAGGAACAACCCTCGTTCCTGTGCCGCCGCGTAGAGCGGATTCATTTTCATCCCGATGAGAAAGCCCCATAGCGTCCACACCACTCCCCCAGCAATGCCACCCAACCACACCCTAGCCGTGTTCAGTTTCATTTGGTGTCCTCTCTTGAGCTTGCCTCAAATGCCGACAAGTTTACTCCTGCCGTCAAGGACTCATTGGGCTCGCCAAGCGCGAGCCGCGCAAGCCGCGCCTCTACACCAGAAGAACCGTGACTACAAAGGTGGGTCATTGCTCCGATTCCCGGATACCAATTACATTCAAGCAACATGGCGTTCGGCCCCGATCTCTCCACGATCCATCAGGCCAGGGAGCTACTCGCGCGGTATCTTCCGGTCACCCGCGCCGTAGCCGCTCGCTCGCTTTCGAGCGACGGCACGCCGGTTTACCTGAAGCTCGAAACGGACTTACCGACGGGATCATTCAAGCCACGTGGCGCCATCTATGCACTCGCTACCAATCTCGGTCGACGGAAAATCGCGGAGGTGACAGCCTCCAGCACGGGGAACCACGGGGCAGCGGTGGCATACGCCGGCAAAGTCCTGGGCGTTCCGGCGACCATCTTTCTGCCAGCGAATCCTAATCCTGTAAAGCGCGACAAGATTCGCGAACTCGGAGCCCGCATTATCGAAAGCGGAGCTGCGGACCTTGCCCAAGCATTCCAGCAGGCCGCCGAGTACTCACGCCGACCCGGAGTTTATTTCCTGAACGATGCCACCGATCCAGACCTGCCCGCCGGCCCCGGCACCATCGGCCTCGAAATCGCCGAACAGGTTCCGGAAGTCCCTACGATTTACGTCCCCATGGGAGACACCGCCCTGATTCGCGGACTGGCCGCGGCAGCCAAGCAACTCATCCCCGGAGTGAAGGTCATCGGAGTTCAGGCGGAGCGCGCTCCCGCCTACTACCTGTCGTGGAAGCAGGGGACGACCGTTCCGACTGACACTTGTGACACCTGTGCCGACGGCCTCGCCACGCGCACGCCAGATGCAGAGAATGTCCGCGCCATTCGAGAACTCGTGGATGACGTCGTGCTCGTAAGCGAAGAGCAGATGCTGTGCGCGATCCGCCATCTCTATGAGCAGGAAGGAGTCGTGGCCGAACCGGCAGGAGCCGCGGCCACCGCTGCTTTCCTCGCCAGCCCGCCACGCGCAGGGACGAGCGTCCTCGTAGTCAGCGGCGGCAACATCTCGGAAGAGGTCAGGCGGCAGGCGGGAATTCCATAGTCCGCAGCCTGCATTGGGGAGCTGTGTCCTTCGGCAAATCACATTGGTAGAGACGCGGCCTGCCGCGTCTCCCATAGCACCGGACCACGGCCTCGCAACGGAGACGCGGCAAGCCGCGTCTCTACCGATGATTCTCGCTTAGTCCCTCAACACAGGCAGCGGCCCCAGCAGCGGAACTCGCTGATGAAGTCCGCATTCCGTCTTAGCGAATCCTGCCCAACGACCGGAACGAGGATCCTCACCGATTGCTACCGGCCGCGTGCACGGAGAGCAACCGATGCTGGGATAGCCCTCATCGTGCAGCGGATTATACGGAAGCTCGTTCTCACGGATGTAGTCCCACACCATGTCACTGGTCCAATCGCAAAGCGGGTTGATCTTAACCAGGCCGAATTTTGTGTCCCACTCGATTTTCTGAGCCTGCGCACGATCGGGCGTCTGATCGCGTCTGATCGCGGCAATCCAGGCGCCAAGAGTGGACAATTTCGCGCGCAACGGCTCGACCTTGCGCAGATAGCAGCAGCGATCGGGAGTACGCAGCCAAAGCGCAGCCCCGTGCTCGCGTTCCTGCTCCTCCACAGTCAACGCGGGTTTCAGGCGTTCGACCTCGATGCCGTAACGGTGCTCGATCTTCTTGATCAACTCGTAGGTCTCGGGAAAAAGCAGACCGGTGTCGAGCGTGAAGACGCGAATGTCAGGCCGCAGGCGCGCGGCCATGTCGATGAGGACCAAACCTTCAGGACCGAAACCTGACGCCATCGCAATCTGGCGGTCGAAACGATGCAGGGCCCAATCCAGAATTTCCTCGGCGGCCCAGGACTCAGCAAACGCCTGCGTTACATATAGCCAACTGAGCTCAGGCACGATTCGCCTCCGGGCTTCGATCTGAGTTTTGTGCCGGCAAAAGTTCCGCGCTGAGGCTCTGAAAGTCCAGGTGGCTCAGTTTCGAGAGGCGGACAACATCGCCGAGAATCAGAATGGACGGTTTCGCTTGTGCGCCGACAGATGGAAGTTTCCAGAGATTAGTTATCGTCGTTTGTTGCGCCGAAGTGCTGGCGCGGGAAACGACCGCGCAGGGCGCCTCGCGCGGAATGCCGGCGGCTGCCAGCTTGTCCACAGTTTCGCGCGGATCGGCGCCGGGCATATACAGTGCGATCGTGGTGCCGGACTCAATCATCGAACGAAGATCAGGAAGAGGCCGGTCATCCGCGAACTGGCCGGTCATGATCAGCAGAGATGAAGCGGTCCGTCGCAGCGTGAGAGGAATCTCCACTGACGCCGCCGCCGCGAAGGCCGCCGTAACGCCGGGCACCACTTCGAATTCAATGCCTGCCTTCCTAAGAGCCTGCATCTCTTCACCAGCGCGGCCGAACACCAGGGGATCGCCCCCCTTCAGTCGCACCACCTGCAGGCCTTGGCGCGCGAGCTCGATCATGAGGAAGTGGATCTCTTCCTGATGCGTGCTCTTCCGTCCGGAACGCTTGCCCACGTCATGGAGCTGCGCTTTTCTCGCCACCAAGGTCAGGACCTGGGGCGAGACGAGGTCATCGTGCAGCACGGCGTCGGCCTGACGGAGCAGCCGCAACGCCTTCAGAGTAAGCAGTTCGGGATCGCCCGGCCCCGCTCCAACCAGATAAACTTTGCCTTTCACAAGACTTCCTTTCCTGATTCAGACTGATTGCTGCGGATAAATTCCATAAATGCTTCGCGAGTTGCAAGTTGGTGTAGCAGTCTTCGCCGATGTTCTGGGTCGCCTCCGGCGCTGAACAGCGATTCGCGCCGGCTGCCGAGTTCCTCCAGCCAGCTTGCGTAGGCGGGCGGGAATTCCCCTTCAAGTTGTTTGCGTATGCGCTGCGCCAGTGCCGGACTAAGACCGGCAGTGGAAATTGCGATCTGTAATTGTCCCCGCCGCACGACCGCCGGATAGTAGAAATCGCAATGCGGTGGGTCGTCGACAACATTGCACAAGATTCCACGCGCCTGAGCCTCACGGTAGATGGCGTGGTTTACTTCAACCGACGAAGTCGCGGCGACCACAAGAAAGACGCCGTCAAGATCCGCCGATTCATAAGGCCGCTGGAGCCATGTCAATGCGCCGCCACTTGCCCACTCTTGTACCGGCGCCGAGGCAGAAGGAGCGACCACGCGGACTTGAGCGCCGCAATCGAGCAGGCTGCGAATTTTCTGCTCCCCGACACTGCCCGCTCCCAGGACCAGGCAGTTGCGTCCCTCCAGCTTGAGGAACATCGGAAACAGAGATGCGGTGTTCATCCCCGTCAGCCCTCCACCGCGTGAGGCGCCGGAGCGGCAGGCTGATCCCGTTCTACGGGCTCGACCTGCTGTCCGGCCAGAAATTGTCGAAGTTCGTCGTTACTGTGCCGCGCAAAAAAGCGGCGAAGGTTCTCTCCGGGTTCGCGCATGGCCCGATAACGCCGCAGCAGACGCTCGATTGCGTCAGGCACTTCCTGCGCCGAGCAGCGATACCCGACCGGACGCGCAATCGATTGCAGCGCGCCGACCGCGCCACCCAGGCAAAAGTAATAGGCATCGACCAGCGCGCCATTAACCTTCAGCTTCTTGCCTTCGAGCCCGATGTCAGCGATCCAATGCTGTCCGCAACTGTTCGGGCAGCCAGTGACGTGCAGTTTTAGCTCCTGGTCGAAGCCGGGCAGCCGGTCGTCAAGTTCTTCCGTCAGCCAGCGCGAAAAAGCCTTCGTCTCGGTGATGGCAAGCTTGCAGAATTCCGTTCCGCTGCATGCGATCGCGCCGCGTACGAACGGCGACGCGTGCACTGGAAAACCAATGGCAGTCAGTTCTTTCGCCAGCGGCTCCGCGCTCCGGTGCGGCACGTTCACGATCAAAAGGTTCTGCATCACCGTCGTGCGCAGATCGCCTGAAGCGAAGCGCTCGGAGAGTTCCGCAGCCGCCTGCAGTTGCTCCGAACTGACGCGTCCGCGCAGAACGGCAGCCCCTACAAAGCAGAGCCCTTCCTGTTTTTGCGGATGAATCCCGATGTGGTCCCGATAGATATCGTGCGGCGGAAGCTCTGGCTCGGCGGGATCGAGCTTAAAGCCGAGCACGCGCTCCAATTCGCTCTGGAATCCTTCCCCAGTCCAGCCTTCCCTAAGAAAGAGGAACTTCAGGCGGGCCCGCTCGCGATGCTCACGCAGCGTGCTCGCGCTGCGAAAGAGCTCGGCAACTCCGCGTATCACGTCGACGACCTGATTCCAGCGGACGAAAGCATTCAGCCGAACGCCCAGATGAGGATCGGTCGAAAGCCCACCACCCACGCGCAGCGAGAAGCCGGTCTCTAACTGTCCTCGAAAATTTCGTGTGATTGCCGTCAGGCCAACGTCGTTGATCTCCGGATACGAGCACCAGGCGCGGCAACCGGTGAGCGAAACTTTGAATTTGCGCGGCAGGTTATAGAACTCCGCGTTGCCGGCAAGCAGATGGGACGCCTCAAGCCCCAGTGGCGAAGGGTCGCAGATCTCGTCCGCATCGAGTCCGGCAACCGGGCATCCCGTAATGTTGCGGACCACGTCACCGCAAGCCCCCAGAGTCGTAAGGCCGTGCCGTTCCAACGTTTCAAGAACTTCAGGCAGCGCTTCCGGCGTCACCCAGTGCAGCTGAATATTCTGCCGCACAGTAATGTCAGCGACGCCGCGTCCGAAACGCCGCGAGAGATCGGCAATAGCGCGCAGTTGCTCCGCTCGCAGAATCCCGTTGGGGATGCGAATCCGCACCATGAAATAGGGAAGCGCCTTGCCCTCACCGTTCTGTCCACCGACTACGCCGACGCCGTCACCCTGCGTATAAACGCCCCACCACCGCAGATAAGTGCCCAGCCACTCCGGAGGAATTGCCGGGAAGCCCACGCGCGCGAACCCGCGGATCTCTTCCAAGGCTTCCCACGGATTCTTCTCCCGCTTCAATCGTTCCACGCGTTGTGCTTTGGTCTCTTTGGTCGCCATTTTCTCCGCCAAATATTCACGCAAAAAAGAAAAACCCATCGTCAGCTAACCTGCTGGCGATGGGTTTATGTATGCCGGATCTGAATCTAGTTAGAGATTAAGTCAGCAGCCCCCCTTGCGCCAGAAGACACGTTGGCGCAACAACAACAGATGCAAGAAATGGTGTGGTGGCTCGACATCGTGAGCGGGATTCTATTGGGATCGAGACGCATCTGTCAAATCAGATGTAGGAGGTTCCGGAAAAGAGCCATTATTTTCGTCACATTAATGCGATTTTTAGACACGTCATTAAGATCTGCTAAGTTAAATAACGGATTTCCACAGGACAATCACTCCAAACCACCAAGATCACAGCAGATAGCTCGGCCTGAACCACTGCAATAAACGCAAGCCCTAGTGGTCACCGATTTGGTTAACTACAAGCCCTCGCGGTTTGGCCTAACCCACACTTCCGTGTGTCTCAACCTGAAACTTTCCTATTGACAATAAACCAGTTAGGCGTAGGATGTGGTCAAAAGTGGTACAAAGTGGATCGCTAGATAGAGTGCGTGGGCGAAACGCTAACTGACGAGGCGCCAGTGGTTTTAGAGACTGACACCCCCGAAAAAAGGCCCAACGAACCGGAATCCACTGCTTTTGTTACGACTTTGACCTCCCTCGTAGTAGCTGTGGCAGCAACCATAAACAAACGGAGCCCAGGAACGAGCAGGGCGTATGTTTCGCGGAAATCACCCAACTCGCGTGGACGAAAAGGGACGTTTAAAGGTCCCTTCGGAATTCAAGCGGGTGATCGACGAGAAATATGCCCAGAAATTTTACATCACCAGTCTCGATGGAATTGTTGCTCAAGTGTATCCCTTCGAGGAATGGGAGAGGATCGAGCAGAAGCTGGCCTCGCTATCCACTTTCAATCCGACGAAGAAGAAGTTTCTCAATCGCACGAATTATTACGGGCAGGTCGTAGAGATGGACGGGCAGGGGCGCCTGCTGATCCCGCAAATCCTGCGTGAGTCCGCGCAGATTCGCGGTGAAGTGGCAGTGCTCGGCAATCTGACCTACCTGGAGGTCCGGAACCTGGAAGCGTTCCGCAAGGAGATTGAGGAGCAAGCGTTCACGGATGACGACACCAAGACGCTCGACGAATTGGGCATCTAGTGGAAACGGATTCAGGAAACAACATCCCCGAGCGGGATGGGCATGGAGAGGTTGGCCATGTTCCGGTTCTTTTAAAAGAAGCGATCGATTTTCTAGCCGTACAGCGTGGCGGAACTTATCTGGATGCCACGGTGGGCTTGGGCGGGCACAGTTACGAAATCGCAAAACGCCTCGGCGCACCGGGACATTTGATTGGCTTCGATAAGGATCCCGCAGCGCTGGAACGGGCCCGCGCGAATTTGACGGCGCTCGACGAGCCGCCGCAGATCACGCTGATTCACGGATCGTTTGCCGAAGTCGCTGAGCGCATCCCTCAGGCTTCGTTGGACGGCCTGATGGCGGACCTGGGTGTAAGCAGTTTGCAACTCGGGGATGCGGCGCGGGGATTCAGTTTTCAGGCGGAAGGACCGCTCGACATGCGGATGAATCCGATGTCGGGCGAGACCGCCGAACAAGTGGTAAACCACCTCGACGAGCGCAAGCTTGCCGATCTGATTTACGAATTCGGTGAGGAAAGGAGGTCGCGGAGAATCGCCAGAGCCATTGTCCGGTCGCGGCCGATACGCACTACCCAGCATCTTGTGGAAGTGATTTCGACCGCGGCCCGGTCAATGAAACTGGGTCAACACAAGTACGACAGGATTCATCCGGCGACCCGAACCTTTCAAGCTCTCCGAATATTCGTAAACCGTGAACTGGACGATCTGAAAGCACTGCTGGAGGCGGCGCCCCGCGTGCTGAAGCCGGGCGGAAGGCTGGTAGTAATCAGCTTTCACTCGCTCGAAGACCGGATCGTAAAGGATGCATTGCGCGGCGGGAAAGATAAGTACTTTAGTGTACTGACGAAAAAGCCGCTGACCGCATCTGAGGAAGAGATAGATCGCAATCCGCGGTCGCGCAGCGCAAAAATGCGCGCAGCGGAGAGGATATAGCACCGGCAACTCGCCAGCGTAGCGCCGGCATCCTGCCGGCAAGAGTTTGAAGCGGCAAAAAGTTTGGGTTTGTCTGGAGAAACTGCCAGACTCCCCGGTGCGGTGATTGTAAGGCGTGCCGGGTAAAGATTCTGTGGTGGAGTATTTCCGGAGCGGCCACGAAAAATAGAACAAGGCCGAGTCCGGAACGGAAGCGGGAAATGCAGAAAATCATGTTAACGGGAACCCTGATTGAAGATCTGATCGCGACCGTCGAACGCGTCCAACAGAGGACGCCGGCGGAAGAAAGTGTAATCGCGGAAATGGAACCCTGGTTCGTGTCCGGCCAGGATAGCGCGGGCTGCGAGGACAAATTTCTCGGAGTGGCATAACGGAGTGGCATAACCCATGAGTGCAGCGGCGGCAATCAACCGAGCAGTCCCATCCGGCCGAGGCAAGACCTGTTGGCTGGGCACTCCGGAGATCTATTTCCGGAAGACCATCGACAATTCGCGCCTGGTAAATGTAGAAGATCCGCGTCGCGCACGCGAGATGAAACAGTTTGGCATCGCGTTGTGCTTTTTGTTTGCGCTGGTGATGGGATACGCTCTGCAGCATTTCCGCGCCATCGAGTACGGTTACCAGATCGAATCGATGCGCAGTCAGCGCGACGGTCTACTGGAAATGAATCGGGCCCTGAGGCTGGAGGAAGCGTCGCTGCGCGATCCCGAGAGGATCGACGTAATGGCCCGCAAGCTGGGCCTGCAGTCTCCGCAACCCGGACAGGTCATGCACCTCGATGTGAACGCCGACACCAGCACACCGGTGATGGCCAGCGTAACGCCAATCTCGGTAGTGTCCGCGAGATAACAGTGTGGCGCGGGCGCCCCCGCCCGCGGCGTTTGACTCGTATCAGGCATCGCTTTCAGTGATGCCGTTGAGCGCAAGAATTCCAGCCCCTTCAGGGGCTGCTTCGCGGCGGCTCTCCGGGGCCGCCGAAGTTATCTAGGAACGAAAGTGGCCGCAGAAAAATTCTCCACCGGCGCAAAATTTAGACTCTACGCCCTGTCGGGATTCCTGTGCCTCTGGCTGGTCGTCATCTGCCTGCGCTTGGTCTATCTCCAGATCTTCTGTTACGGCGATTTCGAGCATCGCGCCCAGCACCAGCAGCAGCGCAGCTTTGATCTCTCGCCGAAACGCGGCGTCATTTACGATCGTGCCGGCCGCGAACTGGCCATGTCGATCCAGGTGGACTCGGCCTTCGCCGTCCCCACCGAGATCCCCGACCTTGCTAGCACGATCAGTCTGATTGCCCGCATCACCCGCGACGATCCTCGCGTTCTGCTCGCCGATTGCCGTGCCCGCAAGACGTTTTGCTGGGTAGCGCGCAAGGCCGACGCGGAAGTAGTGGAGCGCATCCGTGGAATGAATCTGCAAGGCATCCACTTTCAGAAAGAGCCGAAGCGCTTTTATCCCAAGCGCGATCTAGCAGCCCAGATGCTGGGTTACGTCGGCACCGACGATCAGGGCCTAAGCGGGCTGGAGCGGCAGTTCAATTCCGAACTCCAGGGCAAACCCGGCAAGCTGATGATCTCGGTGGACGCACGCAAACGCTGGTTCGCGAGCGTCGAAAAGCAGCCCGAGCCCGGGAACAATCTGATCTTGACTGTTGATCAGAACATCCAGTACATCGCCGAACGAGAGTTAGAGACGGCGATGGAGCAGACCAAAGCGATCGCGGGAACGGTAATAGTGCAAAATCCTCGCACCGGCGAAATTCTCGCGCTGGCCAACCGGCCGACGTTCAATCCGAATCTGCGCAAGGAAATTACTGTCGAAGCCTTGAAGGACCGCGCGGTCAGTGACATCTACGAACCGGGCTCGACCTTCAAGATCGTGACTGTCTCGGCAGGGCTGGAAGAGAAGATCACGCGTCCAGACGAAATGTTCGACTGCCAGATGGGGTCGATCGTGATCAACGGCATGCGCATCCGCGACAGCAAACCGCATGGCGTGCTGTCGGTTTCGGACATCATTGCGGAATCGAGCGACGTTGGCGCGATCAAGATCGCGCTTCGCCTGGGTGAGGACCGCTTTTACAAATACATTCGCGCCTTTGGATTTGGCCAGCAGACGGGCATTGAGCTGCCCGGCGAGACTCGCGGCCTGACCAAGCCGGTGAATCGCTGGTCGAAGGTTTCAATCGGCGCCATCTCGATGGGGCAGGAGATCGGCATTTCTCCGCTGCAGTTGATTGGCCTGATTTCCACCATTGCGAATGATGGCGTATGGGTCGCGCCTCGCATTGTCGCCGGAACCGTAGAGCCGCAGAGCACGCCGCAAACCATTTCGTTCCAGCCGGGCGAGAACCGGCGCGTGATCTCGCCTCTGACTGCGGCGCAGATGCGTGAGATGCTGCAGGGCGTGGTGCTGCATGGGACCGGGCGCAAAGCGATACTCGAAGGTTACAGTTCGGCCGGCAAGACGGGTACGGCGCAGAAGGTCGATCCGGCGACGGGCGTGTATTCGAAGACGAAGTACGTGGCCTCCTTCGCAGGATTCGCGCCGGTAAATGATGCGAAGGTGGCCGTCGCGGTGATTCTCGATTCAGCGGTCGGATTGCATCAGGGCGGCCAGGTTTCGGCGCCGGTCTTCCAGCGTGTGGCACAACAGGTACTCGAATACATGCACGTTCCACACGACGTAGAGCTTCCGCCCAGCCGTCAAGTGTTGTTGGCCCGCCGCAACGCCAACGCCCAAGACCTGGAGGAAAGTTCTCCTGATCATCTGGGAGCAAGTCTGGACCTAGCCGATGCCGGCGCAACAACGACGGCTCCGGCGCAGTCGAAATCGGCAACGATCTCAGAGCAGGTGGTGCCGGCAGGGTTGACGACCCGGGCGACAACTGCTCCGGGGGTTACGGCCGACACCCCCCCTTCCGCGAAACCAGAGGATGCAGAGCAGAAATTGCCCGCGAGTGGAACGATCGTCCTTGAGGTAGAGGAAGGCGGCATCGCGGTGCCTTCGTTCTTGGGAAAGAACGTTCGCGCTGCGGTCGAAGCGGCGCAAGATGCAGGACTCGACCTCGATGCGGTCGGCAGCGGCGTAGCCCGGGAACAATCGCCCACGCCGGGCGCGAAAGTGGCGGCGGGATCGCGCGTGATGGTGAGGTTCGGCAGGTGAGCGGGTTGGTCGAGACGGCTGTTGGGTCACGAACGAAAGCACGGAGTATTATGGAGGGTTTCTATGCCAAAGAATCGCAAGCACCGGGAGTATAGGTTCGAAATAGATGCTTTCAGCCCGACGACGATACCGATGGCGCGTCTCGCTGAATATGTCTCGGACCTTGCGAAGATGTTTGGCAATAACAATAGCGTCCACTTGCTCAAGATCGAAAGCGGGAGTACGGTTCCCGTCATAATGGTGGAATGGGAAGCTGAGCCGAAGGTGCGTGACCGCCTCCGGGCTATCAAGAACCACGAGGCTCCAGAGGAAGCGCAACAGGCAGTAAAAGACATAGATCGTCGCCTGCTCCAAGACAATGCTAGAGCCATCTTGGCTGACCCCGTAGGTGGCAAACTCTTCCAGTTTCTCGGTCGCGAGAATGCTACAAAAATGGAATTTGGTCCGGTAAGTCAAGCTGGTGTCTTTCAAGGTGTCCCGATAAAGGTTGGTGGCGAGAATGACCCGGTTCCAGTCCATCTGGAGGACGGCAAAGACAAACATATAGTCCTGGCCCGCCGTTCGTTGGCCAAGGACATCGCTCAGCACTTGTTTACTTCCGTGGTTCGGGTTGAGGGCACGGGGCGATGGATCAGGCACACTGATGGGGGATGGGAGATGCTCTCGTTTCACGCCGCGTCCTTCAAAGTGATTGAGGACGCGGACATTCGGAAGAACATTGGCGAGCTCCGCAAAGTGCCCGGCGAATGGAAAAAGCTGGACGATCCTCTGGCCGAGCTTGAGCAGATAAGACGTGGCGCGAAGCTGCAATAAATGGTTGCGCTTGACAGCACGTTCCTAGCGTTGATGCTTCACGAGAAAGCACGCCCGCCACAAGATCCTTCTACGAAGAAGCCTGTTGAGCGAGTAATGGACCGCATCGAGAAGCTGCTAGAAGATCTTGACAGTG
>Ga0209180_10000424_pt1 | contig 19724 bp, 16 predicted proteins | sample CZO8metaG_3_FD_188355 | JGI IMG/M metagenome (GOLD analysis project Ga0209180, IMG submission 188355) | Vadose zone soil microbial communities from the Eel River Critical Zone Observatory, Northern California, USA - CZOApr15con2H2.8 metaG... | ecosystem: Environmental > Terrestrial > Soil >...
GTGCAACGTGTGCAAGGAGCGGAACTACACCACGACCAAGAACAAGCGGACCATGACCGACAAGCTGGTCAAGCCGAAGTTCTGTCCGCGGTGCCGCAAGCACACCGACCACAAGGAGACCAAGTAGTCGAGGCCAGTAGCTCCAATGGTAGAGCGGCGGTCTCCAAAACCGCATGTTGGGGGTTCGAGTCCCTCCTGGCCTGCCAACTTCTTCTTGAAGAGAGACGATGACGAACACGCGGATCGTGCAGATCGGACTGGTAGCGCTGGCCATCCTCACGGGGCTGTTCCTCGAGCACGTGCTGCTCGCGGGGTTCGGCACCTGGAGCGTCACGCAGCCGCTCACGCGCCCGCTGTGGAACGACTGGACCTGGTCCTCGTTCATCGGGCTCGGCATCGCCGGCGCGGGCGCCATCTACGTGTGGGTGACCCCGAAGACCCGCGACGTCGCGCTCGACATCGTGGCCGAGCTGCGCAAGGTGAGCTGGCCCAGCCTGCCCGAGACTCGCGCAGCGACCGTGGCCGTGATCGTGGCGAGCATCATCGCCGCCGCGCTGCTGGGCCTGTTCGACGTGCTCTGGCAGTTCCTCACCGACAAGATCCAGAACCCGAGTCTGTAGAGAAAATGACCGCCATGGCTGGGACCAAGATCGACAAGAAATGGTACGTGGTCCACACGTACTCGGGCTTCGAGAACAAGGCCAAGAAGAGCCTCGAGGAGAAGATCAAGCAGAACGCCCTCGAGGAGTTCTTCGGGGACATCCTCATCCCGATGGAGAACGTGGTCGAGATGGTGAAGGGGGAGAAGCGCGCCTCGAAGCGCAAGTTCTTCCCGGGCTATATCCTGGTGCAGATGGAGCTGAACGACCGCACCTGGCACCTGGTGAAGAACACGCCGAAGATCACCGGATTCGTCGGCAACGCCACCAAGCCGCCCGCGGTCAGCGAGCACGAGATCGCGCGGCTCACCACCCAGCTCTCCGAGGGAGCGCTCAAGCCGAAGCCCAAGGTGGAGTTCGAGGAAGGCGACAACGTGCGCGTGGTGGACGGGCCCTTCTCGAACTTCAACGGCACGGTCGAGGAAGTGAACCCCGACAAGGGCCGCGTGCGGGTGCTGGTCTCGATCTTCGGCCGCGCCACGCCCGTCGAGCTGGACTTCATGCAAGTGGAGAAGACGTGATTCAGGTGGGAGGCCGCGCAGGCCGTTCGCACCACCACGGAGGCCGGCGGGTCCCCCGCCGGCCGGGCGGAGCCCGAAGGGCGTAGCATTGGAGGAGAGCTAGATGAAGAAGGTCACCGGAATGGTCAAGCTGCAGCTCCCCGCGGGGAAGGCGAACCCTTCGCCGCCGGTGGGGCCCGCGCTCGGCCAGCACGGCGTGAACATCATGGGCTTCTGCAAGGAGTTCAACGCCGCCACCCAGGCGCAGGCCAAGGAAGGCCTGATCGTTCCCGTGCTCATCACCATCTATTCGGACCGCAGCTTCACCTTCATCGTGAAGACGCCGCCGGCCGCCATCCTCATCAAGAAGGCGCTCGGGCTGCACACCGAGAAGAAGAAGGGCTCCGGCGCGCACAACCCCGGCAAGGAGAAGGTGGGGAAGCTGACGCGCAGGCAGCTGGAGCAGATCGCCAAGACCAAGATGCCCGACATGACGGCGGGCTCCCTGGAAGCGGCGATGAACAGCATCGCGGGCACGGCGCGCTCGATGGGCGTCGAGGTCGAGTGAGGAGCGCGCACATGGCCAGGCACGGGAAGAAGTACGAGGAAGCGGCGAAGCTGGTCGACCGCAACAAGCGCTACAGCGTCGACGAGGCGTGCGCGCTGGTGGGCAAGACGGCCAAGAAGAAGTTCGACGAGACGGTGGACGTCTCCATCCGGCTGGGCGTGGACCCCAAGCACGCCGACCAGATGGTGCGCGGCGCGGTGGTCCTGCCCCACGGCATCGGCAAGACGGTGCGGGTGGCGGTGTTCGCCAAGGGCGACAAGGCGCGCGAGGCGGAGGAGGCCGGCGCGGACACGGTCGGCGAAGCGGACCTGGCCGCCAAGGTGCAGGAGGGCTGGCTGGAGTTCGACGTGGCCATCGCCACCCCGGACATGATGGGCGTGGTGGGACGCCTGGGAAAGGTGCTGGGCCCGCGCGGCCTGATGCCGAACCCCAAGGTGGGCACGGTGACGGCGGATGTGGCCCGCGCGGTGCGCGAGGCCAAGGCCGGCAAGGTCGAGTTCCGCGTGGAGAAGGCGGGCATCGTGCACGTGCCGGTCGGCAAGGCTTCCTTCGACGCGAAGAAGCTGCTCGACAACACCAACGCGATCCTGGAGACCATCCTGCGGGCGAGGCCGGCGACGGCGAAGGGAACGTACCTGAAGGGCGTCTCGATCAGCACCACGATGGGACCCGGAATCAGGCTCGACGCGGCGGCGATCACGGCCGCGCATAAGTGAGAAAGGTTTTCGTTCGAACTGGTCCAAGACAGCAGGGGAGCTTTCGAGCTCTTAAACGCGCACCCTGCCGAGACTGAGAGGCTGGGCCAGGGGTTCGAGCACGCGCTGCGTGACCGAACCGGATCACGCGCAGGGAAGGAGGTGAGGTCATGCAGCGCAACGAGAAGCAAGAGATGGTCGGTGCTCTCCATGCCAAGATGGCCAAGGCGAACTTCGCCGCGGCCGTCGGCTACACGAACATCGACGCCGAAGCCACCGTGAAGCTCCGCAGGACGTTCCGCGAAGCGAAGATCGACTACAAGGTGGTGAAGAACACCCTGGCCAGGCTCGCCGCGAAGGGTACGCCGCTGGAGCAGTTCGCGGAGCAGCTCACCGGCCCCAGCGCCCTCATCCTCGGCTACGACGACGTCGTCGTCCCCGCCAAGGTGCTCCGGGACGTGCTCAAGGAGCAGGGCGACAAGATGAGCGTCAAGGCCGGCGTGGTCCAGGGCAACCTGGTCGACGCCAAGGGCCTGAAGGCGCTGGCCGACATGCCGGGCCTGCCCGAGCTCCGGGCGATGCTGCTGGGGGTCCTGTCCGCCCCGGCGAGCAAGATCGTCCGGCTGCTCAACACCCCGGGCGGCCAGCTCGCCCGGGTGCTCCAGGCGAGAAGCGAGAAGGCCGCCTAGACCGCGGCGAACGTCGTAGGCAGTTCAACCCTTTGCGTCCCACGCGACGCGTCGTTAAAAGGAACGGTTCCGATGGCAGACTTGAACCAGATCGCTGAATCGCTCAGCTCGCTGACCGTCATGCAGGCGGCCGAGCTGGTGAAAATGCTCGAGCAGAAGTGGGGCGTCTCGGCCGCCGCACCGGTGGCCGTGGCCGCCGGACCCGCGGCGGGCGGAGGCGCGGCCGCCGCGGCCAAGCCGGCCGAGGAGAAGACCGAGTTCACCCTGGTCCTCACCGCGGCGGGTGAGAAGAAGATCAACGTCATCAAGGAAGTTCGCGCGATCACGGGGCTGGGCCTGAAGGAGGCCAAGGACCTCGTCGAAGGTGCTCCCAAGACCGTGAAGGAGGGCCTGTCGAAGGAGGACGCGAACAAGTTCGTCGAGCAGCTCAAGGCTGCCGGCGCGACGGTCGAGCTGAAGTAGCTGATTTGTTTACGAAATAGACCGGCTCCGGCGGGGGTTCCTTGAGATCCCCGCCGGTGCCGGAGTTTTCGCTTCGGCAAGTCCGAGGGGTGTTTCCGGCAGTCACCGGATGTCCTTAGAGCAAGGGAGCGATCGCTGACATGGCGGCCACGATCCAGAACAATTTCCGCACGCGCAAGAACTTCGCGAAGATCCAGAAGATCATCGACATCCCGAACCTGATCGACATCCAGAAGCACAGCTACGACAAGTTCCTCCAGGCCGACGCGGCGCCCGAGCAGCGCGAGGACTCGGGGCTCCAGGGCGTCTTCAAGAGCGTCTTCCCCATCAAGGACTTCAACGAGACCAGCTCGCTGGAGTTCGTCTCGTACCACCTGGAGAAACCCAAGTACGACGTCGACGAGTGCCACCAGCGGGGCATGACCTACTCGGCCCCGATCAAGGTGGTGGTGCGCCTGGTGGTCTGGGACAAGGACGAGGAGACGGGCGCCCAGTCGATCCGCGACGTCAAGGAGCAGGAGGTCTACTTCGGCGAGATTCCGCTGATGACGGAGAACGGCACGTTCATCATCAACGGCACCGAGCGCGTGGTGGTCTCGCAGCTGCACCGCTCCCCGGGCGCGTTCTTCGACCACGACAAGGGCAAGAGCCACTCCTCGGGCAAGCTGCTCTACAACGCCCGCATCATCCCGTACCGCGGCTCCTGGATCGACTTCGAGTTCGACCACAAGGACATCCTCTACGTCCGCATCGATCGGCGGCGGAAGCTGCCGGCGACGGTGCTGCTGCGCGCGCTGGGCGCGGTGCCGGACACCGCGAAGAAGAGCCCGATCGAGTTCAAGGGCACCCCCGAGGAGATGCTCAACTTCTTCTACGCCACCGAGACCATCTCCATCGGCGAGAAGGGCAAGTACGAGAAGTCGGTCGAGCTGGAGCTGCTCCCCGGCCAGCGCGCCACCCGGGACATCAAGAACCCGAAGACCGGCGAAGTGATCGTCAAGAAGAACCGCAAGTTCACCCGCGGGGCGATCAAGAAGCTGGAGCAGGCGAAGATTCGCACGCTGCCCCTCGACGTCGAGGAGCTGGTCACCAAGATCAGCGCCCGCGACGTGGTGGACGAGAACACCGGCGAGGTCCTGCTGGAGTGCAACGAGGAGGTCACCGAGGAGAAGGTCGAGCAGCTGCGCGAGCGCGGCATCGACCAGTTCCAGGTGCTCTTCATCGACAACCTGAACGTCGGGCCGTTCCTGCGCGACACGCTGATGGCCGACAAGATCGCCTCGCCGGAAGAGGCGATCATGGAGATCTACCGCCGCCTGCGCCCGGGCGATCCGCCCACGCTGGAGACGGCCACCAACCTCTTCATCAACCTGTTCTTCAACCCCGAGCGCTACGACCTGTCCAAGGTCGGCCGGCTCAAGCTGAACTACAAGTTCGCCATCGACGAGCCGCTCGAGCAGGCGGTCCTCACCAAGAAGGACATCCTCGAGGTCGTCCGGTACCTGATTGATCTCAAAAATGGCAAGGGCCAGATCGACGACATCGACCACCTCGGCAACCGCCGCGTCCGGGCGGTGGGCGAGCTGCTCGAGAACCAGTACCGCATCGGCCTGGTCCGCATGGAGCGCGCGATCAAGGAGCGGATGAGCCTGCAAGAGATCGAGACGCTCATGCCGCACGACCTGATCAACGCCAAGCCGGTGACCGCGGTGATCAAGGAGTTCTTCGGGTCCAGCCAGCTCTCGCAGTTCATGGACCAGACGAACCCGCTCTCCGAGGTCACTCACAAGCGCCGCCTCTCGGCCCTGGGACCGGGCGGCCTGACCCGCGAGCGCGCCGGCTTCGAGGTGCGCGACGTGCACCCGACGCACTACGGCCGCATCTGCCCGATCGAGACGCCGGAAGGACCGAACATCGGCCTCATCGCCAGCCTCTCCACCTTCGCCCGCGTGAACGAGTACGGCTTCGTCGAGACGCCCTACCGCCAGGTGGTCGAGGGGCGGGTCACCGACGAGGTGAAGTTCTACTCGGCGCTCGAGGAGGAGAAGCACGTCATCGCCCAGGCGAACGCCGCCTTCGACAAGAAGGGACACTTCACCACCCCGCTGGTCTCCTGCCGCAAGGCGGGCGAGTTCCCCCAGGCGCGCCCCGAGGACATCTCGCTGATGGACGTGTCGCCCAACCAGCTCGTCTCGGTGGCGGCTTCGCTGATCCCCTTCCTGGAGAACGACGACGCGAACCGCGCGCTGATGGGCTCGAACATGCAGCGCCAGGCCGTGCCGCTCCTGCGCACGGCCGCGCCGCTGGTGGGCACCGGCATCGAGTCGACGGTCGCGCGCGACTCGGGCGTGTGCGTGGTGGCGCGCCGCGACGGCACGGTCGACCAGGTGGACGCGGCCCGCATCGTGGTGCGCGCCGACGTGAAGGAGAGCTCGCACGACGTGGCGAGCGAGGTCGACATCTACAACCTCATCAAGTACCAGCGCTCCAACCAGAACACCTGCATCAACCAGAAGCCGATCGTGAAGCAGGGCGACCGGGTGAGGAAGAGCGACGTCATCGCCGACGGCCCGGCCACCGAGACCGGGGAATTGGCGCTGGGCCAGAACGTGGCGGTCGCCTTCATGCCGTGGCAGGGCTACAACTTCGAGGACTCGATCCTCATCAGCGAGCGCATCGTCAAGGAGGACGTGTTCACCTCGATCCACATCGAGGAGTTCGAGTGCATCGCGCGCGACACCAAGCTGGGGAAGGAAGAGATCACGCGCGACATCCCGAACGTCGGTGAGGAGGCGCTCAAGGACCTGGACGACTCGGGCATCATCCGCATCGGCGCGGAGGTGCAGCCGGGCTCGATCCTGGTGGGCAAGATCACTCCCAAGGGCGAGACCCAGCTCTCTCCCGAGGAGAAGCTGCTCCGCGCCATCTTCGGCGAGAAGGCCGGCGACGTGCGCGACAGCTCGCTGCGGGTCCCGCCGGGCGTGCAGGGCACGGTGATCAACGCCAAGGTCTTCAGCCGCAAGGGCGTCGACAAGGACGAGCGCGCCAAGGACATCGAGAACCAGGAAGAGGCGAAGCTCCTCAAGGACCAGAACGACGAGATCAAGATCCTCAAGGACTCGGCCTACAAGCGGATCAAGCGGCTCCTGCACGGCAAGGAGACCACCGCCAAGCTGGTCGACGACAAGGGCCACGTCCTTCTGAACAAGGGCCAGGAAGTGACCGACACGCTGCTCGACGAGATCCCGGAGAAGTACTGGCCGGAGATCGCCGTCGGCGGCGCGGAGGAGAAGGTCGCCAAGATCCTGGAGAACTTCAACGAGCAAAAGGAGCTGGTGAAGCTCGTCTTCGGCGAGAAGATCTCCCGTCTCAAGAAGGGCGACGAGCTGCCCCCGGGCGTCATCAAGATGGTCAAGGTCTACGTGGCCATCAAGCGCAAGCTGGCGGTGGGCGACAAGATGGCCGGCCGGCACGGCAACAAGGGCGTCGTCTCGCGCATCATGAGCGAGGAGGACATGCCCTACCTCGAGAACGGGCGGCCGGTGGACATCGTGCTGAATCCGCTGGGCGTGCCGTCCCGCATGAACATCGGGCAGATCCTCGAGACCCACCTCGGCTGGGCCGCGCGCGGCCTGGGCGAGCAGATCCAGGCGATGATCGACGAGAAGTGGTCGCCGGACGCGATCCGCAAGGACTTGAAGAAGGTCTACGACTCGAAGGAGATGCAGGAGCTGCTCGACGGGCTGCCGGACAAGGAGCTGCTCAAGCTGGCGCAGAAGCTGGTGCGCGGAGTGCACTTCGCCTCGCCGGTCTTCGACGGCGCGCGCGAGACGGAGATCCTCTCGCAGCTCGAGCACGCCAACCTGCCCAGGTCGGGCCAGATGATCCTCTTCGACGGGCGCACCGGCGAGGCGTTCGACCAGGACGTCACGGTGGGCATCATGTACATGCTCAAGCTGCACCACCTGGTGGACGAGAAGATCCACGCGCGCAGCATCGGGCCGTACTCCCTGGTCACCCAGCAGCCGCTGGGCGGCAAGGCGCAGTTCGGCGGGCAGCGCCTGGGCGAGATGGAGGTGTGGGCGATGGAGGCCTACGGCGCCGCCTACTCGCTGCAGGAGTTCCTCACCGTGAAGTCCGACGACGTGGTCGGACGCACCCGCATGTACGAGTCGATCGTCAAGGGCGAGTACGCGCTCGAGTCGGGCCTGCCCGAGTCGTTCAACGTGCTCATCAAGGAGCTGCAGTCGCTCGGCCTCGACGTCGAGCTGATGGAGACGCCGCCCGAGCAGGCCGCGGTCCCAGCCCCCAAGAAAGGAACGGCCGCAGCATGAGGCGCTCTTCCGATAGCCGAAAGCCGCCAGCCGCCAACCGAATCGATCTGGAAGGAGCAAGGACGTGAAGGACATCTTCAATTTCTTCGAGAAGCCGAAGGATCCGCTCTCGTTCAGCGCGATCCGCATCTCGCTCGCCAGCCCGGAGAAGATCCGGCAGTGGTCGCACGGCGAGGTGAAGAAGCCGGAGACGATCAACTACCGCACCTTCAAGCCGGAGCGGGACGGGCTCTTCTGCGCGAAGATCTTCGGGCCGGTGAAGGACTACGAGTGCAACTGCGGCAAGTACAAGCGCATGAAGCACCGGGGAGTGGTCTGCGAGAAGTGCGGCGTCGAGGTGATCCAGAGCAAGGTGCGGCGCGAGCGGCTGGGGCACATCAACCTGGCCACGCCGGTGGCGCACATCTGGTTCTTGAAGTCGCTGCCGTCGCGCATCGGCAACCTGCTCGACATCACCCTCAAGGACCTGGAGAAGGTCCTCTACTGCGAGTCGTACGTCGTCATCGACCCGAAGGAGTCGCCCTTCCAGCCGGGAGAGCTGCTCAGCGAGGACAAGTACTACAAGGCGGTCGAGGAGCTGGGCGACGAGGCCTTCACCGCCGGCATGGGCGGCGAGGCGGTGCGGGAGCTGCTCAAGAAGATCGACATCGAGCAGCTCGGCGAGCAGCTGCGCAAGGACATGAAGGAGGCGACCAGCGACGCCAAGCGGAAGAAGCTGTCCAAGCGCCTCAAGGTGGTCGAGTCGTTCCGCGAGAGCGGCAACAAGCCCGAGTGGATGATGCTGGACGTGATCCCGGTGATCCCGCCGGACCTGCGCCCGCTCGTCCCGCTCGACGGCGGCCGCTTCGCCACCTCGGACCTGAACGACCTCTACCGGCGCGTGATCAACCGCAACAACCGCCTGAAGCGGCTCCAGGAGCTGAACGCTCCGGACATCATCATCCGGAACGAGAAGCGCATGCTGCAGGAAGCGGTGGACGCGCTGTTCGACAACGGCCGCCGCGGCAAGACCATCACCGGGCCCAACAAGCGGCCGCTCAAGTCCCTCTCCGACATGCTCAAGGGCAAGCAGGGCCGGTTCCGCCAGAACCTCCTGGGCAAGCGCGTCGACTACTCGGGCCGCAGCGTCATCGTGGTCGGCCCCGAGCTGAAGCTGCACCAGTGCGGCCTGCCGAAGATCATGGCGCTCGAGCTGTTCAAGCCCTTCATCTACAACAAGCTCGAGGAGCGCGGGCACGTCACGACCATCAAGAGCGCCAAGAAGATGGTCGAGAAGGAGCGGCCGGAGGTCTGGGACATCCTCGAGGAGGTCATCCGCGAGCACCCCGTCCTCCTCAACCGCGCGCCGACCCTGCACCGCCTGGGCATCCAAGCGTTCGAGCCGGTGCTGATCGAGGGCAAGGCCATCCAGCTGCACCCGCTGGTCTGCTCGGCCTTCAACGCCGACTTCGACGGCGACCAGATGGCCGTGCACGTGCCGCTCTCCATCGAGGCGCAGATGGAAGCGCGCGTCCTGATGATGAGCACCAACAACATCCTCTCGCCGGCGCACGGCAAGCCCATCATCGTGCCGACGCAGGACATCGTGCTCGGGCTCTATTACCTGACGCGCGAGCGGGCGCTGGCGCACGGCGAGGGAAGGGTGTTCTCCTCGCCGGCCGAGGTGCGCGCGGCGTACGACCACCACGAGGTGGACCTGCAGGCGAAGATCACCTGCCGCATGGAGCAGTACGACGCGGAGGGCGCGCCCGCGGGCAAGCAGCGGGTGGAGACCACCGTGGGCCGCGTGCTGCTCTCGGACATCCTCCCCAGGAAGATCCCCTTCAGCGCCATCAACAAGGTGATGGACAAGAAGACCCTCGGGAACCTGATCGACATCTGCTACCGCACCAGCGGCGAGAAGGAGACGGTGCTCCTCGCCGACCGGCTGCGCAGCCTGGGGTACGGCTACGCCACCAAGGCGGGCATCTCCATCGCCATCAAGGACATGGTCATCCCCGAGCGCAAGCAGGAGCTGCTCGAGCGCGCGCAGAAGGAAGTGGCGGAGATCGAGAACCAGTACCTGGAAGGCCTGATCACCGACGGCGAGCGCTACAACAAGGTGATCGACATCTGGGCGCAGGTCACCGAGGAGGTGGCCGGCGAGATGATGGCCGAGATCGGCACCGAGACGGTGAAGAAGGGCAACACCGAGAAGAAGCAGCCCTCCTTCAACCCGATCTTCATCATGGCCGACTCGGGCGCCCGCGGCAGCGCGCAGCAGATCCGCCAGCTGGCCGGCATGCGCGGCCTGATGGCGAAGCCGTCCGGCGAGATCATCGAGACGCCCATCACGGCGAACTTCCGCGAGGGCCTCACCGTCCTGCAGTACTTCATCTCCACCCACGGCGCACGCAAGGGCCTGGCGGACACGGCCCTCAAGACGGCCAACTCCGGCTACCTGACGCGCCGCCTGGTGGACGTAGCGCAGGACGCGATCATCACCGAGTACGACTGCGGCACCATGGACGGAATCCTCCTCGGCGCCCTCATCGAGGGCGGCGAGATCATCGAGCCGATGAGCGAGCGCATCCTGGGTCGCGTCGCGCTCGACGACGTCGAGGACCCGTTCACCCACGAGGTGATCGTCCAGTCCAACGAGGAGATCGACGAGGCCAAGGTGAGGGCCATCGAGGAGGCGGGCATCGAGAAGGTGAAGATCCGCTCGGTGCTCACCTGCCAGGCCCCGCGCGGCATCTGCGTGGAGTGCTACGGCCGCGATCTGGCGCGCGGGCGGAAGGTGAACATCGGCGAGGCGGTCGGCGTGATCGCCGCGCAGTCGATCGGCGAGCCCGGCACGCAGCTCACCATGCGCACCTTCCACATCGGCGGCACCGCCACCCGGCGCGCCGAGGCCTCGACCATCGAGACCCGGCACGCCGGAACCGTCCACTTCCACAACCTGAAGACGGTGAAGCGCAAGGACGGCTCGCTGATCGTGATGAACCGCAACGGCGAGGTGGCCATCGCGGACGAGAACGGCCGCGAGCGCGAGAGGTACACGGTCATCTACGGCGCCAAGCTGAACGTCCGCGACGGCCAGAAGGTCGAGGCGGCCACCACGCTGGCGGAGTGGGACCCGTTCGCCACGCCCATCGTCGCCGAGGTGCCGGGCACCGTCCGGTTCAACGACGTCATCGAAGGCGTGACGATGAACGAGCAGCTCGACGAGGTCACCGGCCTCTCGCGCAAGTCGATCATCGAATCGCGCGACGCGGACTCGCAGCCCCGCTTGGTCATCGAGGACGACAAGGGCAACCCGAAGACGCTGCCGGGCGGCGAGCAGCCGGCGCGGTACAACCTGCCGGTGGGCGCCAACATCGTCGTCAACGACGGCGACCAGGTGGACGCCGGCGAGGTCATCGCCCGCATTCCGCGCGAGACCACCAAGACCAAGGACATCACCGGCGGTCTCCCGCGGGTGGCCGAGCTGTTCGAGGCGCGCAAGCCCAAGGAGCACGCGGTCATCAGCGAGATCGAGGGCGTGGTCTCCTTCGGCAAGGACACCAAGGGCAAGCGCAAGGTGATCGTCACGCCGGACATCGACGGCAAGCTGCGCACCGACATGGCGACCGAGTACCTGATCGGCAAGGGCAAGCACATCAACGTGCACGCCGGCGATCGGGTGAAGGCCGGCGACCCGCTGATGGACGGGGCGGCCAACCCGCACGACATCCTCAAGGTGCTCGGCGAGAAGGAGCTGGCCCGCTACATGGTGGACGAGGTGCAGGAGGTCTACCGGCTCCAGGGCGTGAAGATCAACGACAAGCACATCGAGACCATCGTGCGGCAGATGCTCCGCCGCGTGCGCGTCACCGAGGTGGGGGACACCAACTTCCTCATCGACGAGCAGGTGGAGAAAGGCATGTTCGACGCCGAGAACGAGCGGGTGGTGGCGGCGGGCGGGAAGCCGGCCACCGGCGAGCCGCTGCTGCTCGGCATCACCAAGGCGTCGCTCTCGACCGAGTCGTTCATCTCCGCGTCGTCGTTCCAGGAGACCACCAAGGTGCTCACCGAGGCGGCCATCTCCGGGCGCGTCGACTACCTGCGCGGCCTGAAGGAGAACGTGATCATGGGCCGCCTCATCCCGGCCGGCACCGGCCTCAACGCGTACAAGCACCTCGACATCGAGGTGGAGACGCCGGTGGACGAGGTGGAGGCCGCCGAGGAGGCCCTGGCCATCGCGGCGGGGGCGGAACCGCCTGCGCCGGTGGTCATGCGCGCCGAGGAATAGGGCAGCGGGCCCGCATGCGAATCGCTCTCGCGCTGGCCGCGGCCCTCTGCCTCTTCGGGTGCGCGCACGCGCCCGAGGCGGCGCAGCGGCCCGCCTGCCCCGACTCGGAGATGGCCTCGCAGTGCACCTCCGGCGGCCTGAAGTGCGAGGCCGACGAGAAGCGCTCCTGCCAGCTGTGCCGCTGCGAGCGGATGGCCTTCTAGTCGCGAGAGCGACAAAAAGATCAACGCGGAGACGCGGAGGCGCTGAGGTTTCGAATTCCCGCGAGCCCATGCAGTCTCCGCGCCTCCGCGCCTCCGCGTTCGTCTTTTGGTCATGGCTCACGGCGGTCGGCTCGTTCAGCGATCGTCGGGCACAGTGTCCAGGAGGGGCCTGCGTTCCAGGACGCGGAACTCGACCCGGCGGTTCGCTTCGCGCCCGGTCCGGGTCACGTTGGTGGCCAGCGGCCGGGAGGGGCCGAAACCGCGCGCCTCCAGCCGTGACCGCTCGATGCCGTGCGAGACCAGGTAGGCGACGACCGACTCGGCGCGCGCCTGTGACAGCGCGGTGTTCGTGCGGGCGCTGCCGGTCGAATCGGTGTGCCCCTCGACCTGCACGCGCACCACGTCCGGGTGCGTCTTCAGCACGCTCACCACCTGGTCCAGCATGGCGAACGAGCGCGGGCGGATCCGGGCGCTGCCGGGCGCGAACTGGACCTTCTCGAGGATGTCGATGCGGTCCTCGCGCATCGCCACCTTCTGCCGCCGCGACATCGGGCAGCCGCGGTTGATCACCGGCCCCTTCTCGAACGGGCAGTTGTCGAGCACGTCCGGGATGCCGTCGTCGTCGCTGTCGCGCTCCTCCGCCTCGCGTAGCTTCCGCGCCAGCGCCGCCGCCTTGTCCTCCGACTCCTTCAGGCCGTCGCGGACCGCGGCGCGCGAGGCGCCGGCAGCCGCTTCCTCCTCGGCCCGGGCGAGCGCGTCGCGCAGCGCCCGCGCGGCGGCGAGCTGCTCGAGAAGGGCGTCGACGGACGGCTCGGGTGCCGCGGCGGCGGCCGCGCAGGCCGCGGGCGCGTACCGGACGGAGACCAGGAACCGCAGGTCCGGCGCGCCGAGCGCCCCGTCGAGGCGCGTCCCCGCCGCGCCGTCGAACGCGAGCCGGCCGAGCGCGCAGGCGCGGACGCCCAGCCGCCATTCCGCGGGCGCGGTGAGGACCGACAGGTCGCGCACGGAGGTCTGCGCCTCCAGCTCGAGGTACGCCCGCCACGCCGGAGACACCGAGTAGATTCCGGCGCCGCGCAGCCCGATCTGGCTACCCAGCCGGGCCGTGCCGAGATCGCGGGGCGGGCGGAACCGAACCAGCGCGTTGCCGATCAGCTCCACCCGATCGGAGACGCGGCGCGCCGCCGACAGCAGCGCCTCGACTCCGAGGCGGCCGTCGCCGGTCAACGCCTGCTCCTGCGAGGTGGCGAGCTCCAGCGAGCCCTGCGCGGCGACGGCGAGGCCCGGCGTGGACAGGAGCGCCGCGCGCAGGCCGACGCGCAGGTCGCCCAGCCCGGCACCCGGCGACGGCGAGCCCGGCGCACCCAGGTCGCCGTCCTCGCGCAAGGTGACGGGGATCTGGACCGACAGCGAGATGCGCGGGTCGACGCGGCCCTGCATCGAGATCCAGCCGCCCAGGCGGCGGTCGACGCGCGCCAGCGGATCGCGCACGGGGTTCAAGGCGAAATCGAGCAGGAGCTGCAGCTCGATCGGCTCCGCGCCTTCCGGAAGCGGCCGCGCTCCCTCGACGCCCATCGTCCCGTCGCCGCCGCTGGCCGGGCGGAACAGCGACAGGTCCACCTCGGGCGCCTGTGCGCCCGCCGGCAGCGCTACGAGCACGAGGAGCAGCGCGCCGGCCGCGCGATGGTGCATCCCGGGCAGGATACCCGCCCACCGGGATCCGTCGAGGAAACGGCTGCCTCAGGGAGCGCGGCCGGGAACGGGGCGTCGCGACAGGCGCAGCAGGGCGAACAGCAGGAGCCCGCAGGCGAGGGTCACCAGCGCGAACCGCAGATCGTCCCACTTCATGTCCTTGAGGAACAGGAGGCACCCCGCGGTCGCGGCGGCGGGCACCAGAAGGCCGAACGGCAGCCGGAAGCGCCGCGGCATGTCCGGCCGGAGCCAGCGGAGCACCGGCACGGCCAGGCAGGTGGAGAGGTACTGCGCGAACACCGCCACGTTGCCGAGGTCGGAGAGTCGGTCGAAGTCCGCCCACAGGACCAGCGTCATGGTGACGGCCGCCGTCACGACGATCGCGACGCCGGGGGTGGCGAACCTCGGATGGCGCCGGCCGAGCGCTGGCGGAAGGAGCCCGTCGTCCGCCAGAGCGGACAGGTATCGCGGGCCGACGAGCGCCACCCCGGTGCAGAAGCCGAACGACGACACCGCGGCGCCGACGGTGAGGAGGCGCGCCGCCCACGGCCCGGCGAACGCGGCGGCGGCCTCGGCGAGCGGCTTGTCGGCGTGCGCGGGGTCCGGATGGGTTCCCATGAAGACGATCTCGACCAGCGCGTACAGCAGCATGGCGCCCAGCAAGGCCCCGAGCAGCGCGAGGGGCACGTTCCGGCGCGGGTTGTCGGTCTCGCCGGCGGGGACCGGGACGTACTCGAATCCGGTGCAGGCGAAGAGCCCGGCCAGTCCTCCCAGGCGGAGCGCGGTCCAGGTCGACTCGCCGTTCGGTGGCGGCACGGCCAGGCGGTGGGGGTCGACGAAGAAGAGGCCCAGGGCGACGAAGCCGAGCAGGGGGAGGAGCTTCGCGCCGCTGAAGACGTCGCTCGCCACCGCGCCCGGCTTGACGCCGCGCCAGTTGAGCAGCGCGAGCGCCGCGACCACCCCGGCCGCCAGCGCGCCCTGGGCGAGCGGCGCGGAGAGGCTGGGGACCATGTAGGAGAGGTTCCGGCCGAGCGCGCGCGCAACCGCTCCGTACGAGAGCACCACCGAGGCGAAGGCCATCCAGCCGACCGCGAATCCGACCCAGTCGCCGAAGGCGGCGCGGGCATACGCGTACGGTCCGCCGCTGCGCTCGGTCCCGGAAGCCGCCTCGCCGAAGCAGAGCCCGACCAGGAGGCACACCCCGCCCACGGCGAACCAGGAGGCCCAGGCGAGCCCGCCGGCGTGCGCGAACACGCGCGCGGGCAGCAGGAAGATGCCGCTTCCGATGATCCCGTTGATGCCGATGCCGAGGCAGTCGACCAGCGTGAGCCGGGACTTCACCCGAGCTGCTTCTTCGAGGGCCACGAGTCCATGCGGTCGATCCCTTCGTGTGTCCGCGAGCGGCCGGCAGGATACCCGGGCGGCGCCGCGGGGCGCAAAAACGGACCCGCATGCCGGCTCGCCCGGTCCGGCTTGACACGGCGCGACTCGCCGCTATCATGGCGCGCCTTTTCGGCCCCGGTGGGGCCAGGGCCCCTTTTGTTTCCAGGCCGCCGCGGGCATTTCCCGGGGCGGCTCGTGTGTTGAAAGGCACTGATGCCGACGATCAGCCAGCTCATCCGCAAGGGGCGCGAGAAGGTGGTCTACAAGGGCAAGGCGCCCGCGATGACCCGCTGCCCGCAGAAGCGCGGCGTGTGCACCCGCGTCTACACCACCACTCCCAAGAAGCCGAACTCGGCGCTGCGCAAGGTGGCGCGCGTGCGGCTCACCAACGGGATGGAGGTCACCAGCTACATCCCGGGCGTGGGCCACAACCTGCAGGAGCACTCGGTGGTGATGATCCGCGGCGGCCGCGTGAAGGACCTGCCGGGCGTGCGCTACCACATCATCCGCGGCACGCTCGACTCCGTCGGCGTCGCCGGCCGCAAGCAGGGCCGCAGCAAGTACGGCGCGAAGCGCCCCACCTAAGGATCGATCCCACATGCCTCGTCGCAGGGAAGTCGCCAAGCGCAAGATCCTCCCCGACCCGAAGTTCCAGGATCGGCTGCTCGCCAAGTTCATCAACGACATGATGCGCAAGGGCGAGAAGGCCGTCGCCGAGCGCGTCTGCTACCGCGCCATGGACCTCGTGCAGCAGCGGACCAACGACGATCCGCTGAAGACGTTCAAGAAGGCGCTCGACAACGTGAAGCCGGTCCTCGAGGTGAAGAGCCGGCGCGTCGGCGGCGCCACCTACCAGGTTCCGGTCGAGGTCCGCCAGGACCGCCGCACGGCGCTCGCGATGCGCTGGCTGATCGACTTCGCCAAGGAGCGCGGCGAGAAGACGATGGACATGAAGCTGGCCGCCGAGCTGATCGACGCTTCCAACAACCGCGGCAACGCGGTGAAGAAGCGCGAGGACACGCACAAGATGGCCGAGGCCAACAAGGCCTTCGCGCACTACCGCTGGTAGCCTCCCCCGGCGGCAGCGACGCTGAACATCGAGGCGCCCGCGGGCGCCTCGACGCGCTTCGGGGGGCGAGGACGCTCCCATGCCGTCGCTCGACCTGCTCGGCTGGACCCCCCGACCGCGCGGCCGCGTTCGCCGCGCACGAGGCGCGCGGGCTGCGCCCGGCGCGGGTCATGTCCGAGCACAAGGGAGGCCTCGCGCTCTCGTGGGAAGGCGGAGAGCTGCTCGGCTCGCCTTCCGCGCGCCTCCGCGCGACGGCGAGGGCTGCGGTGGGAGACTGGGTGGCGTTCGAGCCGCCCGCTTCGGGACGGCGCGCCTGGGTGCACGAGGTGCTTCCGCGAGAGTCGGCCTTCGTCCGCAAAGCGGCGGGTCGCGAGGTGGCCGAGCAGGTCGTGGCGGCGAACGTCGATGCCGTCTTCCTCTGCACGGCGCTGGGGCGGGATCTCAATCCGCGCCGCCTCGAACGCTACCTGGCCCTCTCCTGGCAGAGCGGCGCGCGGCCCGTGGTGGTGCTGACCAAGCTCGACCTGCATCCCGAGCTGCTCCCGGACGCGCTGGCCCTCTGCGCGGAGGTGGCGCCCGGCGTGCCGGCGCACCCCTTGAGCGCCCGCACCGGAGAGGGCATCGACGAGGTGCGCGCGTACACGGCCTGCAACCGCACCATGGCGCTCCTGGGATCGTCCGGGGTCGGGAAGAGCACGCTCGTCAACCGGCTGCTCGGCGCCGAGCACCAGCCCGTGCGAGAGGTGCGCGTGCGCGACGAGCGCGGGCGGCACACCACCGCCCGGCGCGACCTGCTCGTCCTGCCCGGCGGCGGGCTCCTGCTCGACACCGGGGATGCGCGAGCTGCAGCTGTGGGACGCGGAGGAGGGCGTCGCCCGCGCGTTTGCGGACGTGGAGGCGCTCGCCTCCTCGTGCCGGTATGCCGACTGCAGCCATGCGGGAGACGCGGGCTGCGCCGTCGCCGCCGCCGTCGAGCAGGGAGAGCTCGCTCCGGAGCGGCTCGACAGCTACCTGCGGCTCGCCCGCGAGATGGACTGGCTGCGCGCGCTGCAAGACGAGCGCGCCCGCGCGGACCGGAAGGGCCGCGACAAGAGCGCCCAGCACGCGCTGCGCTCCCGCCTGCGCGAGAAAGGCCGCGGGGACTGAACGAGGAAGCCTACAAGATCAACGCGGAGGCGCGGAGGTTTCGGATCCAGAAAACCGAGTCTCCGCGTCTCCGCGTTCATCATTTCGCCCACGCCTGAGGCCGTCTAGGCGCTGATCCGGAGGTGCACGTGAAGGCAGAGGTTGTCGATGCCCAGTCCGTGCAGGGGGACGTGGAACGACGCGCCGTCGCGCGTGAGCGGCGGGACGCGCAGGTGCACCGGCTCGGTGTCCTCGGCCATCCCGGTCTGCCCGCAGGCGAAGCAGGCGTACAGCCCGTCGTGCCCGTCGCCGTGGCATTCCGGGCAGGGGTAGAACACCGGCACGGCCAGCTCGACCACCCCGCCGAAAGCCGCCAGCTCCGGCGAGACGGCGATGGTCAGGTCGAGCGCCTCGAGCCGTTCGGACTTGGGCACGTGCAGCCCGGTGAAGTTCCGCAGGACCCGGTCCAGCACCTCGTCCACGGACGGTTCGCGCGCCACGAAGTCGTGGGTCAGCGACAGCCGCTCGGGCACCAGCGGCTCGGGGCGGGGGGCCGGCCCGGGGACCTTCCGCGCCTCGGCCGGCGCGCCGCGCGCTTCGTCGTAGGAGGCCCGGCGCTCCGGGTCGGAGAGCACCCGGTAGGCGTCGACGAGGTCCTCCAGGGAGGCGGGCTGCGGGGTACGGCCAGGGCCGCCGGGACGGCCCAGCGCCCGTTGCCGGTAGGCAGCCCGCAGGGCCTCGGAGCCCGCGCCCGGCGCCACGCCGAGGATGAGGTAGAAATCCCGTGTCTCCATGTGGTTCTCCTCCGAGACAGGGCTCCAGCGCCTCCCCTTTTAGGCCGACGCCGGCGCCCGTCAAGGCCCGGCGGCCGTTTACTTGACACAGCGCTCCGGAGCGGATACAAGCCCCCGCTTTCGCCTCTGAGAAGTCAGGTCTTTCTCAGGCAGTCCTTCATCCCGTCCTCCCCACGCCCGCGCGAGCGGGCGCACACTCGCTGGAGTTTCGCCGTGGCCCGCCAGATCCCCCTCGAGCGCATCCGGAACATCGGGATCATGGCGCACATCGATGCGGGGAAGACCACCACGACCGAGCGCATCCTGTTCTACACGGGCGTCTCGTACAAGATGGGCGAGGTGCACGAAGGCACCGCGGTGATGGACTGGATGGAGCAGGAGCAGGAGCGCGGCATCACCATCACGGCCGCCGCGACCACCTGCTTCTGGCCCCCGCCCGGCTTGCCGGGCGACAATCGCCCGACCAACCAGATCAACATCATCGACACCCCGGGGCATGTCGACTTCACCATCGAAGTCGAACGCTCCCTTCGCGTGCTGGACGGGGCCTGCGCCATCTTCGACGGCGTGAACGGCGTCGAGCCGCAGAGCGAGACCGTCTGGCACCAGGCCGACCGCTACAAGGTCCCGCGCATCTGTTTCATCAACAAGATGGACCGGGTGGGGGCCGACTTCTTCATGTCCGTGCGCACCATCGTGGACCGCCTCGGCGCGCACCCCGTCTGCATCCAGCTCCCTCTCGGCGCCGAGGACAAGTTCGAGGGCGTCATCGACCTGGTCGAGATGAAGGCGCTGCGCTTCGAGGGCGAGAAGGGCGAGCGCGTGGTCGCCGGGCCCATCCCGCCCGAGCTGAAGGCCCAGGCCGAAGAGTACCGCCACAAGCTGCTGGAAGGGGTGGCCGAGTACGACGACGAGTGCCTGCACCAATACCTCGAGTCGCACGAGGTGAAGACCGACGCGCTGAAGCGCGCCATCCGCAAGGGCACCATCGCGATCAAGTGCTTTCCGGTCCTCTGCGGAAGCGCCTTCAAGAACAAGGGCGTGCAGAAGCTGCTCGACGCGGTGGTCGACTACCTGCCGAGCCCCGCCGACGTCCCGCCGATCAAGGGCAAGACGCCCGACGGCAAGGAAGAAGTCCGCGAGACGCGCGACGACACGCCTTTCGCCGGCCTGGCGTTCAAGATCATGGCCGACCCGTTCGTGGGCCAGCTCACCTACGTGCGGTGCTACTCGGGCACGCTCAAGGCCGGCTCGGCGGTGCTGAACTCCACCAAGGGCAAG
>Ga0209180_10000427_pt1 | contig 19698 bp, 15 predicted proteins | sample CZO8metaG_3_FD_188355 | JGI IMG/M metagenome (GOLD analysis project Ga0209180, IMG submission 188355) | Vadose zone soil microbial communities from the Eel River Critical Zone Observatory, Northern California, USA - CZOApr15con2H2.8 metaG... | ecosystem: Environmental > Terrestrial > Soil >...
CGCCAAAGGTATTTGTCGAAAAGGGCGTAGAGCGCGCCGTAGAACGCCATACTGGAAGGAGCGTCCACCCACCAGGGCATCGAAAGGTGAATGCTCGCGAGGAATTTTGAAGATACCCACGCCAGCGCTATCGCCAGCAGCGCGAGCAAAAGAGGGACGACCCTCCTTTCGCCCGAGTCTGTGCTGTAGCCGTGCATGCTTTACCTGCCCGGCTCTTCGCGGCCGAACAGAGCCTGCTATCTGCTGGGATGCGCCTTCCACTCCGATTGTTGCTGGGAAGCGGCTGGAAGAAGAAATGGCCCTAGCGGCGAAGTGGCTTCCTGAAGAGTGGCCCGAAGTATCCTGCGTGTTGAGCAACTGCTAGTGGTAGCGCCCCTTACAACTCTCATTCTACTCTTGTTTGTAAATTTCCTTATAATCCCTGCTTATGCGGGCACAAATCGTATCGGGGACGCGCCAGGCGGGGTCAAGTGCGGACCAGTGCGGCGGAGCGGGCGGCGGCGAGAAGTTTTGCGGCGTTTTCACGAATGTTGCCGTGACCGAACACGGCGTTGCCCGCGACCAGCAACTCAGCGCCCGCGCGCACCACATCGGCGACGGTATCGAGCGCTATACCGCCATCTACTTCGATGCGGAACGACAGGCCGAGCGAGTCGCGGACTTCGGCTAATGTCTTAATCTTATGAAGAGCTCCGCGAATGAATTGCTGAGCGCCAAATCCCGGATTCACAGACATCACCAGAACGTGGTGAACCATGTCCAGGACTTCATCGATCATATGCACCGGCGTGGCGGGGTTGAGGACCACCGCCGACTTGCAGCCGTGCGACTCAATCAGCTGCAGCGTGCGATGCAGGTGCACGCAAGTTTCCTGGTGCACGGAGATCCAGTTCGCGCCGGCTTCGGCGAACGCGGGAATGTAATCATCGGGCTTTTCAATCATCAAGTGGCAGTCGAGAATTGCGCCGGGAAGCGTTTCCCTCAAGGATTTCACGACCAGCGGCCCAATGGTGATATTCGGGACAAAGTGGCCGTCCATCACGTCGACATGGAGTACGGTGCCGCCCCCGTCCAGCGCCGCTTTTGCCTCTTCGCCAAGGCGCGCGAAATTTGCCGACAGGATTGAGGGTGCCAGTTCGACGGTCATGGGCAGCGGGCCGCTCCTTCCCTTTCTCCTTATGGGCGCGAACTATCGCGTCCCTGCGAAGAGCACCTTGAAAAGTCAGATTATACGCGGAACCTCTTCAGCTCTCAGCGAATTCTGCACTTCCGCGTTCGGCTCGCGAATCACCATGGAATCGAACAAGAGAATTGCAATCGCGCTTTGACCGGCGTAAATTTTTGGGGCGGGGGAGTTAAGTCAAATGCGCCTTTGGCAAGTTCGGCCCATTCTCTTTCTGTGCGCGAACTTCGTCCTCATTCCGTGCGGCAGACCCCTCACGGCCGATTCGCCGGAAGTTCCCGTTATTGACGCCGGCCTCGGCTCCTGCCGCGCAGATTTCACTGTGAAAGACGGCTCAGGCAAAGCTCTTTATAACGCCAAGATTAGCCTTACGATCAAGTACGGATTCTGGAGCCTGCGCAAGACGGAACTCGAAATCGGCACCAACAGCGAGGGCAAGGCCCGCATCACCGGGTTGCCCAATTCCCCGAAGAGGCCGCTGGATTTTTCCATCAAGAGCGGCAACGTGTCTACGACCGTCACTGACGATCCCTCCGCCAATTGCAAAGCGGTCTTCGACGTCACTCTGACCGTTCGTTAAAGAGCTGATCGTCCGCGTCTTCCACAATCGCTTTCCGCGAGGCCCGAGCTTCCGCGGCTCGGCGGGTGCATCTCCGCTTTGATCGAGGCGCGTGCAAAACTCTCAAGTGATTCCGGAATCCCAAGGGAGGGTGCGGCGCTTCTGGCTGCTTTCGCGCACGAGTTCGAGAAGCCGCATGACGTTCAAGGACCATTCCGGCGTGACGGCCAGCTTGGCGCGCCCCAGAATGGCGTCGCGCACGTTGGCGTAGAAGTCGCGGTAGTCACACGGGGCGGAGGGAATGCGTCGCTGCGTGAATGTGTCTCCGGCTGGAGCCGTCAACACACCCCAGTTTTCTTCCGGCTCGGCGCCCCAGGCCGTATCCGTGGGGATATATCCCCGCCGGAGATTGGCTTCTTGCGGATCGAATGTTTGCTTGACGAAGCTGCCCAGCGTGCCATGTAAAACGAAGCGCGGACGCGGCGCTGCGGCGAGAATGGTCGAACGAAGCACAGCGCGCATGCCGCGCGGATAATGAAGCATGATATCGAACGCATCATCAGCGAGAGCGTTTTCCCGCTCGATTCGAACGTCCGCGGCAACGGCTTCCGGATAACCAAAGAGGACCAGTACGTGATCGATTAAATGCGGGGCAATATCGAAAAGGATGCCGCTGCCCGCACGCGCGCTCTCGCGCCAGGCGCCGGGCTTGAGCTGCGGGCGATAGCGGTCGTAATTCGTTTCGAATCGGACGACGCGTCCGAGAATTCCGTCCGTCACAAGCTTTCGAATGGCCTGAAAATCGCCGTCGTAGCGGCGGTTCTGATAGACCGTGAGCAGGCGGCCTGTATTCTTCGCAATCGACACCAGCGACTTGGCGTCGTCGAGAGTTGTGGTGAAAGGCTTGTCAACCAGCACGTCGCGGCCCGCTGCGAGGCACTGCCGCGCGAACTCATAATGTGTGTCGTTGGGCGTGGCGATCACAACCAGATGGATTTCCTTGATGGCGAGGAGATCATCCAGATTTCGAACGATCCGAACGTCGGGATATTTCTCGGCTGCCTCGCTGCCGCTCCGTTGCAGAATAGCGGCAAGACGCAAACCGGGCACGGTGCGAATCACCGGGGCGTGAAACGCGCGCCCGGCGAGACCGAATCCAACGAGGCCAACTTCAATCATAGAAAACCATCGTTCTGTAAGAGTGAATGCTCAAGAGTATCGAACTTTCGAATTCCAAGCAGAAAGGTTTTTCGGAAATGCGAAGTTGCCTGAAAGAGCCATGTCCTGCAGAATGGCCCATTGCCCATGAGCGAACAAAATTCAGTTATCCCGGAAACGGAAGATCACCGCAACCTGCTCGTCCTGCTCTTCGCAGGCTTCGTGCTGAGCGGAATAGCGACCACGATCGTCGGTCCGATGCTGCCCATTTTTATCAAGAGATGGTCTCTCGATGACGGGCAGGCTGGTCTTTTCCCTATGATTCAATTCCTGGCTGCATTTGGAGGCAGTGTCGGATCAGGTGCGATTGCCGCTTGGAGGGGATCCCGCCCAGCTTTGGTTTTGGGTTACGCGCTAATGGGAGCAGGTCTTGCGTTCCTTAACGCGGACGCGTACCGCGTTGCTCTAGCAGCTACCGCAGCTTTCGGCTTAGGCTATGGGTTAATTACTCCAGGAACAAACCTGTTCGTTGCGGAATTGGGGGGAGCAAAGAGTGCATCGCTCTTGAACCAGCTCAATTTCGCGTGGGGTGCAGGAGCGATGGCCTGTTCTGCATTGATGGCCTTAGCAGTGAAACGCAATGGGTTGAATCTCCTGCTGACGGGCACGGCAATCTTTGGTGGAGTTCTCGTTCTGGGTCTGCTGTTCGTCTCCTTCAGCGAGCAGAAGCACGAAAAGCATGTGAGTACCGCGGGCGCACCCTCCCCTGCAATCGGACTAGGAGTCACAATCGCGCTGGCCGCCATGTTCTTCATCTATGTAGCGATGGAAAACGGCATCGGCATCTGGTCCGCGGAGTACGCTAAGCGGCTTGCGAGCGAAATCACAGGCATGACGACGCTGGCGCCGATGTTTTTCTATGCCGGCCTCACATTCGGACGAGCCGCCGCACCGCTTGTTTTGCGGAAGCAGTCCGAGAGAAAAATCGTACTCGGCGCTCTGGGCTTAGCGGCCGCCGGAACCACACTGCTGATCACATCTTCTGCTCTAAAGATTGCCATCGTGGCGGTCTTTCTTGCAGGCCTCGGATGCGCCAGCGTTTACCCGATCTACATTGCCTGGCTTGCGCGATGGTATGGCGCGCGCGCCAAAAACATTGGGGGAGTTCTCTTCGCGCTTGCTTCCCTCGGGGGATCCGTCGGGCCATGGCTGGTCGGATCTGTCTCAAAATTCTCTGGCAATTTGCGCGTTGGATTGCTGATGCCGCTGCTCTGCGCGCTCGTCATGATTGGCCTGGTGCTGCTGCTGCGCCGGCAAACGGCGGCCTGAGGTATTCTTAGTCCGTGCAGAACGCCGCATCCTCGCAACGCTCTCCAACGACCGGATTGCTGCTGGGACTGGTGATTACCCTGGCCGCCGTGCTGGCTTATGCGTCATACATCACCGTGCAGCTCGCGGGTCTTCGAAAACTGCAGAGCGAAATGGTGGATCGAAACCGGAAAGACTCCCTTCAATTGCTGCGCGTTCAGAACGATCTCAACTCCGTCGCGCTGGCCATGCGCGACATGCTGGACACGACCGAGCCCTATCCGCTTACGGCTTGGACCGCTCAGTTCGACCGCATTCACCAGGATTTGGACAGCGGCCTGAAACTGGAAGAGAACTTGGCGGGAGTGAACCGCACTCCGGACCAGCGGCGGTATCTCACACAATCGGTGGCGCAGTTTTGGGACGCCGTAAACCGCATGTTCGGGCTCGCCCAGGACGGAAAAGATTCGGAAGCGCGCGAGCAGATTCGATTGTCACTTCAGGCGCGCCAGCAGGCGCTCAGCACAGCCGTTTCCCGGCTGCTGGTGGAAAACAACGAAGGCGAGCAGCAGGCCGCGGTACGGATTGCGCATATTTACGATGGCGTGCAGCGCCAGCTCTATCTTTTCCTCGCGGCGACTCTCATCGCTATCGTTTTGACGAGCTTGTATCTGATTCGCAGTAATCGCCAGATTTTTGCTCGCCTGGCGGAGCTTTCCGAACAGCGCAGCGAGTTGGCGCAGAAATTGATCTCCACGCAGGAATCGACGCTGCGCCACATTTCCCGCGAGCTCCACGATGAATTCGGGCAAGTCTTGACCGCGATCGGGTCGATGCTGGGCCGTGCCGGCAAACACCTCCCGGAAGGAGCGCCGCTGCGCGAGGATTTGAAGGAAGTGCAGGAGATCGCGCAATCGACCTTGAACAGCATCAGGACTCTTTCTCAGGCACTTCACCCGGTTCTGCTGGAAGAAGCAGGACTGGAAAGCACGCTCGACTGGTATATTCCCACGGTCGGGCGGCAAGCGGGCCTCACGCTTCACTACGAGAAGACCGGGCAGCCGTTTCCTGTGGAAACAAGCGCCGGCGTGCATGTATATCGCGTGCTGCAGGAAGCGCTGAATAATGTGAGCCGGCATTCCGGGGCACGCGATGCCTGGATTCGATTGAAATATTCGAGTGATTCGCTGGAACTCGAAGTGGAAGATCACGGCACGGGTTTCGCGGCAGAAAAGTTGCAGCGAGGGATTGGGCTGGTGGCCATGCGGGAGCGCGCCGAGCTGATTGGCGGCTCGCTGGCAATCTCGCCGCGCCCGCAAGGCGGCACCAAAGTCCGTCTTCAGATTCCCCGGGGAAAAGTGGACGCGAATGGCGCATAAAATAACGGTTCTGCTGGTCGATGATCATGCGCTGGTGCGCCGCGGATTCCGGCGCATGCTGGAGGATGACCCGGAAATCTCCGTCGTCGGAGAAGCCAATGAAGGTAACGAAGCTGTGCGTCTCGCCCTCGAATTGCGGCCAAAGGTGATCGTCATGGACTGCGCGATGCCGGAGCTGAGCGGCATCGAAGCTACCCGAAGAATTTTGGAGAAATTTCCTCAAGCAGGAATCTTGATGCTGAGCATGCACGCCGAGGAAACCCTTGTCAGCCAGGCTCTGGAAGCGGGCGCGCGCGGCTACGTGCTGAAAAACGCCATGGAGCTCGACTTGGCCAGGGCGGTCAAGAGCATCGCCGCGGGCATGACTGTGCTCGACCCGCAAGTCTCTCGCCCCGACGCTTTGAAAGGAGAACGCGGAGGAGGATTGACGCCACGTGAACTGGAAATCCTGCAACACATCGTGGCCGGCAAGTCCAACAAGGAAATCGCGACGGATTTGAATCTCAGTGCAAATACCGTGGCGGTCCATCGCGCCAATATCATGGACACGCTCGGGATTCACAAGACGGCGGAGCTGGTGGTCTACGCCATTCGAAACGGGCTGGTGAATCTGCCGTGAATCGGCGAGAGTTTCTTTTCACGGCCCTCGGCACAGGATTAGCTACAGCCGCAACACCGCCGTGGATATTCGCAAACCCGTCCTCTCCCTTGGGGTTCCGTTTCACCGATGTTACGAGCGCTGCAGGAATCCAGTTTCAACACAACAGCGGCGCTTACGGCGGCAAGCTGCTTCCGGAAACACTGGGTTCGGGCTGCGCGTTCCTTGATTACGACAGCGACGGCTGGCAGGACATTCTCCTCGTGAATGGCATGGACTGGCCAGGGCGCAAGCACCGGCGATCCACCTTGCGGCTGTATCGGAATAATCGCAACGGCATATTCTCAGATGTGACGCGAAGCGTCGGGCTGGAGATGGAAATGTACGGGATGGGCGTCGCCATCGGTGATTACAACAACGACGGTTTTCCCGACATTTTTATCAGTTGCGTCGGACAGAGCCGGCTCTTCCGCAATACTGGCAAAGGAACTTTCATCGATGTCACGCGCGCGAGCGGCCTTTATGGACGCCAAGGCCTCAGCACTTCCGCACTGTGGTTTGACTATGACCGGGATGGCTTGCTTGACCTCTTCGTCTGCAACTATGTGCGCTGGTCTCCCGAACACGATGTGTTTTGCAGCCTCGACGGATCGCACAAATCCTACTGCACCCCGGAAGCTTATCGCGGGGATACGTGCTGGCTTTTCCGCAACCGCGGCGACGGAACGTTCGAAGACGTAACTCCAACCAGCGGCATCTTCGACAGCAGCTCAAAATCTCTGGGCGTGGCGATGTTCGACTACGACCAGGACGGCTGGCCGGATCTGCTCGTCGCCAACGACACGCAACCCAACAAGCTCTACCGCAATCTGCGAAACGGCAAGTTCAAGGATGTCGCGGTCGAAGCTGGCTTGGCGTTCAGTACCGAGGGAAAAGCGCGCGCCGGGATGGGCGTTGATGTCGGAGACTTCGACAATTCCGGCAGGCCCGGCGTCGCCATCACCAACTTCGACAACGAAATGATCGGTCTCTATCGCGCAAGTGCTACCGGAGTTTTCGACGACGTATCCATTCCTTCGGGCGTCGGGGCACCGTCCAGGAACACCCTCGGTTTCGGCTGCCTGTTCCTCGATGTCGATCTGGATGGCGCTCTGGATTTGGCAGTCGCCAATGGCCACATTGACGAAACGGTGAGAAACATCCGTGGGAACGTCGGCTACGCGCAACCGCCGCAGCTTTTTCTCAATCTTGGAAACGGAAAATTTCGCGATGTAGCCGGTGAAGCAGGCGGCGGCTTCGAAAAATCGCGGGTAGGGCGTGGCCTGGCTTACGGAGACTTCGATCGCGACGGTGATCTCGACATCCTGATGACCACAAACAACGGTCCCGCGTCTCTCTTTCGAAATGATCACCTAGCCGGAAACCACAGCATCCGTTTTCACTTGAGCGGAACAAAATCAAACCGCGATGCCATTGGGGCTACGGTCCGCATCTTTGCCGACGGCCAGAGCCAATCGCGAGTGGTTCGCGGGGGATCGAGCTACCTCTCGCAGTCCGAATTGCCCTTAACCTTCGGACTGGGGAAGCGCGATAAAATCGACCGTGTGGTGATTGAATGGCCGAGCGGCCGCACGGAAGAGTATAAAGATCTGGGAGTGGGGAAAACCTATAAACTCCTGGAAACAAAAGGAATACAGGAACAGCCTGGTTTCTAATGCTTTTGCATTATTGCCTGCGCTCTAGTGCTTTTGCATTATCGGCTGGTTTCTAATGCTTTCACAGTATTGCCAGCCTCGCCCGTAGAGTCTATTCGTATGGCCACTAGCACCATCGCCTCCAGCTCAGCCAAACCTTGGCTTGCTTCGGGGCACCCCAAACTGAATTGCGGCCGGATGTTTCTCAGGCATCCGGCCGCTTTTTTGGTAACCATCAACCGCGCGCGTGGGTGGGCACGATGCAAATTGATTCTGTAAAGCGGTGGTTATCGCGAAGCCTGATTGCGCTGACGGTTAGCGCGGCCTACTTGTACGGATACCCCTCGGCCACGATCTCTTACGGTGCTGTGGATTTGTTTCACATCGCGGCCGGAATCGTCTTGACCTTTCTGCTGGTTGCTTACGTCATCCGCTCGCTCCCCAATGAAACGCTTCTGGCCCGTTTTGGCTGGATGTTGCTGACTGCGGGAGCGCTTCTCGGGATCGTATTGATCAAGGTTGGCACGCCCAATCGTTTGAAGCCGTGGCTCTTCGCCCATATTGCGCTTTGCGTTTTCGGCACGCTCTTCGTCGCGGTTTCCTGGCTCTCGTCGAAAGAATGGCTGGGCAACAGCGTCCTCCGGCGCGGATTGGGATTTGGCGCGGTGGCGCTGCTGACCGCTGGCATCGCCGCGGGCACCTGGTGGACCCGCGAGGTCGGCTGGAAGAATGCGAATCGTATCTCAAATCCGCTGATGCCGCCTGAGACCATGAATGGCGAAGGGGACGGACCTCAGGGGAAGTTCTTTCCGAGTTCCGCGCAGACAAAGGATGGCCGCAACATTCCCGGGAAATACTTCATGCAGTCGGACGCCTGCCAGCGCTGCCATGGCGATATCTATAAACAATGGGACAGCTCGGCGCATCATTTTTCCTCCTTCAACAACCAGTGGTATCGCAAGAGCGTCGAGTACATGCAGGACGTCGCGGGCGTGAAGCCGTCGAAGTGGTGCGCGGGCTGCCACGATCCCGCCCTGCTCTTCAGCGGCATGTTCGATACGCCCATCAAACAGATCGAGGATCGCCCCGAAGCCCAAGCTGGCTTGAGCTGTCTCATGTGCCACAGCATCATTCAGGTGAAGAGCAGCATGGGACAGGGAGACTTTGTTCTTGAGTATCCCAAACTGCACGAACTTGCAGCCAGCACCAATCCTGTAATTCGCGCCGTCCACGATTTTCTGGTGAGAGTGAACCCTGAACCGCATCGCCGCACGTTTTTGAAGCCCTTCATGCGCACGCAGACGGCGGAATTCTGCTCGACCTGCCATAAAGTTCATCTGGACGTTCCCGTGAACCACTACCGCTGGGTGCGCGGATTCAACGAATATGACAGTTGGCAGGCCAGCGGCGTCTCAGGCCAGGGCGCTCGCTCGTTCTACTATCCGAAGAGTCCGATGACTTGCCCGGATTGCCACATGCCCTTTGTTCCTTCGAAGGACGACGGCAATATCAACGGTTTTGTGCATTCGCACCAGTTCCCGGGCGCGAATACTGCCGTCCCATTCGCGAATCAAGACGCTTCGCAGCTCGAACTGAGCCAGAAGTTTTTGCAAGATAATCAAATCAGCGTCGACATTTTTGCCGTTTCGCCCGCTGGAAAAGAATCTAAGGCAGAAGCGGCTGCGAAAGCTGCTCGGCCGGAACTTTCCAGCTCATTCGCAGTCGGAGAAGAGGCGGACCTTTCCCTGCCGCAGGGCCCAGCGGGAGAGGCGCGGGCCATTACCGCGCCGCTCGGGCGTGTGGATGCCGCCGTTCGGCGGGGCGACGATGTGCGTGTGGATGTCGTCGTGCGAACGCGCAAGGTCGGCCACTTCTTCCCCGGCGGAACAGTTGACGCCTTTGACGTTTGGCTGGAGCTCCAGGCCACCGATGAAAAAGGGCAGACCATCTTTTGGAGCGGGATGGTCGAGGACGATGGAAAAGGTCCGGTGGAACCGGGCGCGCATTTTTATCGCTCGCTGCTGATTGACGCGCACGGCAACCTCATCAACAAGCGCAATGCCTGGGCCAATCGCGCCTCGGTCTACGTTCATCTGATTCCCCCCGGTGCGGCCGACACCGTGCATTACCGGCTGCACGTTCCGGATAGCACGGGCGAGAAGATTACGCTGCATGCCAAGCTGAACTATCGCAAATTCATGTGGTGGAACACTCAGTTTTCTTTTGCCAGCCTGGAAGATCCAAGCCAGCCGCATGGATCGACGACACCGGACTACGACGATCGGAAATGGGCGTTCACGGGCGACATTTCCAGCGTCTCCGGCAATTTGAAGACCATCCCGAACCTCCCCATCATCACGGTTGCCGAAGATACGAAAAGCATAAAAGTCTTGCCGCGCTCGGCGCTGGCCCCTCAACCGCAGGTGCAGCTTGCGAAGGATGATTGGACGCGTTGGAACGATTACGGCATCGGTCTCTTTTTGCAAGGCGACCTGAAGGGTGCGCAAGCCGCTTTTCTGAAAGTGTCGGAAGCTGATCCTCGGAATCCAGATGGCTGGGTGAATATCGGCCGCGCCTTGGTGCAGGAGGGCGATACGGACGGGGCGAGGAAAGTTCTGGATAAGGCGCTGGCGATCAACCCGCAACTCGCGCGCGCGAATTTCTTCTATGCGCGCGTGCTCAGGGAAGAAGGCAAGTATGACGAAGCGGCTTCGCACTTGCAGGTCGTGCTCGCACAATACCCTCGCGATCGCGTTGTGCGCAACGAGCTCGGCCGCGTGCTTTTTCTTCAAAAGCGCTATGCCGGCGCCGCGAAAGAATTTGAAGCCACTCTCAGCATCGATCCCGAAGATTTGCAGGCGCACTACAATTTGATGCTGTGCTACAACGGCCTCGGCGACGATGCCAAAGCCAACGAGCACAAGACGCGATATCTCCGTTTCAAGGCCGACGAATCCTCGCAGGCCATTACCGGGCCGTACCGTCAGGCGCACGCCGAAGACAACAACGAGCGCCAGCCGATTCACGAGCACTCCAGCGTCGCTCTCGGGTCTGTGCTGCAGAGGAAATCGGCCGCAGGAAAGGTGGCCTCGAAAATTGCAACGCAGGATAACGTGAGGACCGGCGGCGGAAAATAAGCTCTGGTAAGAATTTCTAATGGAATAGCGAGGCGCAATGACCTGGATCAAGACTGTGCGAATGGATGAAGATGAGCGCGTGAAGACCGCCATAGAAGACGAGCGCAAGCTCTATCCGATCGAATACGCCACGCCCGTCCATCCGGTGAATAACGGCGAAACGTCCGGCATCGTGGCAAGCCACACGCTGATCCCCGACGCGCTCTTTCATGCTTTCAGCACTTTTGGAGCGCTGATGTCGCCCGAATTGCCTCTCAAGCGGCACCAGCACGAAATGATTGCAACGATGGTGTCGGTAACGAACCGTTGCCACTATTGAATCGAGTCGCACGCAGAGTTTCTGCGCCGTGTCACATTGAACGAGGAGATGGTCGAAGCCCTGAAGAAAGATTATCGGTCGGCGCCCATCCGCGAGCAGGACCGCGCGATGCTGGATTACGTCGTGAAATTGACGAAAGACGCGACGACGTGCAGTCCTGAAGACCACGCGAGGCTGCGCGCGGCTGGCTTTGATGATCGTGGGATCCTGCAGATCACGCTCATTGCTGCCTGGTTCAGCTACATCAACAAGGCGGCAGATGCGCTTGGCGTGGGCCGCGATTGAGAGGCATGGTGAAGCGTTTGCTCTCTGGAATTCTCGTCATCACGCTGGCAGTGTTTGTCATTGCACAAACCCGTATCGAAGCCGCAGCGGAAACGTCGTCCATTCAGTTCCGTGACGTCACACAACAAGCCGGTATGCGCTTCACACACAACAATGGCGCCTTCGGCAAGAAATTCCTTCCCGAAACCATGGGGCCCGGCGTCGCCTTCATTGATTACGATAATGACGGCTGGCCGGACATTTTTCTCGTCAATGGGATGGACTGGCCCGGCCACGTACAGAAGCACGCGACACCGAAGCTTTATCACAACAATCACGACGGCACGTTCACCGACGTGACGCACAAAGCGGGCTTGGACATCGAACTCTATGGAATGGGGGTGGCTGTCGGCGACTACGACAACGACGGCTTCGACGATCTTTTTGTCACCGCTTACGGCCAGAGCCGCCTGTTTCACAACAATGGCAACGGTACGTTCACGGACGTTACGCAAAAAGCGGGCCTGACTGGGCCGAAGGAGTTCAGCACCAGCGCCGCGTGGCTCGATTACGACAAGGACGGCCATCTCGACCTGGTCGTCGGAAATTATGTGCAGTGGACGCCGGAGACGGACTTGTACTGCACGCTCGATGGCAAGAGTAAATCGTACTGCACGCCGGAATCCTACAAAGGAACTTCCGTTCGTCTCTGGCACAATCGCGGCAACGGAACATTTGAAGATGCCACGCAAAAAGCCGGTCTCGGCGATCCCACGTCGAAGACTCTCGGCGTCGCGGTGCTCGATTACGACAACGATGGCTGGCCGGATCTTTTACTTTCAAATGACACCCAGCCGAACAAGCTTTATCGCAACAACGGCAACGGCACCTTTGCCGAAAAAGCGGTCGTCGCCGGCGTCGCTTTCAGCGAAGACGGCGTTGCGCGCGCGGGCATGGGCGTGGATGCATCCGACTACGATCATTCCGGTCACGCCAGCCTGCTGATCACCAATTTTTCGAACCAGATGCTCTCGCTCTATCACAACGAAGGAAAAGGGCTCTTTGTGGACGAAGCTCCGCGCTCGGAGATCGGCCGCGCGTCACTCCTCACGCTGGGATTCGGCTGCTTTTTCTTTGATTACGACCTCGATGGCTGGCCGGATGTTCTGGTCGCCAACGGCCACATCGATGCGGATATTCAGCGCGTGCAGGCAAACGTGAAATATGCCATGTCCCCGCATCTGTTTCGCAACGTCGGCAAGGGAAAGTTCGAAGAGGTTACAAAATCAGTAGGACAAGCCTTCTCCTCTCCGCGAGTTGGACGCGGCGCCGCCTACGCGGATATCAATAATGATGGCCGCCTCGACCTCCTGCTCTCCACCAACGGCGGCCCGGTCCATTTGTTCCGGAATGAAGCGCAGGGCTCAGCCGCTGCCAACCACAGCCTGCGCATCAAGCTGAGGGGCACAAAATCCAACCGCGACGGCATCGGAGCGAATGTGAAACTGTCTTCCGGTGGCGAAACGCAAATGCTGATGCTCCGGAGCGGCTCCAGTTATCTTTCCGCCAGCGAACTTGTTCTGACGTTTGGCCTCGCCGAACGCGACAAAGCAGACGCCATCGAGATTCGCTGGCCCAGCGGTCAAGTGGACCGTCTGTCGAATGTGGCCGCAGGAGCGACAATCACCGTAACGGAAACAAGAGGAATCACTTCCACGCGAAAGTATGGGAAGTAAGAGAACGCCTCCGTCGCGTTCAATTAGTCATGACGTAATGCGCGCTCCACACGTGCTACAGAATTTCGTGCCCGACGGGCCTCCCCTTAAGAATCAATAGGAGAGCACTAGATGTCGTAGTACAGATGGAACTCATGCGGATGCGGGCGCATGCGCACGGGATCGATTTCGTTTTTCTGCTTGTAAGAGACCCAGGTGTCAATGAAATCTTTCTCGAAGACTCCGCCCTCGAGAAGGAATTGGTGATCCGCCTCCAGAGCCGCGAGGGAGGCATCCAGCGAACCGGGCAGCGTCGGAACCTTGGCGGCCTCCTCGCCGTGCAGTTCGTAGATGTCTTTATCGAGGGGCTGGCCTGGATGAATCTTTTTCTTGACGCCGTCGAGGCCCGCCATGAGCATGGCCGCAAACGCCAGATAGGGATTGCAGGAGGGATCGGGCGGGCGAAACTCCAGTCGTTTCGCTTTGGGGCTCGGCGAATACACGGGGATGCGCACCGCCGCTGAGCGATTGCGCTGCGAGTACGCCAGGTTGACCGGCGCTTCGTAGCCGGGCACCAGCCGCTTGTACGAATTCGTCGTCGGCGCCACGAATGCCGCCAGCGCCGGGGCATGCTTCAGCAGGCCGCCGGCGTAATGTAATGCCATTTCTGAGAGACCCGCGTACTCATCCCCGGCAAAAAGCGGTTTCTTATTGGCCCACAGGGATTGATGGACGTGCATGCCGGAGCCATTGTCTCCAAAGAGCGGCTTGGGCATGAACGTCACGGACTTCCCGGCCCGATAGGCCGTATTTCGGACAATATATTTGTACATCATCATGCCATCCGCGCTTTTCAGCAGCGTGTTATAGCGCATGTCAATCTCGGCCTGGCCCGGCCCGCCAACCTCGTGGTGGTGGCATTCGATGCCGATCCCGGCGGCGATCATTCGCTGCACCATCTCGGTGCGCAAATCCTGATAGTGATCCGTGGGCGGAACCGGGAAGTAACCCTCTTTCACGCGCGGACGGTAGCCAAGATTGTTTGTCTCCCTCGCCGAATTCCACCGGCCCTCTTCCGCGTCGACGAAATAAAAGCCATGCTGCGGCGCGCTGTCGAAGTGCACATTATCGAAGATAAAAAATTCCGCTTCCGCTCCGAAATACGCGGTATCCGCGATGCCGGATTTTTCCAGGTAAGCCTCGGCCCGCTTCGCGACCCCGCGCGGATCGCGCCCATACGGCTTCCGCGTGAGTGGATCGACCGCATCCCCAATCATCACCAGCGTCGGCGCCTCGCGGAAGGGGTCCATGAACGCTGTGGAGGGATCCGGCATCAGCAGCATGTCTGATTCGTGGATGGAGGCCCACCCGCGAATTGAACTGGCGTCGAACCCAAAGCCATCTTTGAAGCTGCTTTCGTCAAGCTCGGAGATCGGAAAGCTGATGTGTTGCCAGATGCCGGGCAGGTCGACGAAGCGAAGATCGAGAATCTGCGTCTTGTTCTTTGCTGCAAAGTCCAGAACGCCCGTTGAGTTCATCCACCCTCCTCATGTCCGGAAATGGCGCACCAATTATCGCGCCAAATTACAGCAAGCAGAGATAAGCGTCAAGCGTCGCGGTTCGCACAGCCGGGCGCTCAGGACCTGGCTTGTCAAAACGCGAGACAAAAGTTGGTAGCGATACCGGGATTCGAACCCGGATTTTTGCCTTGAGAGGGCAATGTCCTAACCCTTAGACGATATCGCCAGTGCTTTCAAGAAGAACATAATTTTCGCATGGCTGGAAATCGCGCGCAAGCAACCTTCTCGAGCGCCACCACGCAAGACTGCCAAGACGCGCTCTCCGCCTCGCCGCGCTACAATATCGTCGAGGAGCACTCATGCCCGACTACACCGAAAAGCACGCCCGCGCCGGCATCAGCGCGAAATTGCCGCAACTGGAGACCTGGCCGAATCAATTTCCCGGCTATATCATTACCACGCGGTTTCCCGAATACTCCTCCGTCTGCCCGAAAACGGGCCTGCCCGACTACGGCACCATCACCATCCAATACATGCCCAAGAAGGATTGCCTCGAGCTGAAGGCCCTGAAAATGTATCTCCTCGCCTACCGCAGCCTGGGGATCTTCTACGAAAACGCCGTGAACAAAATTCTCCACGATATCGTCGAAGCCGTTCGCCCGGAGTGGTGCCTCGTCCGCGGCGAATTCACTCCTCGCGGCGGATTGACCACTTCCGTCTTCGCCCGCTGGCCCGCCATTGATACTCGCGCCAAGACCAACCCAAGCAGGCGAGGCCGTAAATAAACCGCCCGTTGGCACGTCTACTGGCGGGTCTGAATTTGTTCTGCCTGCCCCGACCGAAGCCGCGCGGGAACGCCGCCGAAGAAGACCCTTTCCTTTTCCTCTCTTGCATGCTGACACGTAATGGCGGGTCTTTCACGTTTGGCCTTTACCCCGGCACTTTTGGTCGGGGTGTCCCGGCGCTTGACGTTTACCCCGACGAAGCTGGTCGCGTCCAGTGGACGATCGTATGCGTCGTGATCGGCCTCATGTACGAGCCTGCATCGCCTGCTGCGTGCTGAGTCACCTATCTGGTAATTAGAACGGTTGTATGATATCCGAATGGCTATAAAAAAGCAGGTATCAACCTGATTGACAATCTGTCGGCGTTCGTCCTACATTCGGCACGCAATTAGCGGTTGGCTCCATCGGTTTCTCAGCTCTCCGTGGTTATTCCCCGCTGATGTGTCCACTGGTCCGTTAGTACGTTCAGCACGGGAGGTCACTCATGCGCTTTCTGTCCCCTGCGCGGTTTCGTCCCCTCTTGACCTTTTATACCTTGTTCTTTGTGGTTCCGCTCGCACCGCGGCTTGCCACCGGGCAGACGAGTCCGAATTCCAGGAGTCGCCCACATACAGGGAAAGTGCCCGCTCCCGCAGATCAGGAACAGTTCGTTTCTTACTGGACCTCGGAGACTGGTTGGAAGAGTGAATTACAACTCCGAAATAATCTTGTGGGTCAAGACCTCATCGTAACCCCTGCTCTCCGTTTGCCCGATGGAACGGAAACAAATCTCGCTGCAGTCACCATCAAGCCCCAAGAGGTCAAATCCGTTGACCTCGATACAGCCATAACCGCAACCGCTGCACCCCAACTCGTGGGAAAGTGGGGGTCTATCGTTCTCCGTTACGGCTCCGCCGGGTATCGCAACCTGTATGCCGCAATGATGATTCGCAAGACCGGCCACCCCATCGTCTTCCACATCGATGCCACGGGCGAATCGCAAGCCTTTCAATCGGGCGGCCACGAGGGCATCTGGTGGCTGCCCAAGAACTCCACTAGTGACTACTTGCTTTTGACTAACCAGGGCAAAAACCCCATTCCTCTCGATCTGTTTCTGTACGACGCGAGCGGTAAGGCCTGGAGGCAGAAGATCCTGCTCGGACCTAGCGCGACATCCCGCTACTCAGTTCGTCAGCTCGTCCAGGCATCTGGCCTTGCAGGGTCTTACGGCGGGTTGAAAATCTCCACAAGCGCACACGCCGGATCGCTGGACACTCTTCATTTTCTCTACGATGAGATTGCTGGATTCTCGGCCATCCTGAAGATGTTCGACTATGATCCGGGAGCGAAGCTGAAGGAGCGCGACTACGCAAAAACCTCGGTGTGGACCGTCCGTGCTCCCATGCTCGCCCTTTCCAATCCCGACCTGGCCCTGGCGTTTCCACCAGGAACCACACTTCAGCCGCAACTCTTCCTGCGGAATACCACTGCCAAGTTCATCAACGTTACTTTGCGTTTCAACTGGCGAACCGCCACCACAACTGGCAAAGCGCCGGGACCCACTCTGCCGTTGAGCCCCTACGAAACCCGGCGCATAGATGTTGCTGCACTCCAGGATGGCAAGACGCTCCCAGCGGACGCCAATTGGGCGTCCGTTATCATCACCACCGATAGCAAGCCCGACGAACTCATAGCCGTTGCCGCCAGCTACGACCAATCTCTCCGTTACGGTGCTCAGACGCCCTTCTCCGACCAGCTCAGTTTCAAATGGGAAGGCGGCATGTGGGAGTACGACCCCTACCACAGTTCCATTATCACCGCTGGAAATGGCGGCACCAAGCCAACCCAGGCGGCCTTCACCATCTTCTATAATCAGGGAACGCAAAAGTACGAGTTGGAGCAAACGTTGCAGCCCGACGAGCAGATGTGGATTGACGTGGGCAAACTCATCCGCGAGCAGGTTCCCGACAAAAACGGCAAAGTTCTCCCCGCAGACCTCACCTCGGGGTCCTATGAGGTTGAGGACCTTACAAACAGAGCGATTGGGACGTTATTCGAGGGGAAAGTCATCTACGACAAAACTTACGGCCACGTTGCGTACGGATGCGCATCCTGCTGTGGTTATTCGGATGCACTGGTAAACTTTGATCCGCTCCCCATACCAATGTCCTATGGCGCACAAAATGGCGTTTATTCCCATGACGGGTGCTGGGGGAATCCGTACGATGTCAGCTATTACTTCCAGAACTGGTTCACTGCGAACGCTGCGATTGCAACAACAGATGTCTCCGGATACCACACGGGAGTTTCCGTGGGAAGTACAAGTTCCAGCACCTATGGCGACCTGCAATTCGGACAAACCCCGGATATCTGCCCTATTCAGACATTTTCCGCTGGCGGTGGCGATAATGTCCTGCCAGGTTTCGATGTGGGATACAACGCGTACATAGCCGTCGATCACATAACATCAGCAACCAGTTGTATCTTTGCTGGGACGTTTAATACGCCATATATCTACATGGGCGACGCAAATCGCGGCACTTACCGAACAGCGGAACAAATCCACGTCATACCGGACTTGCAAAATTATTCCGGCTACTTTGAAGACACCGGCCAAAGCAGAAACTACGGGCAGGGTTCCCCAGCCAACGGGCCGACATCGAACTTGTCCAACGCCGATGAAGACGGTATTGCAAACGACTGTTATTTATGGAATAACGCGAACAAAATATATCAGCCTTTCGATTACGACGTAACTTTCCCATATGCTCACCAAGCCCAAGTCCATCAGTTTGGGTCTGCATATAACCCTCTTGAGAATTCATCGGCCACTATCACTTGGGATATGCGCACGGTGCTCGATACAACGAATCAGCAATCGCCCACAGCCTATGTCAACTACAACCATACGTGCTATCCCGCCCACCAGATCAAAGTCAATGGAACCGTCATTTATTCCTATACACCGCCAGACAATTCGCCCCCTTATCTATTCGATTGTCTGGTCAGCCACATCAATAAGGTCGTAGGGGTAACCCAACCAGTTGTGGTTCCAACGCATTGAGGGCAAAGAGGAAATTATGTTTGCGAGACGATTTGTGAAGTTTGGATGCTTTTTTTCCATCATCGCGGTAGTGGCCTTGATGATCTATCGCGTACATGCACAGACCACTCCGCTGCAGGAGTTTTACCAATCATTGGTTCAGAACCCTTCATCTCCGCCCACCTATGAGAATCTTCGGAAGGTCACAGGTCAGATCGAAAAGCTGCGTCCCGAGGAAATTATCAAGGCCCTGCCTGCCATCTTCGCAGCCCTAACACATCAAGATAGTACTGTGAGCGGCTATGCTGATTCTGCCTTATTTAGCATCGCTCTGCGACCGGATAGTGCTGAGTTACTGCGAAGCCGGGTTGATGCCATAGGGCATGAACTGACTTCGCCCGTCCCGGAAAGGCGAGCGGCGGCGATGGTCATCCTGCGCACGCTCAAACCTGTTCCCCCGCCTGAAGTCGTGCCTATTTTTGTAACCTTCCTGAAACGAACCGATGCCGACGCGCAGGCCCAGGGCAGCAGCGCCATTTTTGAGCTTGTCCATATTGCGCCAGAAAATCCAGAGGTAATCGCAGCCGTGCGGGACTTCCTTTCCCGGCCACTCGATAATAAGAGTAGAAGGGAGACATTGGTCGCGGTGGGAAAGCCGACCGTTAAGGATGCTCAAATTGTTGCGATGATGATTGCTTCCTTGGATGATCCCGATACGGGAGTTCGGATCACTGCCGTACAAGCACTATCGGGGATGGGGCAGCAAGCCTTGCAACAGGCGGAGCCAGCTTTGCAACGACTGGCCCACGACCCGAATCAGCCCGCCAACGTGGTGGCCGATGCAAAGGTGGCTCTCCAGAAACTCCATCCTCACAACAACAATAAATAGTCGGGCAAAGGCGGGTGGCACAGTCGTAGCCCATGGACGAATTTGATTGGATGACGGCGTCGGCTCCTTCGACCGAGTAGACTTGGCAGCTGTTCAACGACCAAGGCTCGGGAAAAGGAGCCGAGCAATGTTGATTATAGGTTGTGATTTTCATACACGCTATCAGCA
>Ga0209180_10000429_pt1 | contig 19693 bp, 16 predicted proteins | sample CZO8metaG_3_FD_188355 | JGI IMG/M metagenome (GOLD analysis project Ga0209180, IMG submission 188355) | Vadose zone soil microbial communities from the Eel River Critical Zone Observatory, Northern California, USA - CZOApr15con2H2.8 metaG... | ecosystem: Environmental > Terrestrial > Soil >...
CCGAGGGCGATTCCGACATCGTTCTCCTGGAAGGACTGACGAATGTCGGGCGCGAGTGAGCGAACGGGAATTGGACCCATTTTGCGGACCAGAGGTGCTGCGATGAAGTTAGAACCAGAAGAATCGTAACTTCCGGTTTGGCGACAATTGGTCCAGACCAGGACTGTGAAACGGATATAAGTAAGGCATTACCCACACTCGACGAATACTTCCAAAAAAAATGCTGAACCTGTCGATCTTACTACTCCTCGCTCGACGTGTAAGTGGAGCCAAGAAAAGCACCCTTCAGGAGGCAAATATGACAAAGAAGCGCACACCCTCTCGGAGCCTTAAATCAATCGGGGGAGCGGCCCTCGCCGGGCTCGGGCTTTTTGTTTTGTCCGGAAACCTGGATGCGGCCGCGGCCCAATTGGGCGACCTCCTCAGCATTACTGCGGCGGCACCGTGCTTACTGCCCCATGTCATCCTGGCGGCTTTGCAGGCTTTGCAGGCCCACGGCTTTGATCACCAGTGGTTTTTGCCGGGCCCCCTCCAGGTGCTGGTATCATTCTGGCCGGCGCTTCTCAGCATAATCGGGGCCGCATAGTTGCGGGATGCTTTCATGGATAAAGTCAGAGCTTGCTAACACTTAGCAATACTCTCAAGAAAGACAGGGTACCTGTCGATTTCACTACCACTCGTTCGACGTGTAGATGGAGGCTGGGCTCAGCCGGTTCGAGATCGTGCGGAAGCCCGGCTCCGAACCGAAAACCACAAGGAGACAAGACGATGCGATTCATGGTGATAGTCAAAGCGGACAAGAACTCGGAAGCAGGGGTTCTACCGGGCAAGGAACTCTTTGCTGCGATGGGGAAGTTCAACGAGGAGTTGGTAAAAGCCGGCGTGATGCTTGCAGGCGAGGGGCTGCAACCGAGCTCGAAGGGCAAGCGGATCAGGTTTTCGGGACAGCAGCGCACGGTGATCGACGGCCCCTTCGCGGAAACCAAGGAACTGATCGCCGGCTTCTGGCTGTGGCAGGTGAAGTCAATGGAAGAGGCGGTCGAATGGCTCAAGCGCGCCCCGTTCGACGGGGGGACCGAGGTCGAGATCCGCCAGGTGTTCGAGGCATCGGACTTCCCTTCCGACATCTTCCCTCCCGAGGAAGCGGCGCGCGAGCAGGCGCTGCGCGACAAGCTACAGAGGAAAGCCGCAAAGCCGTAGTCGCGGCGCGTCCGTGGCCCTGCGGCAGTCGCAATTGAAAAAATGATGGCTTGGTCGTGTCGATTTCGCATGGCGTCGTGCCGATGCGGCGGCTGCAAGGCACTAGTCGCTGTGCGCCCCGATTTGCGCGGGCGCGTTGCGGGATCGACAAATGGCGCCGTCCGTGTCGATTTCATTGATCCTCATTCGACGTGTAAATGGAGGCTGGGTCTCGCCCGTTGAAACGGTTCGGAAACCCAGCTTCCAACGCAAAACTAAAAGGAGATCTGACAATGCGATTCATGATGTTGGTCAAGCACGCTGAGAACTCGGGCGCTCCGCCCAAGGAACTCATGGACGCGATTGCGAAGCTCAGCGAAGAGGCGGTCAAAGCCGGCACGATGGTCGCAAGCGGCGGGCTGGCCCCAACTGCGGCGAGCACACGCGTCCGGGTTTCTCGAGGGCAGATAACCACGACCGACGGGCCCTTCACCGAGGCCAAGGAAATCGTTGGCGGTTTCGCAATCTTTGACCTGAAATCGAAGGAAGAGGCGGTCGAGGGAGCGTTGCGCTTCATGGAACTTCACAAGAAACACTGGCCGGGCTGGGAAGGCGAGACCGAGATTCGCCAAATGTACGGGCCGGAAGACTTCGGTCCCAAAGCCTAGGAGTCCTCGCGCATACCGATGGCCGCGAACATGTAGTCGCCGCGCGCGCAGGCTTGCACGAGCGGATTGAAGATGGTGTGATTGGGTAGCCGTGACGGCTACCGACACACATCGAGCGATTGACGCGATTTGGAGGATCGAGTCCGCCAAAATCATCGCCGGTCTCGCGCGGATCGTGCGCGACGTCGGTCTTGCCGAGGAGCTCGCACAGGATGCCCTCGTCGCCGCGCTCGAGCAGTGGCCGGAGTCGGGGGTCCCTGACAACCCGGGCGCCTGGCTGATGGCCACGGCGAAGCATCGTGCGATCGACTTCTTCCGCAGAAAAAAGCTCCTCGAGCGCAAGCACGAGGAACTTGGTCGTGAGCTCGATGCACAGCAGAAGATGGCCGTGGTGGATTTCGGCAGCGCGATCGACGATGACATCGGAGACGACCTCCTACGCCTGGTGTTCACGGCCTGCCATCCGGTTCTCTCGACGGAGGCGCGCGTCGCGCTCACCCTCCGCTTGCTCGGAGGTCTGACGACCGAGGAGATCGCGCGTGCATTCCTCGTCCCGGAGCCGACTGTCGCCCAGCGCATCGTCCGAGCCAAGCGGACCCTCAGCGAGGCGCGTGTTCCCTTCGACGTTCCTCGCGGAGACGAACTCGCCGCTCGTCTGTCGTCGGTGCTCGAGGTCATCTACCTGATTTTCAATGAAGGATACTCGGCGACCGCTGGCGACGACTGGATGCGACCTGCGCTTTGCGAGGATGCGCTGCGTCTCGGCCGCATCCTGGCGGAGCTCGTTCCGAAGGAGCCGGAGGTCCACGGCCTCGTTGCGCTGATGGAGATCCAGGCGTCGCGTTCAGGCGCGCGAATCGGCCCGTCGGGGGAGCCCATCCTGTTACTCGATCAAGATCGCGCGCGCTGGGATCAGCTCCTCATCCATCGTGGTCTCGCCACCCTCCAGCGCGCCGAAGAACTCAGAGGTGCCCTCGGCCCTTATGCGTTGCAGGCGGCGATCGCCGCCTGTCACGCAAGAGCGCGCACGCCGGAAGAGACAGACTGGCCGCGCATCGCCGCGCTTTATGATGCGCTCGCACACGGCGCACGGTCACCCGTGGTGGAGCTGAATCGCGCGGTGGCAGTCGCGATGGCGTTCGGACCGGCCGCGGGGCTCGAGCTCGTCGATGCGCTGACCTCAGAGCCGTCGCTCAAGAGCTACCACCTCTTGCCGAGCGTGCGCGGCGACTTTCTTTTCAAGCTCGGCCGCTTCGCCGAGGCACAGGCGGAGTTCGAGCGCGCGGCAGCGCTCACGCGCAACGCCCGAGAGCATGAGTTGTTGCTTGGTCGCGCCCGAGCATGCGCGCACGGATCGGCTCCACTCGAGCAGCGGTGATGAAAGCTGCCAAGCCGTCTGATTTTCTTTCGAGCTACTCGAACTCCTTCATGGTCTTTGCCATTTCGCGCAGTCTTTCATCAATCAGGGCAGAAACGGTCCCCGCTTCGAAAGTGCCGTCGCCATTTCTCTGTCCCGCCGCTGCCCCGGTGAGGATTTCGATACCCTGTTCGACCTTGGCCACCGGCCAGATGTGAAATTTTCCAGTCGCGACTGCTTCCAGAACATCTTCCCGCAGCATCAGGTCTTCCACATTGGACTCCGGCATCATCACACCTTGCGTGCCGGTGAGCCCTTTGATGCGGCACACGTCGAAAAATCCTTCGATCTTCTCGTTCACTCCGCCAATCGCCTGAATGTCGCCTTGCTGGTTGATCGAACCGGTAACTGCAATGTCCTGGCGTAGCGGCAATCCCGAAAGCGCGGATACGAGCGCATAGATTTCCGTGGAACTGGCGCTGTCGCCGTCCACTCCCGAGTAGGATTGCTCGAAGCAGATGCTGGCGGCCAGCGAGAGCGGCTTATCCTGCGCAAACAAGCTGCGCAGATAACCGGCAATGATGTGCACACCCTTGTCATGGAGGCGCCCGCTCAGGTTGGCCTCGCATTCGATGTTGATCAGTCCGGCTTTCCCGAGGGCCGCGGTCGCGGTGATCCGCACCGGCTTTCCGAACGAATACCCGCCAATTTCCAGGACGCTCAGCCCGTTCACCTGGCCCACGCGGGTCCCGGAAACATCCACGAGCAACGTTCCTTCCTGAATCATTTCCCGGATGCGCGTTTCGACCAGGTTGTGCCGCTCCATTTTCGAAGACAGCGCGCCGCGAACATGGGCCGCGCGTACCACCGATTCTCCCGCGGCCGCCGCATTGTAATGCGCCTCGCGCGCCAGGTCGGCAATGTCCACGAAGCGCGCCGTCACTTTGTTTCTTCGTCCGGCCTGGCGCACACCGTACTCCAGCATCGCGGCAAACGCGCCGCGGTCAAACGGAAACAAATTTTCTTTTTCCGACAGCGTGCGGAGCCGGCCCGCGTATTCCGCGATGACCCCGTCGCTCATGGCCATCTCTTCGTCGAATTCCACGCGCACCTTGAAAATTTTGCGGAAATCTTCCTCATATTCGTAGAGCAACTCGTACAATTCGCGGTCGCCGATCAGGATGACCTTGACGTTGATGTCGATGGCTTCCGGCTTCAGCGCGCTTCCGCCGAAAGGATAGAACATTTCGAGCGGCTGGATTTCCAGGCGGTTGTGGTTCAGAGTGCGTTTCAGCGCGCGCCACACGCCCACTTCCGACAGCGCTTCCAGGGAATACATGATCAGGAAGCCGCCATCGGCGCGCAGCAGCGAACCGCCGCGCAGATCCATGAAGTCGCTCGTCCACCCCCCGCGCGTGTCATACGCTCGTTGGATCGTCCCGAACAAATTGGCGTAGGTCGGCGTGGTCTCGAAAATGACCGGTGAATTTTCTCCATCGTTGTGCGCAAGAATGACGTTCACGCCGTACACGCGGAACGGATCGCGCTCCGGAGCTCCAGGCGCCTTCGGCGCGCCGTCGGGAGTTTCTTCTTCGTGTTCGGCTTCGCCCTCCCGCTCCTTGAAGGGGTCGAGATTGTCCAACAAATGGTGGCGCACTTCTTCGAGATATTCGGCCACGTTTGGGCCGGGATATTTTTCTTTGAGCTCCTCAATGACGCCGTCGACCAGCACCGACGCCGCTTCCTGCTCGAGGTAACTCAACTCGCTGGCCAGTTCGCGCGAGAGCGTCAGCGTCTTCCGGTAGACCACCGTAAATTCCTGGCGGAATTGCTCGTATTTGCGCTCGATGTCTTCCGCAGCGGGTCCCTCGAGCTTTCCCTCGTGCACCATCTTGGAAATGTCCTCGATCGGCACCATCTGTCCTTCGAGCACAGGGAAAATCTCCGGTAGCGCCACCGCGCCTACTTGCATGTGGCCCAGCGCAAACTGCTCCCGCGCGATGCGCCGGGTGAAATCGTCCATCAATTCTTTTTCACGCACGGTGAACCGTTCGACGATGCGCCCTTTTTGCCGCTGGAACGGTTCGCCTTCGAATACCTGCGGGATGCGCCGCCGCAGAAAATCGATTCCCGCCTGCGTGTCTTTCTTGAACGCGTTGGCCTGCCCGCGGGGCAGGGCCAGCAGGCGCGGGCGGTCCGGCAATTTGAAATTGTTGACGTAGCAGCGGTCGAGCGACTCCTTGGTCGGCGGGTGGAGCTCCTGGATCATCCGCGCGATGGTGCCGCCACGGCTGGTTCCCGCCAAGCCGCACACAAACACGTTGTACCCAGGCGCGGAAAGCTCCACGCCCATTTTCAGCGCGCGCAGAGCGCGCTCCTGGCCGACGAACCCTTCACGCAGCTCCGCTTGCGCCGTTGTCTCGAACGGGATCCGCGACAGCTCGCACGTCCAGCGCAGCTTTGCCGTGGAAAGCTCCGCTGGTTTCGGGGCAGGCTTGGTTGTCATCAAATCCTTTCGAGCGCGTTACTCTAGCACACCGGCGTCACGCGCCCACGGCCAGACACACTCCGTGTTACCCAGCCGTTATCGGTGGGCTTTCTGGCCTCTCCATGTACACCGCCAAAATCCCCGCAGCAGTGGCCACCAGGATTGGCCCTAGCACCAGACCCAGCATTCCGAACAGGCCTACGCCTCCAACCACGCTGATGAAGATCACCAACCCGCTCAGTTCCGTCCGGCCGCCAAGCAACAGCGGTCGCACGACGTTATCCACGACCGTGGACACTCCCGCGCAAATCACCAACAAGAGAATGGCTCGCCCCCAGTGTCCGGTAAACCCCAGCCAGAGCGATGCAGGTACAAAGATCAGCCCCGACCCCACCACCGGCACCAACGAAAAGAAAGCCATCGTCACGCCCCAAAAGAGAGGCGTGGGCAATTTCACGATGGCAAAGCCCAGGCCTCCGAGCGTCCCCTGAATCGCGGCGATAATCAGGCTCGTGATGACGCTTGCGGAGATCAGGTTCTGCGCCTGGGTGATCATCGTCTCCCTGTGCTCGGGGTCAAAGGGCAGAATGCTCCGGACACCACGGATAATCTGATCGGCGTCGCGAAAGAAATAAAACATCGCGAAAATCATGACGAACAAATCGAAAATAAACTCCGCGATGTTGCGCAGAACCGTGCCGAGGCGCTCGGCCAGAAATCCCGCCTGTTTCTCAACACCCTGTTCGAGCATCTGCAGCACGTTGGCATTGGGGTCCAGGCCAGGCACGCGCTGCGCGATCCAGACCCAGCTTTTCGTCACTATCGGCGCGTGCTCTACCACGATGGAATGCTGCATCCCGCGGGAAATCGAAACCGCTTCTCGGACGAACAGCGTGGTTACGAGAATTGCCGGCGCGATCAGCAGAATGGTCACTGCCAGCGTGCTGAAAATGGCCGCCTGGCTCGCGGAAAACCGCCGCACCAGCCGGAGCTGCATAGGGTAGAAAAAAATCACCAGGATCGCCGCCCATCCCAGGGCGGCCAGGAACGGTTCGTAGATCCGGAAAACGAGGTAGAAAAGCAGCAAGAGCACGCCGTACGAAAGAACAGTGGTTAAACGGTCACTCGTGGTCGCGTTGGCAGGAGAGACGGGATTCATGGTCGTACTATAATGTTGATAGGTCGAGCCAAGCCTGATAGCTTCTCGCACACGCTCCGCCAAGGGGCGTACAGGTCGCCGGGCAAACTCAGCATGTCAACGAAGCCCACTACGCTCACGTCTCCGCTGACGTCCTACCAAGTTCGCCTCCTTGCTGTACTTGCTTTAATCAATTTTGTCAACTTCGCCGATCGCCAGGTGATTGTGCCGCTCGTTCCGCTCCTGCGCGTGCACCTGGGCATCAGCGATGCCCAGCTTGGCTCGCTTCAGACCTGGCTCCTTGTCATTCTGGCCATCGCCAGCATTCCCTTCGGCTTCCTCGCCGACCGCTTCAGCCGCAAACAGATCATTGCGGGCGGCATCGTCTTTTGGAGCATGGCCACCTTCGCCAGCGGCCTCGCTTCCTCGTTTGCCTTTCTTCTGGTCGCGCGTGCGTTGGTCGGCGTGGGAGAAGCCGCCTACGCACCGGCCGCGCAATCCATGATCTCCGGAGGCTTCCCGCAAGAGAGACGCGCGCTGGCCCAAGCCATTTTTGCCTCCGGCATGCTCCTCGGCGGTGCTTCCGGCCTGGCGCTTGGCGGCGTTATGGGCGCGTTCCACGGCTGGCAGCACGCCTTCTTTATCGTGGCCATCGCCGGCCTTATTCCAGGTATCGCGGTTCTTTGGCTGGAAGAGCCGTGCCGTGGCCCGCGCTCCGAGGTTGTCCCTTTGAGCCGCATTCTTAGTGTCCCTGCATTTGTGGCCATGATCGTGGCTGGGGTGTTCATCACCTTTTCGAGCGTCTCGCTGCTCACATGGGGCATCGACTTCGCCGTCAATTACAAGGATTTCAGCCTTCGCGAAGCGGCCGTCTCCCTCGCTCTCATCGCTCTTTTCTCCCTGGTTTTTGGCGTACTCATGGGCGGGTGGGTAGCCGACCGCCTGCAGCGCCGATTTGTCTACGGCCGCATCATGGCCATCATGGGCGCGTTTTTGCTCGCCGCGCCATTTCTTCTACTGGCCATTGAAGCGGAAGAAAAGTGGACGGTGCTGACGGGCCTTTTCGTCGCCGGCTTCTTCATGTCCTGGTATCACGGCCCGGTCACTGCTGTCATTCACGATATGATGCCGCGCCGCGCCCACGCCACTTCCGTGGGCGTCTACATGTTTGTGACCCAGCTCGTAGGAGCGCTGGGACCGCAAGTCGTCGGCCGAATCTCCGACCTCCGCGATCTTCAGCTCGGCCTTCAAATCTCTGTTGCGGTGATGGTGGCGGGCGCTCTCTTGATGCTAGTCGTCATCCACTTCATCCGGCGCGACGGCATCCGTCATCCGGTTCTCGAAGCCTTCCACGCCGAACCCGGCGACTGACCGCTCCAAAAAAGATAGCGGGAGGCCCGCCCTTTTCCAAGCGGATCCCTGAAGATTCCTACTTGATGCCGATCTGTTCGATCAGGCGAAGCACTTCATTTTCGGGAACGTCGTAGAGCGGCCGCAAATCCTCTTCTTCAAGGCGTTCGCGCAAATACTCCGCGGCCACAAAACTCGCCTCCCGGTCCGTCAAGTCGCGCCCCGCCTTTTCGCGGAACTTCACGAACGCCGTGTGCGCCAGCCCGACAACGTGCGCCGCGCCATCCACGAAAAACTTCGTGTCAATCGTATCCGCGTGCCGTGTTGCGATGCCGTTCCACATATGCGAGAAGCGGCACTGGTACGTCTGTCCAGTCAGCTTGGAGGTCACTTCAAAGGCGCCGAGGAACTGGCTCATCGCGCCGGTATTGGCGAGCACAGGGCGAGTCGTCACGCAATCTCCCTCTTTTCACAACTCTAACTTAAACCGCTATTCCGAGCGGAGTCCCTGCGGTTCTTGCCGGGACGAAGCCGAGGAATCTCTCACCGGTATGCGCTACCGCGAGACTCGTCCTTACCTGCTGACGGCAGTCGCAGTTTCCGCATGAGCATAACTCCGCACGGCCGCTCCGACGCCCGCGCCGCTGGGCACGCGGAAGCCTTGATCGAGCAGCGTCTTTTCCAACGCCGCGAGGAACAGCAGCACGTTCGGCTTCTGGCTGCAGTAGCCCATCAATCCCACGCGCCAGATTTTGCCCTTCACGGCCCCGAATCCGCCGGCAATCTCGATATTGAACTCGTCGAGGAGCTGATTCCGCACCTTTAGGTCATCCACGCCGCCCGGAATCATCACTGCCGTGACCGTCGGCAAGCGATCGGCCGGGCGCTTGACCAGCAGATCCAGCCCCATCGCTTCGAGTCCCGCAATCAGCGCCTGCTGATTCACGCGATGGCGCTCCCAGCGCGCTTCCAGGCCTTCTTCCACGACCAGCCGCATCGCCTCGCGCAACGCAAAGATCAGCGAAATCGGCGGCGTGTGATGATACAGCCGGTCCTTGCCCCAATAATTCATCGCCGTCGTCAAGTCGAAATACCAGCTTTGCACTCTCGTCTTGCGCTTGCGGAAGACTTCTTCGGCCGTGGGGCTTACCGTGATGGGCGACATTCCCGGGGGCGCGCTGATGGCCTTCTGCGATCCGCTGAAGCAGATGTCAATGCGCTGGCGATCTACATGAACGGGCACCGCCGCAAGTGACGCCACCGCATCTACAATCAGCAGCGCTCCCAATTCATCCGCGACCTTTCGAAACGAATCGATGTCGGTGATCACTCCAGTCGAGGTTTCTCCATGCGCCAGACCCACGATCTTAATCTTCTTGCCCTTCCCCGCGCGGCGCACATCCTCCGGATCCACCGGCTTTCCATACGGCGCCTCGACCTTGACCACCTTCGACGACGCCCGCGTCGCAATCTCGTACATGCGCTCGGAAAAGACGCCGTTGACGGCCACGATTCCTTCATCGCCCTCTTCCAGAGCATTCAGCACCGACGCTTCAATTCCGCCCGAACCCGATGCCGATAGCGGCATGGTGATCCGGTTTTCTGTCTGAAAGATCTGCCGCAACAGGATTTGCGTCTCGTCCATGCAACCCTTGAACCAGGGATCCATGTGCCCGACTAGCGGGGTGGCCATCGCGCGGTAGACGCGCGGATCGACCGAAGACGGACCAGGGGTCAGCATCAAGCGAAAAGGGGGATTGAGTTCTCCGACGTGTTGCGTCATGACGTTTTGTCCTTCTTTTCTTGCACTTAACTCCAGAGACTGCCCGCGGGGGTGTTTTAGGGGGACTTTTCCTGCCACGGCGGGAAAATCAATTTTCGCGCAATAGCCAACCACACGCAACGGACAATTTGGCCGCAAGAATCTCGGTAGCGGCAGGTCTATCTCGCCAGATCTTTCCTGGGAGCCTAGTCCCGTGCGGCGAAGACGGCCATTATCCCTGTCGTGCCGGGAATCGCCATCGTGATCCCAACGGCAAAATCCACGCCGCGTTGAATTGTAGTTTCAGAGATTCAGTTTCGGCGTTGGTTTTGCGCGATTTCCGAATTGTAGAAGGAATTCAGATTTTCGTACAACTTCTTCGCTCTGGCTGGATTCCGCTCTTTTTGGATGATTGCTTGCAGGATTGGCTCGAGGAATCGGCTGTACTTGGCCAGTGTTGCCTTATCCTGAGTGGCGAACGCCCTTTCAACCGCCTTTTCCGTGGCCGGTGTAACAATTTCAAGACGTCCGACAAAGACTCGTACGGTTTGTGTGGGAGCAGGGCTGATCGAAAGTGGCAGCACCGCGTTCACGATTTCGGCGGGAACAATGTACAACAGCCGGCTCCCTTCCTCGAACCAGGAATCTCGCCAGGTTTCGACCATGGCGTGCGCCTCGTCCTGATAAAGCCCTTGCGCCACAAGCATTCCTTCAAGGTCACGGCCGAGATCCTCGATTGTCGCGGAGAGTTCCGGCGGCTCCAAGATCGTTTCTTTCTGCACCGCGCCACCCATGCGGTAGCCCACTTTCTCCCCGCGCCTTTCGAAAAGGATGGTATTGGGAATCTCCTCCTCGCTGCGGTTTTCGACCAGCAATTCGTCCTCGGGCGTCAGCTTCGCCAAAAGCGGCACAGGAAACACGGACACACCGCGATAGAACAGAAACTTTTCCTGCTGGTCGCCTGCCAGTGTGTTCACGCGAAGGGGAGTGGAAGAAGTCAGTCGAGCGGCGTAATAATGGCTGTCCCGATTCTCTCTGGGGAATTCCGTTCTCAGGCTCGGCTCAAGCGTGACGGAATCCCACGTAATGCACCTTGACCGATACCGTCTCTTCGCGCGAATCATAGAAATAGAGCACCGGTGTCTCCATGCGCACGGTGCCTCGCAGCCCGAGCTTAAAGCCAGTATTGCGAAAGTGTTCCACGAAACCGGGGAGGTCCGTGGATCCCGTTAACGGCGACCACTCGACCGCCTGGCCGTCACTCCCCGCGATCGACGTAAACGTGCCCCATTCATGCGCCGTGAGGCCGCTGTAGACAGGCCGGGCCTCTCTTCCGGGCAAATAGGACGTAATGGTGAAGCTGCAGGCGAGCACAACGTAAGACAGCAAGCGCAATTGCTTTGGAGACATAGCTGGCCCCCGATCCCGTCGGAGTTCGATATTTCGCATACCTCCAATCAAGACGCCGCCGGCGCTTCCAGTGTTAACTACGCTTATTATGGGAAACAGAACGAGATCGGACAGGTATCAAAGAGAATTGCTAGACAGGGGTTGGTTCAAGCAGGCGTCTTGCGGGCCGTTCACGCTTCAAAGCCTCGCCAATTTGACGCACCATGCTCTCTCGCGAAAACGGCTTCTGCAGGAAAAAGGCATCTTGCAAAAACTCGGCACCGCTTCCATTTTGTTCGAGGTACCCGGTCATATAAACGATCTTCACGCGAGGCAGCAGAGCTTTAAGTTGTTTGGCGAGCGCCGGCCCTCGCATCTTGGGCATCACCACATCCGTCAGTACCACTTGAATCGATGCGCCCAATCGTTCCGCAGTCTCCAACGCTTCCGTGCCGTCCTGCGCCGTAAGAACATCGTAACCGGCCGTCCTCAGAAACTCGGAAGCCAGCTCGCGCACTTCACTTTCGTCTTCCACAACGAGCACAGTTTTCGGACGGCCATTACACCCATTGGTTTCCCTCACTGTTTGAGGAGACTCCATCAGTTCGTTGGTTCTTGGCAAATAAATTTCAAATCGTGTTCCGCGGCCAGGATGGGACTCTACCCAGATGAAACCTCCGCTCTGTTTCACGACGCCGTACACGGTCGCCAGGCCAAGCCCGGTCCCCCTGCCGGGTTCCTTGGTCGTGAAGAATGGCTCGAAAATGCGCGCCTTGGTGGCCGCGTCCATTCCGTGCCCCGTGTCGCTGACGCTTACTACTACGTACGCGCCCGGCTCCACCGACGGGCTCGTTCGCGCGTATTCCTTGTCGACAATCGTGTTTTGCGTCTCGATGGTCAGCGTGCCCCCCACAGGCATGGCGTCGCTGGCGTTCACGGTCAGGTTCAGCAGCACCTGCTCGAGTTGTCCGGGATCCGCTTTTATCCGCCCGAGCGAGTCTCCCAGTCGAAGGCTAAACTCAATGTCTTCGCGAACCAGCCGTCGCAAGAGCTTGCCCATCTCAGCGATCAACTCATTCATGTCCAGAACTTTGGGCTGGAGCACCTGCATCCGGCTGAAAGCAAGCATCTGGCGGGTCAGCGAAGCGGCCCTGTCGGCGGTTTTCAGAATCTGCTGGGAGTTGCTGTAGAGAAGGTCCCCGGGTCGCAGGCGGTCGAGGAGCAGTTCACTGTGCCCTCGTATCACCGTCAGCAGGTTGTTAAAGTCGTGAGCAACGCCGCCTGCCAGTCGTCCTAGCGCCTCCATCTTCTGCGCCTGGCGGAGCTGGCCTTCGAGCTGCGCACGCTGGGCCTCGTTCCTATGCAGGCTGCCGCGCATGCCGTCGAACGCCCGCGTCAACTCTGACAGTTCATCGCTCCCATCCGCCTCCAGAGTTTGCGTAAAGTCGCCTCTTTCGACCGTTTGGACCGCCTCCAAGAGAGAGCCGAGTGGCCGGCTGACCGTGTCGGATATGACGAAGATCAGTGCTCCTCCAGCCAGGATTGCCACCAGCCCCAGAGCGACAAGTTGATGGTTGAGCCTCTGAAGGTACGCCGCCGCCTCTTTGTATGATTTCAGGACAATTAGCTCGGCCACCGGCTGCAGACCCGGTGTGAGCTCCACGGCACTCGAGTAGTAACGCTCGCCACCCAGGTATACCCTCGCCGATGTCAGGCGCTCGTGGATTTGGCGCCCCACTTCCACCTCTTTGAGCGCAGGAAGCGTGCTGACCGTAACTTCGCCGCCATAAAGGAAAACAACGTCGCTTGAAGTAATCCTGCCAAGATCGTTGGCGGCCCGCGCGTCGATCAATCGGCCCACCACAACAACTCCCATCAAGTTGTTCTTCCTGGGCGTGCCGTCGTAGAAAGGCTGCAAGACCACCTGGTACAAACTCGTTCCGCTGAACCACCATCCGGACGTCTCGCCGCGATGAATCGAGCGAGATACCATATCTTGCGCGGCCGCCCTCGGAAAAACTGGGCCGGTCGAACGCAGAGCAACGATCTTGCCGCTTTTATCTGCCAACACAAACAGGTTGCAGTCATCCGATTGCCAAGGGTCTTCGCTAGCATCTTTGATCGTTGTGGCATCCCCGTTCCTCATCATTGCCAGCGAAGCCAGCAGGTCCGCCTTCCGGCTCAGCGCCATCTGCTGTTGGTGCTGCACAACCTGAAATGTCAAGGTGTCGTTTCGCGCGTCCTGTTCAATTTGGTGCTGCACCTGGGCCTGCGCGTTGCGGCGTACAACCAACAACGTGGCGCAGGTAAGCGCTGCAGTGAGGAACACGAATGAAAGGAGGAGCTTGGTACGCAAGCGCAGATTGCCTTGCCCTCGCCTCAGAAGGTCCGAAATGGCGCGGCCGAGCAGGCTCCGAATCCGTCTCAATGTGAGATTCACGACGGAGCTAGGTTACCAACGGGTTGCGCAGACCAAAATGGGCCTCCCGTACTGCTGTAGCAGTACTCTCGTATGTGCCCTCCTGCCACAAGTTAGGCCAAACGCTCCGACCGACGGTCCGTGTGCCGCAGACTTTGACTCCGTCAAAGCCTGGGGGCTATGACTCTCTTCGGGAAGTGCAGTGCTGGAGAACTGCGGCGGTGATCTTGCCCCAACCAGGACGCCGAGCCCAACAGCACAATGCACCCGAGTGGCGTCAATCAGCGCACGGTTTTCATGGTTATGTGCCGCAGCGGCCCGGTCGGTGCCGGCGCTTATCCCTAATCCTATCAAGAAGTTTGGTCGAACAAGCTTCTCGCGCGGCACTGTAGTATTGCCGCGCGTAACCAAGAAGCCTTTCTTAAGCTTTTTCCCTTTATTACGCCGAGTCGACTAAGCGGCGAGTTGTTCGGTGAGCAGGTGGGCGGGGACTTTGCGAAGGTCCCAGACAATGCCGAACCAGGACAAGACCTTCAGCGTGTAATAGGTGATGTCGATCTCCCACCAGTAAAAGCCCTGGCGCGCCGAAGCCATGAAGTGATGGTGGTTGTTGTGCCAGCCTTCGCCGAGAGTGAGCAAGGCGAGGAGCCAGTTGTTGCGGCTGGTATCCGTGGTCTTATAGCGGCGCGAACCGAAGAGGTGCGAGAGCGAGTTGATGGTGAAGGTGTCGTGCCACAGCAGCACCGTGCTCAGGCAGAAGCCCCACACGAACAGGTGCCAGCCCCCGATCAGCCACAGCGCCACCGCCAGCGTGACGGGCGGAATCATGTGGTACTTGTTCAGCCAGCGCAGTTCGGGGAACTTCGCGAAATCGCCGATGTAATCGAAGCGCGTATCGTTGTACTTGTCCGAAATAATCCACCCGACGTGCGACCAGAAAAATCCAAACAGCGTGGGCGAGTGCAAATCCAGTTCCTGGTCGGAAAAGCGATGATGGTGCCGGTGATGGGCCGCCCACCACAGCACGCCCTTCTGCGAAGAAGACATGGCCATGAAGGCGATCACAAACTGAAAGACGCGGCTGGTCTTAAAAGAGCGGTGCGAAAAATAGCGGTGATAGCCCGCCGTGACGAAGAACATGCGCACGACCAGCAATGCCGCGCACGTAACCAGGTAATACCAGTGAAACGGAATGAAAAAGATCAGCAGCGATGCGAGATGAATGAGCGCAAACGGCAAGGAGTGAAGAATGGAAATTCGCGAGCCATTCGGGAGCGGGATAGTCAGGTACCTGGGAACAGAAGCCATCCGGCAAATTCCTCCGCGTCCGCGTCAGACGCTTTTCGGTGTATCTTTCCGCGAGCGCAAGAGATCCTGCCGGAGCTTCGCGCTACGAATGATCATATTGCAGTGTACGGTTGCCTTGAGGAGCGGGTCAAGCGCAATGAAGTACAGGTATGAGATGCCCGAAGGGGCAGATCGGTTGTGAAATGCTTCAGAGGAGCTGCGAGCTTCGTCGCAAGAGTTCTGAAGAGCCTCCCAGAAATTACGTCCAGCGAATATGCTATCGTCCCTGTGCGCTCAAAATTCCAGGAGCGTTGACTCCGATCCAGAATCGGAGCCCGGAGAAAAATGGCTGAACGCCCCGTGCTCGTTGGACTCATCCCGCAAACCGTGGTGCTTGACCCCGGCGACCAGGTCTCCTGGATCTCCGACGCCGGCAACCTGCGCGTGGAATTCGATGCAAATCGCTGTCCCTTTTCCTCGAATATCTTTCAGGCGCCGGCCGGCATTCGCCTGCTCAGCGGCCCGCCGCGCGCCGGCAGCAAGGCAGCCACGTATAAATACCGGCTGTGGCTGAACGACCAACTCGTCGGCCACGGTGAAGTGATTTTGCGTGAGAAATAGAGTTCGGGAATCAAAACACTTCTGGGGAGAAACGCGCAGGGGAGCCGCGATAAGATTCGGGTACTGGAAGAGAAACCCAATGCCCCGTGAGTGGAATTTGCGAGGCGGCCGCGAAGCCGCCCCGCGCGGATGAACAACTTTTACTTTTTCGGCGCCGCGGCAGCAGCGGTGGATTGTTTAGCGATGATCTTGTCCTTGATCTTGGCGTAGGTCGCTTGCGGGATGATCTTCTTGCGCACGAGATCTGTCTTCATCTTGTACGGACGGCCGTCGATGATTTTCTGCGAGTAAGCTTTCCCGATCCCCGGCAGCGCGTCGAGCTGGTCTGCTGTTGCGCTGTTGATATCAACCAGGTCAGCGGACGCCGGAGCGGCTGGCTTTGACTTGGTAGTTGATTTTGCCGGAGTCGTGCTCTTCGTCGGCGTCTGCGCGATCGCTATCGACGCTCCAAGAAATGCAACCAGTGCCGCCAACAGGGCCCCCGTGATTCGCTTCTTCATCATGTTCTCTCCTTTTCTCAATTCCAAAGAATGCAGCTTTCTAGTTTTTCCCCGCTGCGCGGTAGCCCGCAATGACGGCGTCCGCTTCGGTCATGTACTTCCCTTGTTTTGTCTTCCCGTACCAGCGCGTGCCGGGCTTGTGGTATACGCCGGAATCCGTGTTCACCCACACCATGCCCGCGCTGTTCGCAGGCGGGGCCTGTTGCGCCGTGGCCGGCTTGGAAGCGGGGGCGGCACCGCTCGCTGAGCTGGATGGAGTTGCTGCTGCCGGAGCCGTCGCCGGTTTGCTGGATGGGGTAATCGATGCTGCAGGTGTTGCGGCAGGCGTTGTGGCTGAAGCTTTCGCGCTTGTAGCGGCGGGAGCGGACGGTGCAGTCGAGGCAGTGGACTTTTTGGAGTTCGAACGGGTTTTCTTTGGAGCGTTCGAATTCTCGGCGGCCGCCGTTCCGGCTGCGGCTGTTACTGACGGATTTGAAGCAGCGGTGGTTTTCGATTTCATAGAAGGCTTCTTTGCCGCCGAGCTGTCCGCTGTTGCCGTCTTGTCTGCCGCATCTGTTTTCTTCGACTTAGTCTTGCTCTTCGAAGGCTTCGCGTTCGAATCGCTCTTGCCCTGATCACCGGTTTGTTGGGGCGCTTGTGCGCGTGCCGTCACGCTACCGGCAACGAGCAGCAACGCCGCGACCAGAGCTATATGCATATTCTTCAGGCTTTTCATTTTCAGGCTATACCTCCGCCCGCGGCGGCCGAACCATCCTGCCTGGCACACTCGAGTCGAGGGCGTTGGGCGGGAGGCAGGCGGGTCCCGTTTGCGCGTCGCGGGTCTTCCTCAGTGGAATGGGCGCATGATGTCGGAGAACGAGAGGGAAGTCAAGCAAAGAAGAATTGCGAGAAGTGAACGAATGGACGATCAGTGGGCTGTACGGCCAAGGCTGCAACCAGGGTTGCGGCTTGAAGCCCATTTCCGCTTTATCTAAAGATGAAGAAAAAAGTGCGAAGCCGGTTACGGGACGCAACCTCAAGCCCGCACTTCCAGAGATGGTGTCAACGCTGTGGGGCATCCCGGGCGCAGGTTAGTGTATCGGAAAGTCCGGCCGACGCGTTGAATCTCAAGGGGTGAGGGTTAGTCGCCGACGGAGGCGGTGCGCGTGGATTCGACGGATTCGGCAAGACCCCGGCGCATCGGACCCAAGACGAAAGCAGGCACTTCCCGCTCGGGAGCGAGCGAGATGTTGGCTGTCTTTTGGGGGAACTCGGAGCGGCGGTCCAGCAGCAGCCCAGCCTGTCTCAGGAACTCGGCTGAAAAACCCATGTCTTCGGCGCGGTCCACACCCCAGAACCACAATTTTTCTTCGTGCCGTTGAAGGAAATCCAGAGCCTCCTCCAGCTTCTTCATGGCGCGATCAAAGGACGCAGCCAGGAAAAAAACGCCCAAAGTCCAAGCATGGCGTGGATAGCGCACCTGGATTCGGACGCAGTATTTCCCGGACTGGTTTCTTTCAATGCTGCAGCGATAGCCATTGCGGACAGTTGTAGTTGTGCGGGCGGCCATGTGCGTTCACCTGTTCTGGAAATCTTGGCGCTGGGTGGCCATGATTGTGTCCACTCCGAATCCAGGGCCCCGGCCCCTGAACCCTGCCGCCGTTTGGCAGCGGCGTTTAGGTCGAAATCCGGTCTTGCGGAAGACGCAAATAGAGTAACGGGAAGAAGACGGAAAAACAAGAGCGCTCTCTATTCTTAATAAGTTGTTTATTTTGTGTTGTTTAGACTAGCCCAAGCTGCCGAACGTCTTCAGTTTCTCCGGCATCAGCTTCAGTTTGCCTTCTTGCTTCAGGCGATTCTCGAGAGCCGTCCGGAAAGCTTCGAAAGCCAGACTTCGCTTCGACTGCAGAACTTCCTCAGTCAATTGTTTCTTCTGAGTTTCGAAATTCGCCTGATTGGGCTCTTCTTTTTCCATCACGCGGTAGACCAGCCAGTTCTGTCCGAGGCTCAACGGAGCAGCCACGTCGCCAGGCTTGAGGTTGAAAGCGGCGCTGAGCTGCTTGCCGCTGGCCGCACCGGGGATCGAGCCGTTGCGCGCGAACGACTCACTGGTTTTCGCCTCCAAGCCAAGGGCCTTGGCGGCAGCGTCGAATTTCTCACCGGATTTGGCGCGCTTGGCCAATTCTTCTGCCCTACTTCTCGCCAGTTCGACGGACTTTTCGCGCTTGAGATCGGAAAGGACGCGGTCGCGCACTTCTTCCAGCGAGCCTTGGTGCGCCGGCTGGACATCTTTCAAGGAGAGAACGACATAACCGCGGTCCGTTCGAACCGGAAGACTCAATTCGCCAGTCCGCAAACGGAAGATGGCATCCTTGGTTTCTTGGGAATTACCCAGCTCTAGAAGCGGATCAGTGGCGCTGATGGCCCGCGTCTCGCCCACGGTCAGATGATGTTGCTTCGCAAGATCATCCAAGGAGATTTTGTTCGACTGGCGAATGGCCGCAGACAATTGGTCAGCCGTGGTGCTGGCCTGCTTATCGGCCAGCGAGAGCAGCAGCGGGGTGCGCAAGGATTCTCTCACCTCTTCGAACGACTTGGTGTGAGCCGTCTCCTTCTCCAGCACCTTGATGATATGGAAGCCGTACTGCGTATGAACCAGGTCGGAAATCTGGCCCGGGCTGAGGCTGAAGGCCGTCTTTTCAAACTCCGGCACGGTCTGTTTCTGGACGATCCAGCCCAAGTCGCCACCCTTATCCTTTGTCCCCGGGTCTTCGGAGTATTTTTTCGCTAAATCCTCGAACTTTGCACCCTTCCTGGCTTGTCTTAGGACATCCTCAGCCTTCTTCCTGACTTCCTCGACCTCGGCGTCGGTCTTTCTGACAGTCATGAAAAGAATGTGCTCGACGTGCACGCGGTTGGGCACCTGATACTGCTGAATATTGGCCTGATACTGCAGCTTGAGCTGGTCATCGGTAATCGGGAGGTTCTGGCGGATCTGGTTGACGTCCACAAGCGCATAGCGCACCACGCGCCGTTCCGGCACCTGGTATTTGGACTTGTTCTTCTCGTAGGCGGCGCGGATTTCCGCCTCGTCTGGTGAAACCTTGGCTTCCAGGTCTTCCGGCTTGATCAGCGCGTAATCCAGCTTCACCTTTTCATTTTTGTAGAGGAACTCATCCTGCAATTCCGCTGGCCCGACGCTGATCCCGTCGGTCACCAATTTACGGAATTTTTCTTCGAGCAAACCTTGGCGGATCAGCTCTTCAAAGGCTGCAACGGTCAATTGGAACCGTTGCTGCACTTCGGCCGAATAGCGGTCCATGCCAACAAAAGTGCTCCCGTTGAAGGCGGTCGGGAGGAACTGGCGGATGCGATCGGCCCGCTCCTGGTCGGACACGGTGATTCCCAGGCGTTTAGCCTCGTATTCGATCTCCTTTTGAAACACAAGTTGCTTCAGGATCTGCTGGGCATAGAGGGCTTCAAGGGGCTTGGGCACCTGGTTGCGCTGCTCAATTTCCGCGAGCTGCTGGCGTACGTCCTGCAGGGTAACCGACTC
>Ga0209180_10000450_pt1 | contig 19319 bp, 14 predicted proteins | sample CZO8metaG_3_FD_188355 | JGI IMG/M metagenome (GOLD analysis project Ga0209180, IMG submission 188355) | Vadose zone soil microbial communities from the Eel River Critical Zone Observatory, Northern California, USA - CZOApr15con2H2.8 metaG... | ecosystem: Environmental > Terrestrial > Soil >...
AGAATCACCCACGGTCCAAGGAAGGCCACCAGAAAAATTCGCCAGACCGTCAAGCGTCATTCCTCGTCCGATGATCAAAGCGATGATGCCAATAACCAAGGTGACTGACGACCACACGTATCCGAAGGGGCGTTTTCGCCCTCGGACGAGGGAAACGTCTCAAGTCACCACCAGTCTCTCGCCCTGAGCCGCGCGCGACGGGACAAGCTCGATCGTGCACGGAATGCAGTGCTTCTTGCTGTACTCCCACCCCAGTAGCTTTCGTGCAGGGAGCGCGGCCGAGAGTGCCTGGCTCTTCAATTCCTGAGTAGCGGTCCCGAACTTCTCGAACGTCCGCATGACTTGCGGTAGCGCACTCGTGCCCGACCCGGGAGCTTCTATAACGAGCTTGGCCGGCTCACGACCCAGGATCCACCAGCCTTTCATTTCCGTCGACCCAAGAGGATTGCGTTTCCGGCGCCAGGCACCCCCCAAAGGAGGGTCCATTCCTTACCAGGCCAGTCGGGGTGTGAAGCTGTCGCGGACCCGCCCCAAGACGAACCGCCAATGGCTCCACCTACAGGAATGGGGAACCCTCCCTTGCGGAAGAGAAACGAAACACCGAACCACGGCGTGTCCAGTGCCAACTCCCTCAGCTGGGGAAGTTCCTCGACATCGGCAAAGGCGAAACCGAGTTGTGCTCCTCGTCCTGCCGACAGTCCGAATCCTCTGAGCATGTGGACGTTAGCGTAGCTCTGTAGCTGCACCGCTGATGGCGAGGTTTGCGTCGTGCCTAGTCTATACCCAAGGTTCCCTTGCACGCCGCAGCATAGGACCGCCGGGGTTGCAACTGCCCTAAGTTGAAAACTCCCAAAGCTCGAAAACTTGAGCAGGCCGAATGGGTCGGTATGGATAAACGGAGGACTCATAGGAACACGAGAAGTCGTTTTGTTGCTGGTGGCCGTGCTTCTATTGGTGCCTAGCATATGGATGCAGATTCGGATGTTGGGATCGAAGCTGTTGACACGCAGAGGTTTATTCGTCGCCTTATATCCTGTCGCGGTTTTTGCCGCGCTACTACCTGGGAGTCGACTGGGCGGATCAGACGCATGCGGTCTGGGTCGTCGATGAGCAGGGGACGAAGGATCGTCCCGCCGCGACTTCGGCTATAGTTGTGCGACCAGCTCAGGGCGCGGCGCGTGCGTTGGGGCTCCGCGACGATGACGTGTCCTGGGGAAGCAGTCACTTGGATGGAGCCATGGCGATTGTCGCATCCGCTCTCCTCGTCCGGATCTGGCGTCGCGTCGTCTTGGCCCTCTGTTTCCTGTCCGGCATCAGCGGCCTGCTCTACGAAGTGGCGTGGGCCCGTATGCTCCATCTGTTGTTCGGCGATACGGTCCTTGCCGTGAGCACGGTCCTCGCGTCGTTCATGGCCGGACTCGCGATGGGCAGTTTCTGGATCGGGAGGTATATCGATCGCCGGCGGCGTGTTCTCGCCGTTTACGCGGGTCTCGAGGCTGGGATTGGTCTGAGCGCCCTCCTCTTCCCGGTAGTCCTCCAGGCCCTGACGCCTCTCTACGTCTTGTTGCACCAATCGCTGTCTTCTTCGTTCTGGCTCTTCAGCCTCGTGCGCTTTCTCCTCGCCTTCTGTCTTCTATGCGTGCCCACGGCTTTGATGGGCGCGACCTTGCCGGTGCTGAGCCGATACTTGGTGCAGAGTTCCGCCACGCTGGGATGGAATGTCGGCGCCCTCTACGCGCTCAACACCGGCGGCGCCGTGCTCGGCTGTTTCATGGCCGGCTACATGTTGATTGGTTCCCTCGGCTTGTCCCGGACCGTGTGGATCGGGGCCGCGTTGAATTTCGCAATTGCCCTCGTGGTGTGGGTCGGACAGCGGTGGATCGAGGCGCCAGACGCTCGGGAGGCGTCGTCGAGCTCGCCACGAGATACGGCTCCCGCGGTCGCTCTCTACGACGACAGGACCGTACGCCGGGTCCTGTGGTCGTTCGCCCTGGCCGGGTGTGCGGCGCTGTCCTATGAAGTGATCTGGACCCGCGCGCTGACCTTTTTCGTCGGGAACTCGACCTATGCCTTCAGCGCGATGCTGACGACCTTCCTGTGCGGGCTGGCCCTCGGGAGCGTGCTGGTTGCACGCATCAGCGACCGCTCGGGGAACGTGCTGGCGCTGCTCGGCGCGCTACAGGTGGGGATCGGCATCTATGGGATTCTGACCATCGCGATCCTCGGGCGGCTGTTCTATGGCCTCGACGGGTGGTGGGAAGGATTCAGTAACGCCTACTGGGGCGCTCCGCTCGGGCTCACCTTTCTGAAGACGTTCGTCGTGATCCTTCCCCCGACGCTCTGCATGGGCGCGACCTTTCCGTTGGTCAGCAAGATCGTGACGCACGGCCCCCAGGTGGTCGGCCGAGGCGTCGGCACCGCCTATGCCTGCAATACGCTCGGCGCCATCGCGGGCGCCTGGGTCAGCGGTTTCGTGGCCATTCCACTCCTCGGAATCCATCACAGCCTGGCGCTCACGGCACTGCTCAGCGTGGGAATCGGGGGCGTCCTGCTGGCGTCCAGTTCCACATCGCCCCTCCGCCAGGGGGCGCTCTATGCCGGCGCGCTGAGCTGCCTCATCGCCGTGATGGTCACGACGCCGACGTTCCGTTTCGCCGATATCGCGGGCGAGCCGGAGAAAGAGGTTCTGCACTACGAGGAGGACGTCGCTGGCGTCGTGAAAGTGGCCACCGACATCTACGACCGCAGGCTGTTGAGCATCAACGGCTGGTCGGTCGCGGGGACCGGCAGTCCGAATCCGGACGTGGCGCTGGTGAACGACTATCCCGAAGTCCAGAAAATGCTCGCGCATCTGCCGATGCTGCTGCACCCGGCGCCGCGACGGGTTTTGGTGATCGGCTTCGGCGCGGGCGGGACGGCCTGGTCGCTGAGTCGCTACGCGGCGCTGCAACGGCTCGACATCGTCGAGTTCGTTCCCGGCGTGATCCGCGCAGCGCGCTTCTTTCCCGAGGTCAATCACGACGTCCTGACTGACCCGCGCGTGCGGGTCATCATCGACGACGGGCGCAACTACCTCCTGGTCTCACCCGAGACTTACGACGTGCTGTCGGTCGATACCCTCGACCCCAAGCACGCTGGCAACGGCAACCTGTACACGCGGGAGTTCTACGAGCTGAGCAAGCGGGTCCTGAAGCCGGGCGGGATCTTTGTTCAGTGGCTGCCCTATCACCAGGTCGACAACGCGAGCCTGAAGATGATCGCGCGCACCTTTCAGGACGTCTACCCGCACGCCACGATGTGGCTGAACCGTTTCAAAGGCTACACGTTGCTCCTCGGCACGCTCGAGCCTCTACAGATCGATGTCGCGCAGCTCGAAGCCCACTTCCACACCCCGTCCATTCAACGTGACCTTGCCGAAGTCCACGTGGCCACCCCGTGGCAGTTCCTTGAAAGCTTCGCCATGCGGGCGGACACGGTGCGCCGGTACGCGGCGGGGAATACACGCCTCAACACCTATGACCGTCCGTACGTGGAGTTCTACGGCCTCTCCTGGCGCGACCCAGTCGAGGAGAACCTCGCCGAGCTTGCTGACTTTACCGATGACGTCACGCCCCTCCTGGCGTTTCGGGACAGCTCTCTGTCAGAGCGCGAGAGCATCCGAGGGCGCGTGGCCGTCCAGCGGCGCATCTCCCACTACATCGTGCGCGGCTACCTGGCCAACTGGCGCCGTCAGCTGCAGGACGGGACCCGCGCGTATCGCAAGGCCCTCAAGCTGGACCCGCAAGACGACGGGATCAAGTTCGCGCTCGGCATTGCCGCGGTTCACAAACGCCACGCGCTCGCGGCGCTGGAACGCCGCCCGGACGACATCAAGAGCCTGAGCAAGCTCGGCTACATCGCCTGGAACGAGCAGGACTACGACGAGGCGATTCGACGCTTTCGGGGGGTTCTAGCGGTCGACGCCCGCCACGCGCCTGCCTACATCCACCTGGGCGTCAGCTACGCCGCGCAGGGGAATTTCGAGGCGTCGATTGCGGCCTATCAGGAGGCGAAGGATCTGCGGCCCGACCTGGCCGGCGTCGTCGGACAGAGCATCGATCTCGTCGAGCGCCTGCGGCGCGCCAAAGAGCATCCCAAGGACCCGACGGTCCAAGCCCGCCTAGGCGAGTTATACGCCAGCGACGGGCGCTTCGACAGCGCGATCGAGTGTTTCGAGAAGGTGACGGCACTCGCCCCGCATTCATCGCAGGGGTTTTTCACCCTGGCTCGCTACTACGAGGCGGAAGAACGCGATGTTGAAGCCCTGCGTGCGTACGATCGGGGCCTGGCGCTCGACCCGACCCACCCGCAGGCGCGTAACAACCGCGAGAAGCTCTTGATCAAGCGCGCGCTCGAGCTGGGCAAGCCCGTCGCGCTGGCCCTGGGCTCGGAAGGCCTCCTGACGATCGATCCCGACAGCGCCACCAGCTACTACCAGCTCGGTTTGCGATACCTGCGCAGCGACGAAGCCGACGCGGCCGTGAGGGCCTTGCGCCGGGCCATCACGTTGCAACCGGGCAATGACGCTGCTCATCTCTTTCTCGGTCTTGCCTACACCTCCCTGGGCACCTACGCCAACGCCGAAGTCGAGTACCGTCGCGCCATCGCGCTCCACCCCACGAATCCCGAGGCCTACAACTATCTCGGCCTTGTGTACCACCAGCAAGAGCGCTACCGTCAGGCCCTCAGCGCCTACCGCCAGGCGATCGCGCAGGCGCCCGGATACGCCGTTGCCTACGTCAATCTCGCAGCCAGCCACGAAGCGCTGGGGCAGACCGACGCGGCACTCGCGGCCTATCGCCAGGCGCTCCAGCACGATGCAAATCTGGTGGCGGTGCAGGAGAAGATCGACAGACTGGGCAAGCGAGTGGGGAGGTAGACGATGGCCGCGCTCGCGACGTTCATCCAACAGGTCATCAATGGGCTGATGCTGGGAGGGGGCTATGCCCTCGTCGCCATCGGCTACACGCTGATCTTCGGGGTGCTCAATCTCCTGCACCTCGCGCACGGGGAAGTCGCGATGATCGGTTCGTACGTCGGGCTCACCCTCGTGATCATCGCCATGTCGCAGGTCGGGGTCCTACCGCTGTGGCTGGTCCTCATCGTGGCGATGATCGGCGCCGGGGTCGTCGGCATCGTCGTCGAGCTCGTCGCCTTTCGCCCGCTCGGGCGCCGGCAGCTCCATATCACGCCGCTGATCACCACCATCGCCGTGGCCTTCGTGTTGCAAGAGGCCGCGGTGAAGCTCTTCGGCTCCGAGCAGCGCAGCTTTCCGGTCGCGATGTTCGACGAGCTCAAGAAGTACGATCTGCATCTCGGGGCCTTCCGGATCACGTACGTGCAGATGTTTATCGTCGCCGCGTCGCTCGTGCTGATGGTGGGGCTCTACTTCTTCGTCGAGAAGACCACGATGGGGCGGGCGATGCGCGCCTGTGCGGAAAATACGCAGACCGCCCGGCTGCTCGGCGTGAACGTGCACTGGATCACGATCTGGACCTTCGGCATCGCCTCGGCTCTGGCGGGCGCGGCCGGCGTGCTGATCGGCCTCGCCTACAACATCACGCCGCTGATGGGAGGGGCCCTGGGGCTCAAGGGCCTGACGATCATGCTCTTCGGCGGATCCGGGAACATTGTCGGAGCCATGGTGGCCGCGCTCATCCTCGGCATGATCGAGACCATGAGCGTCGCGTATCTGGTCCCTGCGTGGAAGGACGGCTTCGCCTTCGGCATTCTCATCCTGATCCTCCTCTACAAACCGACAGGGCTGTTCGGCAGTCGCCTGCAGATCGAAGCGGGCCGGTAGGGAGGTGCGTCCATGCAAGCGGTGATCGATTCTCTCGTAGGCGTCGTCACCGGCGTGTTCACTCTCGGTGAGGCAGATCTGATCACGATCGGAATCAACATGATCATGGGGCTCAGCATGTTCCTGCCCATGACGGTCGGGCAGCTGTCCTTCGGCCAGGCGGGCTTCATGTCCATCGGCGCGCACATCGCCGTGGTGCTGACGCTCTACGCCGGCGTCTCGTTCCCAATCGCCCTTCTCGTGGCGGGGCTGGGGAGCGGACTCGCCGGCTTCCTCGTCGGTGTCCCGGTGTTGCGCTTGCGCGGCTTGCTCCTGGCGCTCGTGACCTTTGCCTTTGCCCAGGTGGTCGAGGTCTTCTTCCTCAATTTCAAGCCCACGGGCGCCGCCGAAGGGATCCGGGGCATCTTTCCCTATACCAATCCGTGGTACGTGTACGGCTTCCTGGGGCTCCTCGTGCTGTTTCTGGCGCGCCTGCGCCGGTCACGGATGGGCCGGGCCTTTGACGCGGTCAAGCTGGACGAGACCGCGGCCGAAGCCATGGGCATCGACGTCACGCGGGCGAAGCTCACGGCCTTCGCGGCGGGCGCGTTCGTCGCTGGCGTCGGCGGCGGCCTGTACGCCCACCATGCCGTGTTCATCCAGTACGACAACTTCGACTTCAAGCGCAGCGTCGACATCGCGATGTACATGGTGCTCGGAGGTATGGACGTGTTGTACGGTCCCCTGCTCGGCGCGTTCGTCATCACGTACCTCTCCACCGCGCTCCAGTTCTTGGCGGACTGGCGCTGGGAGGTCTGGGGCAGCATCGTCATCCTGGTGATGATCTTTCGACCGCAAGGCATTCTCGGGCGAGACACGCTCAGCATTCGACGGTGGCTTCGTGCCGGCGCACGGAAGGAGGTGGTGACCGGGACATGACGCCCCAGCGCTCAGTTCCCTAAGGATTCTCTCACGGAGAGAGGAGACACGATGAAGAGAGCGCTCGTCTTCCTCAGTTGTGCTCTCGTCGCCATGCTGGCGTTGCCGGCGCTGGCCCACGCCTTCGGCGATGAGATCGTCGTCGGGTTCATGGTGCCGCTGACCAAGAAGGGGGCCAGCTACGGCGTCCAGAGCCGGGCCGCCACCGAAGTCGCGGTGGAAGAGATCAATACCGCCGGCGGGATCGGTGGCCGGAAGCTCAGGATGATCACGAAGGACACCGAGGGCGACAACGCCCTGGCCATTCAGCTGGCACGAGGTCTGATCGACAAGGACCAGGTCCTCGCCGCGCACGGCCCGCAGTGGAGCGCGGAGGCCGAAGCGGTATTTCCGATCTGTGAGCGCTCGAAAATTCTCTGTTTCTCGCCGACCTCGACCAAGCCGGGCGTGTCCGCGCCGTACTCGTGGGCCTTCCGCAACACGGTCGACGAGAACGTCCTGGTCCCGCAAACCCTCAAGTGGGTCAAGGAGCATTATCCCTGGGTGAAGAAGGCGGCCATCCTCACCGACGTCAAGGACGCCTACTCGAAGAGCCTGGGGCACGACACGTTCCGTCCGCGACTCAAGCAGTCCGGGATCGAGGTGGTGGAGGAGGTGGACTACCTCACCGGGGACACGGACTTCAGCGCCCACATCACCAAGATCAAGGCCAAGAACCCCGACATGATCGCCGTCGGCGGCACCTGGGTCGAAACGGCCAACATGATGAAGGAAGCGCAGAAACAAGACCTCCGGGTGTTGTGGGTCGGCGGCGTCGGAATGGGAAATGCGCGCATCGTCGAGAACGCCGGTCTCGCGTCGGAAGGGGCTGTCCACAATGCGACGTACGACAAAGACGCCACGACGGAGATGAACCAGAGCTACGTGAGGCGCTTGCTGGCCAAGGTCCCCAATGAAACGCCCCACTGGCCGGCGGCGAACTGTTATGACGCCATGAAGATGTTGGCGCAAGCCATCAAGCAGGCCAACGTCACCAACACGCCGAAGACGCTCGAGACGGATCGCAAGAAAGTGCGCGATGCGCTGGCCACCGTCAAGGATTTCCCCGCTCTGACCAGCGCGGACGGCAAGATTACCATCGTCGACATCCTCGACGGCAAGCACGCCGGCGATGCGATCAAGAAGGGGACGCTGATCCAGGTCCAGAACGGGAGGTTCGTCCCCGTCGGTGAGGGGAAGGCGGCGGCGTTGAAGATGCGGTAAGCGCGACGTCGAACCGGATGAGAGGGGCGCACGACCGTGCGCCCCTGCTCCCCAGGTGTCTGACATGACGATCCTCGCGGCGACAGGGGTGACAAAGCGATTCGGCAGCCTGGTGGCGGTGAGCCGGGTGGACGTCTGCATCGAGCCCGGAACCATTCACGCGATCATCGGGCCCAACGGCGCCGGAAAGACCACGCTGTTCAACTGCGTGACAGGGCTCCACACCCACGACGAAGGCTCCATCCTGTTCAAGGGGCGGCCGCTCGAGCGGCTGAAGTCCCACGAGCGTGTGATGCTCGGGATGAGCCGCACCTTCCAGAACATCAGGCTGTTCTCTCAGATGACCGTGCTCGAGAACGTCATGATCGGCCGCCATTGCCGCACGCGCGCCGGCCTGCTGCGGATGTTCTTTCGGCTCGGGCCCTTGCCGGAGGAGCGTGCGATCCGCGCGCACGCCGACGAGATCCTCGAGTTCATCGGCCTGAGCCACCGACGCGACGCCCTCGCCGCCACAATTCCTTTCGGCGAGCAACGCCGCCTCGAGATCGCGCGGGCCTTGTCCACGGATCCTGATCTGCTGCTGCTCGATGAGCCTACGTCGGGTATGAATCCGCGCGAGACCGAGGAGATCGATGAGGTCATCAAGAAGATCCGAGCCATGGGCAAGACGATCCTGCTCATCGAGCACGACATGTCCGTGGTCATGAAGATCTCAGACGTCGTCACGGTCCTGAACTTCGGAATGAAGATCGCCGAGGGGCCGCCGAGGATCGTGCAGAAAGACCCGCGCGTCATTGAAGCCTATCTCGGCACGGAGGACTAGGGCCGATGCTGCACGTGAGCGATCTACACGTCGGCTATGGGGCCATCGCGGCCTTACGCGGCGCCAGCCTGGAGGTCAAGGAGGGCGAGGTGGTTGCGCTCATCGGCGGAAATGGCGCGGGCAAATCGACCCTGTTGCGGACCATCTCCGGCATCCTGACGCCGAGCCGCGGCGACGTGATTTTCGAGGGGAGGAGCCTGCGGGGCATGGCCGAGGACAAGATCGTGCGGCTCGGGATCTTGCAGGTGCAGGAGGGCCGGGGAATACTGACCCGCATGACGGTGCAGGAGAACCTCGAAATGGGCGCGTACGGGCGCTCTGACAAGGCCGACATTCGACACGACATGGAGATGGTCTTCGACAAGTTTCCCGTCCTGCGCGAACGCCGCAAGCAATTCGGGGCGACGCTCAGCGGTGGCGAGCAGCAGATGCTGGCCATCGGCCGGGCCCTGATGGCCCGCCCGAAACTCCTGATGCTTGATGAGCCGTCGCTCGGTCTGGCGCCCCTGCTCGTGCGCGAGATCTTTCGGATCATCATGGAGTTGAAGCGTGAGAAGCGCACGCTCTTGCTCGTGGAGCAGAATGCCCGCAAGGCGCTGCAGTGCGCCGACCGTGGGTACGTGATAGAAACCGGTGCCATCGTATTGACCGGTTCGGGAGAAGCGTTGCTCAAGAGTGACGAGATCCAGGCCGCCTACCTTGGGGGCGCGCCGAAACCTCGACCGTAGGGCTCACGCAGACCATGTCCGTCTCCCCCGGGACCTCACCGTGGAGCCGCCATTCCACTACGTCATCACGGATTCGCCGCCAGGAAGGCACTCGCCTCCGGCCAACTCCTGTTGCGCGGCGCCCGGCGCGGCCCTCGCCGAGGCCCGGCGTACCGCGCGGATCGGCAAGGGAGAGGGCGTGGTCGGACGGACGGCCGTGACGCTCGGGCCCGCGCAGGTGCCCGACATCACCGTGGCGGGCGCCTACGAGGGCCGGCTGCGCGAGGGGCTGATCGCGGCCGGTGTCCCCGCTGTGCGCGCGGTGCCACCTGATCGGCTGCCTCGCCGTGACCCGAAACGCGCCAGGCGACTTCCCGCCCGCGATCATGAAGCTGCTCCGAACGTTCGCGCCCCTCTTCCGCGAGATCGCGGACAAGAGCCGTCAGCTCGAGGTCGCCAGCCAGCACAAGTCCGAGTTCTTAGCGAACATGTCCCACGAGCTACGGACACCCCTCAACGCGATCATCGGCTTCTCCGAGGTATTAACCGACCGCATGTTTGGCGAGCTGAACGAGAAGCAGGCGGAGTATCTGAAGGATATTTACGCGTCGGGCACGCATCTTCTCGCTGATCAACGACATCCTCGACCTATCCAAGATCGAGGCGGGGCGGATGGAGCTGGAGCTGTCGGACTTCGACCTCCCACGGCGCTCGACAATGCCCTGACCCTGGTTCGCGAGCGAGCGGCGCGACGACCTCCTTGAGCAACGCGAGCTGTTTTCCCACGATCTCGGGAGCAAGGATGGATAGCCCTGTGACGTTCCCGCCGGGCCGCGCAAGGCTGGCGACGAGTCCCCGCGTTGTCAAATCCGGGCCACGAATTCGTATTGGCAGAGGCGAAGGTCGCGGCGCATTCGTTAGGGGTACGACTCCAAGCGCTAGAAGCACGCAGACCGGACAACTTCGCGAGCGCATTTGCAGCGATGACCCGGGAGCGTGCGAGCGCTCTGCTGGTTGTGGCCGATGGGATGTTTCTTCTTCACCGAACGCGGATCGCAGACTTGATTAATCTCAAGACGGCCAAGGCGCTCAGGCTGACGATCCCGTCGTCGGTGCTGTTGCGGGCGGACGAAGTAATCCGATGACTCTCCTCGTCGACATTGAAGAGTTCGTTCGTGATCATCGCTGGCATGGCCCGCTGACCGGCGACGCGACCGAGTCTGCCTGGAACGGTTACCTGCTCACGGTGGCGTGCTCGTGTGGGGTGGTGTTCGAGCGGTGGGTGACGCTCGGGGATGCAATGAACGCCCTGATTGCTTGGTCCCGTCTCGAAGCCAGCAGAATCTAGGCGACGTTCGCAGGATTGACATCTGTTTGCCCTGGGGTCTACCCTCTCCTAGACGTCAGTGAGCGAGAAGTGAGAAGGGTAGCGGCGGTTTCCCTCTTCGCGGTTGCACTCATCCTTGTTCCCGCAGTGCCAAGCTACGGTTGTCAGGAGCCGTTGACCAACTCTTCGCGGGCGGGCTAATCTCGGCGCACCGTTTCGAACCCTTCACCGACCTAGCTGTAGGAGCCCGAGATGAAGTGTCTCCGATGCCAGCACGAGAATCCTGTTGGCGCACAGTTCTGCGGCCAATGTGGGGCGCAGCTCGAAGTGCTGTGCTTCGCCTGCCAAACACCCAACCCTCCTACAAATAGGTTCTGCCATAGGTGCGGTCAACCCTTGGCGACTGCCTCCGGGCCCGGTTCAGCTCCCACGGCAGTGATCACGCACGACGATCCGTCGGTCGCCCGGTCCGGCCACGGAGCTGAGCGCCGTGGGTCCACTGTCCGGCAGCGACTAGAAGAGGTCGACATGCCGGATCAGGATCGAGAGCCGGATGACGTCGGATCTCCGCGATCCAGGGCGAAGCCCAAGCGCCTGTGCATCGTTTCCAACGATCGGCTCGTGACCGGCGAGTTCCTCCAGGCCCTCCAGATGTCGCTGGACCCGGACGACGAGTTCGAGATTGTCCGGGACCGCCGACGAGCCAACCCCTCAGAGGCGAAACCCGGCGCGGCGGATCAGCCGTCCATCGATCGCCGCCGCCACCCGTACGTCGACCTCGCGTTGAAGAAGAAGGGCTACGCCATCGTGCCGGCCCCAGTCGCCAACCCGCTGAGGATCGCTGACCGGCTTGCTCCGGACGTCCCGAGGTCGCCGATCGAGCGTCTCTCGCTCGGCGATTCCGACGAGGACGATCGCGAGCTTGAGCGCATCCTCCAGTTCAAGCGCCGGCAGGGGGTCCGGATCGGTTCGTGGTTTATTGCGATGCTGCTAGTGGGCGTGATCCTGGTTCTGCTTTCCCAGTTGCCGGCGGTGAAGACCTTTATGAGTCGGATCCGCGCCGGAGCGCCACCGTCTCCGACCCCGCAAGCGCCTCTGGCGCAGGTTCCGCCGATCGCCGAGAATCCTTCGCCGACCTCCCAGGCCCCTGAAGTGCCTCAGGCCGAAGGGCCGGAGAGACCGGAGGCCGTGCGACCGCGCCAGAGCCGGGAAGCTGCGCGCCCGCGCGACGCGAGCACCCAGCCCAAACCAGCGTCCGACCCGGTCGCCACCATGCCGCCGCCGACCGCGGAGAGGCGCGATGTTGTTTCGCCGCGGTTTGCAGGCCTGCCGCGGGTGGAACTGGTCCGCAACCCTGCGGCGGCTTCGGAGGGGCGGGGCGAGGCTTACACCGCGCGGATCTGGGAGGCCGCTGGGCAACCCCTCGCCGGAGCCAAGGTTTCTCTCGTCGGCAGCATGGCGGACGGCACTGTACTCGACATCCCGCTGGACCCTGGTCCCGAGCCCGGGACCTACCGCGGAACGGGGCCGCCGGGCCGTTCAGCCCTTGTCGATCTGCGGATCCGTGTGCTCACGAGCGACAAACGAGTCGAGATCCCTTTGAGGCCGTAGTCGCGTCTGTGGGGGCTGTCGCCGGCGTTCGATCGGAATCCGATCGGCGTCGAGTACGATCCTGACGACCTGGTGAAACGGTTCAAGGCGGGCGTTCCCGTCGCCGAACTGGTGGTGCGCGACTAGCCCGTACCGCTGTCGTGAACGACTCTGCCGCGTCCGGCGTCTGGTTGTGAAACGGAGGTGATTATGAGCACCGCGGATACACTCATGCTCACCATCTCTCACCAGTACGGGAGCGGTGGCAGTCTAATTGCCCGCGACCTTGGCGGTCGTCTGCGGTGGTCGGTGTGGGATAAGGAAATCGTGCACAAGATTGCGACCGAGTATCAGCTGGCGGAAACGGATGTTGAGGCCAAGGACGAACGGGTCGCGTCGTTCATCGAAAGGCTGGTCGACCTTCTAGGGATGGGCGGGTTCGCAACAGCCTACAGTGTCCTCCCACCACGGGGGCTGGATAACGCCCAACTTCTGCGTATGACGCGGACCATCGTCGAAGACATTGCCCAAGAGGGCCGAGCGATCATCGTGGGTCGAGGAGGGAACCATATCCTGGCCAAGCGACCCGGAACACTTCATGTGTTCATTTTTGCTCAGCCGGAGGCGCGCGTACAACGAGTGATACAGATGGAAAAGCTCACGCGCTCTGAAGCCGAACGGCGCATCGCCGGTATGGACCGGTTACGGACCGACTACGTGCGCACGTTCTATCATGCTGACTGGCGGGATCCGACGCACTATCATCTAACAGTTGACTCCGCAGTGTGGGGCGAAAGAGGGACGGCGGATCTGATTCATTCGGCGCTCGAGCACATACCACAGCAGGGAACGGAGCAGTCACCCTGATGCTCTACGGTGACCGTCTCAGAAATGAGGGGACGATCGCGTAACCCGTAGCGACTGACCGGGAACGACCAGGGAGGCTTCCATGAGGAGATACGTTCGAGGCCTCGTCGCCACACTGCTCGTCCTGTTGATCTCGATCGTCGTCGGAGCGCCCGGCGCCGCGGCGCCAGAGGGGCGCGCGGACGCGCCCGCTGGTCAGATGACGTGGGCCGTCCACATCTCGCTCGCGCCCACGTGGTTCGACCCCGCCGAGACATCCGGGATCATCACGCCCTTCATGACCCTCTAGTACTCCAGCGCGCCCCGCACGACCCGGAGCTCCGTCAGACCGGTCCACTCCTGGCGGAGATACCTGAGAGTGCGATGACGGTGACCCAGGATCCCGCTGCACAGTCCGGCCGCTTCGAGAGGTGGCGTCCCGATTCGTGCGGAAATTCGGAGCGGCTCTTCCGGTCCTCCTTGCCGATACCCTGTCGAGACGGACAACAATCGTGGACCTGTGTCATTCCGGTTAGCGAACGTTCATTCGCGGATCGCTCTGGCCTGGTCGAAATACATGTAACTCAGGCTACCTCGGGTGAGGATCTTCGTCGTCAGCTCGACGAAGTACGTCGTCAGGTTAGGATTAATGCTGCGGCCGTCGAGGTCGGCGGGGAGCTTCATCTTCAAGCCGCTCTTTTTTGAGGACCGGTAGATCTTTCCCAAGACCGCGTACTCCGTGACCCGTGGCCCGTCCTTCAACGCCTCCTCAAGCGCTCGTCCCTGACTGCCCGGCATATTAAGCGCGAGAATGCGCGCGACGGTCGGCGCGATATCGACGTTCGCCGTGGGAAGCGTGTCATACATGCCCGATTTGAAGTCGGGCCCATGGGCCATCATCGAAATATGCGTGTCGGTGCGTGAGAAGCTGCCGTGGTCGCCCCTGCGGTTGACCGAGCTCGCGTAGCTGATTCCAGGCCGGCCTGCCACGGCGACGTTTTCGTCGAAGCTGAAGCTGACGATGATGTCTGGGCCGCGGCCGCCCGCCGGGCTTTCCGTGTTGATGAGCCCCATGCGCAGGGTTCCCGCGATGTCCCCGTACTTGTCACTCACGAAGACGGCGCCGAATTGCAGGCGACTCTGGAGACTCACCACAGCGGCCTTGACCGTGTTCGCGTCACCATCGGGGACGAACAAGTAGTCGCTCCCCGCGTTCGCAGCCACAACGATGCCGCCGGCGGGAACGGGCTTCGGCACCACGTAGCTCGGCGAGGTGTACGTTTGCGCTTTGCCACACACGGTTCCATCCGCGTCGTTCTTGGTGGGATGAAGGTGGGTACCGTCGAACAGGATGCCTGACAAGGTGGGGATGTTTCGACAGCCCGCGCCATCGTAGGCCTTGAGGCCATCGAGGGCCAGCAACGCGGCCGTCCGCACGAAGCCCGAGACGGAGTACCCATACGGATCATGCGAGCCGACGCGACCATCGGCAATCCCTCGCAACGGGTAATGAGCGACATCACCGGAGACGGTGCTGTGATTGTGGTCCTGCGTGATGATGATGTCGGTGGTTTGCTCCGAGCCGAGCTGACGGATTTTGTCCACGACGCGACCCAAGATCTCATCGTTCATCTTCGTGGCGTCGATCGAGTTGTATGTCCCCGGGCCGTACGCGTGGTTCGTTGCGTCTGGCTCCTTCGACCAGAAGATCGTGAGGTCCGGCTTGTTCGTCGGGAGGATGTAATTCACGAATGCGTCGGTCAGATACGTGAACCCACGCCGGGAGAGGGCTCCGGTGCGGTCGAGCGGATTCGCGGTCTCCCGATCGTTGAGCCTCTGAATCGGAATCGGAGCTGTCGGGTCGCCATTGTTACCAGCGAGCACCAATGCTCCCGCGCTGTAGGCGTTGACGGTGTTCTTCGGAACGGCGTACCCAGCGTTCTGAAGCTCCTTCGCGAAACTCAGCGGGATCGCCGCATCCTCGTCGAGGATGATGCCCCCTCGGTGGTAATCCTGAATGAACGCGGCGCCGAATTTACCGACGGCTGCTGTCGTCAACCCTTTGGCCTGTGCCGCCTGAAGCATCGTCGAAACAAGCGTCAGCCTGCCTTGGTACGCATCTCGCACCGCTTCCACCACACCGAAGTCCTCGATGAACGCCGGGGCCAAAAAATCGATAGCGACTCCCTTCGCGTTCTTCCCCTTGGCATTCGGTGCGTACACTACGTTGCCGTAGAACCCATGCATCCCCGGATACGTCCCGGTTGCAATGGACGCGGAGTTCATCATGGTGAAGGTTGGATAGACGGCATGGTGATCTGCGAAGACGACCCCTGATCGCGCGAGGGCGAAGTAGTTCGGCATGTTTTCCGGAGTGACATCGTCCGCTCGCAGCCCGTCCCACACGAAGATGATGACCCTTCGCGGAGCTGACCCGCCCTGCTGCGGCGTCGCGGGGCCACCTCCGAGTCCGAGCACAACGAACGACAAGACGATCAGGAAAATGAATCTCTTCACTTTCATGGTTGTCCTCGTTTCTGAATGAGAGGGCGGTCGTTCTCCGCGGCGCTCGTCATCGTCCAGATGACCTCGACCACTGCGCACCGCATCGCGAGTCGTTGCCTTCCAGGTCCGCGCTCATCATGCCGCTACACCGTGTACCGGCTGAGTACAGCGGCAATCCTCCCCCAGCCGTCGATCCTGCGCAACTTGATCTGCTCGCTCACCACGAGGCTGAAGAGCAGTGTCACGGCCCGTCTTCGGTCGGGATCGAGCCTTGCGTCTTCACGCGGCGACGGAATCCGGCACGGTCCGAACTCGTGACGCGGCCGTCACAAACCACCACCTTTGCGCTGGCGTCCTGAGCGATCGTGGCCGCTTGCGGTGACGGGGACTGACAGAGGCAGCCGCGCGCAGGGTTTGTGACACCGGGTAGGTGACGAGAGGGCGCGGCGCTGTGCTGGTGCGCATGGTGGCGTTCGGCTAGACTCCCCGGCAAGTCGTCCTCAACCGAGGTGCCCATGCGGCTGATCGGGCTCGCGGTCGTTCTCACTGTCAGTCTCATTCTTGCGCCGTTCGCCACGGAGGCGCAGCAGCCAGCGAAGATCCCGCGCCTCGGGTACCTTGTTCTCGCTCCGCTCAGCGAAACGCCCTCGCCGGAGCGCGCAGCCTTCCTCGCCGGTCTTCGCGAGTTGGGCTGGATCGAAGGCAAGACGATCGCCATCGAGTACCGCTCCGCGAAATGGAATGTTGAGCTGCTCGACGATCTCGCCGAGGAGCTGGTCCGGATGAAGGTCGACATCATCGTCGCAGCGGGGGCTGGCGCGGTGCTTAGGGCCGCGAAACAGGCGACCAGCACGATTCCCATCGTCATGACGGGAAGCGCCGATCCAGTCGCCGAGCGGCTCGTCGCCAGCATGGCGCGCCCCGGCGGCAACGTCACGGGAAGTTCCCTCATGATCGCTGAGCTGGGCTCGAAGCGACTCGAGTTGCTGAAGGAGGCCGTTCCTCGAGTCGCCCGCCTGGCCGTTCTCCTGAACCCGGTCACCAGTGACAAGCTTGAACTAGCCGCGACGCAGGCTGCGGCCCGCAGGCTGGGTGTCACGCTCAAGCTCATGGAGGTGCGGAACGCGGACGACTTGGCACGCACGTTCGCAGTGCTTGCGAAGGAACGACCAGATGCCCTCACGATGTTCTTCGATGCATTGACGACGGGATACCGAGGACTCGTCGGGGACTTTGCCAAGAAGCACAAGTTGCCGACTGTCTTCGGAGCCAGGGAGTTCGCGGAGGCCGGCGGCCTCATGTCCTACGCGCCGGACATCGCCGAGGGCTTCCGTCGTGCCGCCACCTACGTCGATCGAATCCTCAAAGGCGCCAAGCCTGCTGATCTGCCGATCGAGCAGCCGACCAAGTTCGAGTTGGTTATCAATCTCAAGACCGCGAAGGCGCTCGGCCTGACGATTCCGCAGTCGGTGCTGATCCGGGCGGATCAGGTGATCCAGTAGCGCGTGCTGGCCCGCGAGCCCTGACCGTCAAGTTCTCCGGCCGCATCGCCCGCTGAGGTAGTCCCCGCGCCCCGGTGCTCGTCCAGGCCGGGGCGCTGGTGCGCAGCGTGGCCCTCGGCTAGACTCCCCGGCAGCATGCAGCTGATCGGGCTCCCGGTCGTGCTCGCTCTCAGTCTCACAGCGTTCTCAAGCAATGCCGATTCTTGAAGAAGCTCTTCGAAGGGGTGCTTTGACTTGGGCCGAGGCCTTAGATCGAACACTCGGACGCCGCCCCGACGGTGGCGCTCTGTGAGCTCGACAAGAGCCTCGCACTCGGGACGGAGCTCGAGCGGGGCGAAGCTCGATCGGTGTCTGGCCGGCGACGTGCCCGCATTCTCCGCGCGCTGCCGCGCGGAGGGGTGGAGGCGACCGTGACGAGGTCGTGCGCGAACGGGTAACGCGCGGGCGAACTCCGATGCGCGCGCGGCGATCAGGGGAACACGGGTCCGCAGCTGGGTGAGACCCCCCCGACGACGCCGGAGACGTTTCCGATCAAGGTGGACGGTGCGCCGGCGCAGTTGACCTGGAATGCACCGGCGTTGCCGCTCACGGAGATCGGCGGGCTGTTGAAGTTCAGGATCGAGTGGTGTGACGCGGAGATCCCGCCGATGGTGTTCCCGGTGATGACGGTGGAGCTTGTCTGCAGCCGTAGCGTCGCGTTCGTGTCTGCGTGGACGCCCAGGCCATTCGTGCCGCTCACCGTCACGCCCTGGAGCACTCCCGTGCTGCCGGCCGCGACGTTCACGCCGTTGAAGGTATTCCCGCTGATGGTGGTGACGCTACCCGCTGCGCAAGTCGGAAAGACCGTGAACTGGCACTGGATCAAGGCAGTCGAACCATCGAACACGCCAACGCCGTCCTGCGGATGCAGCGAGACGGTGGTGCCGAACATGCGGAGCTGGGACCCAGTGCCTGCCATGACGCCCCGCAGGCTGTTGCTTGTGATCAACGCGAACTGGATGAAGGCGCTCGCGCCGTTGAAGAGGCTGACACCGTTGCCGGTGTTGCCGGTGATGGTGACCGTCGGCGCCACGACCAGCGCCGACGACCCGTTAAAGACGCCGATGCCGTCGCCGGCGTTGCCTGAGATCGTGGAGTTCTGGATCCACAGCGACCCGCTGTTGCTCAGGAAGATGCCGCGCCCACCGTTACCGGTGATCGAGGCGTTCAGGAACTCGGCGGAGCCGCCCTGGAACACGCCGACTCCGTCGCCGGTGTTCGCCGTGAACGTGTCGAGGTTCGGGGTGAGGGCAAAATCGCCCTGACCCTGGAAGAGGTGGCCGTGAGTGATGCTGATTCCGCGTTCGGCGTTCGACGAGATTTGATTGCTGCCTACCAGGCGGCCGGACGCTCGGCCGATGTTGATTCCATGACGTCCGTTGCTCTGGATAGTGTTGGCGAACATGTTTGCGTTTGACCCGTTGAAGATGCCCACGCCGTCGAGCGTGTTGCTCTGGATCACGTTGCCCGCCGCCGCCGTCTGGTCGGTGATGCCGATGCGGGCGCCCGCGTTGTTCGTGACGTTAATCCCGTACCTGGCGTTCGACTGGATCGTGTTGCTCGTGACGGTCGCGGACGCCATCTCGACGAACACGCCGGCGCCGCCGTTGTTGTTGATGGTGTTCCCGTGCACCAGCGCCTGCGCGGATTCGTACACGAAGACGCCGTTGCCGCCGTTGTTGCTGATCGTGTTCGGTCCGTCGACGCCGAAGCCGTCCTGGCCGATGCGGGCGCTGCCAGCGCGCTGGACGGTCACCCCGCTCAAGCCGTTGTTTTGCACAGTCGAGTTCGTCACGAACCCCGCCGCGTTGTCGCTGACGAAGATCCCGCTGCTGCTGTTGTTGCTTGCCACGCTACCATCGACGTTGACGCGGCTGCCGGCGAACGAGCCGCGCGCCAAGCAGGATTTCACCATGCGCACGGCTGCTGATGCGCCTGCAGTGAGCGCAGAACTGAT
>Ga0209180_10000454_pt1 | contig 19217 bp, 20 predicted proteins | sample CZO8metaG_3_FD_188355 | JGI IMG/M metagenome (GOLD analysis project Ga0209180, IMG submission 188355) | Vadose zone soil microbial communities from the Eel River Critical Zone Observatory, Northern California, USA - CZOApr15con2H2.8 metaG... | ecosystem: Environmental > Terrestrial > Soil >...
GGCGCCATCCTCGACCGCGAGAAAGCCGCGCAATACGGCCTGGTCGCGGCGGGGCGAAGAGACCGCGCAAAAGTCCCGGAACCACAGAACGAAACGGCAAAGCCGTAGCGGGTGGCTTGCCTGCCTGCTTGCCGCAGGCAAGCTGCAAGCAGGGCTTGCCCGCCGCTGTAGCCGCGGTCTCCGGCAAGGCCGGAGTCCAAAAAACGGTCTTCAGACCGCGGGGTTCTCTGCGACTCGGCCACCTGCCGCTTGGAAGCGCCCTGCCGGTGCGCCGGATGAGCTGATTCTTTATGTCACGCTTGTGTTAACCTACGGAAACAACGAATCCCATGCCCTTTAACGACGATTCAGATTTTTTCGCAACCGCAACCGAAGAGAGCAGAGAAGCGGAGGATGCCAAGCCCACCCCTGGGCAAGTGCGCCAGCATCTCGCTGCGCTCGCCGGCGCTTATGGATTGCCCGCGTCACTGGTCCATGCCGCAGCGCAGACCGGGAGCGGCTTCGACACCGGCAAGACGCAAACCAAACCCGGAGCAAGCCGAGGCGACTTCGCGCCGGACAACAAAGCCTACGGCGTGATGCAAGTCCGCGACGATCAGATCGGCACGACCGTGCGCACCCCGGACGGTTCATCGTTTCAAATCGGCGAAGACATCAAATCCGACTGGAAAGCCAACGCGCAAGCTGGCGTGGCTTTGCTCGCACAGCATTACCAGCTTGCCAGCCTGGAAAACCCCTTCGGCAGCGATCAAGAACGCGCGCAACAAGCCTACGCCGGCTACAGCGGCGGCGCTCCGTACCGTGATCGGTACCTCCAAACGCCCCCGTACATTGACCGCTTCGCGGTCATGCCTTCAAACGATCTTCCCGCTCATCCCGACGACCGCGCCTTCTTGAGGAATTTCCTGCGATCTCAGACTTACGGCGACCAGCAGGATCCGCGCGCGCAGACGGGCTCGCGGACTATGGAGTATCGCTTCGGGGAAGATCAAGCACCCGCGCAAACCATGGAAATTCGACCTGGCTCTGCCCGCTTCGATAACGCCAATGGCAATAACCGGGCTTACGAACTGGTGCAATCCTCCCAGCAACCTGCGCCCTCCTTCGCACAAGGAACACCCGCGCAATCGAGCCCATCGCCGCTGCCCGGTCCGTTGCAGCGGCTAAAGGAAAATCCCGGCAACTTGTTCTTCGGTGATCGTGGAGCGAGCAATCTCGCACCGGGCGCGGCCACGCCACGCTTTTCCGACCAAACTCCCGGGCAAGGAGCTGCTCCCCGGCCGTCCTTCCTCAATGTAGGCCGCTTCTTTTCTTCACCGCAGGACGCAACTGCACAGTCACCAACTTCCGGCTTCCTCGCAAGGGTTGAGCAACTTAAACAGAATCCAAACAATCTACTCTTTGAACCCTTTATGCGCGGGCAGTATTTCTCGCAGGTTAACCTCAACGTGATTGCTCAAAACGAGGGAGGCAACCGGCTGCAAGGGTATTTTCCCGGCGATCCTCAGACGTATCCAAGCGCTGGCGTAACCATAGGCGTGGGGGTGGACTTGGGTAGCAAGACAGCAGACAGTTTGCGGGAACTGGGAGTGTCTGAAAACCTGATCAAAAAACTCTCTCCCTACCTCGGGAAGAAGGGGCAGGACGCTGTGGGGTCTGTGCCCCAATCTCTGACACTAACGCCTGAAGAAGCTCGGCAGATAAATCGTGCTGTAATGACAGGCAATTTCAATGATGTGGGAAAGGCCTTCAATGACGCCTCGCCAATCGCAAACTTCACGGATCTTCCCTGGCAGGCTCAAACAGTCCTCGCCGATCTTTGGTATAACATGGGCGGCGGGCAACCCGGAGGTCGAAGAGGAATTCAAAATACCCAGTTTTGGAGCCAAGTGACATCGGGTAGATGGGAAGATGCGCTGCGTAACCTACAGAACTTTGGTAGCCCCACGCGGAGGCTGAATGACAGGGCCCAGACCGACGCCACAATCCTCAAACAAGCAATTGACGCAAGGACGCTTCCGCAGTAGTGAAGCGCTCTCTTGCATCGCGCTCAGTGCGCTTTGCTTCTGGATGATTTTTGGTCTGTTTCGTATTCCGGACACTATAGCCGCGCCGAGTGAATTTCCCATATGGTGGTCACCCAGTCTTCATCTGTCCAGTCTCAAGGGGCTTGCTGAAAAGCTCCACGAACCGGTCAACATGGGCACGAATGATCCCGGACTTGACGTAAGAGACGAAGACCAACACAGGCGCCGCGTTCTTACGTGCTCTCAATATATCCTCGCAATCGGAGACGGGCTTTTTGCGTCCTCATCGTATGATGAGGCCATGGAAAGCTTTTTTTCGGAGAGGTGCTATGTCCTGCGGGATTTGCAGCGGGCAAGACCAGCGAAGCGAAGCTATGTTCTCCGCGAAAAGTGGTCTCCGAAAGCCCTTTCTGAGCTTCCACCTCTTCTTCAAGTGGGCGATGGTTCGTTGATGGAGAAAGTGGACAAGGCGCGGGCGGCAAGGCAGAGTTGGCAATCATTCGATCCCAGCCTGAAGGTTCAAAACCGGGGTCATGACCCTTTGTTCCTGTATGTCGAAGATGAGAGCGACGAATATAGTTTGCAAATTCTGGCAACGGGGGACTTCAACGGCGACGGAGTAGAAGACATCGCTGTCTCGGGTAGTGTCCGAGCAAAACAAGGAACATACCACGGAAATTTCTACTACATACTGACTCGCGACGCTTGGAGTCAATGCCTCCGGCTCATTACTGAAGACCGCCCTCCTTTTCGGTTGCATCGCTGAGAGTGAGGGGCACATGCCCGCCCGCTGCCCCCCTGCCGGGAGACTGGCGGTCGCGGCCACATCCTGTAGCTCAGGCCTTTAGGCCTGAGGCTTTTCCTTGCCGCTGCGGTTCACAGAAATCCGCAGCGAAGAATCCTCACCCCTGAAGGGGTGAGCTACAGCGGCGCAAACGAAAATTCACGCACGAAAAACGTGATCTCCCTCTGCAACGAGCATTTTTTCTTCCACGGATCACGGAACACGGGACTCGGGACACGCCGGCTTTCTTCTTACTGAAAACTGAAAACTTACAACCGAAAACTTTCATATGACCACAGCCGGCTCATTTGACGCGCCTATCGAGATTTTCGGCGGCCTGGTGACGGATATGTCCCCGGCGGACTTGCCGCACGGCGTGTCGCCCGATTGCCAGGACGTTGTTTTCAGCAACGGCGGGGTGGCGACGCGTCCGGGTATGCAGGCGCTTTTCGGGCCGCTCGCGGGGAACCCGGCCGTCAACTACATCAAAACCTACGAAACGCTGAACGCTACGCTGCGCACCATGGCGCTCGACTCGAACGGCGTGCTCTACAAAGAGACCACGCCGGGAACGCTCGCGAGCGTCGCCACCGGCCTCGCCGCGAATGCTTACGCGAATTCCACCACGCTCTTCGGCCGCGAATATCTGGCCATCAGCGACGGAAAAACCGGCAACGACCTGCCACGCCAATTCGACGACACGAATTTCGACCGCGTCAGCCAGAGCGGGCCCGGCGCGGGGCCGACGGTCGTGGATGAAAATGTCGTTGTTGCGATCTCCGCGAGTCCGAACGGCGCAACGCAGCCCGCTGCGGTCACCATTGCCGCCAGCCCCAACGGCTCCACGGAAAACGGTTTTCTCGTCACCATCACCACGACGGCCGCGCACGGCCTCGCGGCAGGCCAATCCGTGACCATCGCGGGAGTCGGCGTCGCCGGCTACAACGGCACGTTCCCTGTGGTCTCCGCACCGACCACCACGCAGTTCACCTACATTGCGGGCGCTTCGGGACTCGCCGCTTCGGGAGGAGGCACCGCGGCCTCCGCAACCGCAACGATTCAAACCACCGCGGCGCACGGTTTTGTCGCCGGCCAGCTCGTAACCACCAGCGGCATCGGTATCGCGGGATACAACGGCACCTTTCCGATTACTGCCGTTCCGGATTCGACGCACTTCACCTTCACGGCGGCAACGGGCGGGCTCGCGGCTTCGGGCGGCGGCACGGCCGCGGCGGCCGGAAGCGTTTCGCCGGGCGTGCATCAAGTCTGTGTCATTTTTCAAACGCGCCAGGGCTATCTCACCCGGCCCAGCCCGGCAACGAGCTGGACCGCCAGCGGCGGCAAGCGCGCCGTGGTCACCAACATTCCCACCGGCCCGTCCAATATCGTTGGCAGGATTCTCTGCTTCACCGGCGCGGGCGGCGCCAGCTTTTTCTACACAGCGAGTGGCACAACGCTCTTCAGCGCCAACATGGTCATCGGCGACAACACCACCACCTCCCTCGTCGTGGATTTCTCCGACGCCATTCTTCTCGCCGGCACCAACGTCGACAATCTCTTCAAACTGATCGAGCTCGGCGATTGCGCTGGCGTCCTCGATTACGCGCAGCGTCTCTTCTGGTGGGGCGAGCGCAACAAAATGAATAATTGGCTGAATCTCGGTTTCGACGGCGGCTTCACCGGCCCTTCGCTGCCGCACTATCCTCTGGGCTGGATACCCGATGCCGTTTTCGCGCCCGGCGCCACCGATGAAGAGAACTTCGTCGTGTGGGGCGCGGCCTTTTCCATCGTCGGCAACGGCACGACGCCCACGCGCGGGCTCATGACGCAAGGCGCCGTGAAAGACTCGCTTGGAGCGCCGCTCATCCAGGCCAACACGGACTACACCGTGCGCGCCCGCTGCGCGCGAAACTCCACGTTGAGCCAGGGCACGCTGCACATTCATCTCTTCAGCGCCTCCGGCGGAATCAACACCACGGGCCTGCAACTCACGGCGGCGCAGCTCACCAGCGGCTACGTCGAGTACACCGCGCAGCTCAGCGTGCCGCTCGCCACGATTCCGAGCGACCTTCTCCTGCGCGTCTACGCCGACGGCACGCCCAATCAGAATGGCCAGTTTTACGTTGATTCCATCGAGATTTTCCCGACCGCGCGCCCGGTGAACGCATCGCTGGTGCGCGCCAGCCGCGTCGAGGACCCGGAGAGCTACGACGGCATTGACGGCCTGCTCAGCGTCGCCGAAAACAACGGCCAGGCCATTCGCGCCGCATTCAAGCTGCGCGAGCGGCTTTATTTTGTGAAGGAACATTCGCTCTTCGTCACGCAGGACGACGGCACGAACGAGCCGTCGCTCTGGGCCATCGCGGAAGTTTCCCGCAAAGTCGGCACGCCCTCCGTGCGCGGCGTGGGCCTCGGCGAAGACTGGGTCGTCATCGCGCACCGCACCGGGCTGTACATTTTCAGCGGCGGCGAACCGGTCAAAATTTCGCAGGAAATTCAGCCCACCTGGAATCAGATCAACTGGCAATACGGCCACACGCTTTGGGTTACTGTGGACACCAAGGAGCGGCGCATTTTTGTCGGCGTGCCGCTCGGCACCGCCACTTCGCCCAGCAAAATTCTAATGCTCGATTACCGCGATTTGGACGACGCCGACCTCATCGCTTCGCGTCCGCCGATCAACATCACGTATACGGGCCGCAAGACCGCGACGGACAAAACGCGCAAATGGTCGCCCTGGACCATCGCCGCGAACGCCTGCGCGCTCATCGAGCGCGCGAACGGCGCTGCGGTCGTCGCCATCGGCGGCGGAACGCCCGGCGTCGGTGGTGGCGGCGCGACCGGGAAAGTTTACCAGCTCAGTGACACACAGCTCTCCGACGATGGCGCAGCGATCCCGAGCTACTACACCACGCATTATTTTCCTGAGCGCGCCGTCGAACTGGCGCTCAGCCTCGGCGCGCACAGAAAATTGTTCAGCTATCTCACGATGTTTGTCGAAGGGGCAGGGAACTTGTCGCTGACCAGTTTCACGGATTCCGTGAGCGCGCCGCAAACGCAGCAGCCGCTTCCGCTCAGCTCGCCTTCCATCAAGGATCTCGAGCTGCCCATCAATGTCCTGGGCGAGCGCGTGGCGTTTCAGGTCAGCACCAATCAGCCCGGCGCGTGGTTTCGCTTGCAGAAATTCACCCCCTCGGTCCGCACCGACCCCTGGGCCCCCGTCCGCGGCTTGAACTGAGTCGGTCTTTCCACTGTGAAGTCGTCGACCAAAAGGCGACCAAAAGGCGATTGGTTAGAGCGGTGCAATGAGCCTATAATGTAAGCGTGAGAAATTTGACTCTTCCCATCGTCGTGGAAGCCGACTCCGACGGCTATTTTGTCTCCTGCCCCGCGCTTCAGGGTTGCTACAGCCAGGGAGACAGTTACGAAGAGGCTGTTGAGAACATCAAAGACGCCATCCGCTTGCATATCGAAGACCGCCTGGCCAACGGAGAAGAAGTTCCAGAAAAAGTTTCTGTCAGTCTCTCTACCGTCGAAGTCGCCGTCTGATGGTCAAACTTCCGCGCCTGACCGCACGGGAAATCATCGCCGTGCTGGAGAAGGCAGGCTTTTCACTCGCCAGGCAAAGCGGCAGCCACATGATCTTCAAAAGCGCATCCGGCAAGCGTGCGACCGTGCCGTTCCATTCCGCGAAAACACTCCACCCGAAGGTTCTGAAGAGCATTCTTCGTGATGCGGACTTAAGTACCGAAGATCTCGAAAAGCTGCTGTGAGCAAGCGCCGCGCAGTGAAAGCATCTTTATCAATTTGATAAAAATGGACGCTGCTTGCTGGCAACCAAATCCATGCTGACCATAGCCCAACTCGCGCCGCTGAAGGACCGCGACCCGTATCTCTACGAAACGCTCGTGAAGATTGTCGCCTCCGTGAACGCCACCAGCCAGCGCGCGGGTGTGGACCCGAACACCCCGGCGCCCGCGCCTTCGCCGATCGCTTCGGTCACGGTGCAGGCCGCGAACGGCTGGTTCGATATTTCCATCACCGATCCCTCCGACGCGCGGCCCGGACTGTTTTATTTCGCGGAATCGGACACGACGCCGGCGTTCGGCGCCCCGCGCGTCTACTTCATGGGCGCGTCGCGCAACATGTACGTGCATCTCGGCAACCAAACACTTTTTTGGCGGGCCTATTCGCAGTACATCGGGTCGCTGCCTTCAGCCCCGGTGACCTTCGGCGCGCCGCCCATCGCGGTCGCTGGCGGCGGCTCAAGCGGTCCCGCGCCATTGCCCTCCAGCGGGAGCGGCGTTTTCCCGAACGGCATCCCGCGCGGCGGAAACGGTTTCGGCATCCATCCCGGTTCGCGCGTCGTACGGCAGACCGTTTTGTAGAGGCCGGGCTTCAGCCCGGCATGCCGCCCTGAAGGGCGGCATCTACATTTTCTTTCAGCCCCGTGAAGCGCTCCGAGATTCCGATGCTAATCCGCGAGTATCACGAGAGCGATCTGCACACGCTGCGCGCCATCCACGCCGCACAAGGTTTTGACTACGCGCTCCCGGACCTAAGTGATCCGCTGTTCGTCACGAAGCTCGTTCTCTCCGACGCGAACGCAGCGGGGGGCGGAACCTGTCCCGGCTTGGCCGGGAGCCCGCCATCTTCGAGCTCCGGCTCCGGACACAACGATCACGCTGGAATGGAAAAAGCTGCCGCCCTAAAGGGCGGCGGCCCTACACACGACCGGATTCTCGGCGCGGCGCTGCTGCGCTTGACCGCGGAAGCGTACCTGCTGCTCGATCCGCGCGCGGGCGCTCCGCGCGAACGCTGGCAATGGCTGCTTGCGCTGCACGCCGCCGCGGAACGCGACGCCTGGCAGCGCGGCCTCGAAGATGTGCACGCCTGGCTCCCGCCGCCCATCGCGAAAAAATTCGGCAGGCGCATCGCGCGTCTCGGCTGGCTCCGCGACGACGCCTGGACACCCTACTGCAAGAGATTAGACATGTCGAATCTCGCGCCTCCAGAAAGGTACCCATGACGCACTCTGCTCGTTCTCTGGCAAGTCTCCTGCGCGACGGACTACAAACGCTTGAATATCGCAGGAGTAGCGGTGTTGCTCCTGAGGAACCAAATTATGTTCTCCTCGAGCAAGGCCACGGCCAGACACATCCGCAGGCACAGGCCAAGCCTCCGTTGCGGACGTTACAGGGACCTGTGATGGCCTCTGAGCAAGAAGTCAGGGACTACCTCGCTTCTTTGGCAAAAGCATATGATTTGCCCACAGAACTTGTCCATGCCGTCGCAAAGACCGAGAGCACGTTCGATCCCAATAAGGTGCATAAGAATCCTCCTCATAGAGACAGGCACGGAAGGCCGGTGCCCGGCAGCACAGATTATGGACTCATGCAGATCAACAGTAGGAAAATAGGACGGGAGTTGGTGAAGGACCCTCAAGGAAACAAGTTCAAAATCGGAGAAGATGTGAAGTCCGACTGGAAAGCCAATGCCCGAGCTGGCGTTGCAGTTTTGGCCGAGCAGTACAAAGTCGCAGAGATCGAGCAAGGCGCGGTCACAAGCGAGAAGGATCGCGCGCAGCAAGCTTATTCGGGATATAACGGCGGCAATGGCAATCGTAATCGCTATTTGCACGAGACACGCGACGGGCTACCGCACAACAAAAACGACCAGCATTTTCTGCAAAACTATTTAGACGAAAAGAAAAAGAGGTGAAACCGTTGCCAACGTAAAGAGCACATCAGCGGAGGGGGTAATGGTCTGGATTCTCTCGAAAGGGCACTATATCTCAGGGCAAGTTACTTATGTGGACTACAGAAACGTGGGATATAATTGGGGCTGTACGTAATGCGCGCTATCTTTCTCCTCTGTCTGGTGTTCGCTTCCGGCATCCCTGCCTATGCCGCTGGCGAGCCTGCTTGCTCGCAGGGCGAAGGAAGTGTCACAAGAAAATTGGAAGGATTTGAACTCCAAATCGCGCCGTATCCGGACGCGAACAATCCGGACCTCGACGAATGCGAGGCCGAGATCTACGACGCGCGCGGCGACGTCATCTTTTCCGAACACGATTGGAGCTTCGCCATAGAGCTGGCAGGCGTAGACGTGAATGGGGACGGCATCCCTGACATCGTCTTGGAAGCATACTCCGGTGGCGCCCACTGCTGCTGGACATACTACATTATTTCGCTTGGCTCCAAGCCGGGTCTAATTAAGAAAATTGAAAACGAGCGGGACGCGGCTTTCTACAAAGACGACGAGAGTGGCCGGATAGAAATAACCACTCTGGATGGCGCGTTTGACTCCTTCGACGGCCTGTGCCACGCATGTACTCCATTTCCAGTCGTCTATCTTCGCCTCGACGGCGCGCAGCTAATGGACATCAGCCCGGAGGGCAAGGTTGTGTATGACCAAATCATTGCCGAAAACCAGAAGGCGCTGCGCGCGAGAGATCTGCAACGTCTTCGAGCCCTGAGGAGCGACCACTCTGGCCCCAAAGTGTCCGCAAAAACTGTAGCCAGGGCACTCAACATCGTTCTTGCTTATCTCTACAGTGGACGGGAGATCCAGGCTCGTGAAGCACTTCGCAGGATGTGGCCGCCATTCGATCAAGAGAGAGTGTGGAAACTCATCCTGGAAACACGCCACAACGGCATTTTGTGCTATACGCGCAAAGATTCCGCTTGTGGAGCAGACGCAACTGCCGGATGAGCAGGAAGGAAGCAAAGTAAAGGAAGGGAAGAAGTGGCGGCGCGGCGTCGGCAGGCTCTGCCAGCCGGAGTAGCACTCGCCTGTTCGCTTCCTTTGCTTCCTTTACCTCCTCAACCTCCTTTACGTCCTTGACTTCCTCAGCTTTGTGAAATCACTTTCGACTTTTATCTTTGAACTTTGAACTTTTTAACTTTCTCTATCGGAGGCTCCCATGGGACGCGGCGCACAATCCACAACACGGCAACTGACCGACCAGGAGCGCGCCAGCATTGACGCGCTCAGCCAGCAGCTCTTTGGCCAGCAGCAGCAGGTTGGCAACACGCTGCTGCCGCAGTTTCAAGGCATTCTGAACAATCCCGGCCTCAGCGCCGCGGACAAAGCCGCGGTCACGGGACAATCGCAGGGCGCTCTCTCGAGCGCCTTCGATGCGCTGCAACAATCCGCGCAGAACCGCCTCGCGCGCACGCGCAATTCCGCCGGCTTCGGCGAGCTCGCCGACGAGCTCGCGCGCCAGAAGGGCATTGCGGAGGCCGGCCAGGCGCAGAAGAACCAGCTCGCCTTCACCAACACCGCCTTCCAGCGGCAAATGGCCGCGTTGCAAGGCCTCTCCGGCCTCTTCGGCATCGACTCGAATCTTCTCGGCCGCACGCTCGGCATTCCCGCCGAGCTGCTGAACGTGCGCGCCAATGCTTCGCGCAACTCCGGCGGAGGATTCTTCTCGGCGCTCGGTTCCGGCCTGGGCTCCACGCTCGGCGCGCTCCCCGGCGCGTTCTTCTAGTCGCACAAGCAGTCAAACGTTTTTTCAGCAGCCGCACGCCGGAAATAAATGAGGTTGAGGAAGTTAAGGAGGTAAAGGATTCGGAAGGCGAAGCTCTTGGCGCGTCCATCGCTGAAACGGTGTGGGCGGGTCCTTTACCTCCTTTACCTCATCTACTTCCTTTGCTTCCTTTACTTCTAAAGGATCCATCCATGCCCGCACATTGGTACGGCATACTGACCGCGCTTGTTTCCGCCGGCGTGCAATTTGTCTTATTCCTGCGCTGGCTGCATCGCCGCATGCGCAACGATGAAATCGTGCGCGCCTTCGTCCGCGACATCGCCACAAATCATTTGCCGCACATCTACAACGCGCTGCAAAAAATCGCCGCGCACCAGGGAATTGAACTGGACGAAACGCCGCTCGTGCGTTTCGTCGATTTGAACGGACGTCGGCGCTGGTAGGCGGTTCCACTCGTCGAGTCTTTGGAACTCTTAGACAAAATAAGCTCTTGGACTTTTCAACATTCGGACTTCCCCGTGGGCCCACCTTCCCAACTCCTGACGCTGGCGCGCAAAGCGGCCGTCGCACAGTCGCTCGATCCCGCCCTCGTCTGCGCAGTGGTCGAGCAGGAGTCCGCATGGAATCCCTGGGCGATGCGCTACGAGCCAGCCTTCTTCACGAAGTACGTCGCGCCCTTATACACAAACAACAAGGTCTCCGCGACCGAGGCCTACGCGCGCGGCTTTTCCTGGGGATTGATGCAGGTGATGGGACAAGTCGCGCGCGAAGCAGGCTTCGAGGCCCTCTTTCTTTCGGCGCTGTGCGATCCCGAACAGGGACTCGCCGTCGGCTGCAAAGTTCTGCGCAAGAAATTCGACGCCATGGCCGGCGACACCACGCGCGCGCTGCTCGCCTGGAACGGCGGCGCCAACCCCACCTACGGCGCGCAAGTCCTCGCCCGCCGCTCGCATTATTTGTAGCTCAGGCTTTTAGGCCCCAGGTTTTTCCCCGCGCCACTTATATCAGCGGCACATGCAGGCGCGCAGCATTCCCTCGACTTCGCTCGGGATAAAGCTGCGCCCCACAAAACGAATCGCAGGTCAGCTTATGCCCTCACAACTTTTGATCAAGCTCGCGGCAATCGCAATCGCTGTGATTCTATGTGTCGCTCTCGTCGAAGGCTGGCGCGCGGACCGGCGCGACCGCGCGCAACTGAACGCCGAGCTCGCCGCAACCAAGCAGCTCCTGGCAGCCGCTGGCGCGCGCCAGCACGACCGCGATACGCAGCTCGCGCAAACTCTCGCGGCCCTGGCCGCGGAAAAACGCGCCGCCGTCACGCCGGCGCAGATCGTTCGCAACCTTCCAAACGAAATTCCTCTCCCGACGCCAATTACTCTTCAGGCTGACCACGCATCCTCGCAGGACGCTTCAGTGACTCCCGCCAACGCGACGAACGCGCCGGCGACAAGAATCGCCGGCGCTTCGTCCGCCAACAATGCCCAAGCCAGCGCCCCGGCTCCCTCAGCGTCGCAGCAAAACCAAAAGGCAGCGGCTGGGGCAGCCGTCATCCCCGCCGAAGACCTAAAACCCCTCTACGACTTCGCTCTTGACTGCAAGGCCTGCCAGGCGAAGCTCTCTGCTGCCCAGAACGATCTTACCGACGAGCGCAAGAAAACCGCCGCTCTCACGCATGAACGCGACGATGCCTTGCGCTTTGCCAGGGGCGGCAGCGCCTGGCGCCGCGTCGGACGCGCCGCCAAATGGTTTCTGCTTGGCGCCGCCGCCGGCGCTGTTGCCGCCAAGGTCGCGCACTAGCGAGCCGCTCTTGCGAATTCGGCGCGTTCCTAGGGTATAATCCGCACACTGAGTGAACTCCAAGGGCTCACCCTAAGATGTCGGAAACTCGAACGTCGCCGGGCCCCGAAGGGCCCGCCCTTCAAGACAAGAAACTGGTTTCCTGGAAAGAGATCGCTTCCCATCTTGGCCGCGAAGTCCGCACCGTGCAGCGCTGGGAGAGGAGCGAGGGGCTTCCCGTCTATCGCCACGAGCACCTGAGAAAATCAACGGTTTACGCCTTTGCGAACGAGTTGGACGACTGGATCAAGAAGCGCCAGCCCAAAGACGATCCCGAAGCCGACGCCGCCTTCGAGCCCGAACCGGACGTTGGAGACGTGTTGCTGGGTTCGGAGAACGGCGACGATGCAAAAACCGATGTTCTTCCCGTCCAGCCTTCGCCGCCGAAATGGAAGCGGCCCGTTCTCGCCGCGGCTGCCGCAGCGGTTCTGTGCTTCGCCGGATATGGCGTTTACCGCTGGATTCACCCCAGGATTCTGCCGCCGGAAAAAGTCCGCCTCGTGGTCCTGCCTTTCAAGAATCTCAGCGGCGATCCCAAGCAGGACTACTTCAGCGCCGGCCTGACCGACGAGATGATCACGCGGCTGGGCAATCTCGATCCGCATCGTCTCGGCGTGATTGCGGCCGAATCTTCCAATAGGCTTTCCGGGAAACCGCTCGGGGAGATTGGCCGCGCCCTCAATGTCCAGTATGCGCTCGAAGGCAGCGTGCGCCGCGACGGCAACCACGTGCGCATTGATGTCCAGCTCATCCAGGTCAGCGACCAAACACACCTCTGGGCCGATTCCTATAACCGCGACCTCAACGACATCCTGCTCGTTCAAGACGAAGTCGGCGCCGCGGTCGCAAGCCAGATTCAACTGGCATTAGCCACCGCTACCGAAACAAGCACCTCCAGAACCGCAATACGCTCGGTCAATCCGGAAGCATACGATGCTTATCTCCGCGGCCGCTTCTACTGGACCAATCGCGGCGACGTCCGCAAGAGCATCGAAGCCTATCAGGAGGCGATCCAGAAAGATCCCCAATACGCTCTCGCCTATGCGGGTCTCGCCAGCTCCTATGCTCTGCTCGGGCAGGTGCCTTATGACGATATGTCACCCACCGAAGCCAAGCCCAAGGCCCGCGCGGCTGCCGAGCACGCCCTGCAACTTGACCCTTTGCTCGCTGAACCTCATGCCGTCCTCGCCAATGTCTCCTTCAGTTACGACTGGAATTTCGCAGTCGCGGAGCAGGAGTTTCAGCGCGCTTTGGCCCTTGGACCGAATAACCCCACTCCGCATCTCTGGTACGGCCACTTCTGCATTGCGCGCAACCGTCTGCCGCAGGCGCTGGAGGAAAACTCCCGCACGCTGGACCTCGATCCCGTCTCCCCTCTGTTCAATACCGTCCGCGCGGAGATCTATTATCACCAGCGCAACTACGACGCGGCGATTGCCCAGGCACGCCGCACCATCGAGCAATATCCTAGGTATCCGCTTGCATACATTTGGCTCGGCTCTGCCCTTCGCGAAAAGAAAATGTACAAGGACGCTTTGGAGCAGTTTTCCCAGGGGCGCAAGTTCTCCGGCGACCATCCCGTCATGATCGCTTTGTACGGACACACGCTTGGTCTCTCCGGCGACGCTGCCGGCGCTCGCAGAGCTCTCGCCGACCTCCACGGCCTCGCGCAATCGCGCTACGTTTCCTCGCTCTACTTCGCTGCTGTTTACTTGGGCCTCGGTGACAACCATACGGCTCTCGACTGGCTTGATCGAGCCTACAAGGAGCGCAACGACCGCCTCCTTTATCTCGCCGCCGAACCCATGGCCGACCCCATTCGCTCCGATCCGCGCTTCACGCAGCTCCTCGCAAAGGTCGGCGTGCACTAAAAAGTTTCTGAAAAACAGCCCAAATCATCGTTCTGAGTCGCTGAAGGCAGCGAGGAAGCTCTTGCCCTCGGCAGGGAAGCAGCCCGTTAAGCAGCAGGGAAGTGGTTCCCCTCAGGAGCACCCCGAACCAGAATTCAAAGAATCGCTAAGGGCGGGGCGGCCCCTCCCATTTCTGAGAGGGGCCGTGTGGGGCTCGGGTCTGGGCACTATTGGCTGTTCTGATCCTGCTCATTGCCAGTCGGGGTGGCCAGGAATCCGTGCCGCGCCGGATTGCCTCGCAGGCGGAAGAATCCAGAGACCTGGCCGCTGCTGTTGGGAAATGGGGCTGTGGCGATTACCGAATTGTTCGCCGTGTTGACCTCCGTGATCCCGCCGCCTCCGTTGCTCACATAGACGATCGGGGGACTGGTGGTCGCGTTTCCCGTATCCTGCGCCGCACCGGGCGTGGGACCACCAAACCAGGTGATCAGGGTGATCAGCACGGACCGAACCAGCCACTTCTGTGCCATTTTTCTGGCGTAGTCCATGCTCCGCCGAGAAGTGTTAAGTAAAATCCACATTTCCATTTTTCCTTTCGTGGAATCCTGCTTCGGACTCGGACCGACTGGCCCTGATCCTGGCCAGACCGTGTCCCGTGTGATAGGCCCCTACTGAGCAAATGCCGCAGACGATCTCATCCTGGCCAAGGAATCCCCGCGAGACGCCCACAGAATCGTCCGATCCCGGACGCTCTTCAAGCGACAAGGGACGTCAGAGGGCGTTTCGCGGCGGATGTCGTCACATGTCGCGGCCACCCGCCGTCACGATTCCAAGCCCTTAAACATGCAAGAGGCTCAAGCCGCTTGCAGCGGGGACAAGCGGCAGGGAAGTCCCTTCAGACCCAAATCGAAGACAACAACATCTCCCAGAAGGAGTTAGTTCCAACAAAACGCGAATCCACGCGCACGGGATTGTCATTTCGATCGTTGCGGTCGCGCGCGTTGGTCATCGTAGCACGATGCCGTTCACCCGCGCCGTTCTGCCGCCGCTGCCTGGAAAAACCCGCTTTCGCCAGCGCGCGGTTCGGCTCCATAAATCCTTGTCCTCTCCAACTCCGACGCCAGCTTGCCCCTTCCGGCTGGCGCACCCCCCGCGCCAGCCGGACAGCCCTCGGCCTCCGAAGAGGCGCTGTTGGGTGAAAGGCAAACAGGCGCCCTACGCTAAGAAACCTGTGCAAATCCCCAAAATACCGCTTGACATCGCGTCCCATAAGTTATATTATGTTAACTTAGAAATGAGCCCCACGAACGCACCCTGGCCCAGCCCGCCCATGAACCTTTATTAGGCTTCCACTCCCCTCCCGGCGTTTCTGCTACTTTTTGTCGGCCGGTTTTCCGGATTTTTGCTGTGCGAGTTCGTAGTTGATGTACTGCTCAAGCAGGCGTGCATCGGCGCCAACAAGGCGGCGGCCGTTCACAAAGACCGTCGGCGTGCTATTGACTTCCAGTTGTTGACCGTTCGCTCGGCTGGCATTGACGGCAGCGCCGGGTTCCGGGCTGGCCATGCAGCTCTTGAACGTGTCGGCATTCAATCCGGACTTGCCGGCGTAATCCGTCATCATCGTCCAGGCGTTCGCGGCCGAAATGATTTCCTGATTGCCATAAATGAGGTCGTACATCTTCCAGAAGGCCTTGGGGTCCTGCAGGTAGGCGCAACGGCCGGCAATCGCCGCGGTGCGCGCCCAGGGATGGAGTTGCTCGATGGGAAAGTCCTTGAAGACCACGCGGATCTTTCCCGCGTAGTTCGGCAGGATGCCGCGCACCACATCGTGAAGGCTCTTGCAGACGGGGCACTCGAAGTCCGAGTACTCCACAAGCGTGACAGGAGCATTTGCGTCGCCCATCGAGGGCGCGTCGTTCATTTGGATCTGTGCGCGGGTCTCGGCAAGTGGGTCCTTGGCGAGGTCCGAGAAGTCGCCCCGAAACAGGAATTTTCCATCCTTGCTCACGTAAAACTTGGCGGCTTCCTTGTTTTCACCAATGGTCACATCAATGTTGGTTTCCAGCAGACCTTCGACTGGGGATTCTTTCAGCGGCCCGACGACAACCTGGACATCCGGACCGAAGGCGTACAGATGCCGCAGATACGCTTCGACGTTTTTCTGTGTTTGCGAGGGCGCACCCGAGGCGGGTACTGCCGGCGCGGACTTGGGTTGCTGCGCGGCCACAGCGGGAGCAAACACGCTTAGAGCGAGAATTGCGGAAAAGCTCAGGGCTGTTTTCACGGAGGACCTCATCATCTAAGGAATGAACTTCTGCGCGATCGGGAACGGCCGGCCAAAGCCAAAAGCGCGCGAGGTGATCTTCAGCCCCGGCGCGGACTGCTTGCGTTTGTACTCATTGCGGTCGACCAAAAGCGCGATGTCGCGAACCAGCTTCAGGTCGAAGCCATAGCGATCGGAAATCTCCTGCGGATTCCTCAAGTCTTCGATGTACGCCTTGAGGATGCGGTCCAGCACCTCATAGGGCGGGAGACTGTCTTCGTCTTTCTGGTTCGGGCGCAGTTCCGCCGAGGGCGCTTTCTCGATGGTGGACCGGGGAACCACTTCCCTGTCACGATTAATCCAGCGCGCCAGCTCGTACACCATCAACTTCGGAACGTCCGAGATGACTGCAAGACCGCCAGCCATGTCTCCATACAACGTGCAGTAACCAACCGCGAGTTCTGATTTGTTACCGGTGCTGAGGACCATCGATCCAAATTTATTCGAGAGCGCCATCAGATAGTTTCCGCGAATGCGCGCTTGAATGTTTTCTTCGGTCACGTCCACCGGCCGGTCTCCGAAGGCCGGCGCGAGCGCCCGGCGGTAGGCTTCAAAGACTTCCGTAATCGGCACGCTGATGAATTGAATGGCCAGATTCTTGGCCAGGGTCACCGCATCGGCCTTGCTGCCTCCCGATGAAAAAGGCCCGGGCATGGAAACGCCGAGGACATTTTCGGCTCCAAGCGCATCGACTGCGATGGCGGCAACCACCGCGGAATCAATTCCGCCGCTCAAGCCAATGAGGACCTTCTTGAAACCGCACTTGCGAACGTAATCTCGCGTGCCGGTGACCAGAGCGCGGTAAGCGTAGGCGATTTCCTCGTGCGGCTGTCCGTGGATCTCGCCCTCCCCGGTCACGGTATCGAAGAGAACCAAATCTTCCTCGAAGGCGAGGGCTTGCGCGGCGACATTGCCCTCCGCCGTGAGGGCCATGCTGGCGCCGTCGAAAATAAGGCTATCGTCGCCGCCCACCTGATTCACGTAAACGATCGGGCGGTGATGATTGATGGCAATGGTGCGCAGCATTTCCAGGCGCAAGGAACGCTTGTCGAGGGTGTAGGGCGAGGCGGACACATTCAGCAGCACCGTAGTTCCCTGCTCAACGATTTCCGTCACCGGGTCGCGTTGATATCGCTGGCTGGCCCAGAAATTCTTGTCGTTCCAAACGTCCTCGCAGATCGTGATGCCCAATTGCTCGCCGCTAAACCCGAAAACCGACTGGTGATCCGCGGGCTGAAAGTAGCGCGATTCATCAAAGACGTCATAGGTGGGAAGCAGCATCTTGCTCTGCTCGAAAACCACACGACCCCCGCAGAGCAATGCGGCTTTATTGGCGATGGCTTTGCCTGTCCCATTCGCGACGCGCCCGGCGTAGCCCACAACGGAAGCCAGGGGAATCTTGGCGGCAAGCTCCTTCAAAGCGGTATGGTTTCGCTGGATGAAGGCGGGGCGTTCGAGAAGGTCCTGAGGAAGATAGCCGCACAGACAAAGCTCGGAGAATACAGCGAGATCGGCGCCGCGCTGCTTGGCTTGCGCTGCCAGGCTCAGGATGCAAGCCGAGTTCCCTGCAAAGTCGCCAACTGTTGGATTGAATTGAGCGAGCGCTATCTTCATGCCCGGACTTTAGAATACGGACGGAACTCGCAGATTGCAAACGGCAGCGCGCACAGTGTGGCCTGCATTCTGGCATCAGCCCTTCTGGCCCGGTTTCCGCGCGAGCAGGCTGGCGATTCCCTGCCCGGCCCGCAGCTCGCGATAAAAAAGCACACCGAGCTGCGGGAACGCCTCGCGGAGCTCGCCACTTTCGAGCAGATGAGCCGGATTCCGCGGGCCAGCCGTAAAATCAAGTTGCGCACGCGTGTAAGTCTCAAACAGGAGAACGCCGCCCGGGCGAAGAGCGCTGGGAATCTGCGGAAAAAGCGACCGCTGCAGATATTGAATGCACAAAATCAGGTCGTAAGAACGCTCCGGAATCTGGGTCCTCTCGAGATCTGCTTGCATCAATGCCACGCCACCGTGCGAAGACCGTGTGGCCCTATCGAGGCTGAGGATGCGCCGCAGTGCGAGGCCAACGGACCGCGCTCGAGTCTCGACAATCTCCAGAGCCGCGCCGGACCAATCCACCGCCGTGACATGCTGGCCGCGCGCCGCAAGAAGCAGCGTGTGTCTTCCGCTCCCGCATGCGATGTCGAGCGCGGGCCCGGACGGCAGGAGGGGCAACAGCTCGCGCACAATGCTGGCGGGCTCGGAAGCGGGGGCTTCAGCCGCCAGCCTGTGCTTTGCATCCCACTCGGATTGACTTGAGGGCATAAAAAAGGCTCCTGAACTTAAGCTCAGGAGCCCAAAGAAAAGCTGTGAAAGCGCTTCGCCGGACCGAATTAAACGCTGAACGAACTGCCACAGCCGCAGGTGCTCTTCACGTTGGGATTGTTGAACTTGAATCCCGCACCTTCGAGTGTCTCGATATAATCAATCTCGATTCCATCCAGATACATGGAACTCATTTGGTCGACCGCGACCTTCAAACCGTCAAACTCAAAAATCTGGTCCGCATCGCTGGTCTGGTTTTCAAACGCCATGTGGTACTGGAAACCGGAGCAGCCGCCGCCCACCACGGCCACCCGAAGGGCAGTCGGCACGGGGCTCTGCATGTTCATGATTTCCTTGACCTTGGAACTCGCTATGGGCGTCAGGTGGATCATAAATTCTCTTGGCCTCCGCTCGCAGGCACTCCTGCGCAGCTATCTACTCTCACAGTATAACAATAATTTTGCTCAACTGCATAGTGCACAGGTTCCTGGGGGCGGGCGACTTTAAAGGGCGAAAGGGGCTAATATTCTTTTCGGGTGGTTATTTCCTTGCGTATGTTATACGCTCGGAATAGGAGGGCCACCGTATGCCCCAA
>Ga0209180_10000460_pt1 | contig 19012 bp, 13 predicted proteins | sample CZO8metaG_3_FD_188355 | JGI IMG/M metagenome (GOLD analysis project Ga0209180, IMG submission 188355) | Vadose zone soil microbial communities from the Eel River Critical Zone Observatory, Northern California, USA - CZOApr15con2H2.8 metaG... | ecosystem: Environmental > Terrestrial > Soil >...
AAACCAAGATACGCCACCACCCTGGAAAGGGGAATAAAGAGCAATGTCTGCGGGACGAGGTAGGTGAGAAAGATGCCGATGCCAAGGCGCTCTCCCCAGCGTCCGGAGAGGCGGGCCAGGGCGTAGGCGGCGGGAACAGCGAGGACCAAGGTGATGGCGACGACGACGACACCGACGAAAGTGGTGTTGCCAAGCCAGCGGACGAAGCGGGTTTGGGTGAAAAGAAATCTAAGGTGTTCGAGGGTGGGCTTGGCGTTGAAGACGAAGGGGTTGTTCTCCATCGTGTAGAGGTCGAGGTTCTGCTTGAAGCTGGTGATCACCATCCAATAGAAAGGGAAGGCAAGCAGGACGGTGAAGATCGTGATCACCAGGACGTGGACGAGTTTGCCCCAGATGCGCTGAGAGAGCTTCATCAGCATCAGGTAACCTCAGCGCGATGAGCAACGCGCAACATGAAATAAGCAATGAGCACCAGCAACGGGACGAGGAACAGAGAGATGGCGGCGCCAGCGGCGAGATCGCTTCCCTGAATGCCGAGGGCGAAGGCAAGCGAGGGGAGAGTTTGTGTGGAATCAAACGGGCCGCCAGCGGTGAGGATGTAGACGACGGTCATATCGGTAAAGGTGAAGATGAGGCCGAAAAGCACGGCCACGCTGAGAATGGGCCGCATCATGGGAATGACGATTTGGAGTTGCGTGCGCCAGAATCCGGCGCCATCCACGGCGGCGGCTTCGGGGATGTCCTTGGGAATGGCGGTGCGCCCGGCGAGAAGAATGACAGTGGAAAAAGGCATGAGACGCCAGCTATGCACTAGGAGGACGGAAGCGATGGCAAGATGCGGTTCGCCCAACCACATGGGGGCGTTGAAAGGCTTGTAGAAGTGCAGCGCCACCAACACCCAACTGATGACGCTGTAGATGGAGTCCAGAATCCATTTCCAACCGATGGCGCCCAGCGCGATCGGGGCGACCCATGGAAGCAAGATCAGAAAGCGAATGAAGCCGCGGCCACGGAACGGTTTTTCCAAAGCAATGGCGAGGATGTTGGCGCCGACGATCACGACGATTTGAGAGCAGATGGTGAAAATCAAGGAATTGCGGATGGCGACGCGAAAACTGGGACTGTGCAGAATGCTGCGGAAGTTTTCAAGGCCCACGTAGTGCAGCTCGGTGTTGCCGATGCGGGCGTCGCTGAATGCATAAAAAATAGCCAGAAAAAAAGGCCCGGCGACCAAGAGCAGTATGTAAAGAACCGCAGGAGAAAACATGGCGGCCCCAAGCAGCGGGCTCTGAGCGGCGCCAATAGATTTGATTTTGCGGCGTGCTATTGCCACGACACGGCCTTCGGTTCAACGCGCTTTTCGGTAGCGCGATCGAAAAATTTCAGCTCGCGCTGGGGAACGGCAAAGTCATAAGCGCCACCCAGAGAGAGATTTTGCGCCGAAGAGAGACGCGAAAAAACTTTCTTGGCGTCGAGCTTACCGCCCGCCAACGTGCCGGAGACAATCCACTCCGAGCCCAGGTATTCGATGTTTTCAACTCTTAAGCGGAAGGGCACGACATCGCCGGCCGCCGACGAGGCAGGACGGAAATGCTCCGGACGGAAGCCGACGATGACGTCGCCGAGCTCAGCGAGATTCATGGGCGGGGAACCGAGAAAGGTGGCGACGAAAGTGTCGGCGGGATTGTCGTAGACTTCGGTGGGAGTGCCGAGCTGGCGCACCACGCCCTTGTTGAGAACCATGACGCGGTCGCCCATGGCCATGGCTTCGACCTGATCGTGGGTGACGTAGATGGTGGTGGTGCCGACGCGGCGATGAAAGCGCTCGAGCTCCTCGCGCGCGGAAGCGCGGAGCTTGGCGTCGAGGTTGGAGAGGGGTTCGTCAAGAAGGAAGACGGCAGGCTCGCGCACGATGGCGCGGGCCAAAGCCACGCGCTGGCGTTCACCGCCGGAAAGCTCGCGCGGCTTGCGGTCGAGGAGCGCGCCGATGCCGAGGAGCGACGCGGCCCATTCGACTTTGGCTTTGTGAAGCTCTTTCTTTACATTTTGAGCCTTCAGCGGAAAGGCAATGTTTTTGTACACAGAGAGGTGCGGATAAAGCGCATAACTCTGGAAAACCATGGCGATGCGGCGCTCACGCGGGGAAAGATCGTTGACCACGCGGCCGCCGATGAGGATTTCGCCGGACGTCGGGGTCTCCAGGCCGGCGATCATACGCAAGAGCGTGGTCTTCCCGGAGCCGGAAGGCCCCAGGAAGACCAGAAACTCGCCCTCGCGAGTTTCCAGATTCACATTGTTAACAGCTCCGAGTTCTCCTTCTTTGAATACTTTTGTCAGACTGCGCGTGACAACGACAGCCATCGAGTCCCCGTCCTGTTATTTCCATCTGGCAAAAATACGCTTGTACTCCTCTTCGGCAGCCTTGGCGGCGTTTTCCGGAGTTTCGTCGCCGCGCGCGACTTTGGCGAACATGGTGGGGATGATCCACGCTTTGAAAGCTTCGTCGATGGCGGCGGTGCCGTAACCCGGATAGCCGATGTTGGTGGCCCAATCGAGGACGTCGCCGAGGACCTTGTACTTATCCGGGGGATTAGCCCGCGGATCGTTGGCTATTTCCTGCTTCAGGTTGGGAACAGTGCTCGGGAAGCACGGGAAATTGTAAAACTGGCCGGCAAGAAAGCCGTCGTGGAACGCGTCGATGTAATCGATGAGGAATTGCTGCGCGCCGTCTTTGTTCTCGGCGAAGTCCCAGATGACGTAGCAATCCATGACGTGCTCGGCGGCAATGCGGCGCACCGGACCCTTGAGCGCGCGGGAGACCATGATCTTGGCGTCGATGGGCAGATGCTCCCGCTCGGACTGACGGGTGATGGAGATGGCGTTGGCGACATAAGAGACGCGGCCAGCGAGCATGGCCTGGTTGTTGGAGGGAGGAGTCCAGGTGAAGACTTCGGGAGTTTCGGACTCCTGATAGAGAGCCTTCATGTACTTGAGAGCCTCAATGGTTTCCTTGGAGTTGATGGTGACGTTGCCGGCTTCGTCCTGCTCGGCGCCGCCAAAAGACCAGAGAAGCGCGCGCATGGCCATGCTGGTGTCGAGTTCTTGGGAGAGCCCGAGACCGCAGGGATGGCCAGACTTGTCGCGGATTTTCTTGGCGCCGACACGGAGGTCTTCCCAGGTATCGGGGCCGTTGGGGAAACCGGCTTCAGTCCACCAATCTTTGTGCCAGTTGCCCGGATCGGGAGTGTAGGCGTCAGAAAAAGCGAAGTATCTCTTGGTCTTTGGATTGTAGGTGGACTTGTGGGCCAGGTCGATCTTCTTCCCGTGCTTTTTCTCCACTTCCTGGTAGACATGGGCCATGTCGATGGTCTGCTTCTCATAGGCCGCAGGCGGGGAAAGAAGCATGAAAAGATCGTGACCCTTCTGCGCGGAAGCTTCGGAAGCGGCTTTGGCGGGGAGGTCCACAAGATTGATGTGGTCGACGATGACGTTGGTATTGTTCTTCTGTCCCCATTGTTTGCAGAAGGTGCCATCGAACCAAGTGTCGTAGGCGGGGACGAAGTGGCTCCATTGGAGAATTTTCAGCGTTTTCTGTTCCGCGGCAGCGCGTTCCGGGAACAGGAAAAAAGGACCGGAGCCCGCGCCGAGCGCAAGAGCGCCGCTTCCAGTCAATTTAATAAAGTCACGACGTGACAGCCCCTGATCGTTCTTTCTGCCCATGTCGCTAGCCCTCCTTTTTGATATGGCGAAATCCATCGGCTTACTGAGTAACGTGTGACGCACCATGGGGATCTTGTTTCCCCAGCTTTTTATGATTCCTGGCCGAAGCGCTTGATGTCTTCGGGGCCTTCCGCGAGCGGCAACTTGGCGCGGCCCTGTACGAGTTCGCGAATCTGTTCGACGATGTCGGGATTGGCGAGGGTGGTGATGTCTCCAGTGTCCATACGATTGGAAATCGCGGCGAGAACGCGGCGCATGATCTTGCCGGAGCGGGTCTTGGGCATGTCCGGCACGACCTGAACGGTCTTCGGCCGGGCGATCTTGCCGATCATGGTCTCAATCGTGTGCGTCACTTTTTCGGTCATCTCCTTGGCACTGGTCGTAACTCCCGGCTTGAGCGAAATGTAAACCTCCGGCACGCGGCCCTTGACTTCGTCCACCACGGGTACGACCGCCGCTTCGGCGACCTCCGAGATCGTCAGACAAGCCGATTCGAGCTCTTTTGTACCCAGCCGATGGCCGGCCACGTTGATGACGTCATCTACCCGGCCAAGGATTCGGAAGTAACCGTCTTTGGCGAGTAATGCGCCGTCGCCTGCAAAGTAAGGCCAGTCACGCCAATCTTTGCTCTTGGGATTCTTGCAGTACTTCTGGTAATACGTCCGTACAAAGCGATCGCGGTCTCCCCAGATGGTCTGAAAGATCCCGGGCCAGGGATTGCGGATGCAAATGTTTCCAGCCTTCTGGGAACCAGCAGGCATCTCCTGCTTATTTTCGTCGTAAATGATCGGGTAAATCCCGGGCACGCCCGGCCCCGTGCTTCCTGGCTTCATCGCGTCGATGGCAGGCTTCGTACTGCAAAGGAACCCGCCGTTCTCCGTCTGCCACCAGGTGTCGACAATCACGGCCTCGCGCTTGCCGACGGCGTTGTAATACCATTTCCAGACTTCCGGCTCGATCGGCTCGCCGACGGTGGTCATGTGCTTGAAGTGGCAGTTGTACTTTTTCGGCTCGTCGGGTCCGGCTTTCCTCAACATGCGGATGGCCGTCGGCGAGGTGTGGAAGATATTCACATCGAGTCGCTCGGCGATTCTCCAGGGACGGCCAGCGTCGGGGTAGATGGGAACGCCTTCATACACGATGCTGGTGGCGGCCAGGGCGAGCGGCCCATAGACGATATAGGAGTGGCCGGTGATCCATCCGATATCCGCCATGCACCAATAGACGTCCTCGGGATGGATGTCCTGAATGTATTTGGAAGTCCCGGTGACGTAGGCGAGATAACCACCGGTGCGATGCTGACAGCCTTTGGGTTTGCCGGTCGTGCCGCTGGTGTACATAAGAAAGAGCGGGGCTTCGGCGTCCATCGGAACCGGCTCGACCCTCTTGCCGCGAAAATCCTTCAGGACTTCGTTAATAAAGTAGTCCCGCCCTTTGACCATCGGCGATGCGGAGCCGTACTTTCCCGGATGGCGTTGCCACACGAGAACCTTGTCGATGGTTTGGCCCTCCCGTTTGGCGGCTTCGATGGCGAGGTTCGCAGCCGCCTTATGGTCGATGAGTTTGCCGCTGCGATAATAGCTGTCCGTGTAGATCAGCACGCGGCTGCCCGAGTCCGCCGCCCGGAGGCCGCAGGCTTCGCCGCTGAAACCGCCGAAGACGACGGAGTGGACGACGCCGAGCCGCGCGCAAGCCAGCATGGTGATGGGCAGCTCCGCAATCATCGGCATGTGGATGGTCACGCGGTCCCCGGTTTTCAGTCCGGCGAAATCGCGGAGAAGAGCCGCGAGTTCATTCACTCGGCTGTAGAGCTCCTGATAGGTGATGGCGACCGGCGCTTCGTCTTCCGGCTCCGGAACGCAGATAAGGGCCGCCTTGTTCTTGTACTTCGCAAGATGCCGATCAACGCAGTTGTAACAGACATTCAGTTTTCCGCCGACAAACCACTTCCAGAAAGGCGGATCGTTGGTATCGAGGACCGTCTTCCAGCGCTTGTACCAGGTCAGCATCTCGGCGTACTCTTCGTAGCACTTCGGAAAGTTCTTTTCGCTGAAACGCGCCATCACCTTTGGGTCGGTCAGATTCGCCTGTTCGATAAATTTTTTGGGAGGATAGAAGACCTCCTCTTCTTTCCAATGAACCGCAATCTGCGCTTCGCTTACCTCAGTTCCGCTTTCCAGAATTCGCTTAGTAGCCATGATGCGGATCTCCTTTTTATTTCGATTTTTGAGTTATTCTACGTCTCAATTCGCACTCCAGCAATCGAACCCCATTTCTTTGCGTCGCTGGCGGGCGACCGGCGCGCAACCCGACCGGCCGAGCGACGTGGTTGGCCTCGCTCGCGTCTCTGCCTTCCTCATCTACAACCAAGCAGGATCCGCACTCATGCCCAGCCAGCCCCGGTTCACGGCGGCGAGCCGGGCCGGGGTCTGATTGTCTCTACTCCGCAGACGGTCTTCCGACAACTGATATTCCGCTAGAGCCCGGCTAAGGCGGGAAGCTTCATGTCTTCGCGTGGCCCGGAACCTGGGGCCGCTTCGCCGCCAGTTCGCAGAGCAGCGCAACCATCGCCAAGCCTGCCGCTAGGTAGAAGGCAGCCTTATAATTGTGGTACCTGTCAAACAGTCGGCCTCCAGCTCTCGCGGCGAAGTAGCCGGTCACGCCCCACGCCGTGAACAGCATGCCATAATTGATGCCTGCGTTCTTCGTTCCCCAGAAGTCGGAGGTCGTGGAGGCATTGACCGAGAGCTGAGTGCCGTAGCACCAGTACACCACGAACACCATGATGTACAACAAGGTGACATTGGCGCCCACGGCGTACAAGATCGGCATCGCAACAGCCGAGGCGGCAATCATTAACCGCAGGACGTTGAGGCGACCAAGCGCATCGGACAGCCAGCCCGAGAGGATTCGGCCACTGGCGTTCCCGAACGCCCCAACGAAGAGGGTAATAGTCTGCAACGCGGTACTCGGAACGCCCTGACTCTTGGCGAAGGGGACAAGCTGGCTAATCACCATGAAGCCAGCGAAAGTACCCAGGGCATAGGCGATCCACATGAAGTAGAAGGTGGGTGTCGCCAGCACTTCGCCCGGCCTGAAATCATAGGCAGTTGCCGCAGCCTTCGCCGCCGGTGCCGGCGTCCATCCAGCCGGTCTATATCCCGCCAGCGGATTCTTGAGCAGGAACGCACCCACCATGGTCATAACCAGGAATATGCCTCCCAGAATCATGAACGTGGTTCGCCAGCCATAGTGTGGGATGAGGTAGAGATTGGCCAGTGGCCCGAAGATGGCGGATCCGCCGCCGTACCCCGCCACGGCTAGCCCGACCGCCAACCCCCGCCGGTCCGGGAACCACTTGGCCATCACGGGAATCGGAGTCGAATACCCAAAACCGTTGCCGATCCCGCCCAGCACTCCAAAACAAATAATGAGGTAGTTCAAGCTGGTTGTGTAAGCACAGAGGAAGAACCCGATGCTGACCAGCAAGCCACCCGTCACGGAGACCCAGAAAGGTCCAAACTTGTCTTGCATCCGCCCGGCGAAGACGAACGAAATCGCGAACACGATCACAGCCCACCCGAACACAGAGGATGTGTCTACCCGCTTCCACCCGAACTCTTTCTCGAGCGGGGCTACGAACACGCTCCAGGCATAGAGTGAACCGAGGGCGAGGTTCATGGAGAGCCCGCCCACAACCCGCCACCACCGACTGATCGAAACTTCGGCTGTCGCCTGTGCACCAGTGGCCATTGTCTTAACCTCCTTCGAATGCGGACCCCCGGTCCGCGCCCCAGTTCAGCCTGTTACCGCCCGACGAATCCCACAGCAAACGTCGCCAGGTAGGCGATGTAGGCAAACGTCTGGTTTCCCGTCGGAGAGAATATCGGGGACAAGACCGCAGCAAGGCTTCCGAAAATATAAAAGTCATACCACTCGATCATGGTGCCGACGGCGGAGGCGAGAATGACTCTCCAAATGCCGTATTCGGCGGTACCGCCCATGGGGATTGCGTCTGCGCGGCTGGCCATGCTTCCTCCTATGAACTTTAGACCTGGTCTGACACCTCGGTAGGCTCGGGCGAGCCGGGGACCTAGTGCTCGCGGCTCGCCAGAAGACTACGCCCAGCTTTGGGGTTTAGAAAGTGAAAATTGTTCCGAACTCATTGCGCCACGAGTGCGCCCGAGTTGCCGGCAAGCCTCGGAAAAATTTGCTGCCAATCGTCGCGGCACGCGTGTTGATGTAGCTTGTTTCCTGAACGAAGGTGACCCACTTGTTCAGTCGGTAGGTCAGCGAACCCGTGTCCAGATCCGTACGGGCGAGACCGTTTGCACCTAAACGGCGAACATCTCGGGCCACCGTTCGGTCGGTCCCATACGACAAGTGCAAAACCCATCCGGAGTTGTGGCCCTCTGAATTGGAGTTGAAGATGCGTGAGAGGGGGAAGCTCGCCTCGAGGAATCCGCCCAAGCCCCGAACAGGCCGGAAGCTCTGAGCAACGATCGGGTTGCCGTTGCAATTAAACGTGGCTCCGGCTCCTGAACCGCCTGGGCATCCGAACAAAACGGTGCGACTGTCCAAGGCCGTGATCGGCGTAGCCGTCGTTGAAAACACGGTGGTGGGAATCGTGAACGCCCCGTTTAGGTCGTTAAAAACGTCGTTGACTTGGCCACCGAATGGAAACCGCAGATCGCCCCCCTGGTAATACTTTCCAGTGAATGTGACCCACGGCGTCGGCAATTGCGCTTCGGCGGTCCAGATGTTTTGGGGATGGTCGATTTGGAGGCCCCTAGGGAAAAAGCCCCTGATTGAACAGGTTGGCGTCCCGCAGCCTGCCGCTCCAGGAATCACGGTGATGGGGAGGTTGAGGAACGGGATGATCTCGTTGATTCGCGCGTGGTGGCCACTGGCGATGAGTTGCGCCGGCGCAACGCCCTGCCAGCTATGCGAGAGCGGGAACTGGAAGACGATCCGGCTCTCTAGGGCTGGTTGGTTGCTTTCTGGGCCGGCCCGGTCACCAAACCTTGCCCGCTGTTCGTCAGTGAGCGCTGAGGTACCCGCTACCGGCAGCACGATTGCAAACTCGGGCTGAATCTTCAGATCACCGGAGTGAAATTGTACGCCGGTTCGAAACATCGGTGCGCGCTCCCAGAGGGAGCCCATTCCGATCGCCGTCCCGGTGGTTTCGAAGAGGCTTGGCAGCGTCGAAGAATAGAGGGTCCAATCCTGGCCGAACTCCGCGAACCACGGCAGGCTTCCACCCAGCTTCGTGTCGAGCCGCGCCCACGCCAGCCGCGTTCGGAATTGGCCATTCCGGGCTGAGCTGATGTTTACGCTGTTCTGGTTTGTGAAGTCGCCTTCGTAATCGGCTTCGACCCTGCCGGTGACCACAATGCTTGAGTTTTTAGGAACCCATTCGAACTGGCTGCCGATGCGGAAGGCCCGCGCTTTGATATGGACTTGCGGGTCGCCCGTAGGTCCTGTGTCGCCGCCGATCATGAGTGGAAGCGGAAAGTCTTGGCTGCCGAAATTGGGGCCGCCGCTCGATGCCGTGTCGGAGACCGCGCTGGCTTTGAAGAACCCGTACAACTTCATATTCGCCCCGCTGCCCAGCTTGATGTCGGGAATCAGCCCGCCTTGCTTCGGGACGTCAATCGGCAAGACGCGCAGAGGCGCCACTGCGGGGATGACCGCCGGGGCAGCCGAAGCGGCTTGATCCGAAGGCCGGGTCCCCGACGGCGCGACGCTTGAAACAGGAGCGACATTCGCACCATTGTTGATGGGCACGCGGTACACGGCAGCAATGGCGGTAGGAGTGCTCGCTCCCGCATTAGAAGCGTTTGTCAAGCCGGGCGTGCCGACCGTTTGGTCGTAATCAGCCTGGGTGATTACGCCCTTCATGAGAAGCAGTTTGGCCAGCCGCTGATCGGCATCGTTGGCAGACGATGCCTGGATGATTTGCGCCACGTCGTCAGCGGTTAGGATTCCTTTGGCTTGGAGGACGCGCACAAGCGGATTCACAGCCGGCTTGGATTCCGTCTGCTGTTGCGCCATGCCGCAGTCGCTACAGGCAAGAATAGAGAACAAGCACACTACCAGAAACATCACCACCCGAAATGTTTTCCCTCTCATCTCGAATACCCCCCTGTGACTCGCCAATGGAATGGGAGTCAGGTCTTCAGACGTGCCAGGACCCAAAACGCCCCGTACATATACGTCTATGCTGCCGTTGTCAAGAAATCAGTTCACAGTAACGGGCAAGTGAATTGCCTCGGCTCTCATCTCCGCCTACAGGTCTTAAGCACGAACTCCTATGGCGGCCCGGCCCCTCCGGGGCTGCCCGTGGAGCAATGTGTGGAATCGTGATAGAAAATAATCTCGAACCTTCACAACGCCATATTCCTGTTCTTTGCCGGTGCTCTTGGGGGCGCGATCAACGCGGTCGCGGGCGGGGGGAGTTTCGTGTCTTTTCCCATGCTCCTGTTCACAGGAGTGCCGCCGGTCCCCGCAAATGCCACGAACACGCTGGCACTGTGGGTGGGCACGACGGCCAGCGGCGGAGCCTATCCTCAGAAATTGAACCTTCCGCGACGCATCATGATCCCGTTGGTGGTTACGAGCGTGGTCGGAGGACTCGCCGGGGCGTTTCTCCTGATCAAGACGCCTGCGCAAACGTTTCTGCAAGTTCTGCCATGGCTGCTGCTCGGAGCGACCTTGCTGTTTGCGTTTGGCAAACGTGTGACCGGACGCACCCCGATGGGAATCTCTCACGACGCAAGCACTGCTGCTGTGACGGGCGCCTCCGTCTTCGAGTTCATGGTTGCAATCTACGGCGGCTATTTCGGCGGCGGGGTCGGGATCATGAACCTGGCGATGCTGGCGGCGCTGGGCATGACCGATATTCATGCGATGAACAAACTCAAGGTGATCCTAGGCGGAGTCATCAATGGCGTCGCAACGCTTACGTTTATTGCCACGGGGGTGATTCTATGGCCGCAGGGAATTGTGATGACCGTCGGCGCAATCCTGGGCGGCTATTCTAGCGCGCATTATGCGCAGAAACTGCCACAGGCGTGGGTGCGCGCCTTTGTCATTTTGGTGGGGACCGCCATGACAATTTACTTTTTCATCCGCGGTTATCGCTAGAGGCCACAGAAGAGTGTGCCAAGCACATCGATTTTCTCTTGTCTGCAACAACTTTTGATATAGTCCCCGCTATTATGAACTAGCCACCGAAAACTGCGTCCACTGCGGTAAGAGCGGGATTTGCAGGTTGAATTCGGGAAAGGCGAGGATGGAACATGGCCGAGGTGGAAGCCAAGGTCTTTCACATTGAAACGCTGCGCGAATTCAGCACTCGCGTGTTCCTTCACTTTGAGGTACCCAAAAACGATGCGATGCAGGCTGCCGATGTGCTCGCTTGTGCGGACCTGCGCGGCATAGATTCCCATGGGGTAGCCCGGCTGCACACCTACTTCGACATGCTCAGCCTGGGGCGCATCAATCCCAGACCCAAGATCAGCCAGGGGCGCTCCACATTGAGTACCGCAACCGTAGACGGCGACAACGGCCTGGGATTAGTTGTCGGTCCCCAAGCGAATCGGATGGCCATGGACATGGCAGAGAAAGCCGGCTCCGGTTGGGTTAGCGTGCGGAACACCAATCATTTCGGCATTGCCGGCTACTATGTCCTGAAGGCCCTTGAACGCGACCTAATTGGCTGGGCGATGACAAACTCTACCAAGCTGGTCGCACCCCTATGGGGCGCGGAGCGCATGCTGGGCACCAACCCGATTTCCATCGCGTTCCCCGGCAAAGAGGAGCCTGCTATCGTGATCGACATGGCCACTAGCGCCGCCGCGTTCGGGAAAATCGAAATGGCTCGGCGGAGCGGAGACGCGATCCCTTCCGGTTGGGGGATCGATAGCGAGGGCCGTGGCACGACCGATCCCGGCGGCATGCTCGCGGGCGGGGCACTCTTGCCGCTAGGTTCCGATCGCGAACGCGGAGGACATAAGGGCTACGCCTTGGCCATCATGGTTGACATGCTGAGCTGCGTGCTCAGTGGGGCGAATTGGGGCCCGTTTGCACCGCCCTTTGCTCTCCGGCAGGAAACTCCCAAGCGCAGCGTCGGCAAAGGAATCGGCCATTTCTTTGGCGCGATCAAAATCGATGGATTCATTGAACGTGATGCTTTCAAGCGTCAGGTCGACGACTACATTCGAACATTCCGTGCCACAAAGCCAGCACCAGGCACGAAGGGCCCCCTGATTCCGGGCGATCCTGAACGGGAAGCAGAGCGGCTGCGGCGTGAGAAGGGCGTGCCGCTGATCTTGCCGGTCGTCGAGGAGTTGCGCGACATCTCTGAGAAAACAAGTATACCTTTCGACTGTCACCCCTGAGTAGGCGGCCTCCGGTAGGCCAAGGCTGCTGTCCGGTGCCCGAGCAAAGTTCAGTCCCTTCGTCCATCGGGAATTCCAACTTAAGATTTGTGGACGCCGATTTCAATGTGACCGTTGGCGATTATTTGTAGAGAGAATCGACGGATTGGCCGCGGATGGATGCATCCAGGAGCTGAATCGTGTGCAGCACCGGCGTTTTCTTTCCTGCGCGGGCGAGCGCAGATTGCAGTTGCAACACGCATCCGGGATTTCCGGTAATGACGGCGTCGGGGTTCAGTGGAGTGATGAGCTGCGCCTTGCGATCGCCAAGCGATCTTGCAGCATCCGGCTGGACAAGGTTGTAGATTCCGGCGGAGCCACAGCAGATGGCAGCTTCGGGAATTTCAGCAAGGTCCAGCCCAGGAATGTTCGCAAGCAAAGCGCGGGGTTGGGAGCGCACACCCTGTGCGTGCTGCAGGTGGCACGAATCGTGATAGGCCGCGCGTAATCTTAAAGGACTGCGCCGGGCATGCGGTTCGAGTTCGCCTAGGAATTCGCTTATGTCTTTGCACTTTGCAGCGAATTGTTTGGCTCGATGCGCGTATTCAGGATCATCGCGCAAAAGGTGGCCGTATTCCTTGACATTCGAGCCACATCCGGCAGCGTTTGTGACGATGGTTTCAACGTTTGCGGGCTCGAAGGCGTCAATCATCCTTTTCGCAAGTTCCACCGCTGCAGCCTCCTCGCCCGCATGCACTGGCAATGCTCCGCAGCAGGGTTGCGCCCGCGGTGCGACCACTTCGCAACCCTCGGCTGCGAGAACCCGCGCGGTCGCCGCATTAACTTGCGGGAAAAACTCGCGTTGCACACAGCCCAAAAGCAAACCAACACGACGGCGCTTGGCCCCGATGGCTGGCGTAACTTCCGGAACTGCCTCCCTCGCCCCGAGCTTGGGAAGCAATGCTTCCATCGATTGCATCTTTTTGGGGAGCAGCTTCAGCAGGCCGGAGCCGCGCACAATGGCCTGCAATCCTGACTTCTGGTAGGCAAGCAGGGGCAATCGCATTAACCGCAGGCGATCAGGCCGGGTGAAAGTTTCCAACACCAGGCGTCGATGGAGTTTCTCGACGGGCGAGCGTTCGGTGTTTCGTTCGATTTGCGCGCGCGTGGCCTCGATGAGTTTTCCGTAGTCCACGCCAGAAGGACAAGCAGTCATGCACGCCATGCAGCCGAGACAGCTATCGAAGTGGCTAACCCATTTCGAATTCATCTCCGCAACACCATCGCCCGCAAGTTTCATGAGGTAAATTCGGCCGCGGGGCGAATCCATCTCCTCTCCCCACATCACATAAGTGGGACACACCGGAAGACAAAAGCCGCAGTGCACGCATTTGTCAATGATTTCAGTGGAAGGTGGGTGAAACGCGTCGAAGGCGCTAACGCGAGCCGTGTTTGCGATCGAATCGGCCATTAAATTCCCCCCCCAAACCGGCCCGGATTCAGCGTGCTCTTTGGGTCGAGCCGTTGCTTCACGGCGCGCTGCAAAGGAAGGGAATCACCGGCATTACCCCAGGCATCGAACTCGGGCATTTTTTGAGGGCGGTGGAGGAGGACGAGGGAACCGCCCTGGCCTTCCAGTTCGCGTCGCAAGAGGCCGAGAGCACGATGCAAGGGTTCAACCGCGCCCTCCAGCCGGAGCCATCCGATCCCCGTTGCATATATGAGCGCTCTCCACCTGAGCTGAGAGGCATTGGCGGTGCGTTCGAATAGCTCGATCATGCGCGCCAAGTTCGACGGTAAGATGGTGACTTTCGCGATTGCCGTGCTCTCTGGGTCGGAAAACCCCCATAGGTCCTGGCGTGCGGTCCATACGGATGCGGTCTTTGAAAGACTTGGTAGTCCAGAGAGATTTCGCAATTGCGTCTCCTGGGCGGCTAGGCCCACCTCTGTACCTTCGAAGAGGATGTCGGAAATTGGCTGGGTCTCGCCCGAAAACCTCGACTGGAGAGCGGCATGCGCGAGTTTCGAATCTTGGACGGCGTGAACGAACCGTTGTGTCTCATCGACGTGGGACGTAGGGATGGAAAGAGACACGGTGTTGCGTGGAAGAGGGTGGAGACGGAAGACGGCGCGAGTGATAACGCCGAGCGTGCCAAGAGCTCCTGTGACGAGCTTCGGGAGGTCGTAACCGGCGACGTTCTTCACGACCTTGCCGCCGCTGCTGGCGAGCGTGCCGTCTGGGAGGGCAATGGTAACGCCGATGATGAGGTCACGGAGCGCGCCAAAACGCAAACGGAGTCCGCCGCTGTCGTTCGTGGACAGGACGCCGCCAACGGTAGTTTTTTCCGGCCAGAGGGGATCGAGCGCAAGCCGCTGGCCGTGTTGCGCGAGGGTTTCCTGCAATCTCTGGATGGTGCAGCCTGCCTGGACGGTAACAGTAAGGTCGGCCCAGGCGTGTTCGATGATTTCGTCGAGTCGCGCGGTCGACAAAATCAAATCCGCACGCGATGGCGGATTTCCCCAGCGAAGTTTCGTGCCACCGCCACGAGGGATGACCGCCAAACCTGCTTCATTAGAAAGCCGCAAAACTTCCGCAAGTTCTTTTTCGGTCCCCGGATCAACGACGAGTTTCGGACGAACTCCGGAGACTGCGTCTGCCGGGCTCGCCGGCCGGACATGCTCCGGGCCGAGGAGCGCGATGATGCTGGAGCAGAACGGAGAGTGAATCGCGGCCGATTGGGATTTGATCGCGGCGTCCATGGGTCAGTAGTAGTCCATGATCAAGGAGGAGCGCGAGCAGGCTTGCGCCAAGAAAAGCAATTGTAAGCTCCCGCGCTCCAAAGACGGGCGCATCAAAAACGCTCCGCGATGCCGGCGGACTCGAGCGGATGCGGCACGTACTCGCCGGGCTTTTCGCCACAGAGGCGCGTCGTCGGGAAGACTTTCGTGGGGTTTGAGAGCTGCAACGGATCGAAGGCGCAGCGAACGCGCTGCATGGTATCCAGATCGGGCTCAGCGAACATCTTCGACATCATTTTTTTCTTTTCCTCACCTACGCCGTGTTCGCCGGTAATGGAGCCGCCCGCGGCGATGCACAATTCGAGAATCTTGAAAGAAAGTGCTTCGGCGGCTTTTTCCTGGCCGGGAATCCGGCGGTCGTAGAGAACGAGCGGATGTAGGTTTCCATCGCCTGCATGGAAGACGTTGGCCACGCGCAGTCCAGTTTCCTGGCTGAGGCGCGCGATTTCGCTCATCACTTGCGGGAGAGCGGTGCGCGGAATCACGCCATCCTGGACGATGTAGTTGGGCGAGATGCGTCCCATCGCCGCAAAGGCGGCCTTACGACCTTTCCAGACAAGTGCACGTTCCGCGTCGGACTGCGCCACGCGAATCTCCCAAGCACCATTCGATAGGCAAATTTCGTTGACATGGGTCATCAAGGCTTCAACTTCAGCGGAGGGGCCGTCCAATTCCACGAGAAGAAGGCCGCCGCAGTTGGGGTAGTTTGCATGGACTGCTGCTTCCGCGGCCTGGATCGCGAGGTTGTCCATCATTTCGATTGCCGCCGGAAGCATGCCTGCGGCGATGATTCCACTCACGGCGGCCCCCGCTTCGTTCGTGGAAGGAAATGCGGCGAGCAGAGTACGGATGCATTCGGGCCGCTTCACGATGCGCAGAATGACTTTTGTGGCGATGCCGAGCGTGCCTTCGGAGCCCACGAAAACGCCCGCGAGGTCATATCCAGGCGTGTCGAGTGTTTTTCCGCCGAGATGGACGAGCGAACCGTCGGGGAGGACGACTTCGAGGCCCAGCACATGCGTTGTCGTGAATCCATACTTGAGGCAATGCGCGCCGCCGGAGTTTTCCGCCACGTTGCCGCCGATGCTGCAGACCGATTGCGAGGAAGGATCGGGCGCGTAGAAATATTCCTGAGGCTGAACGCGTCCGGTGACATCCAGATTGATGACGCCGGGCTCGACGATCACGCGAGCGTTCAGAAAATCAACCTCGAGGATGTGATTCATTCGCGCGAGGCTAATGACCAGGCCGTTTTCCACTGGAAGAGCGCCGCCACTCAAGCCCGTGCCAGAGCCGCGCGCGACAAAGGGAATCTTTTCCCGGTGGCACAAGCGGACAATTGCCTGGACTTGCTCAGTGGAAGTGGGGAGCAGGACAGCGCGGGGCATGACGCGGAAATTCGTCAAGCCGTCACACTCGTAAGTGTGCAGTCCTTCGGGCGAGGAAATCAAGCCGCGTTCACCAACAATCGAGCGAAGCTCTTGGAGAATGTGGGCGTCCACTAAACCCTCACCGGATACTCGGCTGTCCGCCGTGTCGGGCATGCAGCGCAATTCTAGCGCGGAATGAAGAGAGATTCATCGTTCGCAAGAGCCACGGGACGATGCAGAAAAATCCCATGCTTCCGTTGGAATGACGAACTCTCGATTCGCCGTGATCTCTAAAGCAGCTTGCGCTCTCAATGGATAAAGTTCAACCCACTCGGGATGAACTGGGGGAAAACATAGGCGTACATCATGACGATGATGCCGACGATAGCCGCAAGGGCCACGGAATGCCAAAAAACGAAGCGGAAAATTGAACCTTCATTGCCGACCTGGTTTGTGGCCGCGGTGGCAATGCAGATGGATTGCGCATCAATCATTTTGCCCATCACGCCGCCGGCGCTGTTCGTCGCGCACATCAAAATATCAAAATGGGGAGTCAAATTGAGTTGCTGCGCCGTGATTTTCTGCAAACCGCCGAAGAGCGCGTTCGAAGAAGTGTCGCTTCCGGTCAGCGCAACGCCGAGCCATCCGATGAACGTGCCGAAGAACGGAAAGAGCCAGCCGGTGCGCGTGAACGCCAGTCCCAGAACCGCATCCATGCCGGAGTATCGCGTGACGTAACCTAAACCCAGCATACAGGTCATCGCGACAATCGCGAATCTCAGTCGCACCAGGGTTCGGCCGAAGATCTGGAACATTTTCCCGGGCTTGAGGCCGAGAATTACGCCAGCAAAAAGGGCGGCGAAGAAGCAGCCCGTTCCTGTTGCGGTTAGCCAGTTGAAATCGAACCGCGCGGCTTCTGCGGTAGGCTTCTGCACCACTGGCGTGGTTCGAAACACTTTGCCGTGCAAATACGGCCAGTCCCATCCCGCTGGCCCAGGGCGCACTTTGCCATCAGCCATCACGACTTTGAAGGACGGCGTCGTAGCTCGATTCATTGCCAACTTCACGGTGGGTAATCCCCACACGAGCACGAAAACCGAGAGAATAGCGAACGGCATCCAGGCCTTGGCGATTTGGCCGGAAGAGAAGTGTTTGACGGAGTCTCTTGCCTCGGCCGCGGTCACGGCCTGTTCATCCGCAAAGCGCCAGATTTTCTTCGGTTGCCAGAAGCGAAGGAAAACCAGCGTGGCGACCATGGACACGACGCCAGCGGCGATATCCACCAGATTGCTGTCCATGTGGTTGGCCCAGAACCACTGCGTCGCGGCGAAGGAGCCGCCGACCACGAGGATGGCGGGGAAGACTTCGAAAGTTTCTTTCCAACTGACCATCGCGCGGACCAGCCAAAAGGGAACGATGATGGCGGTAATCGGAAGAATGCGGCCGATCATCGCATTGAGGTCGCTTTCGCTAAGTGCGGTGACGGCTGCGAGGGTGTGAACCGGAGTTCCGATGGCCCCCCAGGCGACCGGCGCGGTATTGGCAATCAAGTTCAGCGCGGCGGCCTGGAAGGGTTTGAAGCCCAGGCCGATCATAAAAGCGCCAGCGATGGCGACCGGTGCGCCGAATCCGGCGGAACCTTCGATGAATGCCCCGAAGCAGAACGCCACGAGCAAGAGCTGCAGACGGCGATCGGGAGTGATGGCAGCGACGGACTGCTTCATGATTTCGAACTGGCCGGTCTCGACAGAAATGTCATACAAGAAGACAGCCGCGATCACGATCCAGACGATTTTTAGGAGACCGAAGGCCGAGCCGTAGAAAAAACTGGTAACGGCGAGGCGAGCGGGCATGCCGAAGACAAGTATTGCGACGACGACGGCTGTTGAGGCCCCCGCGACGGCACAAAGATGCGCGCGGACCCTTAATCCCGCAAGCAGACCCAGCAGCACGATGATCGGCAGCGCCGCGACCAGCGTCGAGAGCCACCAATGTCCCAGGGGATCATAAACTTGTGTCCAAGTCACAGTCAGTCCTCCTGCGTGCGATTTTTGCGAACCCCGGCGAGCCTAACGCACCTGAGTCATGGCCGAAGGAGGAGGGCGCATCCCAACCCTCTCATCAGCCCGGAACCTGGCATTTCGGTCGCTGAGATACTTCCTTACCGCGTTCTTGTCAAGCGATAACTGCTCCTGGGTGGCTCCTTGATTTGTAGCCGCCGGAGGAACAGGGTGATCAGGCAAATCTCTGGCACTAGATTGCATCAGAGGCGTTGTAAACTATCGCTGAGTTTTTGAGATAGATAAAGGCGCTTGACGTGTTGTTTGAGACAGTCTTCCCCTTTCTGCTCGCCGCAGCACTTCCTGCTGCGCCGCTATTAGAGTTACCCAAGCCGCATTCCTCGGGTTCTGGGTTGAACGAGCCCCGAAACAGCTTTTCCTCCGAATCGCTACAGAGTTCCGATGACGGCAAGCACGCGTTGAGAGGTACGGTCGTGAATTCGGTCACCGGTGAACCCACCCGCGGTGCGCTCGTGCAGATTTATTTCAACGGCCAAAGTTCAATGCTCACGGGACCAGACGGCAAATTTCAGTTTGAAGGACTTCCCCAATGGGCAAACCGTTGAGAAGGTGCGGTAGGATCAGACGTCACTGCCCCCATTTGCCTTCGGTTCCTTGCCGATGCGCGTGCTGTGGAATTTGGCTGGCACACTCCCGACCGTGTCGCTGTCGAAGTTGTAGG
>Ga0209180_10000465_pt1 | contig 18890 bp, 13 predicted proteins | sample CZO8metaG_3_FD_188355 | JGI IMG/M metagenome (GOLD analysis project Ga0209180, IMG submission 188355) | Vadose zone soil microbial communities from the Eel River Critical Zone Observatory, Northern California, USA - CZOApr15con2H2.8 metaG... | ecosystem: Environmental > Terrestrial > Soil >...
CCAGGAAATGAAAATTGCTTAAACAGCTTTTTCATGCCTTCTTCGTTTTGCTGAATGCTGGAATAGAACTCCGTGTACGTGCCTTCAAGATAAGAGTTCGCCACCATGCCGGGCCCGCCGTGTCCTGGTCCGCATATGTAAATAACGTTGAGATCGTACTTCCTGATCAGACGGTTGAAGTGCACATAGATAAAGTTCAGTCCGGGCGTCGTACCCCAGTGACCCAACAGCCGGGGCTTCACGTGCTCAAGTTTCAGAGGTTCGCGCAGCAACGGATTGGCGTACAGGTAGATTTGTCCAACCGAAAGATAATTGGCCGCGCGCCAGTAGGCGTTCATCTTGCGCAATTCCTCTGGAGAAAGTGGCTGGTTAGAGACGGAAATACCGGCAGAATCGGCAGATGCCACGGGAGTCATAGAAATTCCTTTTCATGCTTTCTCGTTTGTTTGGATTCGGCGATGTGGAGAATATCGTCATTTTTATCTCGTGCCTGTGAAGTCTTGCTGTCAGGCAGCCTGGACGCTTGCCTCCAACATTTCCGGGACGGACGTTGGATTGTGCCAGCCTCCGGGCGGAGTTACGCGCTCGACTTCGTCCGGGCCCCACGTATTCGGCGCGTACTGATAAATCGGCGTGTTCTTTTTCAGCACTGGATCCACGATGCGCCACGCTTCTTCCACGTAGTCCTCGCGGGCAAACAAGGCACTCTCTCCGGTCATGGCCGCTCCGAGCACACGCTCGTAAGCGTCCATTTCATCGGCGCGCGGAGAGCGGCTGGCCACCATTTCACCGGTTTGGAGAGAGAGACCCTCACCCGGAGCCAGCGACATCATTCCCATGGCGATCGTCACCTCGGGACTGAGGCGGAGCCGGAGATGGTTCTCGGTCAGAATATTGTCAGGAATCAGTGTAGGAGGCTTGCGAAACTTGCCAACAATTTCGGTGCAGGTTACCGGCAAACACTTGCCGGCCCGAATATAGAAAGGGACTCCCCTCCAGCGCCAGGAATTGATCTCCAGCTTCAAGGCGGCGAAGGTTTCGGTCTGCGAGTCCTTGGAGACGCCGTTTTCATCCCGGTAGCTGCGGAACTGGCCGCGCACCAGGTTCTTCTCCTCAATGGGCGGAATCGCTTTCAGCACTTTCACTTTCTCGTCGCGCACAGACTCGCTGTCGACGCGGACCGGTGGCTCCATCGCCAGATTCGACAACACCTGAAATAGATGGTTCTGGATCACATCGCGAATCGCTCCAGTCTGGTTGTAGAACCCTCCTCGGCCCTGCACTCCGAAGTCCTCCGCCATGGTGATCTGCACGCTCTCAATGTAGGTGCGATTCCAAAAGGATTCCACGAACGCGTTCGCGAAGCGAAAGGCCAGCATGTTGTTCACTGGCCGCTTGCCGAGGTAGTGGTCAATGCGGAAGATGTCCGGTTCGTCGAAGACTCCAAGCAGGACTTTGTTAAGACCCTGCGCTGACGCCAGATCATGCCCAAAGGGTTTTTCGACAATGACCCGCGCACCCTTGGAGCAATTCGATTCCGCCAGCTGTTCCACAACGGTTTCAAATAAAACAGGCGGGATCGCCAGGTAGTGTGCTGGGCGATGCGCGTCCTTGAGCTCCTTGCGAATAGCCGCAAAAGTCTCCGGATCCTGGTAGTCGCCGTCAACATAGCGCAACAAGCCGTTCAACTTTTCGAAAGCCGCGGGATCGACTCCGCCGTGCTTCTCCAGGCTGTCGTGCGCCCGCGCGCGAAGTTGGTCGAGATTCCATCCAGCCTTGGCTACGCCGACCACGGGCACATCAAGATGTCCGCGCTTCACCATCGCCTGCAGCGCGGGGAAAATCTTCTTGTAGGCAAGATCGCCGGTTGCACCGAAAAAAACCAATGCGTCAGACTGCAGGCTGCTCATGAGATTTCCCTTTCAGCCTCTCCAGCCCGTAGGTTGCAGCTCCAACCAATGCTGCGCGGGTAGTGATAACGTGGACGGGAATGCGTTCCATCAGGTCTCTGAAGCGGCCTTTTTTTGTGAAGGCCTGCATAAATCGTGGCTCCTGCAGCGCGCCCAACAGGTGCAAGGCGATGCCGCCAGCGATATAGATCCCGCCTGTCGCGAAGACCTTCAGCGCGAGATTGCCGGCTTCGCTCGCAAGAATCGAAACCAACATCTCAATGGTGGCCCGGCACACTTCGCTTGGATTGTCCGGGTCAACGGCGGCGTCCACGATTGCTTTCGTGTGATCTTTGGCTGACGCAATCAATTGAGCAACTTCGGGCCTCTCTGGTATCTTCTCTTCGTCGCGAAGATATTCATAGATGTTGGGAACGCCGATTCCGGAACAGACACGTTCGACACCCACGTGATCGAAGCGCCGCAACAGATATTCGAGAAGATGAATTTGCCGCTCGTCCGTTGGTGCGAAATCCGAATGACCACCCTCAGAGCTGTGCGCCAGGTATTGCGAGACATCCCAGGTGAGAAATGATTCTCCCAGACCCGTCCCCGGCGCAATGATGGCGATGGGGCCGTTCAGGACCGGCGTCCCTTCATTCAGGGTCATCAGGTCGAGTGCCCGCAAGACGGGCACTGCCCGTGCGACCGCTTCCAGGTCGTTCATAAGGTGGACAGTCTTGAGATTCAGATCCCTGGCAAGCGAGCTCTCATCCATCACCCAGGGCAAGTTGGTCGTTTTCACATGCCCATCGATCACGGGGCCGGCGACGTCAAAGGAGGCAACGTCAACGGACATTTTCACCTGACCGAGAAACTCCGTGACCATGGCCTGGAGGCTGGGATAGTCGGCACTATGAACTTCCGTCTCAGCCAGTGGTGCGTGCGGCCCGGATTCACTCGAGTAGATTGCCAGGTCCGTTTTCGTGCCGCCGATGTCGCCTGCAATCAGCATTGCCAACTCCTCAGCCAGTTTTCTAGGCGTTGATCACGGGCACAAAGAACGCGTCACGAACGCCGATATGGGCAGCAATTACCCGTTGTATAAGAGGCAGAATCGCTCGACTACTCCAAAGACTAAAGATGCTGGAGAACATGACGGAGATTGAAAAATCTGACGGGAAGAATGCTCTACATGCAATATCCAGTGCCTCCCTCCGAAACGGCTCTTGCTTCGGTCTTGCGTTGACTCTGCCAAATTTCTCTCAGCCCTGCAGAGGCACGCGGCGTCATTCCCATCCGCCTCCCAGCGCGCTGTAAAGTCCCACGAACGCTCGGAGTTCGTTCAAATCGGCTTGGGCCAGAGTGAGCTGAGCGGCGAAGTATCTCGTGTCGCTGTCGAGCACCTCCAGGTAGCTCGTAGCCCCGCCCTTGTACCTCATATTCGACAACTTGGTTGCTTCTTCGGCCGAGTGGGTCAACTGTTCTTGCTGGATGCGGAACTCCTGGCTTTTGCGGTATCCGACCAGCGCATCGGAAACATCTCGGAACGCCTGCTGCACGGTATGCTGGTAGACCAGCGTGGCTTCTTCAGTGCGCGCCCGCGCGAACCTGACCCGACTCCGGATCCTGCCACCTTCAAACACCGGTTGAACTGCGCTACCGCCAAATGTCCAAAGTCCTGCGGGCCCCGCGAACAGGCCTGTCAGAGCGGAGCTTTGATAACCGCCGGAGGCTGTCAGTGATATCTGCGGAAAGTAGTATGCTTTGGCGACGCCGATCTGCGCATTCGCAGCAATCAATTGCTGTTCCGCTTCGCGGATATCCGGGCGACGCTCCAGTAGACCTGACGGAAGTCCCGCAGGAACTTCCAGTGCATGGGGCTGATCGACAAGCTTCCTTCCGCGAGCGACTCCTTGAGGATTGTTGCCCAGAAGAATGCTGATGAAGTTTTCCTGCTGCTCGATCCGCCGTTCCAAGTCCGGGATAGAGGCCGCCGCAGTAAACACCAACTGCTCGGCCTGTCGCACGTCGAGCATGGAGGTGGCGCCACCATCAGCGAGGATCTGAGTGAGTCGTAGCGAGTCCTTGCGAGAGGCCAAGGTCTGTCGCGAGATCTCGAGCTCGAGGTCCAATTCGCGTAGCTGAAAATAGGCGCTGGCAACATCGCTGACCAGAGACCTGATGACTTCACGTTGCGCCCATTCCTGCGAGAGCAGATTGGCTCGGGCAGATTCCGTAGCTCGCCGGAATTTTCCCCAAAAATCCAGCTCCCACGCGAGCGAAAGACTTACCTGGTTCGCGCTGGTCTCGATACTGGGAATGCGGACTGTCTGGGGAATGCGTTCATTCACTGCGCTCGCACCCGCGCTGACTGATGGCAACTGGTCTGCTCGCGAAATGCCGACTTGCGCTCGTGCCTGGAGGATCCTTGCTGCGGCGATCCGCACATCATAATTCTGCTTGAGAGCTGTCCGGATGAGGTCGCTCAAAACCTCGTCCTGGAATGCGTCCCACCATTTCTGCTCGCCGAACGAAGCCACGACCGACTTGCCCGTCTGGTCCGGTGGTACACCTCTGTATTCAGGAGGCGCGGGCACTGCCGGCCTCTTGTAATTGGGCCCTACGGCGCACCCCGCGCACAGCATGACCAGCAAACCAACGACGAGTATTTCTTTCCTTGGCGTCATCTCAATCACCTCCCTCCGCCGATAGAGGCGATGCCGCAGGCGCAACTCTCACGCCAGGCTTCTTCTGCGAAAGCTTTTCTACAACCACGAACAGCACAGGAATAATTAATACGGCGATTAAAGTGGCTGCCAACATTCCTCCGATTACCGTCGTCCCCATAATCTGGCGTGCGACGGATCCAGCTCCACTTGCGGTCCAAAGCGGGACGCAACCAAGTACAAATGCGAATGAGGTCATCAAGATTGGCCGCAAGCGCAACCTTCCGGCGGCAAGCGCAGCATCCACCAGCGGCTGTCCTTTCTCGTAGGCGTCTTTTGCGAACTCAACAATTAAGATCGCGTTTTTCGCGGCCAGTCCGATCAGCATGACCAGCCCAATCTGCGAGTACACATCGCTTTCGATCTGCACCATAAAGGGGGGCAGGTAGAGACCGAGCAATACGCGACGGAGCCAGAGCACCGCAAAGGCACCGAAGACCGCGACTGGAGTGCTCAACAAGACGCTGAAGGGTAATGACCAACTCTCGTATAGCGCCGCGAGAATCAGGAACACCACCAGAAGTGAAAATCCAAAAATCACTGCCGGAGATACGCCTTCCTGGGCCTTCTTCTCCTGGAACGACATCCCCATATAGTCGTATCCCATTTCAGGAGGCATCGTCTCCGCAAAGACCTTTTCCAGGGCTGCCATTGCTTGCGCCGAGCTGTATCCCGGCGCGGCGCCGGCGAAAATCTGCGCGGACCGGTAAAGATTGTAGCGCATGGTGAATTCAGGACCGGAACGCGATTCAAATCTTGTCAACGCAGAAAGTGGCACCATGTCCCCTGTTCGATTCCGGACGTAGAACTGTCCGACGTTCTCCGCCCGATTGCGATAGGCGCCCTCGGCCTCGACATAAACTTGCCACTGGCGGCCGAACCGGTTGAAGTAGTTGACGAAGGTACCTCCCATAAACGCTTGAATCGTTCGATAGACGTCTTTGATGTCGACGCCTTGCTTGAGCGCCTTGTCCCTGTCGACATCAATGAACTGTTGCGGCACCTTTGGCAGGAACGTAGTATTCACGGAGGCGAGTTCCGGGCGCTTTCGCGCCGCCGCCAGGAACTTGTTCATGTTGTCGGCAAGAAATTCGATGTCTTTGCCCGACCGGTCCTCGAGCACGAACGTGACCCCTCCGGAGGTTCCTACACCCGGGATGGCTGGAGGAGAGAATGAGAACGCAATGCCCTGCGGAAGACCGGCGAGTTTTCGGTTCACGCTCTGCCGAATGAACTGATACTGTTCTTCCCTCTTCTGACGATCCTTCCATTCCTTCAGTGTTACGAAGAAGAACGCGTTGTAGCTCGACCGCGTGAGACTCAGCAGGCTGAACCCGACAACGCTTGCTGTCGATTCAACGCCGGGAGTCTTGGCCAGTAGGTCCTCGATCTCGTGTGCAACCGCTTCCGTCCTTTGCAGAGATGAGGCGTTAGGAAGCTGGAGGTTCATGTACATGTAACCCTGATCCTCGTCCGGAAGAAAGCTCGAGGGCAACTTGGCGCTGAAGAAACCCGCAAGGATTCCACACACGATAAGAACAGCAAAGGCAATCACGCTCTTGCGGATGAGCGCGCCGGCAACCCATACGTAGCCGTCCGTCGCCCTCGCGAAGATCCGGTTAAACCCATCGAAGAACCTGCGGAGCAGACCAGTGCTCTTCTCGCGCGGCTTCAGCAGGAGCGCCGAGAGAGCGGGGCTCAACGTAAGCGCATTAAACGCGGAGAGTATGACCGAGACCGCGATGGTCACCGCGAACTGCTGGTAAAGGCGCCCCGTGATGCCGGGGATGAATGCTGTAGGGATGAAGACCGCTGAAAGCACCAGAGCGATGCCCACCACAGGTCCCGAAATCTCTTCCATTGCTTTGACTGTCGCCTCTTTCGGCGACATGCCCTCTTCGATGTGGTGCTCAACCGCTTCCACGACAACAATCGCGTCATCTACCACCAGTCCGATGGCCAGGACGAGACCGAACAGCGAAAGGGTATTAATGGAAAATCCAAACACTGGAAAGAGCACGAAAGTCCCCACCAGAGAAACTGGCACAGCCAGGAGGGGAATCAGTGTTGCGCGCCAGCCTTGCAGAAAAATGTACACCACGAGGATCACCAGAAGAATGGCGATCAACAGCGTCTCGACGATCTCCTTGATCCCCTCCGAGACGGCGCGCGTTGTATCCAGAGCGATAGTGTAATCGATGCCTTGAGGCAATCTTTGCTTCTGCTCAGCAAGAAGCTTCTTGACGCCTGCTGCCGCCTGCACCGCATTCGAACCTGGCAATTGATATACCGCGACAATCGCACTCGGCTTTCCATTCAAATGGCTGACGATGGTATAGTCTTGTGCCCCCAGCTCAACGCGAGCGACATCCTTGATCCGTACGATCCCGCCATCCGGCGCTGCGCGGACAACGATCTGTTCGAACTCCTCAGGCGTAACGAGCCGGCCCTGCGCTCGGACCGAGTAGGTAAATTCCTGACCCTTAGGTGCGGGCTCGCCGCCAATCTGACCAGCCGGGTTCACCGTATTCTGGGACTGGAGCGCAGTCACAATTTCTGGAACTGTGATCGCAAGCTTTGCCAATTGGTCGGGCTTTACCCACAACCGCATGGCGTACCTGCCGGCCCCAAATACCTGAACGCTGCCGATTCCGTAAACGCGGCTCAATTGATCGTAAAGATTGATGTATGCGTAGTTCGCCAGGAACTTTTGGTCATAAATTCCGCTAGGCGAATAGAGACTAATCAACATTAACGGCGCAGTGACTGTCTTCTGTACCGTCACACCGAAGTTCGTCACGTCGATAGGGAGCTGCGAGGCGGCTTGCGTCTCCCGAATCTGGGTGAGGATCAGGTCCGTATTCGTGTCCGTCTTTACGTCATAGTCAACGATTAGCCGAACCTCGCCGGTCGATGAGTTCACCGAATACATGTAATTCATGTTGTCGACGCCGCTCATCTGTTGTTCGATCGGTGTGGCGACAGACTGTTCCGCTGTTTGCGCATCGGCGCCAACATAGGTCGTTTGCACTTGCACTTCCGGGGGCGCGATCGCCGGAAACTGCGAGACGGGAAGGCTCACGATCGTGATCGCGCCGACGATCACCATCAGGATCGAAATCACGATGGCCACGATCGGGCGATTGATGAAAAACTTTGACATCGCTAGCCTCCTGCCTTGGTTGATTCGGCGGAGACAGGCTTCACAAGGGCGCCGTCTCGCACCTTCATCAGCCCTTCGACAACCACGCGTTCACCGGCCTTCAATCCCTCAGTAACGATCCACAACTTTCCCACTCGTTCTCCCATCGTGACCGGGCGGATGCTGACCTTGTTGTCGCTCCCAACCACCGCGACTTGTTGACTGCCTTGCAGCTCAATCACCGCTCTTTGGGGAATCAGCAAGGCACCCAAGTGCGTGTTCGGCGCTGCGCGAACTCGCCCGTACCCGCCCGGTCGAAGCAGATCGTGGGGGTTGGCGAACACGCCGGCGAGCCGTATGGCCCCAGTCGCGGGGTTTACTTCTCGATCGGCAAAGGAGATCGTTCCCGGCTGCTCATAGACGCTTCCGTCGGAGAGCAGCAGTTGCAGCGGCATGCGCTTTCGCTGTGCCTCTACGCTCTCCTGGGTAGGAAACCTGCGATGGAAATCGATGAACTCCTGCTCACTTACAGTAAAAAAGGCTTTGATCGGGTCCACTTGCGAGACGGAGGTGAGTACCGAGGTCGGTCCGACCAGGTTTCCGATCTGCACTTGCGCAATGCCGGCGATTCCGCTGACCAGAGATGTGACTCTCGTAAACTCCATGTTGAGTTCAGCCTGTTCCACGTTCGCTTTCGCCGCCAGAACCATAGCCTGCGCACCGAGCTTCGCCTGGATCTCCGTATCAAGTTGGCTTTGCGCGATGGCTCGCGCTTGGGCTAACGGTGTGTCTCGCTCAACATCGAGGCTGGCCTTGCCGAGCTGCGCCTCCGCTTGTGCCAGCTGCGCCTTCGCCTGATCGAGCGCGGCCTTGAACGGGCGAGGGTCGATTTCAAACAGGACCTCTCCCTTCCTGACGACAGAGCCTTCTTTGTAGTTCTGCCTGATGATGTACCCGGGAACACGCGGCTGAATCTGCGCATTGACGTATCCGTCGAGCGTCGCCACCCATTCGCTGTAGATCGGCGTGTCCTGTTGCACGACGGTGACGACTTCTACGGCGGGTGGGGGAGGAGTTGACGCGGCTTTGCTGCCATTGCAACCGTCGAGGAACAGGAGAACGTACCCAAGTAACAGTACGTTAATGGCCCTGCCGCTTACTGTTGCCTTGAATGACATTTGCAATCACTTCCAATCCGGAAACGGAATTCCCTTGTGCTCCTCTTGACATTAACATCCTGGCTTCAACGCGACCGACTCGCTGGTTATCTTAGCGCTCACGTCTGGCAAGCGCATCCCTAAGGCTCGGAATCTTTTCGTACCACCTTTGGGGGATCGGACAGACTACAGACGGCGCGGACGGTACCGAATCTCACTGAGGCAATCTTCCAGTAGCCCAGTCATCACCTCGGGGCGGTACCTACCGGAATAGGTGGCGTATGCTGCGTACCCGAGCTTCGTCCTTAAGCCCGGGTCGTCCAGCAGCAACAGCAAGTGCCGAGCTAGCTGCTCCGCATTGCCAGGGGACACAAGGAAGCCGTTCACGCCGTGTTCAATCGCCTCGGGAATTCCACCCACCGAAGTGACTACCGAGGGTTTTCGTAGCGACATCGCCTCCAGGAGCGCATTCGGAAGCGAATCGAGCAAAGAGGCATGCGCGTGAATGTCGATGATGTTCCACACATCGCCGATGTTTCCGGGATAGCCTGCGATCTTCACCCGCTCGGCAATTCCAAGGTCTGCCGCACGTTGGCGCAAAGATTCCCGGTAGCCCGTCTCGCGACGCTCATACCCAACCAGCAAGAACAAGCATTCCGGATGTCGTTCGAGTACCTGCTTGGCGGCATCCAGCAATACGAGATGACCTTTGTAGCCGACCAGGCTGCTGATCTGTCCAATGATCGTGAGCGCGGGCTCGTCGGGGATGTTCAGAAGCGTGAGCACTTGTTCTCTGGGCAAGATCGGTTGCGGCACCGGAGTACCGTTGGGAATTACCCGAATCTGCGGCGTCGACAGAAGCCACTTGCGAATTTCGGAGGCCTGCGCATCTGTGTCGGTGATCAGTGCAGCTGCCTTCGCAAGATTGAGTTGGCCAGCCAGCCACAGCTTTGCGGACTGCATCGTAGTGAGCTGATAGAGGGTAACAACAAAGGGGATATTAGTCCCCAGGGTCGCCGCAGCGCAGGCCAGATTCGCCGGAGCCAGGTGGACATCGAGTAAGTCGACCTTTTCTTCTCGAATCAGCGCCTTAAGTTTCCGCACCTTTTCCTTAAAGGAAAGCAACTTCGAGGTCCATTGTTCAGGCTGGTGCCCGAGGGGACGCTGCCCAAGATCGAGAAGGCGAACGCCGGCGCTGCGGTATTGCTCCCTCATCGAGCCATAGCTCTCCGCAGTCTTCGGGTCCTCTTTCATCAGAGTGAGGACGGTGTGTTGAAAGCGGAGCTTATTTAATGATTGCGCGAATGTGAGAAGACGATATTCGTCGCCGCCAAAGTGAAGGTCGTCAATGACGGACAGAATGTGGATTCTGCGACGCGATGTATCGATTGAGGTACGCAACTGTTCTGGAGTTGCCGTGCGACTTGGAGAGTTGGTTGACATTCAGCCACCGTACTCCACGTTGGGAAAGAGAATTTGTGCCCCTCGGCCGCGCTGCGAGTTCGCAGGCGAAGAGGTGGCATCGCGTCCGTTCTCCGGTCCTAGAGTCTAACTCGTCAAAAGATGCTACCAGTTGCGGCTTCATGACCGGCAACCGTATCCGGTTTCCAAGACGCAACGCCGTATCACTCGGGCTTTCCGCTGCGGAATGAACCTGCTCAACGGGCAGCGCTGTTTGCCCGCGGAGGCTGCTCTTAGCCAGGGCGACCCGCCCGTCCTTCAGGACCCCCAAAACCACGATCTCGCGGTGCGGAGGTTGGCGCTGAAGCTCGAAAGAGCAAAAGTTCGCCATGATCAAAGCCTCCGCTCTTTCCACCGAAGCGGCGTCGTTGACATCGATCCATGGAGAAGAATGGGTGAAAGCGGAAACTTTCCGCTTCTCACGCAAGAGAATGTGCACCAACTCAGGAGCACCAACAGGCCTGCCGGCCGGAATCCTCCGTCGCGCAGCTGGGCTGAGAACGTAAGTACCGCTGGAGAGTAGAACAGGCAAGATCGGCTTTTCCTTGTATTCAATGACTCCGCCTTTTTGAATCGAGACCTGACCGAATGGGATGGGAAAAGGCTCGACGTGGGTGGCGATTGTCATCGCCGCCCTGGTAGCCCGGTGGTGTGAAAGAAAGGCGGTGAGATCGAGAGCGGTGAGATTGTCCACGTTCACAATCAAGAGGTGTTCTGCGCCCGCTCGAATCGCTTTTGCCGCGCCGATCGTACCAAGTGGCCGCCGCTCCAAATAGACCTTCAAAGTCGCGCCGCCTGCTCGGGCCACTCTGGCTGCGCGTCCCCGTGCAAGCGCAATGAGAGCCTTTTCTTGGGCGCTGATAGCCACCACGATCTGGTGAAAGCCGTGCGCGAGCAGCGCCATTATATTGCGCTCCAGCATTGACACTCCGAGAACCTCAACCATCGCCTTGTGCCGCCCGCCGAGGCTGGCGCGCATTCTCAGTGAACATCCGCCGGCCATAATGAGCGCATGGGCATGACCACTGTCGGCGTCAGCCGAACTAGGAGTCAGCGTCACGTCTCTGCGGCCCACAACGGCATCGTTTGTCGCAACTTCATGTGTGTGTCAGCAGTGGTAGCCGGCTCGATGGAGGAACCGACTGGAATCGTAACAACAGGGCGCTGACTTTCTCGCCGGAGATAATCGAGTGCCCGGCGCAGTGCTTGCGGCTGTACACGATCTTTGTCGTTAACAAAAACCGATCTCCCTATCCCGCCAGGCAAGACCAGGTTGAGATGTCCCCCGCGATGGGCTTCCATTTCTGCCATGGCCCGGCAGCCGCTCTCCGTAGTCAGCAGCGGCGAATAGATCGGTAAACCTGCATTCACCAGCAATGCGAGGACACGGTCCCGATCACGGGCGCCAACAAGACCGAGTTCGAACGCGATTCCTGTGCTCACGGCAATGTCAATCGAGACTGCCATCCCGTGGCTAATGCGAAAGCCCGACTCAGATTCGATCAGTGGACTGAAGGTGTGACCGAAGTCGAGCAGGCGGCGGTACGTTTTGTCTTCGTAGAGATTCCGCTCCAGTTCCTCTAATAGGCGAACTGTCGAGCACCAGACAAGCTCGGTCATTTTTCCGATGTCGGCAGTGTGGGGGAATTCCAGGAACTCCCGCCTGTATTGCTCGATGAATTCGAACAGGCCGATATCCATAACCATGGCGACCTTAATCGCCTCGGCCAGGCCGTCGGAGATCAGCTTTTTCGGCAGCGTCCGGAGGAATGAGGGATCCAGCAAAACATTTTCGGGAGGATGGAAGCATCCCAGGGCGCTCTTCTTTCCCGGCAGGTTTACGGCCCCCTTGATTCCGATTCCTGCATCGATCAGCCCGATCAAAGTGGTGGGAATCCGAATGTAATTCAATCCCCGTCGCGCTAGCGAAGCAGCCATCGTGACCAGATCCGTGCATACACCGCCGCCGCAACCGATCAATACGGACCTGCGATCCAAGCCAGCTCGAAAACACTCCCGGCAAAGTTTCTCAACTTCGGAGAGGATCTTCGATTGTTCCGAACATGCGACGATCACCATGCTCACGTCAGCACCCGACTCAAGCAGGCGCTTTGCAATTTCGTTGGCATACAACCGCGCGACCGTTGGTGTGGTCACTAACAATGCTTTGCGGAAGCCGATGGCCTCGATCAATTCGCTGACGTTTCCGTTGGAAACTCCAGCACTAATGCCGACGCGATACGACCGTTCGCGATTGGCGACAACATACCTGGTGGGAACACTCGACATATGCAACGTCAGATAAAAAATGCCGATATTCGAGCGGGAACTGCAAAGGTTCATGACGATAACATGGCCTTCTCGCCATGTCCACAGCGACGCGAAGGAGTGTGCAACTTCTTGCACAACAAGTCACGCTGGACTTCTCTGGTAAGTCAGACGAGTGTAGTAAGTCAAGATCTCGTGGCAGCTTTGGCACCGCGAGTATTGTGGCGTAAAGCCCGTTTTTGCAAGCCGGTTGACGTTTGCAAAGTGGCGCGGAATGAGATCGAGCCGCCCTGTCTCTCGCTGAAGATCGACGGTGGTCTCCAAGCCTGCCACTTGAAGAAGGAGCTGCAACAGATCGCTGACATTCGTCTCAACTCCGCTCGCGACGTTGCAGATTCCTTCCAACCTTCGTTCCAGGATCGCGCCGAGCGCTGAGCAGACATCGCGGACGTCCAGGAAATCCCGCGTGCTGGAAAGAAGGCCCGTGCGAATGACAGGAGCAGAGTTGCCAGTCAAAATCGCTGCCACTTGAGCGGCCATACGGCTGGCAAAATGGAGCTCATCCTGTCCGGGGCCAAACACGTTGAAGATCCGTGCGATCGCGGTGGGAATCCGGGATTGCAGCCCAAACAAACGGACCTGATCCTCAGAAGCAAGTTTGCTACGCGAATATGAATCCACAGGTTGAACAGGAGCGCTCTCAGCAATGGGCAGGCTTTCTTGTCTCCCGTAGACACCGCCACTGGAAGCCAGGAGAAGGAAGCCAATCTTCACGCCGCTTGCACGAATGCCATTCAGCAACTCTTCAGTGCTGCCCACATTGTTTTGAAAAATACTTTCCTCGGAGCTGCCGCGTAACGACCCAGCGAGATGAACGATTGCTGTGGGGTGAAAGTCGCGAATCAGTTCTGCGAGATTTGCGTCGGAGAGTCCGCTTGGAATATAGGAGTATCTAGCGTCGCCGAAATTGCGCAGATGTTCGGGTAAAGGCGCGGGGATGGCCCGATCTCGACAGGTTACGAAATGATTAAAGGTCAAGTTCTGCCCGGGCGAACGTCCGATTCCCAACACAGTTGATTCCGGGAAACGATCGAGCAAATGGGCAACGAAGTACCTGCCGATGAAACCCTGGGCTCCGGTGACGAGGTAGTGGGGTGTCATGCCTTGCCCGGACAGACTGCGAAGGTTTTCCGCAGACCTTCTTCTACGTCCGTATCAGCACGCCATCCGAGCACATTTCGAGCCAAAGAAATGTCGGCTACAAGTTCGAAAATCTCAGACTCGCTGGGGCGAGTATCAAAACGATCTTCGAGTACCGGAAGATTCGCGCCCATCGATCGCAACACCAGGGCCGCGAATTCAGCCACGCTTGTCCCTTTCCCTGTCCCTACGTTAAAGATCTTGAGCTTCTCTGTTACGAGACAACTGGCCTGCACTGCGGCCGTGGCCAAGTCTCCGACGTAACAGTAATCACGAACTGGTCTGAGGTCCCACAAACGGACGCAACCGGCATGGGCCTTCGCAATGATGGTGCCCAATAGAGACTCGGGCGTCGGATTCGGACCATAAATCGAGAACGGACGCAGAATGACTGCTTTCAGGCCGAAACTCTCAGCATAGGCCTCAATGATTTTTTCCGCTCCGATCTTGGCCGCAGCGTAAGGCGACCGAGCCTGAAGCCGATGACTCTCGCTAACCGCCTTCACATTCGGACGCCCGTAAACCTCCGCTGATGAAATGTAGACCAGTCGATCCACGCCGGCCTCGTGACAGGCGTGAGCGACTGCGGCCGTGCCCTGCACATGCACGCGAACATATTCTTTCGGCATTTCGAAGGACTGCTTGACGGAGGGCGGTCCGGCGGCGTGAATGATGACGTCGAGTTCCGAGACCCATGACTTCAGGGCTTCTGCATCTGTCAGATCGCAGGTCAGCGAATCAATCCCGTCTGGGATTGGGCGCGGCGCCGAGTCCGGACCGCACAGCACCCGCGGCGTAACACCGGTCCGGAGCAGCGCCTGCAGAATTGCCGAACCGACGAAGCCGTTGGCGCCGATGAGTCCGACCCGGCGATTTCGCAGCTCATCGATCATGGCCACTCGGCTCGGCGACAACCATCAGAGTCTGAGGTCCGACATGAGGCAGCAGCGAGCCGACCCGATAGCGAAGGGAATTCACGCAAGAGCGCTGGAGTCGATGCGCGCGATTTTTTCCGTCCGAGGAAAAAGCCTGCAGCGCTGGACTCAACACCCGCTTGGTGAGAACACCGAGAAGTTTGCCACCGATGACTGCAGGTACCAGTCCAAAGTATTGGATGTGGTGTACGCGCAATCCCGCTTTTCCCATCAAACTGTGGAAAGCCCGATCGGAGTAGAGCCAAAGGTGTTGCCCTAGCCCAATGCGCCCCACCAGCGGGTACCATGTCGGCGAGATCCCACCCAGTAGTCCGACTTCAAAGCACAACACGCCACCCGGACGTAATAACTCGCACATGGCTGACAGAGATCGAATCGGGTCAGGAAAATGGGCCAGCAAATCACAGTGATACACAACGTCAAAGCTGTTCTTGGGCAGGCAGTTGTCTTCAACGTAGCCGTGGACCACTGGAATCGCCGATGCCTGCAGCCGCTGATCGTACGCCCGGCTCGGCTCCATTCCCAGGATCTCGAAGCCGTGAGCCCGTATAGCCTCCAGGAAGAAACCAGCCCCGCAACCGATTTCAACCAGGCGGCCGCGGGGACAATGTCGCGCTACCCACGCAGCCTTAAATGGCGCCGACAGGGCGTAAAAATAATCAGGATGATATTCCTCGACCGGATTCGCAGGGGGAACATAGGTCCCCTGATTGGTATAGACCATCCCACATCGGCAACGCAGGCCCTCTATCCCGGCCTCTCTCCAAATCACAGTCTCGGAGACCTCGTCGCACAGGAAGCACTTCGATCTGCTGGTGATCTCGGATTCAGTCGCGGTTACCATCACCGAGCCTCGTAGGGAAACTTACTATACCCTCAGATCCCATCCTCGCCAAATGGCCCGTGCATGGGGCGGTTCCCTGCTCAATCCGCTACAATCATCCGTCTCAGAATTTAGGAACCGCCAAATTATGGGCTTAGTTTACGACGATTTCGGAAACCGGCAGCGCCTTGCGGTCTTGTCCGAGCGTGGGGTCCGTGTGTGGGGACCGGATCGGGTTTACGTCGGCGAGGACGTCCGATTGGAACGTATCTGCACCGGCGCAGCGCTGATGAATGCCACAATCACTGGGAGCAGCACATTCATCGGCGCTGAAGCACAGATCGGCGTATCTGGCCTGGCGCGCGTGCACGATGCCCAAATCGGGTCAAACTCACTGCTCGGCGCCGGATCTTACGAAAACTGCGTGCTGCTGACGGGGGCAAAGGCTCGTGGCTTTGCCGAACTCCGCCCGGGCACGGTGCTGGAGGAAGAGTCCGAGGTCGGTCACAACGTCGGCCTCAAGAACACGGTGTTTACGGCTGGAGTCGCCGCAGGATCGTTGATCAATTTCTGCGACGTCCTTCTGACCGGGGGCAGTTCTCGAAACGACCATAGCGAGGTCGGATCCGGGGCCGTTCATTTCAATTTCGACCCTCGCGGCGACAAATTCGGCAGCCTGATGGGCGACGCGACCGGATGCCTGTTGCAATCGCGCAGGATTTTTATAGGGGGGAATTCGGGAGTAGTTGCACCTGTTCACTTGGCATTCGGCGCGGTGGTGGCGGCAGGTTCGATCGTCCGGAAGGACGTCGCGGAAAACCAGCTGTCATCGGGCGACGCTCCAGGCCAGAGTGGCGATTACGATCTTGACCGGTATTTCGATCTAAGCAGGAAGTTCTATACCACCGCAAAGCTGGTGGGAAACCTGCACGCTTTGCGCGCCTGGTACCAAAAAGTTCGGTTGCCGTTTTCCGAGTCTGGGGACAAGCCGCTATACATCGCGGCCGACGGAGAGTTCGATCGCCACATCCGGCATAGAGTAAAGGAACTCGCCAAGGTCATCGCCAAGCTCGAAAAGTCCCTTTCGAAACCATCGAAGAATTCCCAGGACAAATTGTTTTATCAGCAGCACCGCCGCCTGCTTGAGAACAACGATCGCATCCAGTCGTTCCTGGTCCGAGAGGATTACGCGGAAGTTCCGGTGAGTTTTGTCGCGGAATACGAACAACTCCGGAACAGCCGGAGCCATATAGATTCCGTGCGATCCCTCCCACCGGAGGCGTCCCAGGTTGCGGCGGATTGGGTTCGCGAAATTGCTGACCGACCTTGCCTTGAGATGCGGGCTCTGTTCGCCGTGCCGGACTAGCCGGAAGAGATCATTTTCGTCACGCTGTCCATTGCGGCTTGAGTCTTATAGGCTTCGGCAAAGTCCGAGAGGATGAGCGTCCTGTCTTCCGTACTTACTGCCTGCAGGAAAGCGTGGGTCTCCTTCTCGAAAATCGGCTTTGATTCAGGTTCCGGATAGCTTTCATCAATCGTGTTGCGCGCCAGTTCGAGATCCCAGCCCCTCAAGTCCAGCACGCCGTCCGTGGTTTCGATCGAGACGAGAATGTCTTTATCCTTAGCCTCGCAACTATAGAGAAAAGTCCCCAGTCCCCCGCCCGATAGCCGTAACATCACTACGACGGTAGTTTCGACACCATTCGGCGCATACGCTGCGGCGTGCAGTGTCTCCTTCACGCCAGAAAGGTATCGAAACAAATCCATCAAGTGGGTGGCCTGCTCATTGAACGGTCCTCCCGATTGCTCGCGGACTGCCCACCAAGGGACTCCATATTTTTTCCCGACCCAATGCGCGGTGATGCCAATGATATTTCGTGACTGCAGTATCGCCCGGGCGTGTGCGACCGAATTCCGATACCGGTTCATGTAACCGACCGCGTTCAAAACATCGCGCTGGCGAAGTCTGTCGACCACCGTTTGAACTTGGTTTGCCGAAATGCCGATCGGCTTCTCGACCAAGAATGGAATCCCCAGGTCGATTGCGCGGTTCTCCAGCTCTCCCCGGCAGAACGGCGGCGTACAGATGAAGATCGCGTCGGGTTTCTCGTGGAGAAGAGTGGCTAGGTCTGGTACAGGAGTGGCTCGGGCACATTCTGAAGCGAGCGATTCCGCGCGGCTTCGATCCTCGTCGAACAGCCGTATGGCCTCCACGCTGCAAGCACCTGCTGCCCTTGCTCTCTCGCGTCCCATTCGGCCGCACCCTACGACGGCGACACGCATTACGGCGCTCCCTGCTTTTGCGGTATTGAATAGTCGCGGTTGATCGCACCACCTTTAAAAAAAGAACGGATGCAATCAGTGACGTATTCAACCTCGGTGATTGTCAGGTTCGGACGGATCGGAAGGCAAAGAAGCTCGCGCGCCAAAGCCTCCGCCACCGGGAACTGCCCTTCGCGCCAGCCCCAGTGGGAAAACGCCGGTTGAAGGTGGATCGGAACAGGATAGCGCACCACGGCATCAATACCGTTGGACAGCAAGTATTTCAGAAGCGGGTCGCGCTCAGCGGTGCGGATCACAAACAAGTGGAAGACGTGCTCCTCGCCTTCATCCCATCTCTGGAACTTGAGCGGCAAGTCCGACAGGCGCTCCCGATACGAACGAGCGATACTCCGTCTCTGTTCGTTCCAGCGGTCCAAAGCGGGAAGCTTCCAGGACAGAATTTTCGCCTGAATGGAGTCGAGTTTCGTGTTGTAGCCGACGTGTACATGATTATTCTGACCAGCTTGACCGAGCGCCCGGAGTGCCCCCAACCGCTCTTGCAGGTCGGGACGATTGGTAGCAATGGCTCCGCCGTCGCCGGCAGCGGCGAAATTCTTGCTGGGGTGAAAACTAAAACAGCCCAGAACGCCGAATGTCCCCACCCGCCGGCCCTCGATCCGCGCGCCGTGGGCCTGGGCCGCGTCTTCGATAAGCTCGACACCTCGCTTCGCACACTCGCGCAGCAGTTCTCGCACCGGAGTAGGCTTTCCGTATAAGTGCACCGGCAAGAGGATTCGGGTCCTCGAACCCATCTCCGCGAGAGCTTGATCTGCGTCCATCAGAAAGCTGTCTTCGTCCGCATCGATGAGTACTGGTTTCAGTCCTGCCAGGCAGATTGCGGCAACCGTGGCGTTGAACGTATTGGCTTGCGTAATGACTTCGTCTTCGGGCCGGAGTCCCAGAGTTTTCAACGAGCACAACAACGCGTCTGTGCCCGTATTCACTCCCACCACAAAAGAACAAC
>Ga0209180_10000467_pt1 | contig 18872 bp, 14 predicted proteins | sample CZO8metaG_3_FD_188355 | JGI IMG/M metagenome (GOLD analysis project Ga0209180, IMG submission 188355) | Vadose zone soil microbial communities from the Eel River Critical Zone Observatory, Northern California, USA - CZOApr15con2H2.8 metaG... | ecosystem: Environmental > Terrestrial > Soil >...
GCCATTTGTTTCTTTGCGATCGCGTAGTCAGGATGTTTTTTCAGCAGCGGATAATGCACTCGCGTTACCTTGGGATGCTGGCTCAGGAACTCGGCAATCCGCAGCGCGTTTTCGTTCTGGCGCTCGACCCGGACGGCCAGCGTCTTGATCCCGCGCAGCAACAGAAACGCCGCGTGCGGATCCATGCAGCAGCCGAGCGTGGTGCGCAGGTGTTGGATTTGCTCGATCAAATCGCGTCGTCCGGTGGCGATGCCGCACATAATGTCGGCATGTCCGCCAAAATATTTCGTCCCCGAATGCAGCACCAGATCGATGCCCCACTCCGCCGGACGGCAATTAATCGGCGTAGCAAAAGTCGAATCAATAGTCGAGATCAAGCCGCGCTTGCGCGCCAGCGCCGCAATTTTTTCTAGATCGACAACCCGCACCGTCGGATTCGTCGGCGATTCGATGTGCAGGAGCTTTGTGTTGGGCCGGATCGCGCGTTCGTGCTGCCCCATGTCGTTGGTGTCGACAAACGTCGTTTCGATCCCCAGCTTCGGCAGCCACTGCGAAAGGAATCTGATCACGCCGCCATAAATATCGCGCTGCGCCACGATATGGTCGCCCGCCTTCACCAGCGCCAGAATCGACGTCGTGATCGCAGCCATGCCCGAAGAGAACAGGAGCGCCGCATCCGTGCCCTCCAGTTCGGCGATGGCATTTTCGGCGGCGGTATTCGTGGGATTGCCGTAGCGCGTGTAGTAGCTGTCGGTGGGAGTGGCGCGCACCTGCTCCTGCATATCGGTGACTTCGAAAGTAGAAGTCTGATAGATCGGAGTGGAGAGAGGGCCGTTTTTCTTGGCGAGATTGGTACCGCCGTGAACAGCCTCGGTTTCCTGGCGAAATTGATGCTTCTTCATTTCGAAATCTCCTGCAGAGACACGCCTTGCCGCGTCTCAGGCCGCGTCCAGAGCAGACGGGGCGAGCCCCGTCTCTACCTGAGAGCTGCGCTAGCTTCGCACTGCCGCCGTATCCAACGCCGGCACGGCTGCTAGCCATTGCGCCGACCTCGCGTGCCGACCGCTCACCAGTTTGTCGAACTCCTGCTGCAAGGCGCGGGTTACGGAACCGGCCTTGCCATCGCCGATAACGCGAAAATCTATTTCGCGCAGCCCGATGACTTCCGCCGCCGTGCCGCACACAAAAACTTCGTTGGCAATATAAAGCTGATCGCGCGAGATGGGCTCCTCGACCACGGAGTAGCCCAAATCCCGAGCCAGCGTGATCAGAGTATCGCGAGTAATGCCTTCCAGAATCCCCGCCCGCGGAGTGGTGTAGATGATCTTGTTGCCGTCTTTATTGCGAACTTTATTACGGACGATGAAAAGATTTTCGCCGGTACACTCCGCCACGTATCCATCGGGCCCCAGCATGATCGCTTCATCGAATCCGGCGCGCTGCGATTCCGTCTTGGCCAGAATCGAGCTCACATAATTTCCCGAGACCTTGGCCTTGGTCATCATGATGTTCGGATGGAGCCGCGTGAACGAGGCAATATTGGCGCGGATGCCGCGCTCCTTCGCTTCGGCGCCCAGAAAAGTCTTCCACTCCCACACCGCGACCACGAAGCGCGGTTCGCCGGCTTCGACGGTCAGGCTCATCGCGCCGTCAAGGTAAATCATGGGACGGATGTAGCACGACGAGAATTCGTTCGCAGCAATCGTCTGGTTGATGGCGGTTTTCACAAGCTCGGCGGTAACCGGCAGATCGCGAAAGCCCACGATGTGGGCGGAATCCATCAGGCGTTCGACATGTTCGTTAAGCCGGAACACGGCCGGACCATTATCGGTCGAGTAGCAGCGGATGCCCTCAAACACGCTAAAGCCATACTGCACCGCGGCGCTGACGAACGGGACCACGCCTTCACTGGCGGGCCTCAAAGACTCATGAATCCATATGTAACGAGCGGCTCCCATGTTGTCCATTATAATGACGCGGCTATGGAAACCGGACTCAGAAACCGCGTCGCCATCGTTGCCGCGTCCAGCCAGGGAATCGGGCGAGCCACTGCCGAGGCCTTCGCTGCCGAAGGTTGCCGACTGGCTATCTGCGCGCGCAACCGGGAAGCGCTCAACGCCGTCGCCGAAAAGATTCGCCGCCAGCACCGGACGGAAGTGCTTGCCGAGCCGTTCGATGTCACCGACGCGGGCGCTGTCCGCGATTTCGTCAATGCCGTGGTTCAGAAATTTGGCAGCGCCGACATCTGCGTGACCAATGCCGGAGGCCCTCCCGCCAAGGGTTTTCTCGCTACCACGATCGACGAGTGGAAGCGCGCCGTCGAAGTGAACTTCATGAGCACCGTTTACTTCGCGCACCAGGTCATCCCGCACATGCAGAAGAGAAAGTGGGGACGGATCATCACCATCACGTCCATCACCACCAAGCAGCCTGTGGCCGACCTTGTCTATTCGAATGCCGTACGCGCCGCGGTTGTCGGACTGGTCAAGAGCCTCGCCAATGAGTTCGGCAAAGACGGCATTCTTGTGAACAATGTCGGCCCCGGCTTTACCGCGACTGACCGCCTGAAGGAACTCGCCCATGTGCGTTCCGCTGCGCTCGGCAAGACCGAGAAAGAAATATTTGAAGGCTGGGCTGCGGACACTGCCGTGAAGCGTCTGGGCGAACCGCGTGAACTTGCTGACACTATTGTCTGGCTCGCCAGCGAGCGCGCTTCATATATCACGGGACAGACCATCCTTGTCGACGGCGGCGTGTATAAAGGTTTGTAGTATCGTTCATTGAGACTTTCGTATGAAAAAGAAAAAACTGAGAAGAACCGCAGGGAAGAAATCCGCAACCAGAAAAACGACGAAAACGGCGCGCCCAGCGAGCAAAGTCGCGCTCAAAGGCACCGTGCGGAAAAGCAAGCCACTCAAGGCCGAGTTGCGCCACATCCCGTGGAGTTCTGTCGAAGTCGAAGCCCTGAATCCTTTGCTTGGCCGCCACTTCGTTGTCGGGCAGAACGTCATGCTCGCCCGAGTCCTGCTCAAGAAAGGATGTATTGTGCCCGAACACAGCCACCACAATGAGCAGATCACCTATGTGCTGGAGGGCGCGCTGAAATTCGGGATCGACGGCAAAGAGATTGTGGTGAATGCGGGCGAGGTCCTGACCATTCCGCCCAACATGCCACACTGGGCCGAGGCGCTCGCGGACACCGTCGATCTCGATATCTTTAACCCGCCCCGCGCCGACTGGATCAACAAAACCGACGCCTATTTACGCTAGAGCTCGTGTGGCGCGGACACTCCTGTCCGCGTGGCGGCGCCCGAGGAATTCAAGTGTGTATAGGGCTCAGCGATGCAGGCGTGCCGTATCATGTCTAGGGGCGAGAGCTCTTACAGGCTGCGGGAAAAAGTCGAATGTCGATAGGCCCCTGAAGGGGCATCTGATTTCCAAAAACTTGCGGTATCGCTGAAGCGATACCCTGATACGAAACTCGAGTTTTTCCACAGCCTGTTCAGTCGCCGCCTCCACCGGATCATAGCCCTTGTCAACCATCAGAACCGCCGAGACCTCCTCCCGCCTGCGCTGCATCGTTTGCGGCGCCACTCCCGGTTCCGCTGGCCAGGACTTCCGTTGCACCACTTGCGGCGATCTGTTGGAGTTCTTTTTCCCCGGATGGACCTCCAATCAAGACCCACCTGCCTTTGACCCGGCGGCACTGAAGTCTCTCTGGCTCAACCGCCGCACCTCACTCGATGCGCTTGACCAGAGCGGCGTTTGGCGCTTCCGCGAACTTCTCCCGCACATTCCAAATCCGGAAGAACATGTCATCACGCTCGGCGAAGGCAACACGCCGTTGTACCGCCTGCCTCGATGCGCGCGCGCGACCGGCGTCAAGAATCTCCGCGCGAAGCACCAGGGCATGAACCCGACTGCGTCGTTCAAAGACACGGGCATGACGGTCGCCGCCTCGTCCGCGCACCAGGGCGGATTCCGTTGGGTTGCCTGTGCCTCCACCGGCAACACTTCAGCCTCCATGGCCGCCTATGCCGCGCGCGGCAACATGCGCAGCCTGGTGCTGATCCCGGATGGGAAAATTTCCTGGGGCAAGCTTTCGCAATCGCTCGATTACGGAGCCCTCACCTGCCAACTCCGCACCGATTTCGACGGATGCGTCCGCATCCTCAACGAGCTCGTCCGCCAGAAACCGGTCTACCTGCTGAATTCGGTGAATCCGTATCGCATCGAAGGCCAGAAAACCGCCGCCATCGAACTCATGGAGCAACTCGCATGGGAGCCACCGGACCACATCATCGTCCCCGGAGGGAATCTGGGGAACAGTTCCGCGATCGGCAAGGCGCTTCTCGAAATGCGTGAGCTCAAACTGATCTCGCGCCTGCCGAAGCTTTCCATCATCCAGGCGCACGGCGCGAACCCGTTCTACCGCAGCGTGCGCGAGTTTGGCGGGAAGAAGCTCGAACCGATGACTGCCGACACGCTCGCGACCGCCATACGCATCGGCAATCCTGCATCGTGGAAAAAAGCGCTGCGCGTGCTGCAGGCAACCGGCGGCGAGGTCGAAGAGGTCACGGAAGTTGAAATCGCCGCTGCCAAAGCCGAAATCGGCGCCGATGGCATCGGTTGCGAACCTGCTTCCGCCGTCACGCTCGCTGGACTCAAGAAGCTGCGCCGGAGCGGATTCGTCAAATCCGGTGAGGCCGTCGTTCTGATTCTGACGGGCCATCTCCTCAAAGATCCCGACTTCACCATCAAGTTCCATCGCGGAGATCTTTTTGCTGGAACAAGCGACGCGGCCGAGGCTGCCCAGACAAAACATCTGCAGCGCGTTCCCCTAGTGCTCGATGCTAATCTAGGAGCCGTCATTGCCGCCCTCGACGCGGCTGAGAGAAATTCGGAATGACGCACTCGACACCCGAGAAAGCCATGACTAGTCACGCTGAACGGACGATAGACTGGCGCAGGATGGCGGTCTTTGTCATAGCATGTACTCTCGTCGTTGCGCTGCTAACCTTTTTGCAACGAGGCTCGGGGGAGGTGAAATGGCCTCTAGTGCATGGAACCGTTCAAGATACCAGGATCGTCGCTGATCGTGCACTCAGACGAAATGGGGGCGGACAGATAACATGGAAGGCGGAGTACAAGGTAGCTTATTCCGTCGCCGGTCGTGAATATGTGGTGTGGGCAGACTCTGGCATCCGAGATGAAAGCGAAGACGGTGTTCGGTTGGCCATGCCAAAATCGCGCCCCTCATGTTGGGTGCGGTACAACCCCAAAAAGCCTGAAGCGGCTACCACAGATTGCCGTTGACGGGGTTCTCGCTGGGTAGTGCATAGGCATAATTCCACAGAAATTCGTAGCGGTTCGCCGCAAATTCGTGTATAAAACACAGTTCAATCGTTGCTGCCGATCGTTAGCGGTTCTACGCGGGCCGGATCTGGCTAAAGCCTTCCATTTCTATCGTTTTCGGGTCGGGCTTGATGGACTGTGGGGAGTCGGACGTCCATGCCCAGCCCCTAAAGGGGCATTGATTTCGAAAGTCTTGCGGCATCGCTAAAGCGATGCCCTGATACACAGCTCGAGGTTTCCGCAGCCTTGTCAGGCCGCCGAAGAGTTTGCTTTTTAACCTATGCCCTCACGTCCCACATCTCAGGATCGCTCGCTGCGCCTGGCGCTTCCAGCGACCTCCGCCAATCTGGGCCCTGCGTTTGACGCCGCCGCCCTCGCCCTGGATTTCCATCTCCGCTTACGCGCCGCGCGCGCTCCCGACTTCTTTGTCACCGCCGAAGGCCGCGACGCGCAGATCTGCGCCCGGATGGAGAACCACCTCATCGTAACTACCTATTGCGAGGTCCTCGAATCGGAGAACCGCAAGATCGCGCCCTTGCGGATCCACATCGAGAACGAAATTCCCATCGGCAGAGGTTGCGGATCGTCTGCCGCCGCCCGCCTGGCCGGGATCGCGCTGGCTGTGCATTTCGGACATCTCCGCTGGAAGAACGACCGCATCGTCGGCGAAGCATCCATGCGCGAGCACCATCCCGACAACGCCTCTGCCTGCTGGATGGGCGCCCTCACGGTGGCGCGCATGGCCAATCAGGTTCAGGCGCAGGTGGTCGAAGTGAAGCCGAAAGGAAAGTGGCCGCTGCTGCTGGCTGTTCCTGAAGCCGTGCTCTCGACCGAGCAAGCCCGCCGCGCGCTGCCATTCCAGTACTCGCGCGCCGACGCTGTTACCAACATTCAGAACTCAATGCTGCTACTCGCGGCCTTCACGCAAGACCGCCCAGACCTGCTCTCCTCGGCTCTTGAAGACCGCATCCACCAGCCCTATCGTGCGCCGCTCTCTCCGCTGCTTCCCGCCCTCAAGGAACTCACCGGAGAGTCCGGCATCCTCGGTGCCGCGCTCAGCGGAGCTGGCCCGTCCGTGCTCGTGTTCCTTGACCCGAAGGTTCCAGCCAAAAGGGCAAAGCAGAGAATCGCCGCCCACCTCACCAAGCGTCGGCTGACTGCGGAGCTCATCCTCACACAGATCGCACTGCATGGTGGACGCGACGGGGCGGATTGGCGCAAGCATCATGGCCCCGCAAGAAAATAGAATCGTGGGGACTAAACTCCGCACCGTCTGGGGCGGGGCAGAGCCCCGCCGCCACACAACCTAATCTCGAAGCACCGCCGGAGCCAACTCCAGTTCACTCGCCGTGATGCGATGCCCGCGCAGCGCCAATACTCCCAGCGCCAGCGCCACCGCTGCCACGCTGAGGGCATCCGGAACTCCAATCTTATTCGCCAGGGCACCCCACAGCGTGGCTCCCACCGCCATGCCTCCCTGCAACACCAGCAGGTAAAACGAGAGTGCGCGAGCGCGTACATAGGCCGGACACATAGTCTGTGCGGCCACATTCAGGCAAGCCAGAATCCCAATCCAAGCCGCACCCGCAACCAGCATCACCACGCACAGAAGCGCAAAAGTTTCCGTCCGACCCGCAGCAAAAGTCATGCCCGCAAAAATCAGGATGGCCGTAACCACCACGCCATCCACAGAAAGTTTTTCTCGCAACCGCGGCAATGCTAATGCTCCCAGCAGGGCGCCCAGCCCAAAACAGCCGAGGAGCACGCCGTATCCTCTCGCCCCGTAGGGACGCGCGATGATCGGCAGCAGGGCCAGCATGGCAACGGCCGCCACGCTGAACGTTCCCGTTCGCAGGAGCACTGACTTCGCCAATCCGCTCTCGCGCACATAGGAGAAGCCGTCGCCAATTGCGGACCATACGCGCTGAGTCTTGCGTCGAGCTTCGATCGGCCGCTTCCAACGATACAGAAACAGGATCACGCCCAGGAACGAAAACGCATTCAGCAAGAATGTTGTGCCGCATCCCACCGCCGCCACAATCAAGCCTCCCATGGCCGGTCCCACCGCTCTAGCCACGTTGAATCCCGCCGAATTTAGAGCCACGGCTGAAGCATGTTGTTTCGCCGGAACTAACTCCGGCGTAATCGCCTGCCACGCCGGATCATTCATCACCGCACCGAGGCCCAGCAGAAACGTAAACAGCAGCAGGACCCATGGCCCGACGCAACTGGTCAGGGTCAGGATGCCGAGCGTCGCTGAAGCCAGCACCATCCATCCTTGTGTCAGCAACAAAAAACGCCGCCGGTCGACCATGTCCGCAAGCGCGCCTGCCGGCAGGATCACCAGGAACACTGGCACCGCCCCAGCCGCCTGCACCAATCCAACCATCAACGGATTCATGGTCATCTGCGTCATCAACCAGCCTGCGCCCACGTTCTGCATCCACGTGCCGGTATAAGAAATGACGGAGGCAATCCACAGCGATCGAAACAGCGGCTCCCCTAACGGCGCCCACGGCGAAGCCGAAGACTTTGCCGGGATCGGCGCTACTACCGGGATGTTGATAATTTCCGCCATTATGCTTTCTGGTGGAGCGCCGGGCGTCCCCGCCCGGCCACCTCGCTGCCGGACCCTTCGACTTCGCTCAGGGCAGGCTCGCGAGACGCCCGTCGCTCCACGAACAACAAACGACTAACGACTAACGACTAACGACGCATCCCCAAACGGCCACTCCCGCCGACGCCACGCCCGCACACAATAAACAACAATGCCGCCCACCAGTATCACCGCCGCGTATCGGATCTCCCGCAGAAATCCCGTGCGCGAAACCAGAATGAAAATGAAACTCCCCGCCGCCACCAGCGCCGGCACCGGATAAAGCCACATCCGAAACGGACGCGGCATCTCCGGACGCCGGATGCGCAGCACAATCACGCCAATGCTCTGTACCAGGAATTGCAGGATGATTCGAATCACCACCAGCGCCGCAATCAAATCCGCCAAACGCAGAAAACAAAACAACGCCGCCACGCCCGCCAGCGCTAATAACGAAACATAAGGAAACTGATATACCGGATGCACCCGGGCAAACGCCCGAAAATAATTCCCGTCAACCGCCGCCGCGTATGGCACGCGCGAATATCCCAGCATGAGCGAGAACACAGAGGCGAACGCCGTCCACATCACCAGTGCCGATACCACTGACGCCGCCCCGTGCCCGTAGGCTCGCTGCATAAAGGTGGAAACCACGTACAGCTTGCTGTTCGACGCCCCCGACTGCGCCAGTTCCCGCCACGGCACCACGCCGAGAATGCTGATGTTCATTACTACATATAGACACGCCACCGCCAGAATGGATAGCAACAACGCCCGCGGAATATTTTTCCCCGGATTCTTGGTCTCATCCCCGAGGAAACAGACGTTGTAATAGCCCCAATAGTCGTAGGCGGCGATCAGCATCGCGCCTCCCAGCCCGTGAAAGAAGTCTCGCGAAAGCGAAAACGCGCCCGGAGGAAAATCAAAGGCTTGGCGCGCATTGAAGTGGGTTAGGCCGGCGAAGATGATCCACCCGATCGTCCCCATTACGCCGACCCAAAGCACTGTTGAAAGTCTGGAGATGGCCGTGATTCGGCGGTAAAGGAGAAACGCCGTGAACAGGACGACTCCAATCGCCAGCAGAGTCGCGGGCATCGCTACCCAGGAAACTTGCAGTTGACCCAGCAGCGGCAGATTCAGGTTCAACGTGCGCGCCGCCCAAACCCGCTCCAGTCCCGGCCAGAAGAAAGCCGCGTACTGCGAGAGCCCGACGGCTCCTGAGGCAATCGAAAGCGGTGCGCTGAACGAAAGTTGCCAGATAAAGAGGAAGGAAACCGCGCGGCCCAATTTCTGTGGCCCGTAGATCTCTTTCAAATACCGATACGAGCCGCCGGAGCCCGGCATCGCCGCGCCAAGCTCCGCCCACACCAGCCCATCGCAGATGGCCAGCACCGCGCCCAGTATCCATCCCAACATCGCCTGCGGACCGCCCATCACGGTCACGATCAGAGGGATCGTAATAAACGGTCCCACGCCGATCATGTCAATCATGTTCAGCGCAGTAGCGGAGCCGAGCCCAATGCCGCGGACGAGCTGCGGTTTGGTGTCGGATTTGCCTTCGAGTGGAATTGTCATGAGATAAGTCGTTAGTCGATGGTCGTTTGTCGTTGGCCATCACTCATCAGCACTGACTGTTCGAAACGCGTAATCTCATTAAATTTGTCATCCTGAGCGAAGCGAAGGACCGGCTTTTTCCCGCGCAACCAATGCCGCGTGCAGCTCCGAGCGACCAACGACTAACGACCACTGACCAGATTCACAAACAACCGCACCGCCCCCGGCACGCCAGCCGGTAACTGCCGAAAGAACGCGTATCCCGTATAGATATATGTTCCCTTGCCGTAGTGCGCCACCAGCAGCCCGCCCTTTTGCTCGCCTTCGCCCGGATCATGCGACTCGAGCAACGGAGTAAAGTTGCTGTCCCACTGCGACATAAAGTAAAGCCCGCGTTCCTGCACCCAGCCCTCGAAATCCTTCTGCGTAATTTCGTTTGGAGAATGAAAGATCGCATTGGCTGGATCGAGAATCGCAACCGGAGCCTCTTCCACCGAAACCCGCGCCCGGCTCAGGGTTGCCGGATACGGAGTGAACTTGCCCGTATTGAAATCGCCCGCCGAAGCGTTGTACTGGACCACCAGCCGTCCGCCTGCTTGCACAAAATCGAGCAGCCGCTTATTGTTCGCGATCACATCTTTCTGCGTGTCGTAAGCGCGAATCCCGAGCACGATGGTCTGATACCGGTTCAAACCTTCCGAACTCAGCTTCTCCGCCGGAATCAGCGTTACATCCATCCCGATCTGCTGCAGCACAGTAGGAATCTCATCCCCCGCGCCCATGACGTAGCCGACCTTCAGGTCTTTCGGAACTTTCAGATCGACAATCGAAACCTGTTGCACCGCCCGTTGATAGTAATAAAAGGTGCCGAGGTCCTCGCGCGTTACAACCGAATAACCTTCTTTGTAACTCTTAGCCCCATTCTTGAAGCTGCTTTGAATTTCTGTTCGCGTCTCGCTGCGGCTTCCGGGGAAGACTTTGAAATCAAAATGTCGCCTTTCGTCGGAGGAATCGAAAGCAAGGGATTCCTGCGCAGGTTCAGGCCGCCATTTGGGAGGAACTTCCAGTTGCAGTGTCCCGTCCGCGTTATCGCCGCCCGTCGATCGAACGTTGCTGGCGACCTCGGCTTTCACCGCAAGGGGCGGCCCATCCTCTGTGGCGATCACCTGTTCTGCCGGGTCAAGCAGTACCGAAAACGCAGGCGCTACCGCCAGCGGACGCTCCGCCTGCTGACCCGCCTCATCCTTGTAGCGCACCATGCAAACGGCATGCACCCTTTCGCCACTCAAATCAGCCACGGCCTCCACTGGCGGCGGCGGAAAAGGCAGTCCCTGATACTTCACGACGTCAATAATGTTCAGCGTGTCTCGTTCGGGATCGTTGCGGTGCCAATACGGGCGCGTGAGTTCGGCATTCGCCGGAACCTGAATTCGGAAATGCAGAGTCAGCTCTTTGCCCGACAGCTCCCTTCTCAATTCCTCAGACTTCCACCCCTTCGGCAATCGAAGGCTCACAGTCGCATGCTTATAGAAGACTCGCTCCACCGAGAGTTTCGCCGTAATGTCGAACGGCTTGCCCGGTACCGCCATGAAGGCATCCTCGGGGGTCGCGCCCACCGGCGAGTCGACTATTACGCCGAGTTTCGCCCCTGCCACGAGCGCACGTGCCTTTTCGATCTCGGACAACAGACTTTCAAGGTAAAAGAACATTTTGGCTTGCCCCGGCGAGAGGCGTCCATTTACGACCAGTAAGTTGGCAGTTAGCGAATACGTCGCGTCTAGAGCGCTCTCGATGGCCGAGGCATCCGCTCCCGCACGTTCCGCGGTATCGACCTTTCCTTGAATCTGGGTCAACGTATCGCGCAGCAGCGGCTCTTTCGTCCTCTCGTCCCCCAGTCGCCCGGTTAGCGACGTGTCGATCCCATCAAAGAAATCCTGCTCGTGCCCATCCTTATCCTTAGGCGACTCCACTACCGAATCCACCAGCTTGTAGAAAGTGAATCGGTCGCCCGGTTCGACCGTCCAGTTCGCCGCTCCCTGCGACTGCTGGTGCCGCAGCCCCCGCAGCGCAAACTGTATGTAGGACGTTCCCAGCACCGGATCGACGGTTCCCGTGTTCATCCGCAGCGTGTAGTTCGCCGCGTCACAAGTCATCGCCCCAAAGCCGCACACATTGCCGATGTACAGTTTCTTCGGCTGCCAGGGCACGAGTCCCTCGGCAATTTGCTCCGGAAACTGCTTCGGATCGCCCGCTGCGCGGAACGCCTCCTTCGTCAATATCGCCGACGCCTGATGATGTCCATGCCCGTCGCGATCCGTCCCCGAAAACCGCGCCACCAAAACATCCGGACGAAAGGTTCGAATCACGCGCACCATATCCGCCAGCGCGATGTCGTGTCCTTGCCATTTCTGAAATGTTTCTTCGGCGGTCTTCGAATATCCGAAGTCCGCCACGCGCGAGAATCGCTGCTCGACGCCGTAATACCTGTCCGATGCCAGCAACTCCAGCGTGCGCAGCACGCCCAGCGCGTCGAACAGATTGCTGCCGAGCTTGTTCTGTCCACCTTCACCGCGGTTCAGCGTCATCAGCAGCGTCGAAACGCCTTTCCCGCGCGCCTCCAGCGTCAGCATGCCACCGTCTTCGTCATCCGGATGCGCAGTGACCTGCATCAGCCGCGCCGTCGTCTGCAAGCGTCGGAGCATCAGCTTCAGACCCGCCACACCCGTTTCCTGCGGGAGCGGTTCGTAATAATGATCGACCACGGTCTTTTCCACCGTCTCTGCAGCGCCAGATTTCGTTGTTAGAGCCGCCAGTAGAAACAGCAGCAACGCAGTCGCCAGCCAGCCGCACATCAATCCAAACCCGCACCTCTTCAGCATCGCAAACATGACCATCTGATGGATTTTCTCCAAAGAAAGCATCAAATATATTCCGTCCCGCGTGGACCTGCCCTCAGCAACAGCCGAAGTTTTCCCCGCCGGTACGCCGTAGCCCGCGACCAAGACGTCGCCGGAACCACCCGGTCGAGGCGCGAAATCGCGATCACTAACTACCAACCAGCGCCGCCGACGATCCTACCCACGCCATGTTCTTATTCTGATCCACGCCCATCATCAGGCCGCGGCCCATGCGCACGATCGTCAGCACCGGGACTAATTCATCGAGCCACACATACATGATCCGCAGTTCGACCTTGGTCGTGCCGTGCGGCGTCTCCACCACCGGCGTGAAATTCAGTCGCTCCTGCAGGATGTATGCGCTGCGTTTCGTGGCCGGAATGGCATCAATATCTTTCCGCGACGGCGCAATCGCCACGCCCAGTCCGGCAAATGAATACAGCGGCTTGAGCACAAAATTCTCCAGGTCCGCCGGCACCTCCGTCAGTTGATCCAGAAACCACGTGCGCGGCACCGACGGATGCTTCAAATAAGGAATCGAATACTTGCTCATTCGGAAATACCAGTTCGGATGCCCCGCCCACTCCACATCCAGCTCATCCCGAAAATCAAACGGCAAAGCCACGCCCTTGCGTTCCAGTTCATCCACGATGGTGCGGTTATAAATCCGTTCAATCGGAACCCGCTTGCCCTCCTCCTCATAAAACAGCTGCCGACCTTCTTTCCGAATCTTCGTTACGCAGACCGTCCGAATCCCGAGCAGCTTCTCCGTCAGCAGAAAATCCGGACGCGTCTTCTGCTCCTCCGGGTGCACCTCCATCAGCACCACATTCGCCGGATCGTGCCCCGCGACAATCGCGTCCCGCAAAAGCCGCTGGTAAGAAGCTGGGTCGAGGCCATTCAAAAAGTAGCGAAGTTTCCGATCGAGTCCGAACACATCAATGTAAGCCTGCGCCAAAACCGGCTGGTACGCGTAAAGGGAAGGGAAAGCCTGTAACTCGACCAGTCTTGGTTGTAAATCGCCCGCCGAATCCCGCACCAGCCCGAAGTCCACCTGGATAAACGTCGGATACGCCGATTCATTCGGCACCCGAAACTCCGCGGGAATCGAAGCCTCCGAGCGCGCCCGATACTCGGGATTCTCCACCAACTGCCGGATCAGCGCTTTCCCATCCTCCTCCATGCGCTCGACCAGGGCATGAGGAAAGAAGCAGGGCGTCTCGCAAAGCGCGAATGGAACTTCCATCCCACACCGCGCCGTCATCTCGCGCCGCAATAGCTCGTATTTTTCAGGAGTGAAGTTCGAATTGAATGCGTGCCGATAAGAGGGGATCATCGAAGTTCGTGGAGCGACGGGCGCCCTCGCCCGTCCATGCTGACGACAGCCCCTAAAGGGGCGGTAATCGCTGAGTCGCTACGGCATCGCTAAAATGATGCCCTGATACGAAGCGCAAGTCTTTCCGGAATCGCCAGATGCTAAGAGCCAAGAGCTAAGAGCCGATCCTACGCCTCAATCAAGAACTGCCCGCCCCGCATAATCTGCTCGCCGTCCACCCAGATATCGAAATTCCGTCCCACCACATCAATGTGCGTCGACGAATACCACTCCGCTCCTGTGTGCGCCCCATACGGATTTCCAAACGCAATGTGGACGCCCGGATATTTCTCGTCCTGCAGGATCTCCCCAATCACATCCTTCAGTTCGAGGTTCGTCCCAATGGCAAACTCTCCGACCCGGTTGCTGTTCTCATCAGTATGGGTGTAGGCCCAGAAATCGTCTTTCAATTCTTTGTTCGCCGAGTGCGCCTCGATCAGCCGATTCCCCTTTACCTGGATGGTCAGCGGATTCGCCTTCAAGTCGCCAAACTTCGCGCACAAATAATCGCCCACCACTCCATCAATAACAAACGTGCCGTTCACCCCGCCCGGCGTAGTGAAGACTTCGCCGCCCGGCAGGTTCCCCCACTTTTCCGGACTGATAATTCCGCTCGTCTTCACCCACCGGTAATTCGGATTCAAATCCGCCACCAGATTGGTCCCCGCAGCCGTCTTCGCCCGAATTTGTTTTGCCTTGCGTACGGTCTCCAGTACCTTGACGCTCAACCGGTCCACCTTCAGGAAGTCCGCACGCATGCCTTCGAGCATGATCCGCTTGTTGATGTTGACCATGTGCGCGTGCCGGGTCTTTCGCCGATTCACCACATCCGTCATCTGCATGCGCGACTTCAGTTCGTTGGCCTGCGCCTGCACCGCAAAAATGCTGACCTGGCTCGACTCTAGATCCTCCGCGATCGCCAGCGGTAAGTCCGTCAGCGGACGAGTCGCCACATCCTCCAGCACCCACGTCTGGTACCGGCAGCCCACCTCTTCCAGTTCGCGCACCAGAGCCGCCGCAATTTCCAGGCTCACCTCATCGGTGATGACGGTGACTTTTTCCGAAGCCAATACGCGCAGGCACACGCGCACCGCATTCCGCGCTCCCGGCGTGAGCTGCGGATCGAAAGGCATCTGATTTAGTTGTCGGTTGGATTGTTCTGCAGTCTTCATCAGGCTCATCAGACGGCCTTGGCGGTGGGCAAACTATCCACCTCGTCCACGCCCACCTCAGTCTCCTCAATGATGTAGTCCACCACGGCCTTCATGTCGCCGGTTTTGCGGTACACCCGCAACTGCCGGTCAGCGCCCGTGCCCATCTTCATGATCTCGCGGACGTACTCCACTTCTTCCCGCGAATCCAGTTCATCCAGCACGTCATCCACAAATTCAAGATACTCTTCGATCAGATCGCGCTCCGTAACTTCCATCTGCTTGCCGAAGTCGATCAGTTTCCCGTCGATCCCATACCGCGCCGCTCGCCACTTGTTTTCCATCAGCAGCGACTTCCGGTACAGCCGGAACCCCTGGTTCTGCGAGTACAGTTTGTACAGCTTGGCCACCGTCGCCTGGATCAGCGCCGCCAAAGCAATCGTCTCGTCGACGCGCATCGGAATATCGCACACGCGGAACTCCAGCGTGTCGAAGAATGGATGCGGCCGGATGTCCCACCAGATTTTCTTCGCGTTATCGATCGAGTTCGTCTTGACCAGCAGCTTGATGTAATTCTCGTACTCGCCCCAGCTCGGAAAATAATCGGGCAGGTTCGTCCGCGGAAACTTGTCGAACACCTTGCAGCGGTACGATTTCAGTCCCGTGTCCATCCCCAGCCAGAAAGGCGAATTCGACGATAGTGCCAGCAGGTGCGGCACAAAATACCGCGCATGATTCATCAGGTGGATTGCCGTTTCGCGATCCTCAACGCCCACATGCACGTGCAACCCAAAAATCAGGTTGGCCCGGGCCACCAGTTGCATATCCTCCACAATATTCTTGTAGCGCTCGCCTGGCGTTAGTTCCTGCATGCGCCAGTCCGCAAACGGATGCGTTGCCGCTGAAGCCAGCCGCAATCCATTCTCCCGCGACAGCCCGATCATGTGCCTCCGCAGCTTCTTCAGTTCTTCCTTGGCTTCTTTAATATTGGCGCAAACCGAAGTCCCTACTTCCACCACCGATTGGTGCATCTCCGTCTTGACCCGTTCCTGCAGGATCAATTTTCCCTTTTCGATGATCTCGGCGTGAATGTGCGACCGAAGGTCCCGAGTCTCAGGATCGACTGTCTGATACTCCTCTTCGATTCCCAGCGTGAATGAAGGCTTCATCGCGGCATCCAGAGTTGCCAGGCAGGAATATCCTCCGGCAGAGGTCCAATTAGTATACCTAATGAACAGGTGTGGCGCGGGCAGTCTTGTCCGCGAGATCAGGGGCAACGGAGTTACATTGGATGGTGCATTCGGAACCAGGTCAACCACAGAAATGCGCCAAACAGGAGGAGCATCAGTCCACTTAAGCAGAGGGAGAACGCCAAGAATAAGCTCCGCAGCCAGTGTCTGGGCTCGAACGCGCGGACCAGCAAGATGATCGCGGCCACTTCGAATACAACCGTGACAACAAGACCGAACAGCAGAAACATCTCCGCGAGGCCGCCAGCCACCGCCGCAAGCCCAGTTGCCTTCTCTGCCGATATGCCCCGCAGCGCGTTACCAACGCCGATCATGGCGGGAAGCCAAGGTGCCCACGCCAGCAAAACACCCCAGAGGAAGCGCTTTTTCTTCAGTGGATCCATATTCTGACTACTCCTTGGTAAAACGTTCGGACCCACTCTTTCGCCTACGCCTTCTTTCGCGCCGTTGCCGCCCGGCTCTCCACCAGCTTCGGCCCGTTCAGAAACGCCGCCCAGCGCAACTCCTCCACCGGATTCTCCTCGCCGAGCGCTTTCTCTACCGCCATCTCCGCCACGGCGTCCACGATCCACTCAAAATTCTGCTGCCCTACCGAGGTAACCTCCGCGTCCGGAGCCGGATTCATGAAGTCAATTGCATACGGGACGCCACCCTCCACCGCAAACTCCACGGTGTTTAAGTCGTAGCCCAGTGCGCGGCACAACGCCAGCGCGTCTTTCTCGATCCGCTCCTTTAACTTCGCTCCCGGCTGCGGATTACCCTTCACATAGCGCTCATGATGCGGAGCCCGCGGATCGTACCTCATGATGTGCACCTTCTCCTGCCCCACCACGTAACAGCGGTAATAATCCTCAAACTCCACGCCATGCTGCAGCGTCATGCAAAGGTCGCCCGTCTGGTTGTAGTTATGGAAGAACTCCTCCGGAGAATTCACCTTATACACGTGTTTCCATCCGCCGCCCGAGTAAGGCTTCAAAAACGCCGGGAACCCAACATAGGCAAACACCTCTTCCCAATTCAGCGGATACATCAAATTCCGCATCGACTTATCGGTCGTGTCCGGCGGATGCTCGTGATGCGGCAAAATCACGGTAGGCGGAATCGCCACGCCCATCTTGTGCGCCAGCGCATAATTAAAAAACTTGTCGTCCGCCGTCCACCAGAACGGATTGTTAATCACAATCGTCCCCTGCAGCATCGCGTTCTTCAAATAGGCCCGGTAAAAAGGAATGTCCTGCGAAATCCGATCAATGATCACGGCGTACTTCTTCGGCTCATCCATACGGATGCCGCCAATCTTCACAAACTCTGCCGTAACCCCATCGGCCTTCATGGCGTTGATCTTCTCGACCAATGCGGGCGGAAACGTATTCTCCATCCCAAAAAGAATTCCGATTTTCTTAGTCACAGCAATCTCCTATTCACACTCCCAAATATTTGTCATCCTGAGCGCAGTGAGTGCAGCGCGAAGCGCAGCACTCACGGAGTCGAAGGACCCCTACATCCTTAATGTACCAACTGCCGCCGCAAGGCATTCGCCCCGCACAGTTCGCACCTTTGGCAACGCCAATAACCACCGCCTAAAAATGCTTCTCCGCCATCCGCTGCCACAGCGGCCAATCATGCTTGCTGTTATCCCCGTAAATATCCAGCCAATGCGGAATGCCCTTGCCTTGCAGAATCCCGGCCATCTTCACATTCGCGTCCAGGCAAATGTCCCAGTCCGCCGTTCCCAGCACAATCTTCATCCGCCGGCACCGGCTCAGGAACCACTCATCGCCCAGGTTCGGCAGGTAGTCCGTCGGATTGTTGAAGTAGCAATTGTCGTCGTAGTAGCCATCGAGGAAGCTCCTGACGTCGAACGATCCGCTCATGGTCACGCAAGACGAAACCACATCCGGATGCCGCATCGAAAAATTCAGCGCGTGATAGCCGCCAAAACTGCATCCCGTCACCACCATCTGCGGGGCCCAATTCCTCCACTTCAAATAAGGTAGAAACTCGTTGATGACGTAGCGCTCGTACTGCACATGCCGCCAGATCCGCGCTCCCGGATGCGCGCCCTTGTTGTACCAACTCTCCCCGTCGACGCTGTCCACGCAGAACACCTGGATCGCGCCCGCATCGAGTTTTCCGCCCAGCGCGCGGATCATCCCCGCATCTTCATACTCAAAGAAACGTCCCCTGGAAGTCGGAAAAACGAGGATCGGTTGCCCGGCGTGCCCATAGACCAGCGACTCCATGTCGCGCCCTAATTCGTGGCTATATTGTTTGTTATATTCGCGGTTCATGTGCGCGAGGATTGTAACCGACCCGCCCGACCGTTAGCATCTCCGTCTTCAACGCTGCGTGCTGTCCACGTCGGGCGCCACCATCCCATACATCTCAAGGTCGAGGAACTCTCCCCACTTGAGCACATGAGCGCGCAAGCTTCCTTCGTGGCGCATGCCGATCTTTCCCAAGACTCTTGCCGACGCGGAGTTGTTAACGAAATGACTAGCGAAAATCCGGTGCAGTTGAGGAGTCTCGAATCCATATTTCACCAACGCCCTGGCTGCTTCGGTGGCATAGCCTTTCCCCCAGTAAGGGACACCAATCCAGTAGCCGAGTTCAGCGCGACGATGGTCGGGTTCGATCCTAAGTCCCACGCCGCCGCACAGCGTGTCACTCTCACGCAGAACAATGCCCAGGCGC
>Ga0209180_10000482_pt1 | contig 18557 bp, 17 predicted proteins | sample CZO8metaG_3_FD_188355 | JGI IMG/M metagenome (GOLD analysis project Ga0209180, IMG submission 188355) | Vadose zone soil microbial communities from the Eel River Critical Zone Observatory, Northern California, USA - CZOApr15con2H2.8 metaG... | ecosystem: Environmental > Terrestrial > Soil >...
AGGGGAGAGCTGCATCATATCCGGGCTCCCACCGACCGACCAGGTGGCAGTAACCTGGCGCGTCGCGAGATCGATGACCGAAATCGTTCCCGCCAGCCGATTGCTCACGTACGCGAAGCGCGTGTCTCGACTGATCTGGAGGCCATGGGCCCCTTTTCCTGTGGGGATGAAAGTGATCTCTTGCATGCGTTCGGGGTCGATCACCGAGACCCCGTGGCGGCCTTGGTTGGCCACGTAGAATACCGTCCCATCGGGTGCCAATCGGACATCCACGGGCAAGCTGCCGACTTCGACGGTCCCTGTCACCTGCCGTAGTGCGATGTCCACCTTGGCCACAATCCCACTGAACTCAGTACTGGCGAGCAAGTAGCTTCCGTCCGCCGAGAAGTCCAAGTGGTCCACGCCCGACCAGGGGATCGGAACGCTGAACGCTTTCGCCCATGTGGACGGGTCGTAGAAGTCGAGCCGATTCAAGCGCTCAGCGACGACCACCGCGTAGCGGCCGTCCGGGGTGAAGTATAAGTTGTAGGGATCCGCGATCTTGAGGGTGGCGACGGGCTCGCCGAGGCGGGGGTCGATCACCGTCAGGGTGTCGGCAGCCGTATTGTCTACGTACAGATGCGTGAGGTCCCACGAAGGCGCGATGTGGTGCGGAATGGCGCCGACCGCAAAGTGTGTGATCACCCGACGCGTGGTGGGGTCGATGACATCCACGGTCGCGTCCCCACTGTTGGGCACATACACCCGTGCGGCAATGTCCGCCAATTGGCGGGGAATCGCGCGCGTCATAGCCGCGGCGTAAACATTGCGCGGACCCGTCGGCGCCGGCTGAGTCTGGGCTGGAGGGAGAGGATGGGGCCACAATCCACGGGCCGGGCCGACCACGCCGACGGCCAGCCCCACCAGGGCAGCCGCGACCACCAAACCGATACTAATCGGACGTATCATTGGTGCCCGTGAGTTCCTCCCACATCCCACCCAATGCCCGCAAACGCGCACGGGCACCCCAAGAACGGATGACAGCCTGAAATAGGAAGCTCGGGCAGGACTTGAATGCTACGCATCCCTATCCGCGTTCGCCGAAGCCCCCCTCGGCCAGGGTCATGATCTCTTTGATGGCCGCCGCGACCGGGGCGGCCAGGAAGATGCCGACCGGGCCAAATAACGCGCTCGCAATGAGCAGCGCCATAATGATGGTCGCTGCTCGCAGGTCCAGCTGGCGTCCCATGACCGCTGGCAGCAAGACCTTCGACTCGAGCAACTGGACGACGATGAGGAACACCAGCACTTCCATTCCGAGGTCTGGTCCTTGCAGCAAGGCCAACCCGACAATCGGGATCGTGCCCAAGAAAGGGCCTACGACCGGGATGATGCGCGTGACGCCGGCCACGAGGGCTAGGAAGAGGGCAAAGGGCATGGCCACGGCGATCAGGCCCGCCCAGACCACGCCGGCTGCGACCACCATGAGGACGATCTGTCCGCGGACGTAAGCCGCGAGGATGCGATCAAGCCGGTTTGCGGTGAGGAGGACGCGAGGGCGTAGTGAGGCGGGCACGAACTGCAGCAGTTCTTGTTTGAGGGCGGGGAGGTCCACCAGGAAGTAAAAGGCTAGTAATGGGATCAGGAGGAGCTCGGCGGCCAGGCCCAACCACTTGGCAATCGCGCCTGCGATCCGGGCGATAGCGTCGACGAGGAGCGTCCCGGCTCGCGAGAAGGCGTCCTGGACCGCCTGACGGAGGTCATCAGGGAAGCTGCTAATGAACGCCGTCGGGAGGTCACCCAGCGCTTGGACGATCTCCACTCGGTATTCCGGGACGCGCTCAGCGAGGCGGTGGACGTCATTCGAGACGGCACCCGCGGCCACCCGGACGATGACCACCACCGCCACAATCAAGAACAGGTAGACCGCAATCACCCCGGCCAAGCGAGGAACGGGGCGTCCTGACAACCGAATGCGAGAAACGAGTTCCACCAAGGGCAGGATCGCGTAGGCGAGCATCGCCGAAAAGGCGATGGTCACCAGCACAAAACGCAGGCGGTAGAACAGATACGCCGCTGCGGCGGTAATGACGAGCGCCATGCCGAACCGGATGGCGCGGTCAGTCGAGGGCATGCGAGATGTCCCCCACGGATCTATCAGACGACGGAGCGCACCAGGTCAGGCGAGGCAGGGCCCCCATCACGTCAGCGGCGACCGGCTGCATTGTCTGGAGCGTCCCAACCCAGGACATGACGTGTCGGTCACGGTCAATCGCCCCGACGTCCCCGCGCATCCCACGGCGCATCACGCTAGTCTCCATCCCCTGGCCGACGTGTCCACCTTGCTATGTTCGCACACGACAGGCGTCACCCTCGCGTCACGGCGCGCGTTCGTCGGGTGGGGCCGCCGGAGCCTCTCGTCCGGGGAGCACGACGCGTGCCAGCAGCAGACTGAACTCATACAAGGCCGCCATGGCGACGGCAACCAGTCCCATGGTGATCGGGCTCCAGTCCGGCGTCACCATCGTCGACAGCACGACAATGACCAAATACACCGTGCGCCACTGCTGCCGGAGTTTGGTGTAAGACACGACCCGCAGACCGATGAGACTGAGGACGACCAGAGGGGTCTGAAACGTGGCCGCGATGGCGGCCAAGAACCAGACCGCATACGACACATAGGAGAGGGCGGTGATCTGCACCGACATGACGGAGCCTGCCTGATTGAGCAACCAACGAGTGGATGTGGGGAGCACCAGCGTGTAGCCAAAGGCCAGCCCCACGACGCTTAACACGACGGACAAGGCCGCGAGCGGGAGGACGAACCGCGCCTCGTGCTGGCTGAGGGCCGGGCTGACAAACAGAAGGGCTTGCAGGAGCAACCATGGGAACGCCATCACGAGTCCGAAGACGAATGCGACCTTGAATTTGACGAGCAGCGGCTCGAGCACGGTCAGCGCGACCAGATGTGTGAGTCCGGCCGGTCGCATGAGCAGCTCTAGCAGTCGATCCTGTTGCCATAAACCGATCAGCAGCATGATCCCAAATCCCGCCAGACCCCACAGCAGCCGGCGCCGGAGGTCCTCCAGATGCACCACGATGGATTGCGGGATGTCGCGCGAGACGGGCAGGTACCGCCACAACCATGCCATGGGGTCGCGTCACTGCCGCGTCAGGTGCGGGGGAGGACAGGAGGGATCGAGTCTGAACGGCCTGCGACCAGAGGCGGGCTGAACTTCTGAACGGTCCTGGCTGAGCCGGGGCCGTTCTCCGAGAAGGCCACCAGATGGAGAACGACGACGCGGAAGAAGATGAACTCGGTCCACTGATTAATCGGCACACTCTCCCTCTGGCGCCCCCATCATACATGAGCGGCCCAGTTGCGATACGACTAAAACCAGTCCATCACCTCTCGTAGCCACGTCACCAGGCGATCCCAGAGCCGGGGCGCCGCCGTGATCCCCGTGCGCTCGGCGGCGGCCTGGAGAGTGGTCCGCGTGGCGTAGCCGACGACGGTCACATTCTTGCCGGCGTGGGACCAGTGGACGAGCGTGCGCAGGCCCAAGCGTTGCACCCAGATCGGACCGGACGAGGTAGCAACGAGCTCGCTGCCTTCCGGGGGTCTAGCCACGCTGTCTCGGCGCTGGTAGACGACCAGGGTCGTCAGTCCATCGGAGTAGATCTGGACGACAGGGGGGCCTTCGCCGGTGAGGTAGTCGCCGGTCTTGTGGAACCCCTCCGGGACAGCCACCTGGATCGGAGGGCCTCCCAGCACGCGGGCGACCTCCTCAGCCGTGGCCGCTCGCACTGCTGGCTGAGGAGTCAAGCGCAATCCGGTCGGCACGGATGCCGTCTTGCGCCACCCGGCGGGCTTGAGCTCAAAGCGGAGGAACGTCGTTACCTCGCCCAGCGATCCTCTGGGTCCGACGCGTTCAGAGCGGAGGAGTACGCCTGTGGCGTCGTCCACGACCAGGGTACGCGAGGGCCGGTCAGCAATCTCGGGAACCAACACGATTCGGGTCGCCCGTCGTCCCAGCAACTCGTCGGGGACCATGGTGATGCCGTAATTTTCCAGCAACCACGGGAGGTGCGCCGACTCGAAGATGTCCTCCTCCGAATTCAACCCTGTGGCCGTAGTCCCGGTGCGCCGCACGGGATCAAATCGAATCTCCGAGCCCTGGCGACGGATGACGGTGAATCGGCGGGACGGTCCGAGCGCCAGATAATCCAGTTGTGTCCAGTCCGGCGGGTCGTGCTCCACTTGCACTAAGGAGGCGACCGTGTGTGTCGTTCCCTCCCAGGTCACCACGATCTGTTCGCCCTGGTAGGCGACCGTGGAGCGGGCACGGACGCTCTGCACGAGCGGCGCGGGTGCGCTGGCGGCGTCTAGGGACCGCACGTCGAGTGCGAACGTGAGCCCTAGTGTGGCCGCCAGACCAAGCAGCAGGACAGGGCTTATCTCTTCTGGGCGGCGGGCCATTCAGGGAAGGTCTCGTAGGGCAGCGCACTGCTGAGGTACGACGTAAGCGTTACGTCAGCCATCGGGTGCGCTGCGGCAAACTCCGCTTGCTGCTGGAAGTACCAAAGGGGAGAGACCCGGGTGCCTTGGGGCGGTGCGGTGGGTACGCGCAGCTGGAGTAACAGGCCGATGCCGGCGGCCATCGTGGCCACCGCGATCAGCCACCGGGGAACTGTCCGCCGGGTCTCCACCAGTGCGATTCGGGAAAGTGTGCGCGACAGTGCGGCGGGATGCGGAAGGATGGGGGGCACTGTGCGCAAGAGACTGCGGACCGCCCGGAGGTCATCTAGCGCGACGCGGCACTCTGTACACTCCGCCAGATGGGCGGCCACGCCAGAGGCTTCCTCCGCGGTGAGGGTTCCGTCCAGGTAGCCAGTGAGCTCGTGTGAGAGGTGCAATATCACAGCTCACCCCGCTGCAGAGCATCGACATAGGGGCGCAACCACTCGCGCAGGGCCAGACGAGCCCGGTGGAGGCGCGAGCGCACGGTGCCGATCGGGCACCGGAGGATTTCGGCGGCCGCGTCGTACGGCAGTCCCTGGAGGTCGACCAGCGCCACGACGGCTCGAGCGTCGGGGGGCAGAGCGCGTAACGCGCGCAACACAGGGCCGTCGAGCGCGCCTTCGGCCACTTCACTCGGACCGGCCGTGGGATCCATGACGGCCGCCCCGCTGACGTCATCGAGCGAGAAGATTTTTCGACGGCGTTCCCGGCGTAGACGGTCCACAAAAGAATTGTGCATGATGCGGAACAGCCACCGATCAAACCGCGTCCCGGGTTGAAACCGGTGGAAGGCACGAAACGCTTCTTCCGCGGCTTGCTGCAACAAGTCCTCGCTATCGTGTGCGTTGCCCGTCAGGTAGTAGGCGAACCGGTACGCGTGGGTCCAGTGGGCTGCGAGGAGCTCGGCGAAACTCTCCTGCGAGGCCGTACGGACTGCGGCCGAAGCGAAGGTAGTCTCTGGGACTGAGCCCGCAAGGGGCGTTTGAACGCGTTCCATGGTTTTTTCGGCGGGAGGCGCTGCGCGGTCCCCGCCACCCGATTGAGCCGTCACTTCACGATCGTGACGCTAGCCGCTTGGTATGTCAATGTTCGACCCCGGCCACTCGCCGTCCCAGTAATTGCGACAGTCTTCCCGACCCTGAGATCTCGGACGGATGCGCCCTTACCGGCTTTGAGGACCTTGGTCGTGGCCGTGTGTCTCACCCAGAGCTTCCCGTGCGTCTTGAGCCCAGTCCCTCGCCTAACCTTCAGCACCTCGACTTGCGCCCAGCTTCTGCTGATCCGAAGAATCTTTGCCTCGATCTCGAAGGGCGCGCGGCGCGTCGTCGAGGCTGGCGCAGGGGAGGGAGACGGGGAGGGTGTTTGCGCCGCAACCCTCGTCGAGCTCACCAGGAGCGCCACGGCGAGGGTGAGTACGAGACCCACACGACCCTTCAAACGCAATTCCCCCTCTATAGACTCTTCAATAAATAGAACGTTTCAGGCCCCAGGGAAGTTCCTCCGTGGAAGTTTACCATAGGATCCCTGGTCTGGCGCCGGTGGAGACTCTCATTGTGATTGGGGTTGTATACTGAGCCGGGAGATCGATGCGCGTGAGAATGCCTGGAGGATTGGTGTGACCCGACTGGATCCGCACGCTGCTCCGTCGACGCTCCGCGTCGACAATCGAACAATTGCGTACTACCCCTTGCACGCTCTTCGCCCGCAGCTCGCGACGCCTCTGGAGCGCCTTCCTGCGACGGTGAAGATCTTGTTGGAGAACGTCGTGCGCCATGCCGCCGGCGGCCTGTTTTCCGCGGACGACGTCGCGACGCTAGCGGCCTGGCAGCCAGGTCTGACGTCCCGTCGCGAATTTCCCTGTCTACCCTCACGGGTGCTGCTGCAGGACTTTACCGGCGTGCCGGTCGTGGTTGATCTGGCCACCATGCGCGATGCCGTCGCGCAGTTAGGGGGCGATCCGCGCCGCGTCAACCCCGTGATCCCTGCCGACTTGGTCATTGACCACTCGGTGCAGGTGGACATTTCCGGGGTGCCGGGGGCGTTTGGGCGCAACGTGGCCTACGAGTATCAGCGTAACCGCGAGCGATACATGCTGCTGCGATGGTCGCAGCAGGCTTTCGCCAACCTGCGGGTGGTGCCTCCGGGTACTGGGATTGTCCATCAAGTCAACTTGGAGTACCTGGCTCAGGTGGTGTCGCTTCAGCTCGTGAACGGAGTTACACTCGCCTATCCCGACACGCTCATCGGTACTGACTCGCACACCACGATGGTGAACGGGATGGGGGTGTTGGGATGGGGCGTCGGGGGAATCGAGGCGGAGGCGGTGATGTTGGGTGAGCCGACCTATCTCACGACCCCCGAGGTGGTCGGGTTTCGCCTGACCGGCCGTCTGCGGGAAGGGGTGACTGCCACTGATCTGGTGCTGACCGTCACCCAGCTGCTGCGCACCGTCGGGGTCGTGGGGAAGTTCGTCGAGTTTTTCGGGCCCAGTGTGCAGGCTCTGGCCCTGCCGGATCGGGCGACGATTGCCAACATGGCTCCAGAGTACGGGGCGACAGCCGCCCTCTTTCCCATTGATGCGGAGACTCTGACCTACCTGCGTCTCACCGGCCGGTCTGAAGCCCACGTGCGGGTCGTGGAAGCGTACGCCCAGGCCCAGGGGTTGTTCCACACCCCGACTGAGACGGAACCCGTGTTTGATCAGGTTGTGGAGCTGGACCTGTCTGCGGTAGAGACGAGCCTTGCGGGACCACGACGGCCGCAGGATCGCGTGCCGCTGCCCCAGACGTCCTGGAGCTTCCGGGCAGCATTTGCCGAGCAACTCGCCCCGTCGACAGGGAAGAGTGCGACGGCCACCGCCGTGGCCGAGCGTCCTCCCGTCGTGCAGGTCCAGGTCGATGGTCAGGCGGCCACGCTCACGCATGGGGCGGTCGTGATCGCAGCGATCACCAGTTGCACCAACACGAGTAACCCAGAGGTGATGGTCGCAGCGGGGCTGCTCGCCAAGAAAGCGGTGGAACGCGGACTGCAGCGCAATCCCGCCGTCAAGACGAGCTTGGCGCCGGGATCTGCGGTGGTGACGTCCTATCTGGAGCGTGCCGGCCTCACGCCCTACCTCGACGCGCTGGGATTCCAGCTCGTTGGGTACGGGTGCACGACCTGCATTGGCAACAGCGGCCCCTTGCCGCAGCCGATCGCCGACGCGATTCAACAGCACGACTTGGTCGTCGTCGCCGTGCTCAGCGGGAACCGTAACTTCGACGGCCGCATCCACCCGTTAGTGCGAGGCAGCTATCTGGCCTCCCCGCCGCTGGTGGTTGCGTTCGCCCTGGCGGGCACTGTGGAGATCGACTTGCTCACCCAACCGCTCGGGCGAGACCGCCACGGCCGCCCCGTGTACTTGAAAGAGCTGTGGCCGAGCACTGCGGAGGTGCACGCGGTGGTGCGCCAGGTAGTGTCCCCGGAGCTGTTTACGACGCGCTATCGGGATGTCTTCACAGGAGATGAGATGTGGCAGACGATGGCCGTGGGGGCGGGCGAGCGGTTCGGCTGGGAGGCCGCGTCCACGTACGTCCGCCAAGCGCCGTTCTTTGCGGGTTTGTCGCCGCAGCCTGCACCGATCCACGACATCCGTGGGGCTCGAGTGCTGGCGTGGGTGGGCGACTCGGTGACGACAGATCACATCTCTCCCGCGGGGGCGATCCCATCCGACAGCCCGGCTGGCCGCTACCTCATTGAGCACGGCGTAAAGCCCGCCGACTTCAACACGTACGGTGCGCGCCGCGGGAACCATTTGGTGATGCTGCGCGGGACGTTCGCCAACATCCGGCTGCGGAACCGGCTAGGCGGGGGCCGAGAGGGTGGGTGGACAACGCACTATCCGTCTCAAGAGCTCATGACGATCTACGATGCTGCGATCCGCTACCAACGGGAGGGCACGCCGCTGGTGGTCTTCGCGGGCAAGGAGTATGGGTCGGGCAGTTCACGGGACTGGGCGGCCAAGGGACCTCTTCTGCTGGGAGTACGCGCGGTGCTAGCGGAGAGCTTCGAACGCATCCACCGCAGCAACCTAGTCGGGATGGGGATCCTGCCGCTTCAGTTTGCAACGGGGACTACGCCTTCGTCTCTTGGCCTCGATGGCACCGAGGCGCTTGAGATCACGGGACTTGCTGACCTGCGGCCGGGACAGGTGCTGACCGTGTCCGCGCGCCGCGATGGAAAGACCAAGACATTCCAGGCGACCGTGCGCGTGGATACCCCCATCGAGCTGGAGTACTATCGGCACGGCGGGATCCTGCCGTATGTCGCGAGGAAGCGGGCTAAGACGAAGGGATAGGGTCGCGATTCATCCCGCCTTGGTCTGGTACCCTACCGAAAGGTTACGGCAGTCGCGAGGAAATCATCGGTTCTCACAACCCCGCGATCACCGACGCTTCCGGACCATGTGGTATGAGGCTGGTCTTACGACCCTGCTATTTGGGCTTCGAGGTAGAGCCGTAATACGTGAGGGCCGCGATCAAGATTCCGAACACGACATTACTCCACTTCAAACTGCTGCCGAATAAGAAGAATGGAGATAGGGCCACCCACACACCTGCGATAAGAGTGACCCAATAGGCGGTCATTCCACGAGCACCTCCCACACGTCTTTTTCACACCGCTCGACCTGTTCGACGATGGCGCTCCTGCCCCTCTACTGTCGCAATTTTGCCTCAATCTCGGTCCATGTCCTCAGGTCCCCAGTTGGTTGCGTCTGCTGCGTGGGATTTCGACGGGGTCACGATTTGCCGAGGACGACGAGCACTGCGACGGCGGCGCCGCAGCCCAAGACGCCTCCGAAGTAGAAGGGCACAGCTGGGCCAAACGATGTCCACATCCATCCCGCCAGCAGCGAGGCCGGCAAGAGCCCGATGCCCACGAGCGTGGCATGAAGCCCGATGGCCGTCGCACGAATGGGCGTCGGTGCCAAGTCAGCGACCAACGCCTTCTCCACACCGTCAGATACCCCCATATACAGCCCATATATGGGGAACAACAGCCACAGTGATCCAGGACTGGACGTGAGCCCAAAGCCCAGGTACACCAAACCGTAGAGCGCATACCCTGCGACCAGCAACGTGCGCCGGCCCATCCAATCGGACAGACGCCCTGCCGGATAGGCCACCGCTGCGTAGGTGACGTTAAAGACGAGGTACAACACGAGGACTGCGGCCGTCGCCACACCCAGATTCTGTGCACGCAACAACAGAAACTGGTTTGATGAGTTACCCAAGGTAAAGACGAAGACGACGAGCAGGTACGCGCGCAACTTCGCCGGGAGGAGCGACCAGCGCAGCACGGGTACTTGCGTGCCGGCGCGATGAGGGCGCACGTCCCGCGCGAAGAATAGGACCCCGACACCGAGAGCGGCGGGGATCAGGGACCACAAGAAGATTGCTCGGACGTTCGCCGCGCCTGAGCGAAGCAGGACGATCGCTGCAATGACACCCAGCGTTGCGCCGAGGGAGTCCATCGCGCGGTGCAATCCGTAGGCGCGGCCCCGACGCGCCGGATCTGCGGAGTCGGCAATGAGTGCGTCCCGAGGAGCAGTGCGCACGCCTTTGCCGAAGCGATCCACGAACCGTCCGGCGAGCACGGTCGGCCACGCCTGAGCCACCACCAGAAAGACCTTCCCAAGAGTCGACGCTGCGTACCCCACGATCGCCAATGGCTTGCGCCGGCCCAAACGATCGGAGATGTATCCGGAGAACACGCGCAAAAGGCTTGCGACACTTTCGGCGATGCCTTCGATTAACCCGAGGATGGCTGGAGACGCTCCCAGTGTCTGGGTGAGGAACATTGGCAGAAGGGGATACACCATCTCGGTGCTGATATCGGTGAGCAGGCTGGTGAGCCCAAGAATGATGATGTTCATCGGCCCGCATTGTTCTCGAAGGTGTCGGGAGTTCCTTTGAACACCCGGGACCCGGGGACGGAAACGGGCGACCGCCTACGACCGTTGCACGTGGACCATGAGCCCGCCGGGCACGGAAGTCTGACTCCTTATGCTGCGCGTCCCCTCACTCCAAATGTGATTGCCTTTGCCGCGCCCGGCGCACAGGCTAGGGAGTCGCAGGGGCATATGCAGACAGCCGAGCCAGTTCGTCGAGGGAGAGTACACCCTCGTAGCGCTGTCCTTTGATCTCCCAGGTCGGATATGCTTTCACCCCGGCTGCGGCGCAGACCTGGGGCCGGCCTACAGGAGATCGCGGGTCACATTCGATGTAAGGAAGAAGGGCCGCTGCTGGCCCGAGCATGGCCTTCTGGTCCGCGCAGTGCGGACACCAGTACGCTCCGTAAAACTTCGCCCCGGAGGCGGAAAGGTGCTTGGCGAGACCGGTCGCGTAGTCATTAGCGGTGACCTGCGGTGGCGATGCGCCATCCCCTAGCAGGAGGAAGCCCACGGCAGCTAGCATGGCCACGGCCATCCATCCCCAGGTTGCACGAAGCGGGCGCTGGGGCCGTCGCACAACAAGGTAGATGATGATCCCGAGGCTCAGCACAGCTGAGAGCACACACAGGCTGCAGGTCGCGCGGACCGCGGTTTGCTGTACCCCGGTGAAGATTATTGATGCGCCGACTCCTATGCCGGCACGGGCAGTGCGAGGGCCCAGCGGCGCTCGCGGTCGAGACGACGAAGGCCGAGGACGAGCAGCACAACATAATAGGCAAGGCCGAGCAGGCCGACCGGGATCCCAAACGCCACCGCCTAGCGGCTCGACTGCACCACATCGCAGCCGGTCCCCAAGGGACAGTACGTCGTGGCATGGACGGCTTTGGTCACAAAGAGGTAGGCGCTTACCACGCTACCCATCGCCGCTAGGGTTGCCAACCACAAGTTTCTGCGGGGTGGATGTCCGGATGCGATGGGATGGACGTTCCGTGCGGGTTTGGACGTCACAGTATTTCATCTTAGCATTCCGCAATTAACCGGGGGCCCTCTCGCACTAAGGGCAGTAGTCAACAGTTAGGTTCGCCCCTAGAGTAGTACCGAGACCCCATGCCCCGACTTGGTGTACTCACTAGCGGAGGCGATGCCCCCGGCATGAACGCCGCGATTCGCGCGGTGGTCCGGACAGCCACGTCCTACGGGTGGGAGGTTTTGGGCATCCGTCATGGGTATGCCGGTCTGATCGCGGATGATGTGGTGAGACTGACTGCCCGCGACGTGGGGGGCATCATTCAACTCGGGGGAACCCTGCTCCACTCCGCACGCTGTCCGGAGTTCCACGAAGAGCCTGTCCGCCGTCGGGCCGTCGACACCGTGAAGCGCCACCAGCTGGATGGGACCGTCATTATCGGCGGCAATGGATCACAACGCGGCGCGTATGATCTGTCCCAATCCGGGGTGCCCGTCGTGGGCGTGGCGTCCACCATCGACAACGACGTGTTCGGGACGGATCAGAGTATCGGAGTCGACACCGCTCTAAACATTGCGCTGGAGGCGGTGGACCGCCTGAAGACCACGGCCTCGGCCTTGCAGCGTGCCTTCTTAGTGGAAGTCATGGGCCGACACAGCGGCTACCTGGCGTTGATGACGGCGATTGGGGGCGGCGCCGACGCGGTTGTCATCCCCGAGATGGAAACGGACCCCGAGCAACTTATCGCCGATATCCAGGCGAGCGCAGATCGTGGCAAGGCCCATGCCATGGTGGTCGTCGCCGAGGGAGCGCGGTACAATGCGGAACGATTGATCGCGTATTTTCACGCCCGGCGGGACCGGCTGGGGTATGAGATTCGCGCCACGATCCTCGGCCACGTCCAACGCGGCGGCGCCCCGACGGCATTCGACCGGTTACTCGCAACGCGCTTGGGCGCAGCCGCGGTGAGCGAACTTATGGCCGGCCACGCGACGGTGATGATGGGATTCCGGCAGGGGGAAATTGCCGCTACGCCGCTAGACGAGGTCGTCAGGAATGTCAAGACGCTAGACTTGCGGCTGCTGGACCTCGCCCGACGGCTGGCCACGTAGCAGGACGCGGGGCCGCATGGCCCTCAGTCACCGGAAGCGCCCGCAAGAACTTAGACTTACGATTTTGGTGGAATCTTAGTATCCTGGAGAGGATCCAGTCTCCTCAGGTGGGTGACTCGATCGGGGGCAGGGCGATGACGGGAATACCGAGTGGAAAGTTGTTGAACTTGCTGCGTCTTGCGGATCGGGCGGGCCGATTCAAGATGCTCGCGATCGATCAACGCGATTCGTTGCGGGCGTCCCTCGCCAAGGCCACTACCCGAGAGCCTAAACAGGTCACGTATGAGGAAATGGCCACCGCGAAGGGGGTAATCACGGAGGTCCTCTCGCCCCACTCCACGGCGACCTTAGTGGACCCCATATATGGGTGGCCCCAGGCCGTCAAACTCATCCCGGCAGACGTCGGCATTCTCGTGGCGAACGAAGATAGCTACGAGCCGGCGGGGTCCGGCGGAAAGCAGCGGAAGGCACGGTCGATTGACGGGTGGTCGGTCGCCAAGGCGAAGCGCTCTGGCGCCAACGCCGTGAAACTCCTTGTTTACTACACCCCTGAGGCGTCCGCCGAGGTCGTGGCCCACCAGCAGCGGTTCGCCCGCACGGTCGGTGAGGAGTGTGTGAGGGAAGATATTCCCTTCCTCCTCGAGCTCGTCACGTATCCCATCGCGGAGGCCTCCGCGGATACTCCAGAATTTGCTCGCAAGCGTCCCGTACACACGCTCGCCTCCGCCCGCGAGTTCTCCAAAGACAGCTACCACGTTGATATCCTCAAGCTGGAGTTCCCCGGCGACTTGAAATATACGCGCCAGTTCTGCCAGGGCGCATTCGACGGCAAGGACAGGCCGGCCGTCTACGATGTGGAGCAGGTACAGGCGTTCTGTCAGGAGCTCAACACCACGGCCCAGCGGCCCTGGGTCATTCTTAGCGGCGGAGTGGCCATTAAGGAGTTTTTGGTCACCCTCGAACTCGCGGTCGCGGCGGGGGCCAGCGGCTTTCTGTGTGGGCGGGCGATTTGGAAAGATGTCATTCCCAAGTATCCCAACGTGGACACCATGCGTGCATTTCTCGCGGACGAAGGCGCGTACAACTTTGCACGCGCCAACGCTGCAGCCCAACGAGCCCGTCCATGGTTCACCCACCCGCACTACGGCGACTGGGAGGATGTGCAACTGACCGGCGCCGGAGAGCGCTGGTATCAGGACTACTAACCAACCTTCGAATCGGTGTGATGAGGAGGACAGGGATGGAACGAACGAGACGCAAGGGTGAGTCAATCGTGGTGCTGGCGGCGCGCTGGATGATTGCCGTCGTTTTGCTGACCGTGGGTACGGTCCTGCTGGCCACCGCCGCCTACGCCGCCTACATCGCCAAGTTGTGGACAGCAGCCGCGCGCGGGGAACCCGCATGGCCGAGTCGCCCTGCGACCGAGCGGACACATATTTCCCCGCCGCGCGCGTGACAATTTCGAGGCGGCCCTCGCCGTGAGCGCTCGCGCCATGTCTACCCTCAGTGCTCGCACAGACGCACATCATCTGGTCTGTAGACCGGAGGGGGAGATAGCCCGGTGAGCACAGCGGATGTCGTGATCATTGGCGGTGGATCGACGGGAACGAGCGTCGCTTTTCAGCTCGCCCGGCGTCGGTACGGGAAGGTCGTCCTGGTCGAGCGCGAGACCGTTGGGGCGGGTCCCACCGCAAAGACGATCGGAATCGTCCGTCTGCACTACTCCTACGAACCGCTGGTTCGCCTCGCATCCCGCAGCCGGGACCTGTTCGGGCAGTTTGAGGAACTCACGGGCGCAGTCGCTGACTTCACACGCTGTGGATTTCTCCTCCTCGCCCCCGAAGGCGAAATGCCCGGCCTGCGGGCCAACGTGGACCTGCAGCACCGGTTGGGCATTCATTCGGCGGTGGTGACACCGACGGATATCGTGGGTCTGGATTTGCGCATGAATGTAGACGGCGTCGCCGGAGGCGCCTGGGAACCTGAGTCCGGGTTCGCAGACGGCTATGCGACGGCGAGTGGGTTTGCCGCGGCAGCGCGCCGTGCGGGCGCGGAAGTCTGGGAGACGGCGGCTGCGCAGCGGATCATCGTCGAGGGATCTATCGTCCGCGGCGTGCAAACCGCTCGCGGGGAGATCAGCACACCTACGGTGCTGGTTTCCTGCGGCCCATGGACGCCACAGCTAATGGGGCCCCTGGGCGTGAACGTCCCGATCCAGAGCTCGCGTCAGCAAGTGGTGCAACTTGGACTCCCTGCCTCGTTCGGCCCACTGCGGTTGATCATTGAAGACATGGCGCTCGGCTTCTACGTGCGACACGAGACGGGGGACACGGTGCTGGCCGGGGTGCTGGAAGAAGAAGCCGAACAGATCGTGGCGGCGGATGAGTACAATCGAGGTGTGGACTTTGATTTCGTCGAACGTACTGGGCGGGCCTGGGCCTACCGTTATCCCAGTGCGAGCGAAGCCAAATTTCGTCAGGGATACGCCAGTTTGTATGACATCACTCCGGACTGGCAACCGGTGTTGGGCGCAGTCGAGGGGATCCGAGGGCTGTACCTCGCCGCGGGCTTCTCCGGCCACGGGTTCAAGCTCAGCCCCGCGCTCGGCGAAGTCCTGGCCTCACTCATCGCCGGGGACGTCCCACCTATTGATGTGTCGATGTTTCGCCTCTCGCGGTTCGCCGACGGCCACCTCATCCGGGGCCGTCACGCCCAAGGGATTCTCGGGTAATGACGATCAGCCGTCATCTGCGCTCCCGGCAAGAGATGATTGATGACAGACATTGCTTCAGGCGCGTGAAACCGACGCCCGGACGCTCCGGCAGAGGTGACGCAACTGAGGGACTCAGGAGGAGCATTCCGCACGTCCTGGTATCTCTAATACGGTTATGATTTTCACCTTTGTGGGCGAGTACGCAGATCCAACCCTGGCCAAGATGGCCACTGGGCTTCGGGCAGTGTTTGAGCGCCGCGGTCACGAGTACACGAAGGATCCCGAAGCCGAGGACCTGCGCATCGTGTTCAACTTCATCGATATCAAGAACCCCCGTCCGTATCGCCGGCGGGCGAAGGCGATCTTCGTCGTGGCACTGGCCGTGACCACCGAGCGGCCCGATAACGTCCTCCGGCAGGGATACCCGTTGCTGGTGCGCTCGCTGTCAAACCTCTGCGTCTACCTCGTCCGCGCGCACGACGCCGAGCACACCTACTTTGTGACGCTCGAGCAAGGCTACTACCCCGCACCCGACCTGGCGGGGGAGGACTACTTCGACTATATCTACGATCGATTGCATCCGCTGGCATCGTCCCAGCTGGTTATCGACAACGAGTTTGTTCCGGATTTGGAAAAGGACTTATGGGACGGCGACGCCCTCACTAAGCAGCTCAGCGGGGCAGGGCGGCGACTGGACGCGCTGGCGTTGCTGCCGGCGCCGTTTCCAATTCACGAGCTGCTGGACGAGCGCGACCTGCGACATATCGAGCGGTTGTATGGGATCGGTGGGCTCTCCTACGGCAATCTGAGCGTGCGCAAAGACGCGCGGCGGTTCTGGATGAGTGCGAGTGGCGTGGACAAGGGCAACATGACCGCGGTCGGACGCGACATGCTGCTGGTGAAAGGCTTCGATGACAAGCGCAATGTCATGCTGCTCAGTGTGCCCCCCGAGGTGAAGCCTCGCCGCGTTTCTGTGGACGCGATCGAGCATTGGATGATCTACACCGAGCACCCTCGTGTCGGCGCCATCGTGCACGTGCACGCGTGGATGGAAGATGTCGCCTCCACGACGATCAACTACCCGTGTGGGACGATCCAGCTCGCTCGGGCAGTGGCTGAGCTCCTGCGCGAATCTTCCACGCCCGACCGTGCTGTGGTCGGCTTGAAAAACCACGGCCTGACGATCACAGGCCCCAGTCTGGATGACATCTTCAACCGTCTCGAGCGGGGGTTCATCCGTCAGGTCCCGATGTCCTGATCGCTTCGCCGCGGAGTCCCAGCGCACGAATTGACGCCGACCCACAAGTGACTCCCCTGCCTGAGGTGTGCAGAGCGTAAGATGAAGGCCCTCGTCTTCAATCCCACCATTCCTCGCTTCCTTGCCACCAAGGCCCTTGGACGGGTTACCCGTCGGGCGGTGTGGGGTCCGTGGGCACCGTTGCAGCTTCGCGAGGTGCCCGACCCTCCGCTTCCCGGAGCGGACTGGGTACGCGTCGCCGTCCGATTAGGGGGGATTTGCGGCAGTGACCTGCACACGATTCACCTGGATACGAGCCCCGCGCTGTCGGCCCTCACCTCGTTTCCATTTGTGTTAGGCCACGAAAACGTGGGGACGATCCTGGAAGCCGGTCCAGACGCAGTCGGATTGTACGTCGGACAGCGGGTCACGGTAGAGCCGACTCTGCCTTGTGCGGCGCGTGGGGTGCCATCCTGCGAGAACTGCTCGGCCGGCCGATACAATTTGTGCCTGCGCACGTCCGACGGGCACGTCAGTCCTGGGCTGATGGTCGGGGCGTGTCGCGACACCGGCGGCAGCTGGGGGGAGACGTTCGTATCCCACCGATCCCAGGTGTTGCCGGTCCCCGATGACGTGCCCGATGAGCAGGCGCTCCTGGCGGAACCGATGGCCTGTGCGCTCCACCCCCTCCTGGGGGCGCCCCCTGCCGAGGGCAGCACTGTTTTGGTGATTGGAGGCGGGGTCATCGGCCAGTGTGCGATTGCCGCCCTGCGTGCGCTCGGCAGTGGCGCCCGCGTCGTGGCATTGGTCAAGCATCCTTTTCAGGGTGAGATGGCACGTCAATTGGGTGCGACCGATGTCGTGCAGGTGAGCCGAGGCGACGGCTACTATGACGAGGTCAGTGATCTTGTCGGTGGGGTCTTGCGGCGACCGATGATCGGGCGGCGCGTTCTGGTCGGCGGGGCTGATCTCACCATCGAGTGTGTCGGGTCCTCCCGCAGTCTTGACGACGCGCTGCGCTTAACGAAGCCGGGGGGGCAAGTGATGCTCCTCGGATTAGCGGCGGTGGCAGCCGTGGACTGGACACCCGTATGGTGGAAGGAGCTGCGCGTAACCGGGAGCTACATTTACGGAGTGGAACACTGGGGGGGGCGCACGGCCAAGACGATGGAACTCGTGCTGGACTGGATGGCGAGCGGGAAGCTAGCCCTTGGTCGCTTAGTCACCCACCGCTTTCCGCTTTCTGCCTACCGCGCTGCCTTGCTCACCGCGATGGGCAAGGCGCAGTCTCGGGCCTTCAAGGTTGCCTTCCAGATGCGCCCGACCGGACGTACCGGATGAGCTGCCATTCGTCTAGACCGCGATGGGCCGTCCTCGTGATCGCAGGTGATGGTCACTACGGGTAGATGCCCCGTGTGAGCAGAGCGTCCGCGACCCGTTTCACGGCGTAGATGAGGGCCGCCGTCCGCCACAGAACATCCCGCTCCCGCGCGAGTTGGACCACTCCCCTAAACGCCTGCACCATGATCCGTTCCAGCCGCTGGTTGATTTCTTCTTCGGACCAGAACAACGACTGCAGGTCCTGCACCCACTCGAAGTAGGAGACCGTCACGCCTCCCGCGTTTGCGAGGATGTCCGGGACGACCACGATCCCGCGGTCGGCGAGGATTTCGTCGGCCTCGGGGGTCGTCGGTCCGTTCGCTCCTTCCACTATAGTCTTCGCGTGAATCCTCGGGGCGTTCTCCCGCGTGATCTGTCCCTCCAGAGCGGCGGGGACGAGGAACTCGCAGGGCAACTCCAATAGCTCGGTGTTGCTCACGGGGGTGGTGGCCGGGAATCCGGCGACGCCCCCCGTCTGCTGGACGTGACGCAGGACGGCTCGGGGATCGAGTCCGCCGGGGGCATGGATGCCGCCGCTCACGTCGCTGATCCCCACGATCTTGCAGCCCTGGTCGTGCATCAGGTACGCGGACACAGATCCCACATTGCCGAACCCTTGCACCACCACACGGCTTCCCGCAAAGGGCATCTCCTGCACCCGCGCGGCTTCTCGCGCCGCGATCATGACTCCGCGGCCGGTCGCTTCGCGCCGTCC
>Ga0209180_10000484_pt1 | contig 18546 bp, 19 predicted proteins | sample CZO8metaG_3_FD_188355 | JGI IMG/M metagenome (GOLD analysis project Ga0209180, IMG submission 188355) | Vadose zone soil microbial communities from the Eel River Critical Zone Observatory, Northern California, USA - CZOApr15con2H2.8 metaG... | ecosystem: Environmental > Terrestrial > Soil >...
CGGGCGCCTGCGGCACATGTTGGTCAGGTCGGCGACAGCAATAGGATCAGACGAGGGTGTCCCGAGTCGCGACTGAAGTTCGCCCGCAGAGGATCCATGCTCGTAAGGTCGGTGAGCTTGGCGTCGGGACCGGACCCGGTTTCGCCGATGCGCGCGACGGCCTCGGACACGTAGCTGTGTGGGTTGGCGAACTGAACGCCGATGACGACCAGGACGACTGCCAGCAGAGCCACGTTCAACCAGCGACCCTGGAAACTACGGATCCAGTTTCCCATCCGTTTGAAATTACTCGCGATCGGCAATCACGGCAGCTTGCCGCCGCGAACCCAGCGCTCGAACACCTCGACTTGCTGAGGCGGCCACGCGCCGTCACAGGGCATGGAGCCGCGTCGCAATCGCTCGAGGATCCGGTCCGCGTGATCGCTCACGTCTTCGTAGGATCCCAGGTCGAAATGTAACCGCATCGATTGACGGTCTTTCTCGCGAAATAGCGGTTTGATGTCACCTTGAAAATGGACTGGTTCCCCGTCTCTCGGCAAGCTCATGGTCGAATTCTCCTTCTCATTAAGCCACCCGGTGAGCAGCGCCGCCCCGGCCGGCGTGTTCGATCGACGGAAATCGCCCGTCCGAGCGTCTAGCTAGTTAAGGAACCTCAGGGGCGCTCATTTCAGCGCTGCATTGAGGGAGGAGAAATCAATGATTCGGGTCAGGCGATTGTCAGCGTCGTTGGGGGCACTTGTAATGACGTTGGCGGCCTTGGGCATCGGGACAGCAACCGGTGCGGCGGCGCAGGCCACGTCTTGGGCCGCCGCTGGTGACTTCTCGGCAGCGTCCAACCCAAACGGTGCCTGGAGTTACGGCTGGTCGGCAAGCAGAGGATCAGCATTCAACCTCGACACCGTGGCGACCACGGTCAGTGGTGTCAACGTCTGGAATTACTCGGCCACCCAGGTCGAACCCGACGTCTTCTTCAACGGCACGAGCAACACCATCAATCCGTCGGGAACGAATCCCATCCCCGCAGGCACTCTTGCGTTCCACCCCGGCCCGATTGGGCAAAACGCGATCGTCCGCTGGACGGCCCCAAGCACGGGCGCCTACGCCATAGGCGCAACCTTCACCGGTCGGGATTTTGTCGGACCAACGACTACCGACGTCGCCGTACTCTCCAATGGAGGGCTGCTCTGGAGCGCCGAAGTCACAGGCTACCTGGCGATGCAGAGTTACGCGGCGAGCCGCCTCGACCTGATCGCCGGCGACACGCTTGACTTCACCGTCGGCTTCGGCACCGATGGCACCTACTCGTATGACAGCACCGGCCTTAGCGCGGACATATCGCAATTCGACACGACGCCACCAGTCGTTTCGATCACGACTCCGGCTGATGGCGCGACATACACGCTCAACCAAAGCGTCATGGCCGGCTACGCCTGCAATGACGTGGACTCGACCGCGGTCACGTGCGTTGGCACAGCACCCAGCGGCAGCCCGATCGACACAACGTCCATCGGTTCGAAGACCTTCACCGTCGTCGGAACGGATCAGGCCAACAACCAGGCGAGCGCGTCGGTCCCATATTCGGTTGGCTACGGCATCTGCTGGCTGTACGACCAGACCAAGGCGGTCCACAGCGGGGCAGTGGTGCCGATAAAGCTCGCCCTCTGCGATTCAAGCAACGCCAATCAATCCTCGTCGACCATCACGGTGACCGCCGTGGCTGTGACGTTGGTGGCGACGGGCGCTCCTGCAACGCTGGATTCCGCGGGTAGTTCCAATCCAGACAGCAACTTTCGGTTTGACTCCACGCTGGGCACGAGCGGCGGATACATCTTCAACCTCGACACATCGGGACTGGCAGCCGGGACGTACGCCCTCAGCATCACTGTCAGCGGTGACCCGACTCTGCACTCGGCTCAGTTCGCAGTCAGCTAAAACCCATGAGCCGCGGGGCATCCCCGCGGCTCTTCTATTCCGAGTTTTGAGGCCCTTTATAGTCCGCTGACATGTCAGCAGGCACGACCCCAACCTCGACCCCCAGGGCATCGGGGTGGATCGCGCTGCTGGTTCTCTTCGGGATCACCTCGACCATCGAGGCGTTCACAGTTGCCCACGTCTTCCGGTTTCTGCCGCTCTACCTCGGGACCGTGCATGTGCCTCCAGCCGAGGTGCCGGCCTGGACTGGATATCTGAACGCGGCGTTCTTTCTGTTCGGCCTGCCCCTGGTTCCCTTCTGGGGCGTCTGGTCGGAGCGCTATGGGCGCATTCCGATCATCGCGCGCAGCGCCTTCGTCGAAATGGTGGTGTTTACCGTGCTGTGGCTCGCCCAGAACCGCTGGCAGGCGGGATTCGCGTTGCTGCTGGTCGGCTTCCAGCTGGGCAACACAGGAGTGATGCTCACAGCTCTTCGCGCCGTCACCCCGCGGGGCCGGGTTGGCTTCGCCATCTCTCTCTTTGGAGTGACCCCCTCGCTCGGATTCGCGCTCGGCCCGGCTGCCGGGGGCTGGCTCGTCGACCACGGTTTCCTGAACCTGCACACCCTTTTCGCGTTCGACGCCGCCATGTCGCTCGCCGCCGGCGTCATGTTGCTGACATTCGCGCGGGAGGGGAGACGCCCTCCTCGGCCTGCCGGTTCAGCGACGCGGCTCGCGCTTGACGCCCTGCGCCTGGCGATGACGGGTCGCGTGACTTTGATCGTCTTCGGCGTTTTCGGCCTGGCTTACTTTGCGCAGCAGATCGCGAACCCGTTCCTACCGCTTTTGGTCCTGAGGCTCGTCGGCAGCACCTCCGGCGCCGCGGGGCAGATCGGCATCGTCTTCGGTGCGTCGGCCTTGTTGGGAGCGCTCCTCTCGCCGCTTGCCGGCACTGCCGGCGATCGTTTTGGCTTCCGGCCACTTCTGGCAGGAGCCTGCGTGCTGGCCGCGGCCAGCCTGGCCGAGCTGGCGTTGGCGCCGAATTTGGTCTGGCTCACGGTGGGCGCAGTCTTCCTCGGCGCCGCCACCGCGACGGCGATTTCGATGGTGTTCGCGATCTTGGCCACCGCCGTCCCAGAGGAGCGTCGCGCCACAACGCTCAACTTCGTGTTGCTGCCGATCTACCTCTCGTCGGTGGCCGGCGCCATCGTGGGCGCGCTCTTGGTGCGCGAAGGCCTCAACATCGTCCTCTGGACAGGAGCAGCGATCTCCCTGATCGCCGCGTTGCTGACCACGAGGCTGCCCTCGGCGGAGCGAGCTACGGCTCTCTGACGAGATGGTCTAGCGGTAATACACTGGGCCCAATGTCCACTGTCCAGTCGGCCACCGCAGGCGTCGAGCAGCAAGACATAGACGAGGCTCGGGCATTCAACGCGCAGCTCGAAGCGCTCATCGCCGGCCAACCACCGGTGCACACGCTCCCACCCGAGGTCTCGCGGCGAGCGAGGCGTGAAGGCAAAGGGATCTTTCCGGCGCCCGTGTTCCTGGAGGACGCGCGTGACATCGAGATTGCGGGCCGCGGCGGTCCGATCAAGGTGCGCATCATCCGGCCCGACCAAAAGCCGACGGGTATCTACCTCCACATCCATGGCGGAGGCTGGACCCTGGGTGCCCATGACATGCAGGACGTCGGGTTGAAGCTGCTCGCCAACGAGACGGGGCTCTGCGCCGCGAGCATTGGCTACAGGCTCGCCCCAGAGCACCCGTACCCCGCCGGCCCCGACGACTGTGACGATGCCGTGCTCCATCTCCTCGAGCACGGACCTGCGCTGCTGGATGCTCCGGCTCGGTTTGCCATCGGCGGCGAATCGGCTGGAGCGCATCTGGCCGTCGTGACGCTGCTGAGGCTCCGCGACCGGCACGGGATCAAGAATCGAATCGCCGCCGCCAACCTGGTGTACGGCGCCTACGACCTGAACGGCACGCCGAGCCAGATCCTGTGGGGCGACCGCAACCTGGTTCTTTCGCTGCCGATCATCCATTGGTTTGGGACCAACTTCCTCCCCGGCGCCGGCTTCGAGCAGCGGCGCGACCCCGACATCTCGCCCCTCTACGCTCGTCTCGGCGAAATGCCGCCGGCGCTGTTCACGGTCGGCACGATGGACTGCCTGATGGACGATTCGCTCTTCATGGCCGAGCGCTGGCGCGCGGCCGGCAACCGGGCCGAGGTCGCCGTCTATCCCGAAGGAGTGCACGCTTTCAACGCGTACCCGACCGGCCTGGCGCGAAAGGCAAATGCCAGGCAGTTCGAGTTCCTGCGTAACTCGCTGACCTGAAGCGATAGTCCGCTGCCGTCGCGAAACCCTCGAGCTTTCGAGAGTGAGCATTGGTTGCCAATAGCCGTTTCGCACCGTGATGTAGCATCGGGCACGACCTATCAACCGCTGGTGTGAGCAATGGGCACAGGAGTTCGAAGCATGGCGACGCAGGTCACGGACACCGGTCAGGTCTTGAGTCATCACATCCAGGCACTCGGAGGCGGCCAGCTAGACGAGCTTCTCGACGATTACGTCGAGGAATCGGTGCTGGTCACACCGGACGCTACGATCAAGGGACTCCGCGGTATTCGGGCGGCGTTCGAGGGATTCCTGTCAGGTCTCTTTAAGCCTGGCACCTATGAGCTCACGTTTGACGCGCGCCGCGTGGAGGGCGAGGTGGCGTACATCATCTGGCACGCAAAGTGCGCGTCCGCCGACATCGTCTTCGGCACCGACACTTTCATCGTTAGAGACGGAAAAATCGCCGTCCAAACCTTCGCCGTAAAGATCGAGCCTAGATAGCGTCTAACGACAGAGATGCAACCACACGAAACTGGACTTCTGCTCCCGTCTCGGGAGGCCCTGCTGTGGGCGGACAGCGACCTGGCTTTTCTGATCGAGGCCGCGCGGCACGCCGAAAACGCCGGCTTCGACTCGGTATGGGCCGGCGACTCCCTGCTGGCGCGTCCACGCGGCGAACCCCTCACCCTCCTCGCCGGCGTCGCCGGCGCGACGACCCGCGTCTCGCTGGGCACGGCGGTCCTGCTGCCGCTCCTCCGTAACCCTCTCTCCCTGGCGCACTCACTGGCCACCCTCGACCGAATTGCCAAAGGCCGGATGATCGTGGGCATCGGTCCTGGCGCAGAGCTCCCAGGCACACACGCCGAGCTGAAGGCGCTTGGCGTGGCGAGCGATCGGAGGGTCAGCGCCATGGTCAACGCCGTCGAACGGGCGCGTCGGTTGTGGCGGAACGAGGAGCCGGGCCTCGAGCTGCAGCCCCGACCGTTTCGCCCGGGTGGTCCCCCGATCTGGGTGGGCGGCACCGGTCCTCGCATGCTGCGCCTGACGGGCGAGAAATTTGACGGCTGGCTGCCGCTGAGCCCGACCCCCGCCGACTACGCGTCAGGTCTTCGCGCCGTGCACGAGGCTGCCGAGCGGGCGGGTCGAGATCCCGACAGCATTGCCACCGGCGTCTATCTCACCGTGGCCGTCGCCGACAATGCGCGTGAAGCGGCCGGCGAGCTCGACGCCTACATAAAGGCCTATTACGGTGTGCCGGCCGAGGTCATGGCCAAAGCGATGGCGCTCCAGGCCGGAACGATGGAAACCGCTGCGGAATGGTTCGCTGCCTACCGCGCCGCCGGCGCCCATCACCTGGTGGTGCGGCTGGCCCGTCCCCGCCTCAGCGACTACAACGAGACAGTTAAAGAGCTCCTCGGTGCCGCCCGGAACCCTTCAGGCACGTAGCTCAGGTCTCCCCCATCGCCGCGGATTCGGCCGGTCCGATCTCCCATTCCAGGGGCTCGCCCGCCAGGTAGCGCTTGAGCTCGCCGATCAACAGGCGGCCCAGGCGCTGGCGCTCGCGCCCCATCGCCCCCGCAATATGAGGCGTCAACACCACATTGGACAGGTGCCGCAGCTTAGAATCGGCCGCCAGCGGCTCGTGCTCCGTGACGTCGAGCACGGCATGAAGGTCGGGCCGTTCCTCGAGGGCCTCGACCAGCTCCCGCTCACGCACGATGGCGCCGCGAGCGGTGTTGATAAACGTGCCGCCCTGCGGCATGGATGTGATCAGCTCGCCCGTGACCAATCCGATGGTCGAATCCAGCAAGGGCGTATGGACGGAGACGACATCTGAGTCCGCGAAGAGCTCTTTCAGCCCGACCGGCCTGACATCGAGTCCCCTCGCTTCGCCCGGCCCCAGCGCCGGATCGCAAGCCAGCACGGTGAGGTCGAAGGGGCGCAATCGCTCGCGCACGAGCCTGCCCACGCTGCCGAGAGACAGCAGCCCGACCGCCGAGCCGTAGCCGCCCGGCATCAGAGAGGCCGGAGGATACGGCTCCCACGGAACTCGCGTCGCGCCCATCAAGCGCCATCCGTGCTTGAGCGAGAACAGGATCACGGCGAGCGTGTAGTCGGCGACCGGCAGCGAGTTGGCGGCCCTGGCGGTCACGACACGGATTCCGCGACTCCAGAGGTCCGGGGTCACGAACGGCCGCGTCGAACCGCCACCGTAAAGGACGAGCCGCAAGCGAGGAGCGTGCTGGAGGATTTCGGAGTCGAGTCGAGGCAACCCCCAGCCCGCGAGCAGCACCTCGACATCGCGCAGTGGAGAGGGGTCGCTCCGAATCGACGCCGGAGACTGCGGTGGATGGGGCAGCTCGAGGAGCGCCGCGGCCTCCGCCTGATCACTGGGTCCATAGACCTCGTCCAGCGCATCTGGCCGGATCAAGTACATGCCGACCGGCTTCATCAGCGGGCTCCAGGCCTGACTGCTTCGACGAGCCGGCGCAGCTCGGTCATCTCGTGCGCCAGCGCGACTGCGGGCTCGGCCAGCTCGGGGTGCCATAACTTCTCCCATTCGGTTACCAACCACCCGGCGTAGTTCCGGCTCGCCAGCTCATCGATGCCGGCGCCCACCGGCACCTCGCCCTCACCGAGCGGAACGAGCTGCCATCTGCCTTCGCCATTCGGACGCGCGTCCTTTATATGGACGCCGACAAGGCGGTCGCCAAGCTGATCGAGGACAGCGGCCGGCGCTTCGCCGGCGCGGTGGGTGTGCAACATGTCCCAGATCACCCCGAGCTGCGCTCCCTCGAGCTCCCGGACCAGCGGACCCAGGACTGCCGCGGCGGCATAGCCGTCGTGGGTCTCGACTCCAACCCCGGCGCGAAACCCGTCGGCGGCCTCGGCTGCAAGCTCGAGACCGCGACGCAGCTCGTCCAGCGTGCCCTGGCCCGGGAAGACACGAACCACCGGCGCCGCCCAGCCGTCTGCCATCTGCAGATATTGCTGAAGCTCCGCGAAGTTCATTGGCTCGGAGAGCCGGATGGACGTGTCGACCGCCGCCACCGCCACACCCGCCTCGATCATCACCTTCGCGACGCGCCGGCGATCCGTGGCGTCGAGGTCGGCGGACAAAAGAGCGCCGTCGAGAAGGCGCAGCTCGAGGCCCACGTATCCGAGCTTGACGGCTGCATCAATGGCCTCTTCGAGCGACCAACCTGGGCACGCCAGCGTGCTGAAAGCCAGCCGGGTCACCGCGTCACCCGGCAGCGGGTCCGGTGCTCTGCCGGCGGACCAACCGGGTCGGCACAAACTCGACTCGCACGGTCCCATGTCGTGGCTCCAGCGCCATCCTCAGAGCCAGGGCGCCCATCTCTGCCGCCGGAACCCTCACGGTCGTGAGCGCGGGGGTGACATCGCGCGCGATCGGGACATCGTCGAAGCCAGTGATCGAAATGTCTTCGGGCACACGCATGCCTCGCCTCCGCGCCTCGGCCATCGCGCCGATCGCCATCAGGTCGTTGAATGCGATCAGCGCGGTCGGCGTTGGTCCCGAACGCTCCAGGAGCTCGCGCGCGGCAGCCACGCCCGAGTCTCGCGTGTAATCGCCGTGGACCAGCATCTCGTCAGGCGGCTCGATGCCGGCACGGTGAAGGGCTTCCCTGAGGCCTGCCAGGCGCTCTCGCGTGGTCGTCACCGCCGGCGGCCCGCAGATGACGCCAAATCGGCGATGACCAAGTCGCAGCAGCTCCTCCGCCACCTCGCGGCCCCCGCCGAGGTTGTCTGGCATGACCGCATCGCCATGCCCGTAATGCCGGCCGATAAGGACCGCCCGCCCGCCCCCCGCCTCGAACGCCATCAGCTGGTTTGTGATCGCGGTCGCGAAATCGCGCGCTTCGATGCCGCTGCTCGCGATCACCAAAGCCTCCACCCTGCGGGCCCGGAAATGGGCAATGGCAGAGAGCTCGCGCTGGAGGTCACGATGCGCGGTGATGAAGATCAGCGTTCGTTTGGCGGCGTCCGCCACTTCGTCCATCCCGCGAACCAGCTCGGCGAAGAATGGGTTCTCGACGTCGTGCAGCACCACGCCGACGGTCGCCTCGCCCGCGGACGCCAGCGCTCTAGCGTGGGGATTGGCCTCGTAGCCGAGCTCCGCTGCCGCAGCCAGGACCTGCTCGCGAAACGCAGGACTGACGTTCGCCGTACCGCTAAGCGTCCGCGATGCCGTGGCCACCGACACCCCGGCCGAGCGGGCCACGTCGGCGATTGTGGGCGCCCTGAACACAGGCTGGATTGTAAGCGGTTTCTGGCCACTGAACTAGACGATTGACGAAACCCCCAAATCGGAATAGGCTGGCGGGCAAGTTCTTATGAAAGCGCTTTCAAAGTCTGGAGGACGGGCATGAGAGGTTGGAACCGGCCCCTGGGGGCCGCCGTGCTGATGATCCTGACAGCTGCCTGCTCGGGGGGCGGCCAGCCGAGCGCCAGCTCATCCGCGGCTCCGGTGACGCTCACCATCCAGGACTTCTCCGTCGAGCAGACCGATTTCCACAAGCAGGTCGCAGCCGAATACCAGCGCGTCTACCCGAATGTCACCGTCCAGTGGTCGTCGACAGCCCAGGCGCAGTACGAGCAGACCCTGCCGCTCGCCTTCCAGAGCAAGCAGGCCCCCGACCTCTTCTACTGGCAGAAGCAGGGCTCAAACACCATGAACTGGCTGCTCTCCAACAGCTGGATCTCGACGGTCTCGCCTGATGGCAAGGTGCCCAGCGACTGGACGAAGCGCTGGCCCGCCGGTTCGTTCCAGAACGGCATCAACATGAAGGACGGCAAGGTCTACGGCTTCCCCTGGCAGGACACCCACTACTGGGGTCCGGGCTACATGTACATGAACAAGGCGGTCTTCGCGCAGGCCGGGCTCGACCCGACCAACCCGCCGACGACATGGAGCCAGCTGGCGGACACCTGCGCCACCATCAAGTCGAAGACCAAGGCCTACTGCATGGCGGTGCCGTTGAAGGGCACCGACTGGCAGCGAACCTGGTACGCGATGGCGGCCGGCAACATGACCGACCTATTTTTCGACTACAAGAACGGCAAGTTCTCGCTCGACAACCCGGCCATGCTGCAAACCTTCAACTACCTGCAAGGTCTCTACAACAAGGGCGACTTCGCCCCGGGGGTGCAGGACAAGTCCTTCTCACGCCAGCAATTCGCCGCGGGGCAGGCCGCCATCTACATGGACGGGCCGTGGATGATCAGCGTGTGGGATCAGCTTGGATTCCACAGCGACAGCTACGTAGTCGCAGCCCATCCCAATCCCGATGGCGGCGCGAAAGGCGCTCTCTCGTCGTTGAACTCGCAGAACGCCTACTGGGTGAGCTCGCAGACGCAGCACGCCGCGGAGGCCTGGAAGTTCATCCAGTGGATGACCAACCCGACCGGCTTTTTCGCGCAGAACTTTCTCAGCCACCAATTCGCCACCCTTGCCTTCGCCGACGACAAGAAGTTGCTGACCGACCCCGCCTGGCAGCAGGTCTTCAAGATCGCCGACAAGACAGGGTTCCGCGTTCAATACCCCGACCCGCTGCTCAAGTGCCCAGCCCTCGCCCAGTCCAAGGCTTATACGGACGCGTCCGCGCTTCACCCCAACTGGGAGCACCAGGTGATGGTGGATGCCATCACCAGCAACAAGGACCTCAGGCCGGCCGCCCAGTTGGTGGTCACGACGCGCCAGCAGGCGCTCGAGTCGGAGCTCCAGAAGGAGTCGGCAGCGGGGCTGAAGGTATCAGCCAGCTGCTACGAGTTCGGCACCAACGGCTGGGACTACACGCAGAACTTCAACACCGCCAACTACTCCAAGCCATAAGCTCCCGGGAGCATTGAATGAGCTGAGCCGGAGACCGCCCATTGCGGCCGGGAGGCTGAGCCTCTCCGCGGTCCGCGCTTCGGCAGCCCGAGGCGCCGGCCCCGACGGCCGGCGCTTCTGGATCCCGGTGTTCCTGCTCCCCTTTCTGCTCCTCTACGGCGGTTTCACCCTCTGGCCGCTAATCGCCACCGCCTACTACTCGCTCTTCAACTGGGACGGCATCCGCCCGCTCACAGACTTCATCGGGCTTGGCAACTACCAGAAGATCGTGGCCGACCCGATCTTCTGGCTTGCTTTCAAGAACACCCTTGTCTTCGCCGTGGTGGAGACGGCGATCAAACTGCCGCTGGCTCTTTTCGTCGCCATTCTGCTGACCCGCCGATGGCTGCTTTTCAAGACCTTTTTTCGGACCGTCTTCTTCCTGCCCATCATCCTACCCGTGGCTCTGGCCGGCCTTGTCTTCACCTATTTGTTAAACCCGTCGAACGGCGCCATCGACAGCTTTCTGACCGATCGGGGATGGATACATACGCCCATCGACCTGCTTGGTCACGGGAATACCGCGCTGGTCGCCATCATCCTGGTCGCGGTCTGGCAGATCTTCGGCCAGTACATGGTCTATTGGATGGCCGCCCTCCAGAACGTCCCCGAGGACGTGTATGAGGCAGCCGACATCGACGGGGCGAACGAGCTGCAGAAGCTGATCCACATCACGCTGCCTCTGATCCGGCCGGTGGCGCTGATCATCACGCTGCTCGCCATCGTCAACGCGCTCCACGTCTTTGGCGTCATCGTGACGCTGACGGCGGGTGGTCCCGGGCAGGCGAGCTACACGGTGTCCTATTTCATCTACAACGAGGCTTTCAGCGAGGCTCCGTTCCGGTACGGATATGGATCCGCCGCCGCCCTCCTGTTCGCGGTATTGGCGTTCATGTTTGTCACCGGGCAGGCCGCGATCGCGCGCGGCGCAGAGCGCATGCGCAAGGACTACAGCGTCTGATGGCGGTGCTCACTCGCCCTCCGGTCGCCCTGGGACATCGGCCCCGGCTGCATCGCCGCGCTTACCTCAACCTGATCGCCCTGCCCGGCCTTCTCATCGTCAGCCTGATCTGGGCCTACCCGTTCTTGTGGACCATGTCGACCGCTTTCAAGACGCAGCTGGGCGCGTTCACCGCCGGCGCAAGCCTCGTGCCGCAGCCGCTGGACCTGGACAACTTCAAACGCGCTTGGGTCACGGCCGGCTTCAGCACGTACTTCATCAACACGGTGGTCTACGCAACTGGATCGACGCTGATCGAGCTGACGAAATCCGCCCTCTGCGGATACGTGCTGGCCCGCTACCGCTTTCCGGGCCGAAACCTGCTCTACAAGCTGATCGTGCTCACGCTCTTCGTGCCCGTGATCTCCATCCTCATCCCGCAATTCGTCCTGATCCAGCATCTCGGTCTGCTCAACACCAGGCTCGGGGTGATCCTGGCCCAGTCGGGCGGGGCCGGCGCGCTCTACGTCCTTCTCTTCACAGGCTTCTTCGAGAACCTTCCGCAGGACCTCTTCGACGCCGCGAGAGTCGACGGCGCCGGTTTCCTGCAGACGTTCTGGCTCATGCTGCCGCTGGCCCGGCCGATCATCGCCGTCGTCGTGATCTTCCAGTTCGTCTACAACTGGAACGACTTCACGGTCCCGCTCGTGTTCACGTTGGGGCAGCCAGACCTACAGAACCTGGCGGTGGGCATGCTGCACTTCCAGGGGACCAACAGCTTCGACCTGACCGGCTTCGCGGCCGGGATGTTGATCTCGTTCGTGCCGGTGCTGCTCGTCTTTCTCGTCTTCCAGAGCTACTTCGTGCGCGGGCTGGCCGGCGCCGTCAAGGGATGACGCGCGCTGCCGTCCTTGCTGAGCTCGAGCGCAGGGCGGCGGCCCTGCTGGATTTGGAGCCGCCGACGGTGGTCCGCAAACACACTTTGCCCCCCAGCGGCGACATCCACGATTACCTCTCGATCGCACCCTACTGGTGGCCGAACCCGGATACGGCTGATGGGCTGCCCTGGGTGCAGCGCGACGGCCACATCAACCCGCGCTCGCGCGACATACCTGACAAGCGCGGTTGGTACATGTTGCTCGACCTGGTCTGGGTGCTAGGTCACGCCCACCGCGAATTGGGACGCCCGGAGTTTGCGGAGAAGGCGGCCACTTGCCTGCGAGTCTGGTTTCTCGAGCCCGCGACACGCATGAACCCGAACCTCAACTTCGGCCAGGGTGTGCCCGGGGTGGCCGATGGAAGGCCCGCGGGTCTGATCGAAACCCGCGAGATCGGAACGCTTCTCGACGGTGTCCGGCTCCTCGAGGGCTCGGACTCTTGGTCTTCGCGTGACACCGATTCGATTCGGGAGTGGGTGCGCGATTTCCTAGACTGGCTCGCGGTCTCGCCGCTCGCCAAAGCGGAGCGCGAAGCCAACAACAACCACGCCACCTGGTATCTCGCCCAGGCCACCGCCATGCTCGAGTTCGCCGGCGACCACACGGAAGTGCTCGCGATGGTCGATGACGGCCATGCCCTCATCGATCGCCAGATCCTTTCTGACGGCAGCCAGCCCCAGGAGCTCGACCGCGCCAACTCGCGCCACTACTGCATGTTCAACCTGCTCGGCTTCTGCCGCCTGGCTGAGCTCGGTGAGCGGGTGGGGGCGAATCTCTGGCAACACAAATCCACCTCGGGCGCCAGCTTGCGCTGCGCCTTCGACCACCTCGTTGCCAATTGGGACGACTGGCCGCAGCCAACTCTGGACCCGATGCCCTCCGACGGCTCGGAGTTCGCGGAGGTGCTCTATCACTCGGCCCGGCACTACGGCGGCGCCTTCCGCGAGCGCTGGCAGCGCACCGCCTCCCCGGGCGACCTCAACGAGCTGCTTTGGGGGACACTTCCAATGGAGACGCGGTCTAAATAGTGGAAATCAACCTGTCAGGCCAGCGGGCGATCGTCACCGGCGCCAGCACCGGGATCGGGCGCGCGACCGCGATCGCGCTGGCGGAAGCCGGCGCCGACGTGGCGGTCCACTATGGAAGCAGCCGGAAGGAGGCCGAGGAGACGGCCCGCGCGATCGAATCCCATCGACGCCGCGCGGTCATCGTGCAGGGAGACTTCCGCGATCCAGAGGCGACGCGCAAGTCAGTAGAAGAGGCAATCCTTGCACTCGGCGCGCCCGTCGACATCCTCATCAACAACGCCGGATCGTTGATCGCCCGGACTCCGCTCGACCAGATGGATGCCGAACTGTGGCAGGAGGTGATCGCTCTCAACCTGTCCAGCGTCTTCTTCGCCACCAAGGCCGCCCTCCCCCACCTCGGCCCAGGCGCGCGGATCGTGAACGTCTCGTCGATCGCCGCGCGTCATGGTGGAGGACCGGGCGCCTTTGCCTACGCGGCGGCCAAAGGAGGCGTGATGACGCTCACGCGCGGATGGGCGAAAGAGCTCGCGCCACGAAACATTCGCGTGAATGCGATTGCGCCTGGCGTCATCGAAACGCCATTCCACGACCGCTTCAGCACGCCCGAGCTGCTCGAGACCTTCAGGAAGAGCATCCCGCTCGGCCGCCTCGGCACTGCCGACGAATGTGCCGGCGCAATTCTCTACCTGGTTTCTCCGCTGGCCTCATACGTCACCGGCCAAAGCATCGACATCAACGGCGGACAGTGGTTTGCCTGAGGGCAGGCTCCACGTCAAAGCATCCGAGGGCCGCACGGGATTGCTGGTCAGCCCCCAGAACTCGGCATCAGAAGGGCTCGAGCTGGAGATCATCAAGCTCGCCCCAGGCGACCAGGAAGCCGGTACAGCGGTTGGCAAGGAGACCCTGCTCGTGGTCATGGGCGGTCGCGTAGATCTCGAGCTCAATGGAGTCCGGTGGAATGAGCTCGGAGAGCGCGCCAACGTCTTCGGCGGCCGGGCCACCTCGGCCTACCTCCCGCCTTCAACCGAGTATGTCGTGCGCTCGCCTGCGGGCGCGGAGGTGGCTCTTTTCCGCGCCCCGGCCGGCCTGGGCGGCGCTCCTTATGTGATCGGACCGGATGACGTCGACGTCGCAACTCGCGGGCGCGACAGCTTCGAGCGCGAGGTGCACACCATCCTCGACACCCGCAAGCCGGCGGCCGCGCTCGTGGCGGGCGAAACGTTCAACGCGACGGGCGCGTGGTCGAGCTACCCACCGCACAAGCACGACGTCGACGACCCCCCGCGCCAAGCTCGGCTGCAGGAGGTCTATCACTTCCGCATCGACCCGCCCCAGGGCTTTGGCATCCAGCGCATCTACTCGCCAGAGCGCGGCTTGAACGAGGCATTTGTGGTGGAGGACGGCGATACGGTCGTGATCCCATTCGGCTACCACCCGGTCGTGGCCGCGCCCGGCTACCGGCTCTATTACCTGTGGGCGCTCGCCGGTGACGGTCGGGATCTGCGCGTTGTCGAAGACCCAGTCCACGGCTGGGTTGCTCGGCAGCCTTAACGTCCGCGCATGAGCGACAAGTCTTGCGTGCTTGCGCTCGACGTTGGCACCTCTTCGGTCAGGGCCATCCTGTACGACCGCGAGGCCCGACCGGTGCCGGGCGCAGCGGTCCACGTCCACCATCAGCCGCGGACCGGCGCCGACGGAACCTCGGAGATGGACGCAGACGAGCTCGTGGATCTGATGTCGCTCAGCGTCGTGCAGCTCATGGATCGGGCCGGCGGGGAGCGAGCAAGCAGCATCGCCGGCGTCGGCGTCTCCACCTTCTGGCACGGCCTGGTGGCGACGGATGACTCGGCGCGCGCGCTTTCTCCTGTCTACCTCTGGTCGGACACCAGAAGCTGGAAGTCAGCCGAAAATCTGAAGGATCGCTTCGATCCCGAAGCCGTGCGACAGCGCACGGGCTGTCCCATCCACTCGAGCTACTGGCCGGCAAAGCTGGCCTGGCTGCGCTCGGAGCGGGCCGACCTCTGGAGCCGCCCCGTTCGGTGGATGAGCTTCGGCGACCTGTTGTTCTGGCGGATGTTCGGAAGGCTCGGCACCAGCGTATCGATGGCATCGGGAACCGGCCTCTTCGGGCTGGCCGACTGCGGCTGGGACCAGGAGCTGCTCTCCGTGCTCGAGCTTTCGCCAGCAAGCCTACCCCCGATCGCACAGGTCGAACAGACGCTGACGCCCTCGTATCAGCGGCTCTTGCCCAACCTGGCTGGGATTCCGTGGCTGCACGCGCTCGGAGATGGGGCGCTTGCGAATCTGGGCAGCGGCTGCATGACTCCGGATCGGCGCGCACTCACAGTTGGCACGTCGGGAGCCCTGCGAGCCATTGATTCAGCGCCACCCACGCACATCCCGCCCGGCCTCTGGTGCTATCGACTCGATGGCGGGCGGGTTGTGATCGGAGGGGCCTTGAGCAACGGAGGCAACCTTCGCAACTGGTTGGTCAACACATTGCGCGTGCAAGAGACGAAGCTCGAGGATGCGCTGAGCAGCATGGTGCCGGGGGCTCATGGCCTGACTGTGTTGCCGCATCTTGCCGGCGAGCGGAGCCTCGGTTATGCCCCCCACGCGTTTGGCGCGATCGCCGGCATCACCTCGGCTACGACCGCCGAAGACATGGCTCGAGCCGGTCTGGAGGCCGTTGCGATCGAATTCGCCCGGGTTGATCGGCGGCTGGATGACGTGATTCCCGGCGCCACGACGCTGGTCGCCAGCGGAGCCGCCCTATTGAGCTCGCCCGCGTGGATGCAGATGATGGCCGATGCCATCGGGCGGCCGGTCGCGGCCGGGCAGGCGGAAGAAGCCTCCAGCCGTGGGGCGGCGGTTCTTGCGATGGAGTCGCTCGGTATGGCAGGGCCTCCAAAACTCGACCCTGGGACCTCTCGGGTATTCGAGCCTCGAGCAGACTTTGCCGCCATGTATAAAGGAATCGAGGCTCGGCAGGAGATTCTGTATCGCGCATTGATCGGCGACCGGATACTCGGGACCTGATGCCGATGAACCGAACCGATTACCTCGCCTCGATGTACAGCCTCGAGGGTCAGGTCGCCATCGTGACGGGCGGCACCGGCGTCCTCGGCGGCGCCATGGCGAGAGCGCTGGCCATGGCCGGCGCGAAGGTCGGCGTACTGGGTCGCAATCGCGAACACGCCGAGCGGGTGGCGTCGGAGCTCGAGGCGCAGGGCGGCGAGGCGTTGGCGCTCACAGCGGACGTGCTCGATCGCGATGCGCTCGAGTCGACCCGTGACATGGTCGTCGGCCGGTGGGGATCGATCACCACATTGGTCAATGCCGCCGGCGGCAACATCGCTACGGCGACCATCCCTGAAGGCGGCGATGTTTTTGGGATGTCGCCGGCCGCGTTCCAGCAGGTGGTCGACCTGAACCTGACCGGCACCCTGCTGCCGAGCCTTGTCTTCGGGCGGGCCATGGTCGAGGCTGGGAATGGCTCGATCGTGAACATCTCCTCGATGGCATCTCCTCGCGCCCTGACGAAGAACGCCGGTTACGGGGCCGCGAAATCGGCGGTCGACAACCTGACCCGCTGGCTGGCGGTTGAGCTGGGCACCCGTTATCAAGGCAAGATCCGCGTGAATGCGATTGCGCCGGGCTTTTTCATAGGCGAACAGAATCGCAAACTGCTCGTGGAGCCGGATGGCAAACCCACCGCCAGAGGCCGCGCGATCATCGGCCACACCCCTTTTGGGCGGTTTGGCGAGGCGGACGATCTATCTGGGGCGCTGGTGTGGCTGTGCAGCCCCAGCGCCCGTTTCGTCACCGGAATCGTGGTTCCCGTCGACGGCGGATTCAGCGCGTTCGGCGGCGTGTGATGGAAGGTCGCGTCGAGCTGAGCCGAAGTCTCACGGAGGACGACGTGGGCGAAGTCCTCGCGAAGGCTTTCGCCGGCGTGCCCGTGAGCGGGCGCCGCGTCCTCGTGCTCATCCCTGACGACACTCGCCACGCTCCGATTCCGATGCTCTATCGGCTGTTGAACGAGATCGTCGGCAAGCAGGCTAAGCGACTCGACTTCCTGATCGCGCTGGGCACTCACCCGCCGATGCCGCCGGCCGCGGTTGACAGACTGGTCGGCATCCCGGAGTCCGAGCGTGGTCGGAATGTGTCCGTGGTCAGCCACTGTTGGGACCAGCCCGACAGTCTTGTCCGCATCGGGGTCATCCAGAGCGGAGAGATCGAGGAATTGACCGGCGGCTTGTTGAGCGAACCGATTCCGCTCGACGTCAACCGGCTCCTGGTGGAATATGACCAGCTGGTGATCTGCGGACCGGTGTTTCCGCACGAGGTCGCGGGTTTCTCTGGCGGAGCGAAGTACATCTTTCCCGGCGTAGCCGGTCCGGCCGTGATCAGCGCTACACATTGGCTGGGGGCGCTGGGCTCGAGCATGAAAACGATCGGGGTCAAAGACACCGCTGTCCGGCGGGTGATTCACCGCGCGGCGGAGCTGGTGCCCAGGCCGATCATGTGCCTCGCGCTGGCTGTCCGCGACGACGCCCTCCACGCGATCTACGCCGGGGGATATGTCGAGGCATGGGACAAGGCCGCCGACGTGTCAGCTCAGCTCGAGATCACATACGTGGCGCACGGCTTCCAGCGCGTCCTATCGATTCCGTCCACCATCTACCACGACCTCTGGACCGCCGCCAAGGCAATGTACAAGACCGAGCCCGCGATCGCCGACGGTGGCGAGGTGGTCATCTATGCGCCGGCCCTGACCGAAATCTCCTACACGCACGGACGTTTGATCGATGAGATCGGCTACCACGTGCTCGAGTACTTCACGAAACAGCCGGAGCGCTTCGCGTCGGTGCCAGGGGTGATCAAGGCCCACAGCACGCACGTCAAGGGCTGGGGCTCGTACAACGCGCGGACCGGCTCAGAGCGGCCGCGAATCCAGGTCACGCTGGCAACCGGGATTCCCCAAGAACGATGCGAGCGGGTGAACCTCGGCTACCTGGATCCAAAGTCGATCGACCTATCCGATTGGACTGAACGCGAGGCAGAAGGAGTAGCCGTCATCCGCAACGCAGGCGAAATCTTGTATCGAGCCAAAGACGTCCTGTAGGGCCTCAATCCGGCGCCCCGGAGCCTAGTATTGCGGCCCGATGCAGAATCCGCCGCAGCTGTCGCCCGATGGCGACTATTGGTGGGATGGCCAGGCCTGGCAGCTGATGCCAGGTCGCGTTGCCGCCACCCCTGTTGCACAACCCACAGCGGGCACGCCCCCGCCCTCATGGTTGCCCGAGGGCGCTGAAGTCCCAATCCCGCCAGCACCGCCTGGCCTGCCGTTCGTCCCGCAGCCGGTCGTGGTCGGGGCTTTGGGCGGCCCGGCCGTCTACGCGCCGGCCTGGGCCAACGAACCTCCATCTCCACCTGAGGAGATCTCGATCGGCAAGAAAATCCTGCTTTGGGCTGGCGTGGTTGCCGGTGCCGGG
>Ga0209180_10000485_pt1 | contig 18543 bp, 8 predicted proteins | sample CZO8metaG_3_FD_188355 | JGI IMG/M metagenome (GOLD analysis project Ga0209180, IMG submission 188355) | Vadose zone soil microbial communities from the Eel River Critical Zone Observatory, Northern California, USA - CZOApr15con2H2.8 metaG... | ecosystem: Environmental > Terrestrial > Soil >...
TTTCTCCAAAAAGAGTGTAAGCCGAGGGCGACAATCAAACCTATAGCGGAAACGTACCCTGCCGGAAGTAGGCCGTTCCGTGAGAATCGTAGTACGGAAGTACCACAAAGGAAAGACCAGCGTGTGTGGAAAAAGGGCTGTGGGCCGATAAGGGACAGAAGGACTGGGGATAAGCAGTGCCAAATTGAAGTAAGGACTCGGATATCTTCCGAATGACGCCTCAGCGGAAAACGTGCCGGAAGGAGTGAGGGGGCTGCACGTCGGGGAGGCCGTCTGCCCAGGAACGTTATGTGGAGTGCTGTTCCATTATTTCGAGCGGGAGGCGAGCTCCTTCCCGTCAGCAAGCGTGCGCTAGCGCCTGGGATTGACGCGCCGGGAGCAGCAGTTGATCCCCTTGATTGCCGAAGGGATGACGAACAAGGAAATTGCCAATCGTTTTTGCCTGTCCGAACAAACGGTGAAGAATCACCTCTATCGAATGAAGCATAAAATCGGCGCGGGGGACCGCCTGAGCATCGTGCAAGTATGCCGGACGCAGGGATTCATGATTTAGCTGTACGTTCTTGTTACGCAGATGGGGGCAGCCGGACCGGAGCCGGTCCGGAATGCCCCTCGTATTCGTTGAAGTTTGCTATTTCAAGCCGTACTGGAAATAAATCACCGACCCATCGTTTAGGGTGATGGCGTAGACGTACGTGTTGCCCGCCGCGAGATCAGCCGTCGTGATATTGAAGATCCATTGCTGACTCGTGGGATCCCACCGGAAAGCTGTGTCCGGGATGTCCGTTTCCACGACATCTTGAACTGAAGACGTAGCTGTGCCCTTCAAGATCTCGATAAGGAAGAAACTCGAGACAACTCCCGGCGTGCCAATTGATATTCCATTCGCGTCGCAGACGCGGAACTTAGCAGGAACCGTCCGGCGTTGTTTGAACACGCTTGAGCCAGCCGGGTCAATGGGTGGCAGGATTTGGTGACCCGCCTCGCCGTCGCAACTGGTTCCGGCCGGCGCGTATTGTACGGTTTGAGTGAGCGCGGCGGAAGTGGCTCCGCTGAAACCGGCATCGCCGCTATACACGGCGGTTAGCGAGTGCGAGCCGACGGCAAGCGTCGAAAGAGTGAGAGTCGCAACGCCCGAGGAACTAAGCGTGGCTGTCCCGAGCGCGGTTGCACCATCCTGGAAAGCAACCGTACCCGTAGGTGTGCCCACGGCCGGGGGAACCGCGGCTACTTTGGCTGTTAGAACAACGGGCTGATTCAAAAGGGACGGATTGGGCGAAGAACTCAAGGTGACGAGTGCCGCTGTCTTGGTCACTGTCTCCGTCAGCGGCGCGGAAGTGCTGCCATTAAAGTTTCCGTCGCCCACATAGACGACCGTGATGGAGTGCGAAGCGATCGAGAGCGAGCTCGACGTGAAAGTCGCTTGTCCTCCCGTGAGCGAGGCCGTGCCCAGCGCAGTGCCTCCATCCAGGAAGTCGACCGCCCCGGTTGGCGTGCCCGCGCCGGGAGCTACGGCTGCAACCGTCGCTGTAAAGGTGACAGGCTGAGCGAAAGCTGCTGGATTGGCGGAAGAGGCCACGCTCGTCGAGCTTGCCGCTTTATTCACGGCTTGCGCTACCGGCGCAGACGACGCCCCATTGAAGTTGCCGTCACCGTTGTAAACGGCCGTAACCGAATGCGAACCCACGGCCAATGATGAGGTCGTGAACAACGCTTGTCCGTTGATTATACCCGAAGTGCCCAGCGAAGTTGCCCCATCTTGGAAAGTGACCGTGCCTGTCGGGGAGCCAGCTCCGGGCGCAGCCGGAGCGACCGCCGCCGAAAAGATCACGCCCTGTCCGAACACACTCGGATTCGCTGAAGAGATTGACGCTACCGTTGTTGGGCCCTTATTCATTGTCTGTGATAACGCGGATGAGCTGCTGGGATTGAAATTTGCGTCTCCCCCATAAGACGCAGTGATAGAGTGCGCGCCGACGGCCAGAGAGGCCGTCGTCAGCGTAGCTATGCCCGAAGAGTCAAGCGCTCCGGTACCGAGGCTGGTTGCCCCGTCCAGGAATGTCACTGTACCGGTCGGGATGCCCGCTGCGGAGCTGACTGTGGCCGTAAAGGTTACCGGCTGGCCAAAGACGCTTGGATTCGCTGAAGAGATTGCTGTTACCGTTGTTGCGCCCTTATTCACTGTTTGCGCTAACGGGGACGAGTTGCTGGGGTTGAAATTCGTATCTCCCCCATAAGACGTGGTGATGGAGTGCGCGCCGACGGCCAGAGAGGCAGTCGTCAGCGTAGCCATGCCCGAAGAGTCAAGCGTTCCAGTGCCGAGACTGGTTGCCCCGTCCAGAAATGTCACTGTACCGGTCGGGATGCCCGCTGGGGAACTGACTGTGGCCGTAAAGGTTACTGCTTGGCCGAAGACGCTCGGATTCGCGGAAGAGATTGCCGTTACCATTGTTGCGCTCTTATTCACTGTTTGTGATAACGCGGACGAACTGCTGGGGTTGAAATTCGTGTCTCCCCCATAAGACGCGGTGATGGAGTGTGCGCCGACGGCCAGAGAGGCCGTCGTCAGCGTAGCCATGCCCGAAGAGTCAAGCGTTCCAGTGCCCAGGCTGCTTGCCCCGTCCAGGAATGTCACTGTACCGGTCGGGATGCCCGCTGGGGAGCTGACTGTGGCGGTAAAGGTTACCGGCTGGCCAAAGGTGGACGGGTTCGCCGAAGACACCAGGACCGTCGTCGTCGCTGGATTGATCACCGTCAACTTAGCGGCGCTCGAGGTTGCGCTGCCGGCTGAATTGCTGAATACCGCCTGGTACAGGTTACCGTTTTGCGACAAGCTGGCTGTGAACGTCAGCGTGGTTGAGGTCGCACCGGCGATATCGCTGAAGCTAACGCCTCCGTCTGTGCTCACCTGCCACTGGACTGTAGGTGGCGGAGTCCCCGTGGCTGCGGCGGTGAACGAGGCAGTCTGTCCTGCTGTGATCGTAAGGCTGGACGGCGACGTCGTCACCGCGGGCGCGACCAAAATCTGGCGCACAAAGATCTGGAACGTGCCGTTTGTGACTCCTAAGTTGCTGGCTGTGGACTGGAAGGCTAATGCCGTCCGGTCGGGTGAAAAATTTGGATCGCTGCTGGAGCTATTACCCGGGACGCCGTTGGCGTCCGTGGACGCAAGGGTTACGGCGCCAGTGGTCAAATTTTTGATGAAGACCTGTTCACCGCTGCTGCCGCCGGGCACCAGGTTTGTGGCCGCGGACTCGAAGGCAATCTCCATGCCGTCCGGCGAGAACACCGCAAGCTTGCTGGTGTTGCCTTCCGCCTGGACGCCGATGGCATCGCTCGACACGAGGGTGAGCGCGCGCGTCACCAGGTCCTTGATGAAGATCTCGCGATTGCCCGTGGGCAAGAGCGAATTGAAGGCAACCTTCGAGCCATCCGGTGAAAACATGGGAAGCTGGTTCTGTCCACTGAACTCGTTGCTATTGGCGTCCGTCGAAGCGAGGGTTATGGCCCCGGTAACTATATTCTTGACGTAAATCTGGGCAGTGAAATCCGTTGCGCCCGGCAGATTGCTAGACAAGGATACGAACGCGACCTCTGTACCGTCAGGTGAGAACACGGGCAAAGAGCTGCTGCCATTACCCTCGACTCCGTTGGCGTCCGTGGACGCAAGGGTTACGGCGCCAGTGGTCAAATCTTTGATGAAGACCTGTTCACCGCTGCTGCCGCCGGGCACCAGGTTTGTGGCCGCAGAATCGAAGGCCACCTTCGTGCCGTCGGGCGAAAACGCGAAATCCATGCTGCTCCCATTCCCCTGGTGGACCCCGCTCGCGTCCCCGGTCGCGTCGGCCGACACCAGCGTGACCGCCCCCGTCGTCAGATCCTTGACGAAGATGTGCGCGTTGCCGTTGGTAACAAGTGGCACAAGGTTGTTTTCGAGAAGGTTGGTCGCTTCCGACTCGAAAACAACCTTCGTGCCGTCCGGCGAGAACATGCGAACCTGGCAGGAATTATTGGGATTCGTGCTAGCGTTATTTCCTGCATTGCCGCGCGCATCAGCCGACACAAACGCGACCGCGCCCGTGGTCAGGTCCTTGATATAGAGCTGCGGGAAGCCGCGGTTGCCTGTGACAAGATTGGTAGAGCTAGACCAGAACAACAGGTGCGTGCCGTCAGGAGAGAAATTGGCTTGGATGCTGAAGCCGTTTCCTGCGACTCCTTTGGAGTCCGTCGACACAAGCAAAGGTGCGCCCAGATCCGTGGCCGTTGCCGTGACCATCCAGGCCGCTAACACGAGGGCGAACACACCAACGGCATAAGGCAGCTTGCGAGAGAAGCTGGGTACCATTGAACCCTCCCTTGACCTTGCCAATCGTTTGCAGGGGGACGCCTGCACACAAACATCGCTTGTGGGGACAGCGCACGCGAGGTACCACCCGATTAACTACAATTATACAATTTAGATCGGAAGGAGCGAGAAACCGCAAGCGCGTTGTCGACTAAAGGTAAACAGCGAACACGAAGAGAATGGCGAGAGGCGCCTTTTACATCGGGGACCCTCGGCGGCGCGCCTGGATTGCGCAATGCGCGTGGAGGCACGCCTAAACCGTCACCAGTCAATTTTGTCGGGGAAAAACTCTGAAATGAGCTCTTCGTAGTAGGGAAGAATTTCTTTTTTCTTCGGCCGCTCGCGACCCTTGGAGTACAGATCGTAGGGATTGAACATCCGCACCCATTCAAACATGCGCTCGTCGTGTTCATTCATCAGATGCCGGTAAGCGCCATGTTTGTGCGCGGGATAGAAGGAATGATACCGGAGCATGTATTGCGCCTCCTCCGGCAGATAGCTCCGCGTGACCTGATAGATGTATTCGTCGTGTCCAAACGAGAGATGAACCTTATCGAGCCCGCAGTTGGGTTCGTAGATGCCATGATCGGTCTGGTATTCCGGAATCGCGCTATCGGGATTGGCGGCAAAGAATTCAGGAAAAACGATCTGCTCCGAGAATCGGCATCCGACAGGGAACGTATCACCCACTACGGCCCATTGGGGCTCCCCGTAGAGGCAGAGCACTTTGCCGAGATCGTGCACAAAACCGGCCAGAATGAACCAGCGCGGATGACCATCCTTGCGAATCGCCTCGGCGGTCTGCAGGAGGTGCTCGATCTGGGTCAAATCGGTGTCGGGATCGCTGTCGTCCACCAGCGTATTCAGGTACTCCGCCATTTCCCAGACACTTTTCTTGCCCCGCTTCAAGCCGCAGTATTCGGCCTTTTTTCTCAACACGAATTCAAGAGTCTGGCCAGCGTGGTTTTGACGGTAGAATTCCGTTACGGTGGGATTGGCTTCAGCTTTGTAGTCGCGAAACTCTTCTTCCGATTTGCCCTGACGATAGCGGGCGGCGACAAAATCGTCCCAATCGTCCAGTTCCTTCAGAGGCGCGTTCTCGGCAGCTTCCTTCATAACGACACTCTGATTATGAACTTGCGCGGCTTGCCGGACAACATCGATTTTTTTCTTCCCAGCAGCGCCCCTGCCCCTTCTCAAAGGATATAAATGCTGTTTTTCGGTTCGCCAGCATTCAATTTTTCAATCCCTGCGCGGAGCATGCACGCATCCCCTTCATCGCTTGAGGATGACTTGAGCGGCAGGATTGTGCGATTCTTCTTCCTCAATGAAGTGAAGGGACGAAGGTCGATGCTGAAAAAATTCAAAGATTTGACGGAGAAAGAGATTCTGGCAATCGCCATCGGCGCGGAAGAGGAAGACGGGCGGATTTACGGGGAGTTCGCGGACGCGCTGCGGGACGAATATCCGTCGACGGCACAGATGTTCGAAGAAATGCGCGAAGAGGAGGCGGTGCACCGCGACCGGCTGATTGAGATGTTCCGCCAGCGCTTCGGGGAACACATTCCACTGATCCGGCGGGAAAACGTGAAAGGATTCCTGCAAAGAAGACCCGTGTGGCTGGTGCGGCCGCTGGGCGTGAAGGTGGCAAGGAAGCAAGCGGAATTGATGGAGATGGAGGCGCAGCGTTTTTATCACAAAGCTGCCAGCCGTACGGCGGACGCGTCCACGCGGGAATTGCTGAATCAGCTTGCGGACGAAGAGAGGAAGCACACACAGACGGCAGGCGAACTGGAAGAAAAACATCTGACCGCGAGCGCGAAAGAAGCAGAAGAAGCTTCGCATAAGAAACTGTTCCTACTGCAGGTAGTGCAGCCCGGCCTGGCGGGGCTGATGGATGGGTCGGTCTCCACGCTGGCGCCGTTGTTTGCCGCGGCGTTTGCCTCGCAGAAAAGTTCAGAAGCCTTTCTGGTGGGACTTGCGGCTTCGATTGGCGCCGGCATTTCAATGGCTTTCTCAGAGGGGCTCTCCGACGACGGATCGCTGACAGGGCGCGGATCGCCGTGGCTGCGCGGTGGGGTCACCGGATTGATGACGACGGCGGGAGGAATCGGGCACACGATGCCGTTCTTGATCCGTAATTTTCATGCGGCGACGCTTGTGGCTGTCATCGTGGTGGCGATAGAGCTTGGCATCATCAGCTACGTGCGGCACCGTTACATGGACACGCCCTTTTTGCAGGCGGCGTTTCAGGTGATCGTGGGCGGTCTGCTGGTTTTTCTGACGGGGTGGTTGATCGGCAGCGCGTAGGGAGGTATCGCCGCACGCCAAACGAGGTCAGTCGGAATGCGCGGGGGCAGGAGCGGGAGCGGAACCGTGAGCGCGCGCGCCCTGGAACCAGGACTGCAGACGATCCATGTAGACGTAGACGACGGGCGTGGTGAAAAGCGTAAGAAGCTGACTGAGGATGAGGCCGCCGACGATGGTGATGCCCAGCGGACGGCGAAGTTCGGAGCCAACGCCGGCTCCAAGCGCCAGGGGCATAGCGCCGAGGAGCGCCGCCATGGTGGTCATCAGAATGGGCCGGAAACGCAGCAGGCAGGCTTTGTAAATTGCTTCGACGGGTGACTTCCCTTCTTCCCTTTCCACTTGAACCGCAAAATCGATCATGAGAATGGCGTTTTTCTTGACGATACCAATCAGCAGGATGATGCCGATGAGCGCGATGATGTTGAGATCGGACTTGATGAACTGAATAGCAAGGAGCGCGCCGATGCCGGCGGAAGGAATGGTGGAAAGAATGGTGATGGGATGAATGTAGCTTTCGTAAAGGATGCCCAGGACGATGTAGACGGCAGCAAGAGCAGTAATGATCAAAACCAGCTGGTTGGCAAGTGAATCCTGAAAGGCCTGAGCGGTGCCCTGAAATGTGGCATGAACGGTGGACGGGACTTTGATCTCGCGCCGGGCCTGCTCAATGTGCTCGACGGCGGGCCCGAGGGAGGCGCCCGGTGCCAGATTGAAGGAGAGTGTGATTGCCGGGAAGAAGCCCTGGTGGTTGACGGAGAGCGCGGTGTTCGACGGCTCGTAGTGCGCAAAGGCGCTGAGGGGAACGAGCTTGCCGGATTTCGAAGGAACGTAAACCGACTGGAGCGCTTCGGGCGATTGCTGGGCGGCCGGAGCGACCTCCATCACGACGTGGTATTGATTCAGGCCTTTGTAAATGTTGGAGACCTGTCGCTGGCCAAAGGCGTCGCCAAGCGCGTTGTCGATGGCTTGAACGGAAACGCCAAGACGCGCGGCCGTATCGCGATCGATGACGAGTGAACTCTGAAGGCCCTTCAACTGCTGGTCGGTATTGACGTCGCGGAGTTCCGGGATCTTGCTCATGCGATTCATAAGGATTGGAGCCCAATGCGTGAGGTCTTCGAGATTGTCGGCCTGCAGGGTGTATTGGTACTGCGCGCCACCAAAGCGTCCACCCATGCTGAGATCCTGGACAGCCTGCAAGTACAAAGCGGCGCCGGGAATCTTCGCGGTCTTCGAGCGAATCCGGGCGATGACTTGATCGGCGCTGATCTTGCGCTCGCTGAGCGGCTTGAGCTGGGCGAACATGCGCGCGGTGCTGCCACCGCTGCCGCCGCCAGTGAAGGAGGTGACGGTATCGACGGCGGGATCCTGCAGGACGATGTCGGTGAAGACGCGCATCTTCTGCGCCATGGCCGTGAAGGACAAATCTTGATCGCCCTGGATGAGGCCGGTGATGCGGCCGGTGTCCTGCTGCGGGAAGAAGCCCTTCGGAGTCCTTACAAAGAGATAAATGTTCAAGCAAACGGTGCCCAGGGTGAGAAGCAGGATCAGAAACTGATGACGGAGAACCCAGTGTAAAGAAACGTCGTAAATCCGGAGGACACGATTGAAAGCATTCTCGGAAAAACGGTAGAGACGATTGTGCCGGCCGGTTTCGTGGCGGAGGAAGCGGGCGCACATCATGGGCGTGGTGGTGAGAGAAACAAAAAGGGAAACACCGATGGCGACGCTAAGGACGACGGCGAATTCGCGGAACAGGCGGCCGACGATGCCGCCCATCAACAAAATCGGGATGAAGACGGCGACGAGCGAAGTGCTCATGGAGAGAACGGTGAAACCGATTTCGCTGGCGCCTTTCATGGTGGCTTCGAAGGGCCTCATGCCGTTTTCGATGTGGCGGGCGATGTTTTCGATGACGACGATGGCGTCGTCAACGACGAAGCCCGTGGAGATGGTGAGGGCCATGAGCGAGAGATTGTCCAAGCTATAGTGAGCGAGATACATGACGCCAAACGTGCCGATGAGGGAGAGCGGAACAGCCACGCTGGGAATGATGGTGGCCCAGACGTTCCGGAGAAAAGCAAACACGACGAAAATGACGAGCGTGATGGAAATCATAAGCGCGATTTCCACGTCGTGGACGGAAGCGCGAATCGTGGTGGTGCGGTCGATGATGACGCCCAGGTGCAACGAGGGAGAGATCGAAGCACGCAACAGCGGGAGAAGGGCGGTGACACGATCCACGGTTTCGATCATATTGGCCCCGGGCTGGCGGAAAATGGCAAGAATGACGGACGGTTTGCCGCCGGAGAGGCCCAGGTTGCGGGTATCTTCGACGGAATCAACGACTTCGGCCACATCGCGCAAGCGCACGGGAGCGCCTTGATGGCCCGCGACAATCAGAGGCTGATATTCGTAAGCCTTGAAGAGCTGATCGGTGTCGGCAATGGCCCAAGTTTGCTTGGAGTCCGAGAGCGCCCCCTTCGCAAGGTTCGCGTTGGCCGCCCGCAGCGAGCTGCGAACCTGTTCCAGGCTGATTCCGTAGCTGTTCAGCTGATAGGGGTTCACTTCGACGCGCACGGCGGGGCGTGAGCTGCCCCAGGTGAAAACCTGGCCAACACCTTCGACCTGCGCGAGTTTTTGGGCCAGGATGGAATCGGCAGCGTCGTAAATCTGAGCAGGCGGAACGTTATCCGAGGTCAGCGCCAGCAGCAGGATCGGAGCATCCGCGGGATTGACCTTGCGGTAGTTGGGCTGGCCCGGAAGATCGGCGGGGAGCTGGCTGCGAGCGGCGTTGATGGCTGCCTGAACGTCGCGCGCGGCGGCATTGATATCGCGGTTGAGATCGAACTGAAGAGTGATGCCCGTGGAGCCGAGGCCGCTCGAGGAAGTCATCTGCGTGACCCCGGCAATGCGGCCGAATTGGCGCTCGAGCGGCGTAGCGACTGCGGAAGCCATGGTTTCCGGGCTCGCTCCGGGCAAACCGGCGCCAACGGCGATGGTTGGAAAATCAACCTGCGGGAGCGGGGCGACCGGCAAGAAACGAAAGGCAACGACGCCGGAGAGCAAAATCGCAATGGTAATCAACGACGTGGCAACGGGCCGTCGGATGAAAGGCGCCGAAAAATTCGAGGAGAGATGCAACGTTCAATCTCCGTGCGCCGGTTGTTCAATTGGATTGCCGATGTGAAGCGCGAAACGACGCGCGAGCCAATCGAAGGCGAGGTAAACGACCGGCGTGGTGTAAAGCGTCAGCAATTGGCTGAGAAGAAGGCCGCCAACGATGGTGATGCCCAGTGGGCGGCGCAGTTCCGAGCCGACACCCGAACCGAGAGCAAGCGGCAGACCGCCGAGCAGCGCCGCCATTGTCGTCATCATGATGGGCCGGAAACGCAGCAAGCAGGCTTCGTAGATGGCGTCGAGAGGCGCCTTGCCCTCTTTGCGTTCGGCCTCGAGAGCAAAGTCAATCATCATGATGGCGTTTTTCTTGACGATGCCAATGAGCAAGATGATGCCAATGAGCGCGATGACGCTGAATTCCGTGTGGCACAGGAGCAGGGCGAGAATCGCGCCAACGCCGGCAGAGGGCAGCGTCGAGAGAATGGTGATGGGGTGAATGTAGCTTTCGTACAAAACGCCAAGAACGATGTACACGGTAACGATCGCAGCGAGAATCAGGATGGGCTCATTGGCCACGGATCTGAGGAAGGCCGCGGCAGTGCCCTGGAAAGTGGCCTGAAGGCTGGGCGGCATGTTCAATTCCTGCTTGGCGCGGTTGACGGCGTTGACGGCGTCGCCCAGCGCAGCGCCGGGTGCCAGATTGAACGAGAGGGTGACGACAGGAAACTGCCCTTGATGGTTCAATGCGAGGGCGGAGTCACCGGGCTCGAAACGCGTGAAAGCGCTGAGGGGAACTTGGGTGCCATTGGAGGATTTCACGTAAATGTTTTTCAGCGAGTCGGGGTCCTGCTGGAATTGCGGATCCACTTCCATGACGACGTGGTACTGGTTGAGTTGAGTGAAGATGGTAGAGACCTGGCGCTGGCCGAAGGAGTCGTAGAGGGTGTTATCGATGTCGGCTGGGAGAATGCCGAGGCGCGAAGCGGTGTCGCGGTCGATGACGAGTGAAGCGAGGAGTCCTTGGTTCAACTGGTCGCTGGCGACATCGCGGAGTTCAGGGAGGGATTTCAGCTTATCGATGAAGCGGGGCGTCCAGTAAGCAAGCTCCTTGGAATCCACGTCTTCGAGACTGTATTGGAATTGCGTGCGGCTGACGCGGTCTTCGACGGTCAGATCCTGAACGGGCTGAAGGAAAAGCGAGACGCCATCCACTTTGGCGAGTTCGGGCTGGAGACGGCGAATGACATCGGAGGCGCTGATCTTGCGCTCGGCGAGAGATTTGAGATTGATCTGGATGCGGCCATTGTTCAGCGTGGTGTTGGTACCGTCGATGCCGATGAAGGAAGAGAGACTTTCGACCGCGGGGTCCTTGAGAATGACATCGGCAAGGGCCTGCTGGCGGCGGGCCATAGCCGCAAAGGAAACGTTTTGCGGGCCTTCGGAGACGCCGAGGATGACGCCGGTATCCTGGACGGGGAAAAATCCTTTGGGAACATAGATATAAAGAAGAATCGTGCCGACGAGTGTTGCGACAGTGACGACGAGAGTGGTGGTGCGGAAGCGGAGAACGAATTGCAGCGTGCGGCCGTAGAAAGCGATGACGGCATTAAAGGCATCTTCGGATTTGCGGTAAAACCAGCTCTCTTCTTCTTTCTTCTGATGACGGAGGAGCTTGGCGCACATCATCGGAGTGAGCGTCAGCGAGACAAAAGCGGAAACCAGAATGGTGACGGCGAGAGTGACGGCAAATTCGCGGAAGAGGCGGCCCACAATGTCGCCCATGAAAAGAAGAGGGATGAGCACGGCGATGAGGGATACCGTGAGCGAAACGATGGTGAAGCCGATCTGCTCGGAACCCCTCAAAGCGGCCTGGAGTGGCGATTCGCCATCTTCGATATAGCGGCTGATGTTTTCGATCATAACGATAGCGTCGTCGACGACGAAGCCCGTGGAAATGGTGAGGGCCATGAGAGAAAGATTGTTGAGGCTGTAACCGAGAAGGTACATCACCGCGAACGTGCCGATCAGCGAAAGCGGAACCGCGACGCTGGGAATGATGGTGGCGCGGAAGCTCCGGAGAAACAGAAAAATCACCATCACGACGAGGGCGACGGTGAGCACCAAGGTGAACTGCACGTCGTCAACGGAAGCACGAATGGTGGTGGTGCGATCGGTGAGAATTTCCACGTGAACGGCCGCGGGAAGCGCGGCTTGGAGTTGCCCGAGAAGCTTTTTCACGCGGTCCACGACGCCGATGATGTTTGTGCCGGGCTGGCGCTGAATATTGAGAATGACGGCGGGATTCTGGTTGGCCCAGGCAGCTTGCCTGGTATTTTCCACGCCATCGACAACCGTGGCGACATCGGTCAACCGCACCGGAGCGCCGTTGCGGTAGGCGATGATGAGCGGGCGGTAACCGTCGCTGGAAACAAGCTGATCGTTCGCGCCGATGGTGTAGGCCTGATGCAGGCCGTCGAAGGTGCCCTTGGCCATGTCGACGTTGGCCTGGCCCAGTGCGGTGCGCAAATCCTCGAGGCTCAAACCGTACGAAGCCAGCGCCGTGGGATTGGCTTGGATGCGCACGGCCGGGCGCTGTCCACCGCTGATACTGACAAGACCAACACCGGAGAGCTGAGAAATTTTCTGAGCGAGGGTGGTGTCGGCGAGATCTTCGACCTTGGAGAGCGGGAGAGATTTTGATGTCAGCGCGAGCGTCAGGATAGGAGCGTCGGCGGGATTGATCTTGCTATAAATCGGGGGATTGGGAAGGCCCTGCGGCAGGAGATTGGAAGCGCCATTAATGGATGCCTGGACTTCCTGTTCGGCGACGTCGATGTTCAGGTCCAGCTCGAACTGAAGCGTAATGATGGAGCTGCCAAAGGAACTGGTGGAGGTCATCTGGTTCAGACCAGGGATCTGGCCGAACTGGCGCTCGAGAGGCGCGGTCACCGAGGAGGCCATGACCTCCGGGCTGGCGCCGGGATAAAAGGTTTGCACCTGAATCGTAGGGTAATCGACTTGAGGCAAGGCGGAGACGGGCAATTGCCGGAAGGCGACCCACCCAACCAGAAGGACGCCTACCATCAGCAGCGTGGTGGCAACCGGCCGCAGAATAAACGGCCGTGACGGACTCATCGCGGAGATCCCCCCGATTGGCCGCCGGATGAGCGCCGGGACTGTCCGGCGCTTTGGCCGGCCGGCTGCGCAACAGCCCCCGGACCCGCGCCATTGTTTCCACCGGTGGGTGTGGGAATGACTTTGCTGCCGTCCTGCAGTTTGTCCTGGCCATCGATGACCACGATTTCACCAGCGTTCAAGCCGTTGCTCAAGCCGATGCTGTTGCCGGTGGTCTGGGCGATGGTCACGGTGCGAATTTTCACGGCGTTGTCGCTGCCGACGGCGTAAACGTAAGTTCCCTGAGGACCACGCTGAATTGCCGGCGCGGGAACGATGGTGAGGTTGTGCTTGGTGTCCACAAGAAGATGAACGTTGACGAATTGATTCGGAAAAAGGGCGTTGTCCGTGTTGTTGAAGATGGATTTGAGCTTGTAGGTGCCGGTCGTTGGATCGATCTGGTTGTCGATCGTGAGGAGTCTACCGTCAGCGATTTTGCTGGTGTCGTCGCGGTCGAAGGCTTCGACGGCGAGTTGAACACCGGAGCGGAGCTTGGCGCTGACCTGAGGAAGCTGATCCTGCGGCAGACTGAAAAGCACGGAGATAGGCTGAAGCTGGGTGATAACAACAATCCCGTTGGGATCATTGGCGTGCACGATGTTACCTGCGTCGACGAGACGCAGGCCGACGCGGCCGCTGATCGGCGCGGTGATCCGGGAATAAGTGAGCTGGAGCTTGGCGTTGTCAATCTGGCTTTGGTCCGAGGTGATAGCGCCATCGTACTGGCCGACCAATGCGGCCTGCGTATCAAGCTGCTGCTGGGGAATGACGCCTTCCTTGAAGAGAAGCTTAAAACGCTCGAGATTGACTTCCGCGTCCTTGCGCAGGGCCTGGTCCTTGGCGAGTTGGCCCTGCGCCTGTGCGAGTTGCACCTGAAAGGGGCGTGGATCAACCTGTGCGAGAAGATCTCCTTCGTGAATGAATTGACCTTCCTTAAAGGCGACGCTGATGAGCTGACCGTCGACGCGGCTACGAACCGTGACGGTGTTGAAGGCGGTGACCGTCCCAAGGCCGTTGAAATAGACGGGCAGGTCACCGCGCTGAGCGGTGGCAACAACCACGGGCACAACAAAGTTGCCCATACCCGCACCGCCCCGGCCCCGGCTTGTCGCTCCAGGCGCGGCTGGATTTGCGGCCTCGCTGGCCGGGCGTGAACCTCGGAAATACCACGCACCAAAAGCGATAACGCCAAGAATGAGTACCCAGAGCCACCAGCGGCTTTTCGAGGACGTTGTCTCCGTCACGGCCGTGGCATCATGGGCCCTGGCGTCGGGTAGGTCTATGGATTTCAGTTGGCCCATCCGTTCGCTCCTGTCTGGGACTAGGGTTGTTCACGCGACCCTGCCGAAGCAGGACATTCGCAGGTAGACGTTTGGGGCTGCTCCACAGCCTACCGTAAATTATTCCCTACGCCTACATAAGACGGCTTTCCGGGGCGAATGGTTACGAGGCGAGCGGCGTGGGTTGCGGCGAAGAGGGCCGAATGGGACACAGCTTCCGGTCGCAAGCCGGACTGGCGATTCCTGAGATACTCGCGATTTGTGGAGTGCGGAAATGCCTTGGAGAACGTAGACTATCGCGGAACAAGGATGGCCTCTGAGAATGAGGCAAGCAATCCGCGCCGCAGGGGGAGAAAAGAGATATGTTGAAGGGCTTGATTCTGGGGATTGCGCTGGGAGTGCTGTTGATTTTAGGCGGCGTTTATTTCTACTTCTCATCGGGACGCGCTCCGGTCGCGACGTCGGCGCCGGCGATGCCATTTGAAAAAAGGTTTGCGCGCATCGGGCTGCATGCGTATCTGGAGAAGCTGCCGCATCCCGAGCCGCAAGTACCCGCGGATGAGGCAAACCTTCTCGCTGGCGCAAAGGTTTACAAAGAACGCTGCGCCGTTTGTCACGGGCTTCCGGGCGAACCAAAAACCGTACTCGCGCAAGGAATGTATCCAGAGCCGCCACAACTCTTCCATGGCGTCGGCGTGACTGACGACGATGCGTGGGAGTCTTACTGGAAGGTGGAGAACGGCATTCGGATGTCAGGAATGGCAGGATTCAAGGGCCGACTGACCGAGACACAGATCTGGCAGGTCAGCGTGCTGGTGAAAAATGCGGACAAGATTCCGGAATCGGTAAAGAAGGAGCTTGCCGCAACCTCTCCGGCACCGGTGACTTTACCTTCCAGTAGTCCGGCGCAGAGGAAAAAATAGATTGAGCTTGTCGCGCTAAGTGACCGGCTTGGCGGGCGGCCCGGCGCGGCGTAACTGCGGAAAACTACAAGCCCGCAATGCCGTTACGATCCTCGCGAAAAAAACCCCAGATCAGTGACAGGAGCCGTTGCCAGAATCCGCGAAACTCTTCCCTGCTTCCGGGATGAATTGCCAGTCATAGCCGTTGGACTTGAGAGCCAGCTTGAGGACGCCGAAAGCATCGGCGTTGCGCGATTCGCTGTTTGGTTTTGGAGGACCGAAGGGGCGATGACCCTTCCCACCGGTGCCAGCTACGAACTCGCGGATGCCACGCGCAGGATCCGCCGCGCCATCCGGAGTTTGAGGTGCGAAGCGTTCGTAATCGTGATCGTGACCGTTGACGACTACATCGGCGTTCGCTTCATACAGCGCTTTCCACAGGGGTTTTACGGTCAAATCGTTGCCGTGCGCGCTGCCGGAGCTGAAGAGCGGCTTGTGCCAGTAGGCGAGTGTGCAGGCGGCCGGATGCGCGGCAAGATCCGCGCGGAGCCATTTTTCCTGACGCGAGCCGGCTTCGCAGCCCCCCACGTCCTTGCACTCGCTGTTCAGCACAATAATGTGCCACGAGCCAAGTTCGTAGCTGTAGTAGCCGTTTTTGGGATCGCCAGCCGCGGCGCCGAAATAGTTAAAATAGGGCCGCGCACCCGAAGAATGAAATTCGTGGTTTCCGGGAGCAGGTCTGGTGCGCGATTTGACGCGGCCCCAGGTCGTGTCATAGCAGGCGAAATCCTGGTTTGTGCCGCCCGGATAGGCGAGGTCGCCGAGAACCATAACCGTGCCGGGGATTTGCTCGAGTAGTTTTGCGGTGGCTTCGGCACCCAAGAGATCCCTGCAATCGGCGATGTCGCCTGCGCCGACAAGGATTGCGCTTTGATCGTTAGCCGGGGAAAAGGCGGACGATCTTGCGTGCTCCTCGGCAAAGCCGAAGAGAAGAGAAACGAAAACAAGAATCGCCACGGTGAGAGCTGACTTCACGCGAACCTCGCAATCCATCAAAGACTGACGCAGTTGATCATACAATTCGCAACTTAAATGCAGCCTAAATCACGGCCGAAAAATTCCACATTCAGCAAGAGAGATCGGCCGGAGAACCGAAAAGAACCCGCTGCGGCCTACCTGCAACTTCTCACCAGGCCTTCGAGGGGTACACACCCCGGCATTTCGTATGAATGTCAAAGCAAAGGACTTACAAAAATTGCATTTCGCAAGTGATTGATTGCAAAGGGCACGTCTTCGTTTGTTTACAACGATGGCAAGAGATGAAGGAAAGAGAAAAGCGGCAGCAAGCTTCCGCAGTCCAAACGATCTCGCAGAACTATCCGAGATCAATTGTACCATACGGATACGTCCGGTCAAGAAATACTTTTGAGTGGCGGAGCGAAAAATTGGGCGCTGGACAGTTAGGACCCCTCGCCAGCGCTCAGGAAAAATCGAGAAGAGGAGTAGCAAGGGTTTTAAGACGTCGACATCGGAATTATTCTTGCGCGGCTTTTTTTGGGTCGCAGATAGAAATGGATGGCGGGCGTGAAGATGAGCGAGAGAACCATGGAACTCAGAATGCCGCCGACCACGGCGATAGCGAGCGGCTTCAGCATTGCCGAGCCGGCGCCGATGCCGAATGCCAAAGGGAGCATGCCGGCGACAGTGGCCAGAGCCGTCATGGCAATGGGACGCAGACGGCGGCGGCCCGCTTGGATCATGGCTTCTTCGGCGGAAAAACCGAGGCGGCGGAAGCGGTGCTCCGCGTCCAGAAGAAGAATGCCGTTCTTTGCCACGATGCCGATGACCATGATCATGCCCATGCGTGAAGCGACATTGAACGACGTCTTCGTGATAAGCAGCGCCAGAAATCCGCCGAAGCTGGATAGCAACGCGGAGGCCAGAATCGCCGTGGGCGCGGAGAAAGTGCGAAATTCGAAAAGCAGCACAGCAAACAGGAGCAGCAGCGCCAAAAATAATACCACCAACAAATCGCTGGACGATTTCCGTTCTTCGGCGTACAGGCCGCCATATTCGACACGCATGGACGAAGGCAGATGCAAATTGTTGACGGCTTTCTGTACCGCAGCGATGCCTGTGCCAAGGTCCACACCTTCAAACCGCCCAGTGACTTGCACCAGGCGCTGCAAATTCTCTCGACGGATTTGCGTCTCGCCGGGATCCATGCTGAGGGTCGCCAATGAGCCAAGCGTTGCTGTGCGTCCAGTTGAGCTGGTCAACAGAGCGTTACTCATGCTGTCGAGCGAAGACCGGTTTTGTTCGGGAAAGCGAACGCGAATGGTGTACGCGCGGTCATTCAGAACGACCGGCGTGGCAGCAGGCTCACCTTCCAGAACCGCCGCGGCGTTGATTGCGACTTCCTCCGGAGTGAAACCTGCGCGCGCTGCTACCAAGGGATTCACCTGATACGTAACCGCCGGGCCGCTGATGGTATTTTCGACTCCGTTCAGAACGTCCACAACGGGGTGCGAGTTCCCTCCAATCTTGATTTTGTCGATGGCATCCGCGACGCGCGGAGCGGTTTCATTCAGGAGCCTGCCGTCCTGCGAATAGAGCTTGATCACGACGGGCTCGGGCGCGCTCGTCAAGTCGCCGATCATGTCCTGAAGGAGCTGAATGAACTCAACTTTCGTGGCGGGTTCGGTCGATTCAATCTCGGACCTGATATCGGCGCTGATCTCGTCGAAGTCGCGCTTGCGATCTTTCTTCAACCTGACGGTGAAATCTCCGTTGTTCGCTTCGGTGACGGCTGCAAGCCCCAGTTGCATGCCAGTGCGGCGGGAAGTGTTCTCGACTTCGGGTGTGGACTTCAGAATTTCCTCAATGTGCAGGAGGATGCGGTTGGATTCGGCGAGCGAGCTGCCCGGTGGCGTGAAGTAGTCCAGAATGAACCCGCCTTCGTCCATTTTGGGGAGGAACTCCGTGCCGAGAAAGCTGTAACACACCACCGAAAGAGCGATGACCACGATCGAGCTCGCGGCCAGCACCCAGGGACGCTTCAGTAGCGCTCTCATTGTTCGCGCATAAAATTCAACGATGCGTCCAAAAAAGCCGGAGAGATGCGCTTCTTCCACGGCGAGAAGAGCAGCCATGTCAGGACGTTCAGACTCGAACACCGTTCCGGCGGTTTCCCTCCGGCGTACGAGGTATTGGCTGAGCGTGGGTGTCCAAGTCAATGCCAGAAGGAGCGAAGTAAACAGAGAAACGGTCATGGTAACGGCGAGTGCGCGGAAGAAAGTCCCGGTCACTCCGGTGATAGAAATGAGGGGAAGAAAAACGACAATCGGGGTGATGGTCGACCCGATCAGCGGTACGGTCAATTCCCGCAGAGCACTCTGGATGGCCTGGAACC
>Ga0209180_10000486_pt1 | contig 18534 bp, 14 predicted proteins | sample CZO8metaG_3_FD_188355 | JGI IMG/M metagenome (GOLD analysis project Ga0209180, IMG submission 188355) | Vadose zone soil microbial communities from the Eel River Critical Zone Observatory, Northern California, USA - CZOApr15con2H2.8 metaG... | ecosystem: Environmental > Terrestrial > Soil >...
TGCGCTCGGCAGGGTCGAGGGCCCGCGTTTGGCGCGCGAAGAGGTCGTCGATCCGGGGATCGGAGAAGCGACCCCAGTTGTTGGTGTCCCCCGAGGTGTACCGCTCGAGAAACAGATCGGGGTCGTCCATGTAGTTGAACACGCCGTTGACGATCACCTCGAAGCTCCCCGTGTCCCGCCCGTCCGCGAACCAGGCGGCGGTCTCGAGCGGCCGGTGCTCGGCCTCGATCCCGATCTTCCGCCACTCCTGGATCACGAACACTCCGAAGTCGATGTACGGAATCCTGACGTTGCGGTTCTTCAGGACGACCTTGAAGCCGCTGGGGTAGCCCGCCTCGGCCAGGAGGCGCTTCGCCTCGGCACGGTTCTTCTCCATATCCCTCGCGAACCCCGGGAGCTTTTGAAGCTCGGACTCCGACATCGCAAATTCCGTGGCCGGACGCATCAGTGCTCCGACGTCCTTCAGACTCGCGAGCGGGTAGAGCACCCTGCTCGCCGTGTACCGATCGAGGCCCAGCGTGAGGGCCTTGCGGACCCGGATATCGGTGAACGGCTTCGTGGTCTGGTTCATCGCGATCCCGAACAGACCGGTCGCGGGCGTGTCCTGCACGACGACCTTGTCCCCGAGCGTCTTCCGGATCGCCTCCACCTCCGCCAGGGGCATGGTGCGAAACTCGATCCAGGCGCGCCCGGAGCGAAGAGCCGCCGCCCGCACGGACGTTTCCGTACTGATGAAGAACTTGTAGCCGTCGAGGTACGGACGGTCCTTGACGAAGTAGTCGGGGTTCCGCTCGCCCTCGAACGTCGACCCGCGCGTGTAGTTCTTGAGCTTGAACGGCCCCGAGCCGACGACGTTCGCCTTGAAGTAATTGGGGTCCCGGTCCAGGTACTTCTTCGGATAGATGACGTTCCACGGCGAGGCCAGGTTTCCGAGCAGCGAGGCGGACGGGAACTTGAGCTTGAACACGACGGTCGTCGGGTCCGGGGCCTCGATGCTCGCGATCGCGCTGTAGGCGTTCTTCCGGATGCTCCGGACGCCCGCTGGCGGGAACACGATCTTGTCGTGGGTGGCCTTGACGTCAGAGGCTGTCAGGGGCGAGCCGTCGTGGAACCGGATCCCCTGCCGGAGCTTGAACGTGTAGGTAAGCCCGTCGGACGCGATCTTCCACTCGCTGGCCGCGTCGCCGATGATCTTCGGGTAGCTGAGCGGGTCGATCTGGATCAGCGTGCTGTAGAGCGGCGCCACCATCTCGATGGTGGCGAAGGTCTGCTCCTGGTGCGGATCGAGGCTCGGCGCGTCGGCGGCGATGGCCGCGAGCAGGACGCCGCCGCGGCGCGGCGTCTCCGCAGCCTGGACTGCGGTCGGCACCGCCACGACCAGGAATCCGATCAGGACAGCGAGCGCGAAGACGGTGAAGAGCCTCCGATGGCGTCGCATATCAATCCTCCGCTAGCCAGACGTCCTGGAGCTTCTGGTTGGTGAAGTGACTCGGCGGCGCCACCCAGTTTTTCACCTTGGCCCAGTGCACAACGTTCCTCGCCCACCAGAGACCCGGCATGTGGTACGCGTTCTCCAGCACGATCTTCTGGAGCTCGATGACGAGCTTCCGGCGCTCCACCGGGTCGAGCGTCCGCGCCTGCCGTGAGTACAGGTCGTCGATCCCGGGGTTGGAGAAGCGGGCCCAGTTCTGAGGGGACCCCGTGATGTACGGAGCGAGCAACTGGTCGGGATCGTCGATGGGGGCGCCGGTCGGGAAGACGATCACCTCGAAGTTCCCCTGGTCCCGTCCATCCGCGTACCAGGCCGCCGTCTCGAGGGGCCGATGCTCGGCCTCGACCCCGATCTTGCGCCATTCCTGGATCACGTATACCGCGAAGTCCTGGTAGGGGAGCTTGATGTTGCGGTTCTTCAGGACCACCTTGAAGCCGTTCGGGTAACCCGCCTCCGCCAGGAGCCGCCTGGCCTCGGCCCGGTTCTTCGCGGCGTCCCGCCCGAAGCCCGGGAACTTCTCGAGCTCGGCCGGCGACATCGCCCACTCCGTGCCCGGACGCGTGAGCGCCCCGACGTCCCGGAGGCCCGTGAGCCCGTACAGGACCTTGCCCCCGGTGTAGCGATCGAGACCCAGCGTGAGGGCCTTGCGGACGCGAATATCCGTGAACGGCTTCACGGTGTTGTTCATCGCGATGTCGAAGTGGATGACGAAGGGCGTCTGCTGGACGACGACCTTGTCGCCGAGCTGCTTCCGGATCGCTTCCACCTCGGCGAGGGGCAGATCGCGGAACTCGATGTAGGCGCGGCCGGACCGGATCGCCGCCGCGCGCACGGACGTCTCCGTGCTGATGAAGAACTTGTACCCGTCGAGGTACGGCCGGTCCTTGATGAAGTAGTCGGGGTTGCGCTCACCTTCGAACGTCGAACCGCGCGTGTAGCTCTTGAACTTGAAGGGTCCGGAGCCGACGACGTTGTTCTTGAAGTAATTCGGATCCTTGTCGAGGTACTTCTTGGGGAAGATGACGTTATTCGGGTTGGCGAGGTTCGCGAGGAGGGAGGCCGACGGGAACTTGAGCTTGAACACCACGGTGGTCGGATCCGGCGCCTCCACGCTCGCCACCGCCGAGTAGTGGTGCTGCCGGATGCTGCGGACTCCCTCCGGCGGAAAGAGGATCTTGTCGTAGGTGGCCTTGACGTCGGCGGCCGTCAGCGGTGAGCCGTCGTGGAACCGAATATCTTGACGGATCTTGAAGGTGTAGGTCAGCCCGTCGGGCGCGATCTTCCACTCGGTGGCCACGTCCCCGATGACGTTCGGGTAACTGTAAGGATCGATCTGCAGGAGCGTGCTGTAGAGCGGGGCAACCGGTTGGAGGGTGGCGAAGGTCTGCTCCTGGTGCGGGTCGAGGCTGGGAGCATCGGCGCCGATGGCCGCCAGCAGGACGCCGCCGCGCCGAGGCGTTTCCGACTGGGCCATCGCCGAAACCACCACGCCGATGCAGCCGATCGCGACTGCGAGCGCAATGACAACTACGAGCGTCGTATGACGTCGAATTCCTACCGCCATCGGGTACCTCCACGCGTTGTGGTCAGGTCATCAGTGTTCGGGTCCCTCGCTCCCCTGGGTCCTCAACTCATCAACCCCGGGACTCGTAGCCTCCCGCCCCATCTCAGCTACACCTCGAGCTGTAAGGTATACAGACCGCCGATGAGGCGATCGACGGCGTAGACGACGTTGCGCTCGTCGACGAGCACATCGTTGATCTGCACGGCCCCGGCGCGCGACCCGCGCGGCGGTTCCGGGACGTAGTACGCGACCTCTTCCGGACGGAACGGGTTCGAGACGTCGTAGGCGCGGACGCCGCCGTTGAAGAAAGTGCCGAAGATGATTTTCTCCGACACGAGATTGCTCGCCACCGGACGATTCTCGTGCAGGTTGTGGGCACCGTATCGCCCGCCTCGTCCCTTGAACTCGTCGACGGCCGGGATCGGGAAGGTCGAGATCGGCACCGGATTGGTCTCGTCCTGGACGTCGACGACCCATACGAGCTTCGGCCAGTCCTTGCCGGCCTCCGCGGTGGCTTCGTCGGAGACGATCATGAGCTGCGGGTCGAAGAGCGGCAGCAGCGTGTGAGTGAAGCCCGGGTACGGCGGGTGATAATCCCACCGGCTCAGCATGCGCGGCCTGGCCATGTCCGAGATGTCGAGAATGATCGCGCCGCCGTCGATGTAGCCGATCCAGGCCCGGTCGGGCCGGCGGGGGTAGACGTTCGTGTTGTGGGCGCGGAATCCCGCGTCGAACTTCGGGTGCCGAGCCGGCGCCGGCTCCGCGTCCCCATCCCGTGTGCCCGGGAGCCACCAGCGACCGACCTCGACCGGACGCGTGGGCTGACGGACGTCGACGATGCGGTAGAACTGGTCGTCCTTCGGGTTGCGGGGCTTGAAGTCCGGCGCGCCGCTCGCCAGGTGCAGGTACGCGCCGTCGACGAACCACAGATGATGTACGCCACGCGAGTGGGGCCCGGAGGCGTCGAAAAACGCGATCGATGTGGGCCGGCTCGGGTCGGATACGTCGAAGAACTCGACACCCGCCGGCTTCATGCCGACGCGGCTCGTCTGGTAGGGCACGACGAGCAGGTCGCCCACGAGGTCCAGGTTGTTGGACCGCATGTCGCCGTGGGGCAGATCGGTCTGGACGATGACCGAGGGCTTTCGTGGATCGGTCACGTCCACGCCGGTGAAGTTCTTCGGCGCGGATTCGTGGCCCTGCCACAGCACCCGCCGCCCGTCGCGGGCGAGCTGAATGGCCATGCCTTCCCCGCAGTTGCCGAAGCCGCCCAGATCATTGTGGCCCAGGAGCCGCATGTTCTTCGCCAACGCGCCGTTCTGTGTCATGGCAGTTCTCCCGGCCCGCGATCCTAACACTTCCGGCGCGCGGGCCGAAGCCCTACTTGATCGCCTGGGGATTGATCGGCGAGCCGGTGCCCCGGGTGATCACCAGCGGCGGCGCGCAAAGAAAGAACTCGTAGACGCGGTCGGCGGCGCAGTCCTCGGCGAGCTCTTTGAGATAGAAGATCTCGCCGTGCACGATCCCGATCGCCGGGATCGTGACCCAGTGCCAGGGCTGGAAGACGTCAGGCCCGGTCGCGTTGGGTCGCACCTCGATCCCCCAGGTGTCGCTGCAGATCGCCGCGATCTGCTTGGCGTGGATCCAGTCCAGGGTCTCGAAGGCCAGTCCGGGCGCATCGCCGCCGGCGTAGCCGCCCCAGTCGTTGCGCGCCAGGCGGTCCTCCATCTGGCCCGTGCGGACGATGACGAAGTCGGCGCGTCGCACGGTCACGGCCTGCGCTCGGGCTGTCCCGTCCAGGTCGGCGACCGTGATCGGGTAACCGTCCGCGAGACACGTGACACCCTTCCATCGGGCCACATCGAGCAACACGCCGCGGCCGACCATCTTATCCGCGAACTTCTCGATGCCGTTCTTGTGGGCGCCGCGGCTGTCGACCAGCGTGGCCGGATAGCCGTTCCACATCTTCTCGCCGATGAAGACGTGCGCCAGCGCATCCCACTGGGTGGCGGCCTGCGTCGGCAGGTTGATCGCGTCGTCGGCGTAACGCAGGCCCGGCGTGACGTCGTGCTTGCCGGCGACGGCGTCGGTGCCCGTCGCCAGCATCTGGTGCATCGGGTTCCAGCGCCCCCCGAAGATACCGCGTTGCGGGCCGTTCTCGTCGAGGTTGAGGCCGAGCCGGAACACCCTGCCCTTCTTCACCAGCCTGGCGGCGTTCACGATGTCCTCGGGCGTGACGTAGTTGAGGACGCCGAGCTCGTCGTCCGGACCCCATTTGCCCCAGTTCTTGAGCTCCTCGGCCTTTTTCAAAACGTCGTCTCTGGTCAGCTTCGCCATTGGTCCTTCCCTCCATGCCCGCTCGCGGCGGCCTGCGGCGCGCACAACCTTGCCACAAGCGCGCGACGAATGGGCGCACAAGGTAAAAACTACAACTTCGGGTGTAAGCGTTACACACGCGGTCGAGTCCAGGAACCGTACTGTAGCGAAGATCTTGCTCCGCAGACCTTGGCATGCCTGTTGCCGCATGAGACTGCCGCTCCGGACTGTCGGGGTGCCGCAAACAAACCAGATAGGAGGACTCGCATGACGAAGTGGATTCTCGGGCTCGCGTCGGTGACGCTCTTCTTGGCCAGCACCGCGGTCGCGCATCCGATCTGGGTCAGGTCAGCCGATCAAACGGAGGTCCGGCTGGCTCGGGTGACCGACGTCGACTATTCGGGCCGCCAGATCGTGATCGAGGATCAAGAGCGGCTCATGGTCCCGGCGTCGGCCAACGTGGCGATGGCCGGCGTTCGCCCGGGCGAGCTGGTCGATGCGCGGTTCACCCAGGTCGGTGGGGAGCGGACCCTCCTCTCGCTCCGCGTGACACTCCACGACGAGCAGGCTCCCTAGCGTACGGGTACCATCGGGTCCGCGGGTGAGCACCGCCCGCGGACCCCTCGCCCGCCCCAACGCCGGCCCGTCCGGCGACTCCCGAAGTGCGAGAGTCTTGCTACCATACCGCCGCTGCGCCGAGACGCGTGGGACAGGGAGGACGGCGATGGTCGGGCAGTCGAAGGTGGTTCTGATCGCTCGCACGACGCGTTCGGGTTTCACTGCGCTCGTCGCCGTCGTCCTGTTACTGGTGGCCGTCGGCGCTGTCTTTTCTCAGCGCGGTCCGATCAAGATCGGCCTGCTGGTCCCCTTGACCGGTCCCTTGTCGGCGAATGGGAAGGAGATGGCCAACGGCCTCGCGCTCTACCTCGAGGAGCAGCACCAGCAGCTGGCCGGGCGTGATGCCAAGCTCATCGTCGAGGACACCGAAGGCAAGCCTCCCATCGCGCTGAACAAGGCGCGCGCCCTCGCCGAGAGCCACGGCGTCCACGTCCTCGTCGGGCCCCTTGCCACGGCCGAGGCGTATGCGCTCGTCTCATACATCGAGCGCCAGAAGATCCCGACGCTGTCCCCCACCGTCGCCGGAGAAGACCTGACCCAGCGGCGGCGGAGCCCGTATGTCGTCCGCACCGGCTGGTCGGCTGGCCAGCCCGGACACCCGTTCGGCCGGTGGGTGTACGAGACGCTGAAGTACCGGAAGATCGCGATGATCGGCCAGGACTGGGCCTTCGGCCATGAGAGCTGCGGTGCCTTTCAGCGGACCTTCGAGGAGGCGGGCGGTCAGGTCGTGCAGAAGCTCTGGCCGCCATTCGGCACCACGGACTTCGCGCCGTACATCACGGGGCTCAAGCGCGACGTGGACGCCGTCTACGCCGCCGGCGCCGGGAACGACGCGCTGCGCTTCGTGCGGCAGTACGCCGACGCGGGGCTCAAAGGCCGGATCCCCCTGATCGGCAGCGGGAACTTCACGGACGAGCATGTCTTACGGAGCATGGGCGACGAGGCGCTCGGTATCGTGACCGCGCTCCACTACTCGGCCGCCCTCGCGACGCCCGCCAATCGACGGTTCGTGAAGGCGTACGAGGCCAAGCACCAGCAGGTGCCCTCGTATTACGCGGAGGGGACGTACGTGGCCGGCAGCGTGCTCAAGGCGGCCCTCGACGCCGTCGGCGGCGACGTCGAGGACGCGGTCAAGTTTCTCGCGGCGCTCCGCCGCGTGAGCATCACGGAGGCGCCGCGGGGGCCGGTGAGCTTCGACGACTACGGCCACCCGATCGAGAACATCTACGTGCGGCGTGTCGAGCGGGTCGAGGGCCGGCTGCAGAACACCGTCATCCACGCCTTCACCGGGGTGTCCCAGTTCGGGCCGTACCGGGCCGAGGAATTCTTGAAGAACCCGGTCTATTCGCGGGACTGGCCGCCCTGCAAGGCGTGCTGAGGGGCGAGGAGCCGCCGGCCCGTCAGGGTCACGTCCTCCCCACAGGCTCCTGCCGCGCCGCGCGCTCGCCGCTGATCTCGGCGTCGTAGCCCGGCCGCACTCGCGCGTCGATCACGCACACCTCGCCGTCCATCACCGCGCGCACGCCTTGCGCGATGGCGCTCCGGAGTTGCTCGGGCGAGGTGACCGGGCCGATGCCCTTCGCCCCTTGCGCAACCGCCAGCATGGCCAGGTCGATGTCCGGCTCGTTGATCCGCTGCCCGATCCACTTGTTCTCGACCGGGCGGCCCCGCATGCGGGCGACGCGCTCCTGGTGCGCCTCGTCGTTGTAGAAGGACCGGTTGTTGCACACGACGAGGAGACAGGGGATGCGGTAGTGCGTCGCCGTCCAGAGCGCCGTGACGCCCATCAGGTAGTCGCCGTCTCCCACCAGGCCGATGGGAACGCGCCCCGATCCCTTCAGCGCCAGCGCGGCTCCCACGGTGATCCCGGGCCCCGCGCCGACGCCGCCGCCACCGTTGCCGCCGAGGTAATCGAGCGGATGCGAGAAGTGGCGACATTCGCCGGGCCAGCCGAGCGGGAGCCCCGTCAGGCAGACATCCACGCCGTCGGTGGCTTCGTTGAGGGCCGCGGCCACGGCCCGGAGGCTCAGCACGTCGCTTGCGCCTCGTCCCGGCTCTGACGCCCTCCCGGACGCGGGCGCCTGACCGCGGGCGCGGCATGCCTCGAGGAGCAGCGGCACCGCGACGTCTGGCTCGACGAGGAGGTGGACATCCACCGGTGGCAAGCCGAAGTAGTCCATGCTGAAGCCGCGGTGCAGGTGCACGTCGCACGATGCCGAGACGATCTTGGCGGTGATGGGCCGATCGGCATAGATCTGCTTGAGCGTTCCCGCCAGATCGACCCAGTCGAGCGCCAGGATGACGTCGGCCTCGCGAGCCGCGCGTGTGGCGGCCTCGGACAAAAATGTGCCCGGCGGCCCGATATGCAGCGGGTGGCCGGTTGGGAAACTCGCCCCCACTTTGAGGTCGGTGATCACTCGAGCGCCCAGCTTCTCGGCGAGCGCCACCCGGGCGCGCCAGCTCTCTGTCGTGCGGTGGCCGCGGCCGATGAGGAGGACGGGTGCGGCCGCGCCCGACAGGAGCGCCGCTGCCCGCGCGACCAGCTCCGGCGCGGGGCGAGGCGGCTCCGGGGCACGGAACCGCGACGCGTCCGGCAACGGCGGCAGATCCGCGAGCTTCGACTCTTGCAGCGCCGCATCGAGGTTCACGTACGTGGGGCCGCACGGGGCCGTCATCGCCATCTGCGCCGCTCTCAAGAGGGCGTCGTACGCTGCGGGCACGGACCCGGGCTGGTTGTCCCACTTCGTGTAGCCGCGGACGAGCGCGCCCTGGTCGGACGCGGTGTGGATCCAGTCGATCCACGGCCGACGCTTCGCCGCATCCCACGGTCCCGTCGCGCCGAGGATGAGCATCGGCACCCGATCGCACCATGCGTTGAAGATCGCCATGGTGGCGTGGAGCAGGCCGACGTTCGAATGCAGGATGGCGCCCATCATGCGGCCGCTGGCCTTGGCGTAGCCGTGCGCCATCGCCACGGCGTTCTCCTCGTGCAGGCACAGCAGCATCTGAGGATGCTGATTGCCGATGTGATTCACGAGGCTGTCGTGGAGTCCGCGAAAGCTCGCGCCGGGCACCAGGGCGACCCAGGGCACGTCGAGCGCCTGCAGCATGCCCGCGATCGCGTCGCTCGACCAGAGCTCATCCCGGGCAGTCGATGGCAGCGGGGTCTCGGGAAGGATCGTCGGTTTCATTGCTCGATGTCCGCCTGTCTCGCCGGCGTCCGCTCGGAGCAGGGCCGGCGCGCGTTCACGTCTTCGGAGCGCCGATGGTCCGGCGCCGCGAGCCCCGCCAGCGTACTCCGGCCGAGCGCCACGCCGCAAGGCCGCCGGCGCTGTGTCCGGGCGTCCGTGCTATAGTCGCGCAACTTACCGGCGGGAGGTGAAGCGACTTGGCCTACAAGGACCTCCGCGAGTATCTGGCCGTTCTGGAAATCCGGGGCAAACTCCACCATGTGAAAAAGGAAGTTGATCCGGACTGGGAGGTTGCCGCCGTCATCCGCCGCGTTTTCCAGCGAATTCCACCGGCACGCCGGCCCGCGGTGATGTTCGAGCACATCAAGGGCCATCGAATACCACTCGTGGCCGGCATCCTGGGCGCCTCGCCGGACGTGTACGCGCTGGCCCTCGAGACCACGGTGGACCAGATCGCCGACAAGTGGGCTCACGCGCAGACCCACCCGATCCCCCCGGTTCGGGTGGGCACGGGACCCGTGAAGGACGTGATCCTGACCGGCGACCGGATCGATGCGACGACGCTGCCCCTGTGCCGGTGGACCCGCGACCAGGACCCGGCGCCCTACGTCACCGGTCCGTGCGTGATCTCCAACGATCCGGAGACGGGGGAGCGCAACATGGGCACCTACCGTCTCATGCTCAAGGGGCCGCGCCGGTTCGGCCTGTTCCTGAGCACGACCTGGCGCGACATGTACGTCCATATCATGAAGAACGAGCAGCAGGGGAAACCCACCCCGTGTGCCGTGGTGATCGGCTGCGATCCGCCCGTTCCGCTGACCTCGGTCGCTCGGATTCGGGGGGACGAGCTCGGCGTGGCGGGCGCGCTCCGCGGCGCGCCGCTGGAGGTCGTGCGCTGCGAGACGAACGACCTGGAAGTTCCGGCCCACGCCGAGATCGTGATCGAAGGGTACGTGCCAGCCGGCGTTCGGGAGCACGAAGGGCCGTTCGGCGAGTACACGGGCTACATGGGGTCGTCGGGCCCGAGCTTCGTGATCGAGGTCACCGCCATCACGCACAGGACTGACCCCATCTACCAGGCCTTCTTCAGCCAGATGCCGCCGAGCGAGTCGAGCTGTATCCGCGGCACCGGGCGCGACGTCGCGCTGCTCAAGCATTTCAAGCGAGATCTCCGGCTCCCCGTGCGCGACGTGCATCTCCTCGAGGCCGGAGGCGGTGCGGCGTTCCTGGCCATCTCCCTCCGTCGCGAGCATCCGGCCCTGCCACAGCGGGCCATGTGGGCCGCCTGGGCCTTCGATCCATCGTTTTCGAAGTGGGTGGTCGTCGTCGACGAGGACATCGACGTCCGCGACTACTTCCAGGTCCTGTGGGCCATGTCCTGGCACGTTCAGCCCGAGCGCGATCTCTACGTCAACCGCGGCACCGCGGGCGTGGCGCTGGATCCCTCGGTCGCCGAGGAGGACGTGAACCAGCTCGAGCGGAAGACGGTTCTTTCTTCCAAGGTGGGCGTCGACGCGACGCGAAAGCACACCTTCCCTGCCCGCTCCGTGCCTCCCCAAGAGGATCTGGACCGGGTGGACGCTCAGTGGGCCGACTACGGCCTGGAGTGACGCCCTGCCTTCGGGCACAGGGAGGAAGGCGATGAGACTACGGCTGTCGATCGTCACGTTGCTCCTGGCTGCACTTCTCTGGCCTGCAACTGTGGCGTGGGTCGACGCGGCCCCGCCGGAGGGAACGCTGACGGTGGCGGTGGCCACCTTCGGCAACGAGCGCTGGCTGCCCAATCTGTACCCCGGGGCCGAGGACGTCGTCCTCAAGCCCTGGGGCGAGAATCTCCTCACGCGCGACCCCAGGACGGGAGAACTGGCCCCCATGCTTGCCGAGCGCTGGAAGGTCGCGGACGGCGGCCGCACCTGGACGTTCTATTTGCGCAAGGGCGTCCAGTTCCACGGAGGCCGCGGCGAAGTCACGGCTGAGGACGTCAAGTTCACCTTTGCCGCCATCGCGAAGGAGGGCTCCGCCAGCTCCCTGGCGCCGGAGTTCCGGACGATCAAGAGCATGGAGGTCGAGAACCCCTACACCCTCACCGTGCGGTTCGACAAACCGGCCGTAGCGTTCGGCAACAAGGTGACCCAGGGGCTCTTCGCGTCCGTGGCTTTCATCCACTCCAAGCGCCACCACGAGAGCGTCGGGGAAGAGGGCGCCGAACGGAACCCGGTGGCGACCGGTCCCTTTAAGTTCGTGGAGCACGTCCGCGGCGACCGGATCGTCTACGAGGCGGTGGAGAATCACTGGCGGGCAACGCCCCACTGGAAGCGGCTCGTGTTTCTGAAGGTGCCGGAGCCGGCCACCCGTATGGCCATGCTCCGGGCGGGTAGCGTCGACGTCATCGAGATCGGCGGCGAGTACGTGGACGAGTTGAAGAAGGTGGGGATGCGGACGCTCCTCATGCCCAACGTGTCCTGGGTCTACATCATCCTGGGCGGCCAATGGCCGACCAAGGCCACCTACGACCCCAAGGTGCCGTGGGCGCAGCCCGACGCCGAGCGTGCCCGCAAGGTGCGGCTGGCGCTCAACCTGGCGGTAGACAAGCAAGCCATCATGCAGCGGATCCTGGGCGGGTTAGGGACGCCCTCGGCGTCCTGGCTCTCGTACCCCAATGACCCCTGGAACACAGAGGCGTTGAAGAAGCCGTATCCCTATGACCCGGCGAAGGCGAAGACGCTGCTGACGGAGGCGGGCTATCCCAACGGCTTCGAGGTCACGATGAACCTCACGGCTTGGCCGGGGCGAGGCTATCTGCCGGATGTCGGCGAGGCCGTCGCGACCTACTGGGAAAAGGTCGGTATCAAGGTGAAGCGGCGGCCGGTAGACCGGGCAGTGTTCTCCGCGGACTTCCGGGCGCGGGCGTACTCGGGGGTGACGCTGGCCTACGCCGCCCCACTGGTGGGCCCCGAGCCCTGGGAGATCGTGATCCGCGGCGGCTACACCAAGGCTGCCCTGAACCTCTTCATGGAGCATCCGAAGCTGGACGAGTTCATCGACCGCCTCTCCACCGAGGCCAACTACAAGGAGCGGGTGCGCATCATGCGGGACGAGATGGGCCCCTGGCTCCATGAGTACGTCCCCGGTGTCGCCATCGGCGCCGCCCATGCCATCGCGGGGGTGGGGCCGAAGGTGGGGGAATGGCCGCTGATCCCCGGCCACATGGGCTTTCACAACTGGGAGTATGTGAGCCGGGCGCGATAGACAGGAATTCACATAAGGAGAGGTCGATGGGCAAGCACGGCACCCGCGGACCGATCGCGGCCCTCCGTGTCATCTCGATTCTCACGTTGATCGTGGCGGCGCTTCTGTGGGCGCCGACCGCGGCGCCGGGGCAGGCGCCCGCGGGGCGCCCGGACGCGCCTGCGGGGCGCGCGGACGCGCCCGTGGGGACGCTGACGGTGGCAGTGGCGACCTTCGGCAACGAGCGTTGGCTCCCCCACCTGTACGTCGGGGCTGAGGACGTGGTGCTCAAGCCCCTGTGGGAGAACTTATTGTCTCGAGACGGCAAGGGCAACCTCATCCCCATGCTGGCCGAGAAGTGGCAGGTCTCTGACGGGGGACGGACCTGGAAGTTCCACTTGCGTAAAGGAGTCCGCTTCCACAACGGAACGGAAGTCACGGCCGAGGACGTCAGGTTCACCTTCGCCTCCATCGCCAAGGAAGGCTCGGCGAACTCCATGGCGCCAGAGTTCCGGACGATCAAGAGCATGGAGGTCGAGGGGCCGTACACGATCACCGTGCGCTTCGACAAGCCGTTCGTGACGCTGGGTAACCGGGTTACGCAGGGACTGTTCGCCTCCGTCGCCTACATCCAGTCCAAGAAGCACATCGAGGCTGGTGAGGACGGAGCCGAGCGCCAGCCGATCGGCACGGGGCCCTGGAAGTTCGTGGAGCACGTGCGCGGCGACCGCATCGTCTACGAGGCGGTGCAGAACCACTGGCGGGCCACGCCCCACTTCAAGCGCCTGGTCTTCCTCAAGGTGCCCGAGCCCGCGACCCGAATGGCCATGCTGCGGGCCGGGAGCGTCGACGTCATCGAGGTCAGCGGCGAGTACGTCGACGAGCTGAAGAAAGTCGGTATGCGGACCCTCATCATGCCCAACACGGCCGCGATCTGGGTGATCCTCGGGGGACAGTGGCCCACGAAGCCGAGCTACGACCCGAAGGTGCCCTGGGCCCAGCCCGACGCCGAGCGCGCGAAGAAGGTGCGCCTGGCCCTCAACCTGGCGGTGGACAAGAAGGCCATCATCGAGCGGGTGCTCGGCGGAGTGGGGACCGCCGTCGGAACGGTGAACTACTACCCCACGGACCCGTGGATCTCGGACGCTTTGCTGAAGCCGATCCCCTACGACCCGGCCCGAGCGAAGGCGTTGCTCACCGAGGCAGGTTATCCCAACGGCTTCGAGGTCACGATGAACCTGACCGCGTGGCCGGGGCGAGGATTCCTTCCCGACGTGGGCGAGGCGGTGGCGACCTACTGGGAAAAGATCGGCCTCAAGGTCAAGCGTCGTCCCGTGGATCGGGCCGTGTTCTCAGCGGATTTCCGAGCGCGGTCGTATGCGGGGGTGGCGCTGGCCTACGCAGGGCCCATCATCGCCCCGGAGCCCTGGGAGCTGTTCGCGCGCATCGCGCAGACGAAGTCGGCGGTGCATCTGCTGGTGGAGCATCCGAAGCTCGATGCGTTCATCGAGCGCCTGGGGGCGGAGCCGAGCGTTGCCGAGCGAACGCGGATCATGCGCGAAGAGATGGGCCCCTGGCTCTATGAGTACATGCCGGCCGTCAGCATCGGGGCGACACACTCGATTGCCGGCGTGGGGCCGAAGGTCGGGGAATGGCCGCTGATCCCCGGCCACATGGGCGTGCATAACTGGGAGTACGTGGGCCGAGCAGCCAGATAGGCGAACAGACACATGTGGCGCTATCTGACTGGCCGGGTACTGCAGACCGTGCTGAGCATGCTGGTCGTGATCAGCATTGTGTTCGTCTTGACTCGACTCTCGGGCAATCCCGTCCACTTGTTGCTCGACGTCAACGCGACCGAGCGCGATCAGCAAATTCTGATGCATCACCTGGGGCTGGATAAACCTCTGCCCGTCCAGTACGGGATCTACGTGGCGAACATCTTCGTGGGCGACTTCGGGAACTCCGTGCTCACCAGGAGGCCCGTCGTCGAGCACATCTGGGAGCGCCTGCCGGCCACCGTCGAGCTGGGTCTCGTGGGCATGGTCCTGAGCGTCCTCATCGGCGTTCCCCTGGGCATGTACTCCGCCGTGCGTCGGGGCGGCGCCCTGGACTTGGGCGCGCGGGTGTTCGCCGTGCTCGGACAATCGATGCCCGCGTTCTGGCTGGGCCTCATGTTGATCCTGTTCTTCGGCGTCGTCCTGGGAGTGTTGCCCGCGGGCGGCCGCGGCGGGCCGCTGCACCTGATCCTCCCCGCGTTCACGCTCGGGTACTTCACGTCCGCCGCCATCATGCGCCTGACGCGCTCGGCCATGCTGGAGGTACTCGGATCCGATTACATCAAGTTCGCTCGGCTGAAGGGGCTGCACGAGCAGGTCGTGCTCTGGAAGCACGGCCTGAAGAACGCGCTCCTGCCGGTCGTCACCTTCGCCGTCATGCTCTTCGTGCAATTCCTGGGTGGCGCCGTGGTCACGGAGACCGTGTTCGCCTGGCCGGGCCTGGGACGACTGATTCTCGAGAGCATCACCACGCGTGACTATCCCATCGTGCAGGCCGGGGTCCTGGTGTTGAGCGCTCTCTACCTCACCGGGAATCTCTTCGTGGACCTGCTGTACAGCTACCTCAACCCGAGGATCCGCCATGCTCGCTCGTAGGCGCGAGATCCCCTGGTTCCCCGGCGCGGTTCTCGCCGCGCTGGTCTTCACCGCGGTGTTCGCATTCTACCTGGCGCCGCTCAGCCCCACGGAAGGCGACATCACCCAGAAATTGATCCCGCCGGTGTGGATGGAGCGGGGTGATTCGGCGCATCCGCTGGGGACCGATCGCTTCGGGCGCGACGTCCTGAGCCGCATCATCTACGGCAGCCGGATTTCCCTCATCGTCTCGCTCATCGCCATCGGCGTCGCCGGTACGATCGGCACGCTGCTGGGCCTGATCTCCGGCTATCGCGGCGGCGTCACCGACGCGATTCTCATGCGCGTGACCGACGTCGGGTTGTCGCTTCCCACCATTCTGATCGCGGTCGTGCTCGTCGCCGTCTCCGAGCCGAGCTTCACCAACGTCGTCCTGGTCATCGCGCTCCTGCTGTGGCCGCGCTTCGCGCGGCAGGTGCGTGGCGAGACGCTGGCGATCAAGGAGCAGGATTTCGTGGCGCTGGCGGTTGTCGCCGGTCGCTCGAGCACCTGGATCATCTCGCGTCACATCTTCCCTAACGTGGTGCCTACGCTTCTCGTGATCTCCACGCTGCAAGTGGGCTACGTGGTCCTCCTGGAGGGCACGCTGAGCTTTCTGGGCGTGGGGGTGCCGCCGCCCAGCCCGGCCTGGGGGTTGATGATCGCCGATGGCCGTGGATTCCTGGCCACCGCCTGGTGGATCTCACTCTTCCCCGGCCTGGCGATGGTCCTGACCGTCTTGTCGGTCAACCTGATGGGCGACTGGCTGCGTGACCATCTTGACCCCAAGCTACGGCAGCTCGGGCGAGCCGCCGTGCTCGAAGCGCCCGCGGCCGCCTCCGTGGGGCCCGCGGTTGACGAGGCTCCGGTTCGCGGCGCGGCCGCCGGCGGCGATGGAGTGTAGGTCATGAGGCACGCCGGACCCTGCGAGGATCTGAAGCTCAAAGCCCAGTGATAGTTCGTCTTCGTGCGCCCACGGCGAGTCAATCGCGGCCGTAGCCCTTGGAGTTCCCGATAGAGGATGAGCAGGGCACTCATGCGTGAGTCCGCACCATTGCTGGTAGTGGAGGACCTCAAGACACATTTCTTCACCCGCCGCGGTGTCACCAAGGGGTGGATGGCGTCAGCTTCACGCTCCACGCCGGCGAGACGCTGGCCCTCGTCGGCGAATCGGGGTCCGGCAAGTCCGTGACCTGCCTCTCGCTGGTGCGGCTGGTCCCCGAGCCCGCCGGCCGGATCGTCGGAGGTCGCGTGCTGCTCGAGGGAGAAGATCTTCTGCAAAAGAGCTCAGCGGAGATGCGGCGGGTGCGGGGGAAGAAAATCGCGATGGTGCTGCAAGACCCCCTGACTTCCCTCAATCCCGCCCTGACGATCGGAACACAGGTGCGCGAGGTCGTGCGGCTCCATCAGGGGCTGCGCGGCACCCCCCTGCGTGAGCGCGTGCTGGAGGCGCTGCGCCGTCTTCGCATCCCGGCCCCCGAGACGAGGCTTCGCCACTACTCGCATCAGTTCAGCGGGGGCATGCGGCAGCGGGTGTCGAGCGCCATCGCGCTCTCGTGCACCCCACGCCTGCTCATCGCCGATGAGCCCACTACCGCGCTGGATGTGACCATCCAGGCCCAGTATCTGGAGCTACTCAAAGAGGTCCAGGCGTCGGCCGGGGTGGCGGTCATTCTGGTCACGCACGATTTCGGCATCGTGGCGGCCATCGCCGACCGGGTGGCAGTGATGTACGCCGGGCGGATCGTGGAGATGGGGAGCACGCTGCAGGTCTTCGACAACCCGAGTCATCCTTACACGAGAGCGCTTCTGCGCTGCCTGCCGGATGTCGGACTGAAGCGCGAGCAACTGGTCGAGATCGGCGGGCAGCCTCCCGACCTGGCGCGGTTGCCCCAGGGCTGCCCCTTCGCTCCCCGGTGTCCGGAGCGGCAACCCATCTGTGATGAGACGTACCCGCCTACGGTGCCCGTGGCGAGCGGCCACATAGCGAGCTGCTGGGCCGTGCCCGGGGCGAAGGCACGAGCCTCACCATGAAACTCGAGGCGATCGGACTGAAGAAATACTTCCCCGTGACCAGCGGCTTCTCCGTGCGCAGGACGCGGGGATGGGTCAAGGCGCTGGATGGGGTGAGCGTGCAGGTGGCCGAGGGCGAGACCCTGGGCATCGTGGGCGAATCCGGCTCCGGCAAGACCACGCTGGCCAAGCTCTTCCTGCTCCTGGAACGTCCCACCGCCGGCTCGCTTCTGTTTGACGGTAAAGCGGTGGCCGACTTCGGTCGCGACGACTTCGTGCGCTACCGGCGCGCCGTGCAGGCCGTGTTTCAAGATCCCTATAGCTCGTTGAATCCCAGGATGCGTGTGGGGCAGATCGTCGCGGAACCGCTCCCGCGCGATAGCGGCATGAGCCGCCCCATGGTCGCGCAGCGTGTCGCGGAAGTGTTGCAGCTGGTAGGGCTTCCGCGAGAAAGCCCCGCGCTCTACCCGCACGAGTTCAGTGGCGGTCAGCGGCAACGCATCGCCATCGCCCGCGCCCTCGTGACGTACCCGAAGTTCATCATTCTGGACGAGCCGGTCTCGGCGCTGGACGTGTCCATCCGGGCGCAGATCCTGAATCTTCTGAAGCACCTTCAAGAGAAGCTGGGTCTGGCCTACGTGATCATCTCGCACGATCTGGCGGCCGCCCGCTACCTCGCGACGCGCCTGGCCGTCATGTATGCAGGCAAGCTCGTCGAGACGGGCGAGTGCGACGCCGTGTACGCCGAGCCGCTCCATCCCTACACGGAAGCGCTCCTGTCGGCGGCGCTGCCGCTCCATCCCTCGGCGCGACGGCAGCGGATCGTCCTGGCTGGTGAGGTGCCCAACCCGGTGAGCCCGCCCTCCGGCTGCCGCTTCCACCCGCGCTGTCCGCGAGTCCTGCCGCAGTGCAGTAGCCAGGAGCCGGAATGGCGAGCGGTCAGACCGGATCGGTTCACCGCCTGTCACCTCTATTGAGGAGATCGGACATGCATGTTCCGCTCGTCGTCGACGCCGACGGCCACTGTCAGGAGCCGGAGGAAGGACTGGCGCAGTGGATGCCCAAGGAGCTGGCGGGCCGCGCGCATGCGCGATCCCCGGCAGCGCCTGGTCGACATGGATCACGAAGGCATCGATGTCGCGATCATCTTCGGGACGTCGATCGCGCTCACGGTCAAACGGACTTCAAGATAAGGCGCTGGCGGCGCTATCTGCCATGCCGTCAACTGCTGGTTACTGGAGTACGTCGCGGCCGACCCCAAGCGGCTCAAGGCCGTCGGCCGGAGCTCAAGCGGGAGCCATCAGACGTGATCAAGAGCGAGCAGGTAAGCTTCACGTGTGAGGCCGGCGAGCCGGAGATCCCCCACGTGCTGGACGCGATCGGCGAGTCGCAGGTGATGTATGCCTCGGACTACGCGCACTGGGACAGCGAGTTCCCAGA
>Ga0209180_10000488_pt1 | contig 18525 bp, 17 predicted proteins | sample CZO8metaG_3_FD_188355 | JGI IMG/M metagenome (GOLD analysis project Ga0209180, IMG submission 188355) | Vadose zone soil microbial communities from the Eel River Critical Zone Observatory, Northern California, USA - CZOApr15con2H2.8 metaG... | ecosystem: Environmental > Terrestrial > Soil >...
CCCAAATCGATCGCACAATGGTCCACGGCTGGTTCCTCCTTCTTGCGCCTCGAGCGCGGAAGTCCTTGAGCGACGGTAACCCGTCAGCTCGTCCGAGGAGGAGCCAGCCACTTCATCGAGTCTGGACGGGACGCGGCGCGTCAACGGAGTGGCGGCCAACAGCGCCATCGTTCTGCTGCAGAGCCGCCGTCGCACTCATCATGAGCCAACGTCCTTGCCGCTGCCTTCCGACAAACTCCCCCTGAAAAGCAAAGGAGACCCGCGGTCGTTCGTCCTCGGACGCGGAACGCATCGTTTCGTCCTCGAACCAGACCGCCTCGCGCGAGCGAGAAGTGATTGATGATGAGTCCCGGAACAGCCAGCCGAGTTCCGCGCCCGCCGAGCTACCCGAGCTACGCGGCCCTGGGCAGGGCGCCCGGCGGATCGTACGAGGCGCCGTCCTCGGCGCGGGCGTCGATCCAGCAGGTGTCCACCCTGCGTCCGTCGACGTCGAAGATGCGGAACGCTTGCAGCTCCGTGCTGCTCCCGCCGTTGAACACGCGCAACGGGGACTCGCAGGCGAACGGCCGCAGCTCGGCCGGAGCGTGGCGATGGCCGTGCAGGACCAGGTCGCAGCGGTGGCGCACGCGCCGCAAGAGCTCCAGTCCGACCGGCAGCTCCGCCGCATTCGGCCATCCCAGACGGGACACGAGCCGCTCGAAGAGGTCCTCCTCCGGCAACGGAAGCAGGTGGTGGTGGAGCAGCAGGACGCGCGTCGCTCCCGCCGGCGCGGAATCGAGCGCTTGGGCCACAGCGTCCAGGTCCGCTGCCCGGAGCAGCCCGTGGGAGTCCCACCAGCGCCGGTTGTGCGGACCGGTGGAATTGCAGCGGACCATCCAGAGTCCCCGGGCCGCGCTCACCTGGACCCGCTCTCCCGGCATCAGCTCCGCCTCCAGGTCGTCGCCGAGGCGGTCGTGGTTCCCCGGAACGATCACTACCCTGTGTTCCTGGAGAACCGGCGCGAAGATGCGCCGGAATCGCTCCAACTCGGCGGAGCGGCCGCGGTGGGTCAGGTCCCCCGTGATCGCGACGTGTTCCGCTCCGTTGCGCAAGAGCGCCCGGACCAGTCCGCTCAAAGCCTCTTCGCTCGCCGCTCCGACGTGCAGGTCCGACAGGTGCGCGATCCGGCGGGACACCATGCGTTCCCCTTTCGCGTACGCCTGGTTCGGGAGCCCAGCGTGGCACGCGCTTCGTGGCGCGCAGGGATCATTCTTGAATCATTTCGCGGTCGGGCGGGTGCGGCATGGCCCACCGCGGCGAGCAGGCGCAAGACCCTGCGCATCCGACTGAAGGGGGCGCTCGCCAAGTTCGTCACACATTCGTCACGAGATTTCTGGCACCATCCGTGCTGATCGTACGCGCGCCTGCGAGGCTCCCCGCAATGGATTCCGCGACTTCCTTCCAGCCCGGTCCAGGGGAGTCCGCGCTCGCCGACCCCCACAGCTTCATCAATCGTGAACTGTCGAACATCGCTTTCCTGGAACGGGTGCTCGAGGAGGCGAGCGACCCGCGGGTCGGCTTGTCCGAGCGGCTGAGGTTCCTGGCCATCCTCAGCGCGACCCTGGATGAGTTCTTCATGATCCGGGTGGCGGGACTGAAACAGCAGATCTCCGGCCGCGTGGAGGAGACGGGGCCGGACGCCATGACCCCCGCCGAGCAGCTGGGCGTGGTGTCGCAGCGCTGCCACGCCCTCATCGAGCGGCAGGATCGGGTGCTCCTCGAGGAGTTGTTGCCGGCGCTGGAGAAGGCCGGGATGCGGCTGTTCCACGGAGGAAACTGGCCGGCCCCGGCGCAGGCGGCCGCCGCGGAATTCTTCGAGCGAGAGGTCCTCCCGGTTCTCACCCCGCTAGCCATCGACCCCGGCCACCCGTTTCCTCACTTGCGGAACAAGTCGCTGAACCTGGCCATCTCGTTCGCCACGCCCGCGGGCGCGCGGCTGAGGTACGGCGTGGTGCCGGTCCCCTCGCTGCTCCCGCGCGTGGTGCCGGTGCCCGGCGGGGCGGTGATGCTCGAGGACGTGATCGCCCGCCACGTCGCGCGGCTGTTCCCGGAGATGCCCGTCCAGGGCTGCTGGGCCTTCCGCGTGACGCGCAATTGGGATCTGACCATCGACGAGGAAGAAGCGGAGGACCTGCTCGTCACCATCGAGAGGGAGGTCCGGCGCCGCGACCGGGGAAGCGCGGTCCGGCTGCAGATCAACGCGGCGCCGGGCGAGCCGGTGACGGGCTTTCTCTCCCAGTCGCTGAAGCTGGGCGAGGCCGACGTGTACCTCCAGAAGCGGCCGCTCGCGCTGTCCGACCTGCTCGCCGGCATCTTCGCCCGCCCGGAGGCGAAGCCGCTCCACGAGGAGGCGTTCGCCGCGGCGCTGCCGTCTGCGCTGCAGGGCGACCTGCTGGAAACCGTTCGCGAGCGAGACGTGCTTCTGCACCACCCGTACGAGTCCTTCGAGCCGGTGGTGTCCTTTCTCGACTCCGCGGCGGTCGATCCCGACGTGCTCGCCATCAAGATGGTGCTCTATCGCGCGGGCGAGGGCAGCCCCATCGTGCGCGCGCTGCAGCGGGCGGCGGAGAACGGGAAGCAGGTCACCGCCCTGGTCGAGCTGAAGGCGCGCATGGACGAGGAGGCGAACATCCTCTGGGCGCGCGAGCTCGAGCAGGCAGGCGTCCACGTGGTCTACGGCCTGATCGGGTTCAAGACGCACTGCAAGCTCGCGCTGGTGGTCCGGCGCGAGGGCTCGGGGATCCGCCGGTACCTGCACCTGGGCACCGGGAACTACAACACCAGCACCGCGCGCACGTACTCGGACCTGTCGCTCTTCACCGCGCGCGAGGACTTCGTCGAGGACGCGACCGCGCTGTTCAACCTGCTCACCGGGTACTCGAAGCCCGTGCGGTGGCGGAAGTTCCTCGTCTCGCCGCTGGGCCTCAAGCAGTCCGTCCTGCAGATGATCGAGGAGGAGGCGCGGTCCGGCGAGCAGGGGCGCATCATCGCGAAGATGAACGCGCTGGCGGACCCGGAGGTGATCCAGGCGCTCTACCGGGCTTCTCGGGCGGGCGTGCAGATCGACCTGCTGATCCGCGGCGTCTGCTGCCTCCGCCCCGGGGTGCCGGGCCTGAGCGATCGCATCCGGGTGACCTCGGTGATCGATCGGTTCCTCGAGCATGCCCGGGTCTGGCACTTCCACTCCCGCGGCGAAAAAAAGGTCTTCCTCGCCTCGGGGGACTGGATGCCGCGCAACTTCCTCCGCCGCGTCGACGTGGCGTTCCCGATCGAGGTGCCGGCGCTCAAGGAGCGGATCCTCACCGAGATCCTCGGGACCATGCTGGCCGACAACGTGAAGGCGCGCCTGCTGCGTCCCGACGGCACGTACGAACGGGTGCGCACTGCGGCGGGCACGCCGGCCGTGCGCAGCCAGGATCAGTTCGCCGCGCTGGCCCGCCGCGCGGCGTTCGCGGACGCGTCCCGGTCGCCGGCGGTCGAGCCGCTTCTCGCCGGCGCCCGCACCGCTCCCGCCCGGTCGCGCGGTCGCCCGACCCGCTGAGCCACGACTTCGTAGGCCGGCGGGATGGATCCGACGACTTCGTTCGTTGACCTGAGCGGACGCCTCCTCTCAAGCTCGCGCGGCCGCTGTCGGTCCAGCGATTGCAGATGAAGTTCCCCTGATGAGATCTCCTGAGAGCCTGATCGATCGGATCGTCGAGGCGGCGGTGATCCGCGCCGTCGTCGGACAGCGCGGGGTGCTCCGTGGCCTGGGCGACAGCGCCTTGCTCGGCGCGGTCGGAGCGTTCTTCCCGCTCACCACCGCGAAGGTGCTCGCGCAGGAGGCGCGCGGCACGCTGGAGAGGAAGGAGCTGAAGATCGGCTTCCTCCCGGTCGCGTGCGCCACTCCCCTGCTCGTCGCCGACCGGATGGGCTTCTACGCCCTGCAGGGCCTCAAGACGACGCTGGTCAAGACGCCAGGGTGGGCGCTGGTCCGCGACATGGTGCTGAACCGGCAATACGACGCCTCGCTGATGCTCGCGCCCATGCCGCTGGCCGCCAGTCTCGGAGTTGGCTCGAAGCCCGGCCCGAGGATTACTTGGAGACCTTCCCGATCCGGCGGAGCTGAGCGCCGGCGCGGCTCGCGCCGATGCGCGCGGCTACTGTACAGTGCCGCGGGCGATGGATACGGCTGCGTATCTGCTGCACCGGCTGCACTTCGGCTTCACCATCACCTTCCATTACCTCTTCCCCCAGCTCACCATGGGGCTCGCGCCGCTGATCGTGGTGCTCCAGGCGATCGCGGTGCGGCGCAAGGACGCGCTCTACGCCGAGGCGGCGCGCTTCTGGGCCAAGGTCTTCGGGATCAACTTCGTGCTCGGCGTGGTGACCGGCATCCCGATGGAGTTCCAGTTCGGCACCAACTGGTCGCGGTTCTCCCGGCTCACGGGTGGAGTCATCGGCCAGCCTCTAGTGATGGAAGGCGTGTTCTCCTTCTTCCTGGAATCCGCCTTCCTCGGCTTGTTCTTGTTCGGCGAGAAGCGCCTGGGTCCGCGCCTGCACTTGCTCTCCGGCGTGGCGGTCTGCATCGGATCGTGGCTGTCGGGCTACTTCATCATCGCGGCGAATGCCTGGATGCAGCACCCGGTCGCCTACGCGCGGCTGCCGGACGGATCCTTCCAGGTGACCAGCTTCCTGGGGGTCCTGCTGAATCCGTGGGCGATCGTGCAGTACGCGCACACCATGAGCGGCGCGGTGGTGACCGGCGCATTCGTGATGGCAGCCGTGGGCGCTTTCTACCTGCTCAGCGGCAGCCACCGCGAGCACGCAGCGGCGTTCGTGCGCCTGGGAGTGATCGCGGGCCTGATCGCGTCCATCCTGCAGATCTTCCCCACCGGCGACCTCCATGGACGTTCTCTCGCGCGGCACCAGCCGGTGACCACCGCGGCGATGGAGGGGCTCTTCAAGACCGAAGTGGGCGCGCCGCTGGTCCTCATGGGCCAGCCCGATCCCGAGAAGGGGACGATCGAAAACCCGATCGTCGTGAACGACGTCCTCAGCTACCTGATCTACGGCACCACGCGCGCCGAGGTGAAAGGCCTGGACGCGTATCCAAGAGAGGACTGGCCCGACAACATCCCGCTCCTCTACTTCGCGTATCACATCATGGCCGGGCTGGGGACGCTGTTCGTCGCGCTCATGGTCGCCTGCGCATTCCTGCTCTTCCGCAGACGGCTGTTCCAGACGCGGGCGGCCCTGTGGGCCCTGATGCTCGCCTTTCCTTTCCCGTACATCGCCAACACCGCCGGCTGGCTGACGGCCGAGCTGGGGCGGCAGCCCTGGCTGGTCTACGGCCTCTTGCGCACCAAGGACGGCTACTCGAACCTGGTCTCCTCGGGCAGCACGTGGTTCACCCTCCTCGGATACATGGGGATGTACACCGTCCTGGGAATCTCGTTCGTGCTGCTCGTCCAGCGGGTGATCCTGGAAGGCCCGTCGCCGCTGCGCTCCAGCCACGCCGCTGCGGCGGCCGGCTCCGGGTAGAGGCTCCCATGCAGACCGTCTGGTACGTGCTGGTCGCGTTCATGCTCACCGCGTACGTCGTCCTCGACGGCTTCGATCTCGGCGCGGGAGCGGTCCACCTCTTCATTGCCCGCAAGGACGAGGAGAGGAGGGCGGTGCTGCGCAGCATCGGGCCGGTCTGGGACGGCAACGAGGTCTGGCTGATCGCCGCCGGCGGGACCCTGTTCTTCGCCTTCCCGGCGCTCTACGCCTCGAGCTTCAGCGGCTTCTACCTGCCGCTCAACATGGTGCTCTGGCTCCTCATGCTGCGCGCCGTGGGCATCGAGTTCCGCGCGCACATCGACTCGCCGGTCTGGCGGGGGTTCTTCGACGGCGCGTTCTCCTTGAGCAGCGCGCTCCTGGCCCTGTTCTTCGGAGCGGCGCTCGGCAACGTCGTCCGCGGCGTGCCGCTGCGTCCGGACGGCACCTTCTTCGAGCCGCTCTGGACCGATTTCCGCGTCGGGAAAGACAACGGGATCCTCGACTGGTTCACGGTGCTGTGCGGTGTGCTGGCGCTGGCGGCGCTGATGGTCCACGGCAGCGCCTGGGTCGCGTACAAGACCGAAGGGGCCGTTCAGCTGCGCGCGCGCAGGGTCGCCTCGGCCATGCTCGGTCCCTTGCTGCTTCTCGCCGCCGCCGCGCTCTTCGCGGCGCTCTCCCTGAGCCCGCATCTCTTGGACAACTACCGCCGGCACTGGCTGGCCGGAGCCCTGATCCCCGCGGCGGCCGCCGCGAGTTTCGCCGCGCTCTGGTTCTTCTCGCGGCGCCGGAAGGACCGCTCCGCGTTCCTCGCCTCGTGCGCACTCCTGGCCAGCCTGCTGGCCGGCGTCGCCTTCGCGCTGCACCCGCGGGTGCTGCCCGCCAGCACCTCGGACGCCTACAGCCTCACCATCTACAACGCGGCTTCGGGCGATTACTCGCTGCGCTACGGGGTGTACTGGTGGTCCGCCGGGATGCTCATCGCCATCGGGTACTTCGTGCTCGTCTACCGGATGTTCCGGGGCAAGGTCCGCCTCGACTCGGACGGCCACGGATACTGACGGCTCGCGCTTTGCCGCGCGTCCGACTACCATGGCGGTCCCCTTTCAAGCGCGGGAGGCCGCATGCGTCGCTTCCTCGGCATTCTCGTCCTTTCCCTCTCCATCTTCGTCCCTCTCGCTCTAGCGGATGCGCTGCCATCCGCGCGCCCCGAAGAGGTGGGACTTTCCTCGGATCGGCTGGGCCGCATCGGCAGGGCGTTCCAGGCCGAGATCCAGGCGAAGAAGCTCCCGGGCGCGGTCGCGCTCGTCGCGCGCAAGGGCCGCGTCGCCTACTTCGAGGCATTCGGGGCGCGGGATCCGGGCCACAACGCGCCGATGGCCCGGGACACCATCTTCCGCGTCTACTCGATGACCAAGGCGCTCGCCTCGGTCGGTGCGATGACCCTGGCCGAGGAGGGGAGGATCGTCCTGACCGATCCGGTCTCGAAGTACCTGCCCGCTTTCGCCAAGATGCAGGTGAGCGTCCCGAAGGTCGATGCCACGGGGAGGCTCACCTACGAAACCGTGCCCGCGGCGCGGGAGATGACGATCCAAGACTTGCTGCGGCACACCTCCGGCCTCGCCTACGGCGAGATCACGGCGAACGCGCCGGTGAAGGACGCCTATACGAAGGCAGGCTTGTTCCAAGCGGACTTCCCCTACGAGTCGCGGGGAGTGACGCCTGCCGAGGAAGTCGACCGGCTCGCCAAGGCGCCCCTCGCGCACCATCCGGGAGAGGTCTGGGAGTACAGCTTGTCCGTCGACGTGCTCGGCCGCGTGGTCGAGACGGTCGCGGGCACCCGGCTGTCGGAGTTCCTCGATGCGCGGCTGTTCAAGCCGCTGAAGATGACCGACGCGGCGTTCTGGGTCCCCAAGGAGAAGATGGGTCGGCTGGCGCAGCCGTTCCCCACCGATCCAGCCACCGGGGGGCCGAACCGGGTATTCGACATGAGCGCGCAGCCGAAGAACGATGCCGGAGGCGTGGGCGCGGTCGCCACCGCCATGGACTATGCGCGGTTCGCGCAGATGATGCTGGGCGGGGGCCAGCTCGACGGCGCGCGGATCCTCAGCCGCACGACCGTGGCGCTGATGACCTCCGACCAGCTCGGCAAGATCAAGGAGACCGGCATCACGCCCGGCGAGCTGCTGCTCGGGACGCGCGGGTACACTTACGGGCTGGGCTTCGCCGTCCGCCAGGACGACGGCGTGGCAGGGACGCCCGGCAGGGCCGGGGAGTTCATGTGGGCGGGCGCGGCGGGGACGTACTTCTGGGTCGATCCGAAGGAGCAACTGGTCGCGGTCCTCATGACGCAGGCGCCGGGCCCCTCGCGCGTCTACTACCGCAAGCTGTTCAAGCAGCTCGTCTACCAGGCCATCTCGGACGACGTGGAGCCCACCATCGCGGCCGCGCGGCCCTGACTCGCGCGGCGGCGCAAGACCTGGATGAAGGCGGCCAGGGCCGGCGAGATCGGCCCGGAATGGGTGCGGCGCACGAGCGCGCTGTCGCGGAAAAGGCGGAGACCGCGGACATCAGCTGGTCCAGCTGCATATCGAAGATTTCGATACCATGAATTCACCGGATTGCGTTGATGCATGGCTGCCTTGGCCGTACGCTCCCAGCCGTGATCAGGATGGCGACAGGAGCCGACGCGGCGGCGGTGGCTCGCATCTACGATCCCATCGTGGCGGGGACGGTCATTTCGTTCGAGCTCGAGCCGCCCGGTCCGGCGGAGATGAAACGCCGCATCCTCCAAGCGCTGGTGTTCGCGCCTTGGTTGGTGGACGAGCGCGAGGGTGCAGTGCGCGGCTACGCGTACGCGTCGAGGCACCGCGAGCGGGCCGCGTATCAGTGGTCGGTCGACGTGACCGTGTACGTCGACGAGGCGCATCGGAGGAAAGGCGTCGGCAGCGCGCTCTACACGAAGCTGTTCCCGCTGCTGCGGCTGCAGAACTTCCACGCCGCGTACGCCGGGATCACGCTGCCGAACGCCGCTAGCGTAGGACTCCACCAGGCGCTCGGCTTTCTCCCCGTCGGCGTCTATCGCGGCGTGGGGTACAAGATGGGCGCCTGGCACGACGTCGGGTGGTGGCAGCTCGACTTGCGCGCCCGCGCCGGCGAACCTTCCCGTCCGAAGACGATGGCGGAGGCGGAGAGCGACCCCGCCTGGGCCCAGGTGCTCGCGAAGTGAGCAAAGGCCTGTCCGCGTCCCTTGCGCACGTCCGTCAGGGATCGGTAGAAGCGGGGCAGGATGCGCAAGCTGGTGCAGGGAATCGTGGAATTCCGCCGGAAGCGGCGGCCGGACTACGCCGAGGCGTTCGCTCGGCTTGCGCTCCGGCAGAAGCCGGACGCGCTGTACATCGCGTGCTCCGACAGCCGCGTCCAAGCGTTCCGGAGGGCTGGGTGGATCTCTCGCCCGGAGCACCGGAGTCGAACTTCGTGCAGGTCCCGGTGCTGGTCGCGGGCATGGCCCGCAGCGGCAAGTTCGCGGCCAGGCGATGAAAGCGGGCGGAGCCGACGTGCGCGTCGTGGACGCATCGATCCGGACGATCCAGGGCGTCCCGGTCGCTCGCCTCGTGTCCGAGGGAATGATGCAGGGGAATGACCTGCGTCAGGTGATCTATTTGATCCCCGGTTTCAAGGAAACGGCAGCGCTCACCTTTACCGCGGAACGGCGTCGGTTCGACGAATACGTGGCCGTGTTCGATGCCGCCGCCGAGAAAACGCAGGGAGCGCGGGCCGCCCCGCTGAGCTTCCTGGGAATCGATCTGGGCGAGACGGTGCGCGCCACCGTCGTGGGCGCCTTCATCGGCGCCTGCATCGGTCTGCTCAAGAAGCTGCGAAGTCGCCGAAATGCCTGATCGAATTCTCCGATGCGAATTTCTTCGAGGATCGGTTCTCGCTTTCCTGCGTTCTCCATGTGGGTGGCGGGCACGTTCCCAGCCCTGGCAGGAAGGTCGTGATGCGCTGATGGCACATTCACCAATCGAAGGCGGAGCTGTCGTTCCGGTGCACGACTTGCCGGCCATCCCTGCGATGGCTCCCACGGAGAAGGCGTGGCGCCGATCCGCGAAAATCGCGCTGAAGCTGTTCGCGATGGGCGTGGCGGGAGTCGTCCTCACCGTCGGGGCGACGTTGCTCGTGGAGAACAACGTCGTGCCGGCGTTGGGGCTGGGCATTTCCACCGCGCTCTTCGTGCTGGGCGTCGGTTGGTCCATCGTCGCATTCGTTCGCATCGTCCGCTCGGAGGATGAGGGGACCCGAGCCGTGGGCACCGCCGTCGTGCTGCTCCCCATGCTCACCGGGGCCGTATTCTCTCTGTTCGGAGCGTTCCTCACGCTCTGGGCCACGATGGGGTTCGCTCGCGGCCGGCAACTCAGGCGCCGTGGCAAGGTGCTCCTGGCGCCGCTCGAGAAGGGCGCCGGCTGGGCCCGGATCAAGATTCCGGCGTCCGCGGCTCGGGAGCTGCGGGACTCTCTCGCCGCCAGATGGCGCGAAAACGGGCGCACCGAGCATGCCTCGGTCGCCGCTTTCGCGCGGCTCACACTGGACCTGATCGCGTTGGGAGCGCCGCCGGAGCTGATCGAGGCCGCGAACCGCGACGCGATGGACGAAATCAGGCATGCCGACCTGTGCTTCTCGATTGCTCGCGCTTTCGACGGCCGGAGCGAAAGCCCGGGGCCGTTCCCGGTTGCGCAGCACGCGGGCGGACTGCCGTCGTCTCGTGCGCTGGCGCTTGCCAGCCTCGCGGTCAGCTCGCTCGTTGATGGGGCATTGCACGAGGGTCTCTCCGCGCGCGTGATCGCGCGCCTGGTCAAGCGTTGCGAGGAGCCGGCCATCCGCGACGCCCTCCGCGAGCTGGCCGCCGACGAAGGGCGCCATTCCGCGCACGGCTGGGACGTCGTCGAGTGGTGCCTAGCCGAAGGCGGAGCGCCCGTCGCACACGCGCTCCGCGGAGCAGTGCGAACGATCCCCGAGCACCTCGATTCCGATCTTCCCGCGGATGCTCGCAGCGGCGCTTGGGAAAGGTACGGCATCCACGGCGCTTCGCTCGAGGCGGAGGAGCACGCAAAGGCGCGGGCCGACGTGGCGCGACGGGTGCATGAGCTCACCCGCGAATTGCTCGCCGCCTGAAGAGCGTCAGCGGACGAGCGCAGGTTCAGATCGGGCCTCAGTGGGTGGGGTTCTTCGGGGCGTCCGGCTGCTTGAGGGGCTGCGAGCGATCGAAAGCGTCGATCGTCAGGCATTCGCCGAAAATGCGCATAACCGTCGGCACGTCGTTGGTGTCGACGTTGAAGAACTTCGCGCCGTAGACCTGCGAGGCAAGACAGACGTCGGCGATGGTCGGCGTATCGCCGTGGGAGAAGCGGCCGGTCTCGCTTTCTCTGGCCAGGTGCGCTTCCAGAGCTTCGAGAGCCTCGAGTGTCCAGTGCGCAAGCCACTTGTTGCGCGCGGCTTCGTCCCGACCCATTTCCTTCTCGAGATAGCCGCGGATCCGCGGCACCACGAGCGGGTGTCCGTCGCTCACGACGATCTGTGCCAGGCCCCGGACCCGCGCGCGGCCGCGCGGGTCCTTCGGCAAAAGCGGCGGCTCGGGATGCGTTTCCTCCAGGTATTCGAGAATCGCCATCGACTGGAAGAGCGGCGGGCCGCCGTCGACGACCAGCGTCGGCACGGCGCTTTGCGGATTGATCGCCCGGTATTGCTCGCTGTGCTGCCTGCCTTGCAACAGATTGATCGAGACCTGCTCGGCGTCGATGCCCTTCAAGGCGAGCGCCGTCCGGACGCGGTAGGTCGCGAGCGAGCGCCAGAATCCGTAAAGCTTCATGCAGCCTGTCTCCGCCTCTGACCTTCTTTGTCGAAGTGAGCCGCGTGGGGGTCGAACCCACGACCCTCGGCTTAAAAGGCCAGGTCGGCTTGTCGCAGGGGGTGGCAAGCGTTCGCAAGCGCTCGCCACGACTGGACAAGTCGCGGGCGATGATTCCAGGCGTCATCAAGATTTGGCACCGTTTACGCTCTCGTTTGCTGACCGGTTGCTGACGGTCCGCGAGGTCGCGGCGTTGCTGCGGGTCTCCACGCGGACGGTCTACATGTTCTGCGACCAGGGCCGCCTAAAGCGGCGATCACTTGATCTGGGCTTCGGCGAGGGCGCCTCGAAACCAGCCGTCGATTCGATGGAGCGGGAGCGCAGCGCGGAGGCGGCGTAGCGCCCAGCGGAGCATCTCGACGGTGTCGAGACCCATTCGGCGCAGGTCGCGCTTCAAGTCAGCCCAGAGCGGCTCGATCGGGTTCAGCTCGGGGCTGTACGTCGGCAGATAGATCGGCAATGCGCCGGCAGCCTCGATGGCGCGGGGCACGGCGCCCATCTTGTGGAAGTTGAGATTGTCGAGCACGACGATGTCGCCTGGCTTCAGCCATGGTGCGAGTCGCCGTTTGACGAACCCCAGGAAGATGCGGCCGTTGACGGCGCCCTCGTTGGTCATGATCAGCGGCCGCCTGCCGAGGCGAATCGCTCCGATGATCGACACCGTCTTCCACGAGCGAAATGGCTTGCTTCCTGGAGCTCGCTCGCCGCGCACTGCCCATGCGTGAGTCCGCCGCATCCCCGTCTTGCAGAACGACTCGTCGATGAAGACCAGTCGCGACGCGTTCACCGCGGTGATGAACGCGCTGTAGAGCGTGCGCCGATGGCGGTGCTCAGCCGTGTCGCGCTCGGTCGCCACCAGTGACTTTTTTTTCGAGTGAATCCGAGCCGCGCCATCGCCCGTACCACGCCGGCGCGGCTGGTCTTGACGTCCGCACGCTCGATCAGCGCTTTGGTCAGCTCGTCGAGAGTGGGGTCGTTCATCTCGAACACGATGCGGCAGAGCAGGTTGGCGATGCGCCCGTGAATCGGCGAAACCAAGCCGCCACCGCGCGGCGAGCGCTCCAGCTTGCCGGTCTCGCGTCGTCGCCGCAGCAGCCGGCTCACGCTCGCTCGACCGATTCCGAGCAGCGACGCGATCTCGTCGTACGCGTGGCCCTCGTTTCGGAGGCTCACCACTGCCAGCCGCACTTGCATCGGGAGCGCGTGATCCATCCCGACCGTAGATCACGACTTCGGGATCGCCTCAAGCGAAATCCGCTTTAGCGCACGTGCGCGTCGCGAATGCGATCCGGGTCGAGTGTGCGGCGGTGGCCGCCTTCGTTGCGGCGCAGAGGAACGCGCCGCGCTGACACATCGGCGGTCACCTGCGCTTGCTGCGGCCCTTGCGCGCAGCGCGCTGCGCTTCGAGGGCTATCTCCAGCACCTCGGCTTCGCTCAGCTCGCTGAAGACGATCTGGGGCTTGGGCGCGGTGACGCGTACGGAAATGCGCGAGCCCGCGACCAGGAGATCGCAGGTGGCCTCGAGCTTTTCGGCGTCCAGGCATGCGATGGCGCGTAGCGCCGCTGCGAGCGTTGCCATCTCCTCCTCGTCGACAGGCTGCGGCCTTCCTCCCGAGATCTTGAGCGCGATCGGTACGCACGCCGCGCCGAAGGCTTCGCCGATGGCCTTGGCAGCCCAGCGCGGCTCCTCGTCGAGCGTGACGGCGAGGCTCCCGAAAGCGGCTGCGTCTCGCATTCGGCCTGCGTCGATGAGTCGCGCGAGCTTCTTGACCGCGCCTCTCCGATCGTAGAGCGCAACGCCGTACTCCTGACCTCCGGCGCCCATGATGCAGGCCTCGTAGTCCTTGCTGGAGATGGTCAGGCTGAGTGGATCGTTGTCGCACCAGAAGCGCCAAGGTGCCGCTTGGCAGAAGGCCGCTACGTTCGCCAGGAAGTTTTCGACGACGTCGAGATTGCGGACCCGGCTCGGACCAGGACCGGCCAGGGCGAAGGCGAGGGTCGCCCGCCCGCCGCGAACCCGGTCCGGCAGCAGCGCCGGAGCGAAGCCCAACGGCTTCCCTGCGCGCAGGAGCGCGCGCTCGCAACGCAGCTCGTGCCCCTGCGCTTGTCGAGCAAGCTCCCGTAGGCCGTCCTTGTCGCTGCTCGCAAGGACGGGCGGCAGCGCGCCGGCCTCGATGAAGCCGACGTACGCGGTGGTGGGTCCTTCCCCGGTCTCGATGGGGCCGAGCTTGATCGCGTAGAGCATGAGCACATCTAACATGCCGGCTGGCGTCCCAGCACCGCTTGCGCAATTGCACCGATGTCGCCAGTCGTACCGTGGGTATCGATGCGTAGCAACAAGATGAACTTGCTATTATACGTCTAAACAGCTAGCCTGGATGGTAGCAGCGACGCAAATAGGCAAATGATGAAGCCGCTCGCCTTCTTTGACCAGCATCCCATTTTCACGCACCGCGAGTTCGCCACGGCGCATTCCGGGGGCGGCCGTCGAAGCAGCCAGACGACGAACAACATCCTTGCGCAGCATGTCGCGGGCGGTCGATTGCTCCGCGTCCATCGGGCCCTGTATGCGACCGTGCCGCCCGGCGTCGATCCGAAATCATTCGAGCCGGATCCGTACCTGATCGCGACGAGGGCCGCGGATGACGCGGTCGTGGCCTATCATGCGGCGCTCCAGTTCCACGGCAAGGCCTACTCGGTCTCGAGCCGGTTCACCTACCTCACGCGGCATCGTTTGCGGCCCTTCGAGTTCCGAGGCGCGGAGTTCGTCGCTGTACTGCTGCCTGCAAGGCTGCGGGCTTCGCGGCGTCCGGCCGGCGGTCTCCTGGAGCAACGTCATGCCGGCGGATTCGTTCGCGTGACCACGTTGGAGCGAACGCTCGTCGACGTGCTCGAAGCGCCCGAGTACGGCGGCGGCTGGGAGGAGATCTGGCGCTCGCTGGAATCCGTCGAGTTTTTCGACCTCGACGCGGTGATCGAGTACGCCCTCAAGCTGGGCTCGGCGCTAACGGTCGCGCGCGTCGGCTTCTACCTCGAGCAGCACCGCGAGCAGCTCATGGTCGAGGAACGACACCTCAAGGCGCTGCGCGCGCGGTCGCCGGCACAGCCGCGCTACTTCGACCGCGATCGCGGGCCCGGGAAGTTCGTGCGGCCGTGGAACCTGGTCGTGCCGGAGCAGGTTCTCTCCCGCTCCTGGGCGGAGGTGCCTTGAACCTCTCGCTCCAGGATCTGCAGCGAGAGGCGGCGGCGACAGGCTTTCCTGCCGAAACGCTGGAGAAATCCATCCGGATCGTGAGCTTTCTGAATGCGCTGCGCAGCCATCCATTTCTGAAGACGCGCATTGCCCTGAAGGGCGGGACGGCGCTCAACCTCTTCATCTTCGACGTACCGCGCCTCTCGGTCGACATCGACCTGAACTACATCGGCGCGCCTGACCGCGACGTGATGCTCGGCGAGCGGCCGAAGCTCGAGCAAGCCTTGCAAGCCGTTTGCGGTCGCGAGGGGCTGACGGTGAGGAGCCTCCCCTCCGATCACGCAGGCGGTAAGTGGCGGCTGACGTACACCGCGGCGTCTGGGCGGAGCGGCAACTTGGAGCTCGACGTGAACTACCTGCTCAGGACGCCGCTGTGGCCCGCCGAGCTTGCGGACTCGCACCCGGTCGGCTCGTTCCAGGCGACGCAGGTGCGGCTGCTGGATCTCCACGAGCTCGCTGCCGGCAAGCTCGCGGCCCTCCTGTCCCGCGACGCGAGCCGGGACGTGTTCGACGCGGTCGAGCTGCTGCGTCGTGAGAACCTCGACCGCGCGAAGCTGCGCCTGGGCTTCGTCGTCTATGGCGGCGCCAACCGGAAGGACTGGCGCACCGTCTCGGCCAAGAACGTGAAGCTCGATCCCGCAGAGCTGAAGAGCCAACTCCTTCCGACGGTGCGGCCGGGAGCGCTGCCGAAGGCGAAAATGAAAACGCTGGTGTCCGACTGCCGCGACCTCCTCTCGGCAGTCCTGCCCCTGACACGCGAGGAGCGCGAGTTCATCGATCGCCTGAACGAGCGCGGCGAGATCGCGCCGAACTTGCTCACGGACGATGCTGCGATGGGGAGAGCGATTCAGCAGCACCCAGCCCTTCGCTGGAAGGCGATCAACGTACGCAAACATCGGGGGTTGCCGACTGCAGAGCAAGCGGAGTGAGGTGCGCAAGACGCTTCGTCCACGTGGACGCGCCTGCCTTCCAGGGTGCCTTCGAGACCGCATTCGCGGGTGCCTCTGAGGGTTGAAGTCAAACTAGGCACGCAGCGAGGCATGCGCGAAGGCAAGCGCGAGGGCAGGCAAAATCGCGCATGTGCTTGAAATGAGTGGCCCCGGCCGCCCCCTCCTCCGCGTGACTGCAAGGGTGACTGCACGGCTGCGGTGAGACCCGACCCCGCTCCCCCAACCACCTGGGGCGTGGGGTCGGTTCTCACCTGGGTGATCAGGAGGAAGAAATGGAAAGGAGGAGGGGGTGGCCGGGGCGTGCAGGCTGGAGAGTGGGGAGAGAGAGCTGGAGGAGGAGGCGTACAAAGCTGATTACGAATCAAATGGTTTTGGAGAGGAGTGGCCTGGAGGGATGGCGGACAGAAGAAGAAACAGTGCCGAAGGCCTCTTGTGGTGGCCGAAGGTCGGGACGTAGTCGAAGGAATGTGATGCTCTGGGATGGTCAGAATGTCGGGAACAATCGTGGAAATGGTCGAGGTGATGGTGATGTATTCGGTGGTCGGCGTTGCGCGGGTAACAGCTAGCGCGGGGACGCGAATGCAGTTGGGGGGAGGAAGGTCAGGTCATGTGACCGGTGGAATTGAATCAGCGGAATGGCCGCCGAACTCAACCGCATTAGCGCTAAAGAAGGGAGCAACCGAGCCGATGAAGCCATCAAAGTATGCTGTTTCTGCCTCCTCGAGTCCCCTCTCGAAGAGGAGATCGTAGTTTGTCGTGAATATCTCAGCCGCGATCTGCCGTTCTATCGATTGAAGCCAAGAGGCCAAGCCAAAATGAAGATCAAGGCCTTTCGGTGGCTCGCCCGAGATAATCGTATAGACGGCGCGGCAGATCTCTCGATCGAGCTTCTTCGCTTCTTCACCCGTGAGCCCGCGAACTCTCTGTGCGTTGTCGTTGCCGAGGAGTTCGCGGCAGATCCGAGTGACGTCAAGAACGTTCTCAAGGTTCGCACCTCCGCCGATCGAGTCGCGTATGACAGCGAATTGCTCCTTATAGGGGGAGGCCAACGCGGTCGCCATAGCGGTCGTTAAGCCGGGCAAACCGGTTAGTCCAACGGCTTGGGAAGTGCCCGCACCGAAAAAGAAAACGAGCCTGCGACTTGACGCGCTCAGCTGGTCTCGGACTTCCTTCATCTCTGCGAAGGGGTCATGCCCCGAAGCACCAGTTGCCGGTTCCGTCATCTCAACCCCCTCCCATTCGTATGCCACAATTCACGTTAAACCATAGAGCGGTTCGAATCAGCCTCTCGCTCAATCACCCGCAAGGCGGCAATGCGGTGCCGAGGGCAACCGACAGGTATTCGCGCGACGCGTTCCTGCCACGCTCATGCTTCGCGCCGGCGTCGATGCTCACCGTGTGCAGCGTATCCTGCGGCACGCCTCGGTGACCACAACGACTGGGACCTACGGACACCTCGCGCTGGAGGACCTGCGCGATGCCGTAAGCCGCATTGGACCGGCTCCGTTTGCTGACAGTTTGCTGACGGCCACGCCCAAGGCGCTTCCCGCGCCGAAGAGCACCGAGGATTTCACGAACGCGATCGAGACATTGCAGAGTGAGCCGCGTGGGGATCGAACCCACGACCCTCGGCTTAAAAGGCCGGTGCTCTACCAGCTGAGCTAGCGGCTCGGGACGGATGCTAACACGCCGCTCTCCGGCGCGGCGGGCGATCCCGGCGCGACGCCGGCTGGCTTGCGCCCCGGGCCCGCGTCCGGTAGCACCTCCGCGATGGGGACGCTGGTCAACGTGGAGGGCCGCCTGGTCCCGCCGGAGCAGGCGACGGTGCCCGTGCTGGACCGCGGGTTCCTCTACGGCGACTCGGTGTACGAGGTGGTGCGCACGTACGGTGGGCGCGTGTTCGAGCTGGGGCGCCACCTGGCCCGCATGGAGCGCTCGGGGGCGCGCATCGGCCTCTCCCTGCCGCCCCGCGCGCGCATCGAGACCGAGTTGTCCCGTACGCTCGAGGCGGCGGGCAACGCGGAGTCGTACGCGCGCATCATCGTGACGCGCGGCGAAGGCCGATTCGGCCTGGCCCCGCACCTCGCCGATGGCCTCAACCGGCTGATCGTCATCGTGCGTCCGCTGGAGCCGCCGGCGCCGGAGCAGTACGAGCGGGGCCTGCAGCTGGCGGTGACGCGGATTCGGCGCAACCCGCCCCAGGCGCTCGACCCGGCGCTGAAGACCGGCAACTACCTGAACAGCGCGCTGGCGCTGCGCGAGTCGCACGCCGCCGGCGCGGACGACGCATTGCTGCTCGATCTGCAAGGGCAGGTGACTGAGGCTTCGACGTCCAACGTGTTCTTCGTGCAAGGAGGCGCCGTCGTCACGCCTCCGCTCGCGCTGGGGATGCTGGAGGGCGTGACCCGCGGACTGGTCATCGAGGTCGCGCGCGGCGAGGGCCTGCCGGTGCGCGAGGAACCGCATGGCCCGGAAGCGTTCGTCGCCGCGGACGAGGCGTTCGTCACCAGCACGATCCGGGAAGTAATGGCGGTGACCTCGCTCCTGCTGCTCGAAGGCACAAGGCCGGACCGCCGCATCATCGGCGCCGGGAAACCGGGCCCGATCACGCGGAGCCTGCACGCGGCGTTCCGGCGGTACGTCGAGCGCACGCACCGGCGATGACCACTCGCAGGACCTTTCTCGGCTGGGCAGCCGCCGCGCTCTCGGCGTGTGCGCGGGCCTTGCGGCCCGAACCCGAAGAATCGGAATCGGCACCGCCCTCCGAACCAACACCCCCCTCACCCTCGCCTCCAACCTCTCCCTCTCCCTCTCCCTCTCCCTCGACCTCGACCTCGACCTCGACCTCGACCTCGACC